>Ga0137394_10002347_pt1 | contig 13995 bp, 16 predicted proteins | sample czobulk116metaG_FD_108278 | JGI IMG/M metagenome (GOLD analysis project Ga0137394, IMG submission 108278) | Vadose zone soil microbial communities from Angelo Coast Range Reserve, California, USA - czobulk1.16 metaG | ecosystem: Environmental > Terrestrial > Soil > Vadose zone | place: USA...
CCGCGTTACAGCACGCAGTTCGAGATAAAAGATATAAATGACGCGAACGCGAGACACCGGATAAGTTTCTCTTGGCCCAGCCGTCCCAACCTCCGGCTGTATTAATATTACTGTCGATATTAGCGCCCAAAACCACGACGCGCCCCATGCGTCTTGTCCCCTTCATCTCCAAACTCGCCTTCCATGCTCTCGTGCTCCTCCTCCCCTACGGCGCAAACGCCCTCTGGCCCAAACCTCGCTCCCTCCAAACGGGCTCAACGGCCCTCCGTCTCTGGCCCTCGTCATTCACCATAAGCCTCGCGGAAATACCTGACGCGCCCTCGGATCTACTCGCAGCCGTACACCGCACGCATGCGCACCTCGCCAGCGACAAGCTTGCGCGCCTCGACGTCTCCCGTGGCACCGCGGACGTCCCCATTGCGTCGCGCGCTCAGCCTGATGCAGCGCTTCCGGGACTCAGGCTCAGGCTGCGTCTTGATGGGGATGGCCCGGGCGCGGCGTCGGTGCGTAGCATTGCGGAAGAGGCGCGCGCGCCGCTTGGTCTGCGCGATGAGGGGTATAATTTGACTGTGCCGGTGGATGGGAGTGAGGCGGTGCTGAGTGCTGCATCGGCGCTGGGGCTATTTAGGGGGTTGAACACGTTCGCGCAGTTGTGGTATTATTATCACGACGGTGCTGCTGAGAGTCACGGTGGGAGTGGCGATGGTGATGGTTGTGGACCGATGGTGTACATGCTAACGGCGCCTGTGATGATCGAGGACTGGCCTGCATATGTGCGTCGTCGTGGTACTTATGGAATACTGAAATGGCCGCTGACTTGGGAGAGGGATTGACAGCCGTATCGCGGGTTCATGCTGGACACGGCACGGAATTTGTATGTTTTTTTTACCTTACCTTTCTTTTTTTGTCTGTCTCGTGCTGAACTTGCTTCGTCCTAGCTTCCCGTTGTCTGACATTGAGCGCACGCTCGATGCGATGTCTTGGGTCCACGTGCGTGTCTACTCTGCCTTTCATTATTTCACAGCGATGGGGATGGATGACTTCTTTGGCTGACCAACAACACTAGCTCAACACGTTCCACTGGCACATCGTCGACAGTCAGAGCTTCCCTCTCGTCGTGCCCGACTACACCGAAATTGCGCGACACGGTGCGTACGGCGCAGACGCAGTGTACACACCCCAAGACGTCGCCCACATCGTGTCCTACGCCGGTACGGTGCGTTTTTTCATCCCCTTTCGCGAAAACAAAATCCTCACTCCTCAGGCTCCTATGCGAATCATCCTGTAGCGCGGAATCGACGTTCTTGTCGTGCGTGCATCTCCTGTGGAAACGGGTTGTAAGGAATTCGTACTAAAAGCGTCGATATAAAGGAAATCGACATGCCAGGGCACACCTCGGCCATCTCAAAATCCCACCCAGAGCACGTAGCATGCGCCGAGGCGTCGCCATGGTTGACATACGCTCACGAGCCGCCCGCGGGGCAGCTGCGCCTCGCTTCTCCCGCGACGGTCAATTTTACCGTGGGCCTGCTGAGCGCCGTCGCGGAGCTGTTCCCTTCGACGCTGCTCAGCACCGGTGGCGATGAGATCAATGCGCGATGCTATGCGGACGACGCCCAAACGCAGCACGATCTCGAAGGGCGGACGCTCGAGCAGGCCCTCGATGGGTTTACGCAGGCGACGCATGGCGCGCTCAGGAGTCTCGGAAAGACACCGGTCGTGTGGGAGGGTGCGTGATACCTACCTCTCGGGCTGTTCGAAAAGGTCGGCGCAACGATGGGACGATGCTGATACGAGGCCCTGTTTTTGGGGGGTGACAGAGATGGTGCTCAACTATAATCTGACATTATCTAACGATACGATCGCCCTGTACGTCTCAATGTTCGCTCGTGCTATGCCCTCACAAACCAACCGCCTCAGGGTGTGGATATCGTCTGCTGACGCAGCAGCCGTCGCGGACAAGGGTTTCCGCTTTATTCACGCGGCAGCCAACCCTTTTTACCTGGTATGTTTCATCCGGTCGCTACGCTGTTTCCTTTCACAACCTAACGAGCCTGCCTTACATGCCGTAAATAGGATTGCGGAGCCGGTAGCTGGCTGGGTAACTTCCCTGCGGGAATCAGCTGGTGCGAGCCCTTCAAGACATGGCAGAGCGTAAGTTTCCTCCTTTCCACGATGTCCATCCACCCCGGAGGTCCCACTTTTTCCTTACTCCACTCACTCTCCTCTTTCTTATCCTTCTCTGCTCGACTACCCGCCGCCGCAGGCCTACATCTTCGACCCGCTCGCGAACCTGACCTCCGCCCAAGCGAAGCTTGTCCTGGGTGGTCAGCAGCTCCTGTGGACAGAGCAGTCAGGCCCGCAGAACCTCGACTCGATCGTCTGGCCGCGCGCCGCGGCTTCCGCAGAGGTGTTCTGGACAGGCGCCGGTCGCGGCGACGTCCGCTCGGCGCTGCCGCGGCTGCACGAGCTCGGGTATCGCATGAGGCGGCGTGGCGTGCGCGCGATATCGTTGCAGCCCGAGTGGTGTGCGCTGCGCCCTTTTGCGTGCGATTTGGACGCGTGATCATTGTCTGGGAGGAGGACTTCACGTGGAGCTTTAAAGCCTTTGGGAATTGTTTTGGGATGACGGGTTAACGTCGCGTCGCGTCGTGCACACTGTCAACTGGCCACTGTGTTCGTCGATGCTACGCTTGTATGAGATGACCGGTTTTGCGGCGGAGGGTGTGAGTTCACGCGTGGCCACAGAGCGAAAATGGCTTTCATTCTGGGACAAACGCTTGGCGGTGCGTCAATTAACCACACTGTCACGACTCCATGTCCTATGGCAATAAAGATCTTAAAAGAACATTTCATTGTCCCAATCCTCGCTAGCAGCTCGATTGCTCATCCCAACAGCAGTCTGCATCATGATGAATATTGTATCATGGTTTCCCCTCGTCGGGATTTTCGTTGTTACGCCGAAGCCTACGACTGTCCTCCAGTGTATATTGAGTACCCACATCACACTATACATAGAATGATTATCGCATGAAGTAAAATGGGATGTTCAGAACGGCGTATAGGACACACCAACAGTATTCTGCTTGTCAGTGCTTGCCATAGTTCTCCTACTCTTTATCCGCTCCATGCCCCAACAACAATTGCACTATTTGGGTGTGTCCCTCCTGCGTGGCCACCTGGAGAGGGGTCTCATAAGGTGGTTCCCGGATGTGCACGTCCGCTCCGTGCGCTAGCAGTAGCTGTGCGACTTCGAGATGTCTTTTCTGTGACGCGTCGTACAACGGAGTTCCGGAGACGGATAGGGCGTTGATGTAAGCCCCGTGCTCTAGGAGGATTTGCGCGACGCCTGCGTGTCCTCCTTTCGATGCCCAGTGCAGCGGCGTCCATTCGGTGCCCGGGCTAGTGGCATTCACATCAGCATTATGCCGTAGTAGCAAGCATACTGCCTCAGCACGCCCGGCATGTGATGCGTGATGGATCAGAGGTCCAACGAAATCATCCGACACATCCGGAGCTGCGCCACGCTCCAATAACAGCCGCATGGCATCCAGATGGCCGCGAGTATATACCCCCAATAGGGGAGCTTGCTTGAGTGGGTTTGTCATTTGCACGTCGGCCCCATGATCAAGTAATAGAGACACAGCATCGAGATGTCCGTTCCTTGACGCTGCGTGCAACGGACTTCCGTAAGCACCACACTTGGCATTGACATCCTCTCCAAGTGTAGAGATCAGGTACTTGGCCGGCCCACAAAGTCCACATGACACCGCATAGTACAACGCAGTTGCCTTGTGATGCGACGGGCGGTCGTTGAGATTGTGAATAGATCGTCGAACCGGACCCTGACCCACATCGTGTATCCAAACCCATGTCGCAAGATACGGTTTACTTGGATCAAATAACTCTTCCATGGTGTCTTGGATATGCGGTGCCACGTCATCGTACTTGGCATGAATAAACCAGTGCTGAGCAGCATAGAATGCCAGAGAAAACCTCGCAAGGCGATTCTTGTCAATTTTTTCGTCCAACTGCAGCAGCACCGTGAGGCATGCTTGCGCGAGAATAGTATGGGCGGTATTTTGGGGAATGTAGAAGTGGGCGATGTTTCTGACCTCGGACGTCCAGAGGCGATCGGAAGTCAGGAACTCTTTCACTGAAAAGTGAGAAAATTGGACGATTCTGGAGCCCTCATTGCCATCGATGACGACAATCAAAATGGAACATGCTGAAAGCATAGCTTCTTCTGGGATCTCAGGACGCCAGGCCTCCACGAAATTAGATCCCGCATCTTGGTCAAAGTCGATGGCGAATATCTCCGCGAGTTCTTCAACACGAAGCGGTCGAATGGCTGCAACCAAGCACTGAAACAGCCGAAGCGTATGCTGTTTCTTCTCTTTGGGGATTTCCTGCAACGTCCGTCCGTATGTCTAATCCAGTGTTGGTGGTAACTCGTTCAGAGTCTTCCGAATACTTGAAGGAAAACAGCGACGTAGCGTGTCCAGCTGGCAATACACCCAGCAGAACCTGTCACAGACGATAAGCAATGATTACTGGGTGCTGTAACAGAGGTGTCTCACATGCCGCTGGCTCGTTCAGAGAGCGTGTTGATAACAAATTCCTTGTCCTCTTCTCTCCATCTCCGCATTGCGCTATCTGTGTGGACGAAAGCGCGGACAAAGCGGTCGATATCCTCCCTTTGACCGCTTTCCTCGTGAAGGGCCACACGGTACGATGCAGATATCAGAGGATTCAGAACCGTCTGTATGACTTGCTCCGGACGACTAGTAATGCAAAGGAACAAATTTAAGTGGCTCGACCCAACAAGATCCTTCACAAACTGCAACACTTCGTCGCGCGGGGATGGGGTTCCCGTGGTATTCGAACACTCATCCAAAGCGTCCACGATGATGAAAACGGGAACTTGTCCAGGAATTTTGAGCATAGCTTTGAGACCCCCTGCAAGGGCGGTCTCACTGGGTCGTTCAGAACCGTTACGGCACTTGTTGTACAATTGACGAAGAACGTCGCAGCAGCGATTAGAATCGTCACTGAGTTGGAAGAGAAGGGATGCCAACAAGACACGGACATGGCGCTTGGAGGTGTCCTTGTAATCAAAGTAATGATCAGGGATCAAGGCCGACCTCTCTTCTAGTACATGCTTGATGTCCTCAATTATGGCGGAGCTAATCAACTTTAATTTAATTTCATATCACAAAAAGAGACGAGGACTGCGTACCAGAGGACGCTTTTACCCGCACCAGCTGGGGTATCGGAGAAGCATTCAGTGTACGTAACGGCAGAACAGGCGGGAGAGGCGCACGATTGCCGCGAATCCACAATAAAGAACCGTTCTCCTTCCATTCTCGAAATTTTCTGCCTTGAATAAACCATGTTGCAGTTCCCTCATGTTGAGTTTTGCACGCGTTATTATGATTGACGGAAGGGTCGGGAGGAGAGAGCCATGACTGAAGATTCGCTTGTAATTGGTTCCCTGTGAGTGTGTCAGCTTTGATAGTTGATGATGACGCCATCAAGAAGTAACGAACGCTGAAGCACATTCGTTCCACCTTCACAGTTTGGTCAACGCTGTGCATGACCCTCTCAATCACCTGCACTCTGTTATCGGTGCCTTCAGCAAGGACCATGATCTCTTCGACATCGCGTTCAACATGATGTGTAACCTCCAAATTCTTCGCCACCGCCATTAAGCTCTCTTCTTTTGTAAACGAGTCGAGTCGCAGAAGCGCATCCTCAACATCAGTCCTCCCTATCAGCCTCTTCAGAAACCTTTCTGTGCCATGGTCAGCCATGGAGGAGCATTGGTCGTGGATCGACTCACTCATTCGCCTCTCTGTCATCATTTTTGTTGAAAGCGCGAGGATGGAAAGGATCCCCGCCATGATCTTCCCAAGCAACTCCGTGAATTCTTGCGTAAGTGGGATCCCAGTATAACTTCTCAGATGTTGAACGAAGAAGTGAATTCGTTCAAATAGGTGGATGAGTTTATTGTGGTCCGCGACAACATCCCTCGCCGCCTGTGGATTTGAATATTCGCGATAAGGGAATTAAGGTAGAGACCTACTGCGAGAAGGACACTAATCCCCGTAAATATCGTTTTCGCGGGTGAGAATGGCTGAGAGCCAGATGTCCGAGGACGATCATACGGGAAGGATAAAACGACTTACTAGTCCGATCCCTTCTCCAAGCGTTGCTGAGAATGTGAATAAGATATGAACAATAGGATCCAACCATCTCATCAATCTCTCATCACGCTGGCGAAATTTGCTAGAAGCCTCGACTTGCACTCGAAGCACGCTCAAGACAATTTGGGGATTGTCACAGTTGTCGAGTTGCGTGGCGAAGGGATGCGCGTGTGGTGATTTTCCTGTGACGGTCTCGTATTCGTTCAAAGCAGCTTGGAATATCGCCGAGAAGTTATCATTGGATCGCGAAGCACCTGCTATTTGGTTGGTTGTAGACGTGGGGAGAGCACCGGAAGAGGAGTACAGGTCGTGGATGAGGATGCGTTGAAGGTTTGTCGGTTGACAACCGACCAGAGCTATGGCTGGGTTTGAAAACAACTGGGTTTTTGAAAACTCATAATATCTACCTTTCCTGCAAACTTGCACCCTCTGGCTTCTCGGAATAGGTGGTTGTGATGCATGAAAGGTGTTTTTTTTGGAGGAAAACCACCGAGTTTTGATAAAACTGCAAAAACACTGCAAATTTTAAATGATTGACAGTTGGATAATTGCCAGAAATAAAATGCAGAAAAAAATTGATATTATCAAATCTCATGCATATTCCAAGCTCTGTACAAAATCTCAGGCCCGCAATCCATCCCTTAGCGAGTTTCAAATATCCCACATTAATCTGCGCGTCGGTGCCGAGCGGAGAGTGAATCGGCTTGACAGGCACCGTTACAAAAACTCAGTTTTCCAGCCAGTCCAGTAACTTGAAGGTGGACACAACCACTGATATTCGACTTTATTATACACAGGGCCCGGGTGTCTAGGTTAGAAGCATACCTACCTCCAGAAGAAAGCCAGTGTCAGAAAGTATGTTTCCGAGACATGTTTTCAAAATGTTTTCAAAAACCCGGTAAGCGATAGTAGAGCTCCAGTTTTGATGAGCGGTACTGGATGGCGGCGATGACCTGACGTGTGCATTGAGAAACGGTCTCGTCATCTACTCTGACTCAATAGCGACTTTATGGCAGATGACATCCGCCTCCAGAAGCTGCACGGTCACAGCAACAGCAACATTCGTCACTGTAGCAACAACAGACCTCCTAAGGACAACAGTGGCCCGGGGCGCAGACATCATCTAATGATGGCCATCCGCCGAGTGGTGTAGTCTTCTCCAGGGAATCAACAACGTCAACAGCGACGCCAAAGATGAGCTTGTCACGGTAGAGAATGGTTTCGTGGAGACTGGACAGAAGTTATGCTCAACTATGATCTGAGTCTCTGAGGATACCGATGCCCGTACGTCTCAATTTTCACTCGTACTACTCTGCGGTGTGGATTTCGTTTGCTGACGCGGCCGCTGCCACGGTCGCCAACAAGGGATTTCGAGTTCGCCCTGTCCACGCAGCGTCCAACGCATTCTACCCAATACTTTCATGGCGCCGTTTTTGCTACTTTCCCGCATCTCCCAACGAGCCTTGCATGCAATAAATGCGATCATGTCGTTGGTGGCTGGCTGGGTGAACCCTCCCTCTGACATCCGCCCGTTATAGCCCTTCAAGAATCAAGACAAGCCTGAACATGCGTTCCCTCGTTTCGATGATGTACACCCGCGCCGGAGGAGCCGCTTCATGTGCGATTTCGATGCGTAATCTTACTTTGGGGGGGACTGTGTGGGACTTTCCTTCGGGAAGTGTTTGAGACGATGGATGGATGTCGTATCCAGCGCACTGTCAGCTGGTCCTTCTTTTCGTTAATGCTGCTGTGGACTGACAGGAATGAGGGCAATAAAGATCGCATGAGAACATTTAATGTCCCATCCATGCGCGAGTCGGGCGAGCCTCATTTCAAAAACCCATTGGATGGACATGGCTTTCCTCGTCGAGACTTATGTGTATATGCCGATGACTATGACCATCCGTTAGAGGTATATCCAAGTACGCAGAGCAGAGCACTGAATAGCAGCCACATAAATAAACTCGGGACATGCGAAACGACGTAGAGGCATAGTACCAGTCTTCACCACATCGCCCTATTCTTCATTTGCGCCATGCTCCAACAACAGCTTCGTAACTTCGGTGTGCCCCCGTTCTGTTGCCACCTGGAATAGGGTCTGAGCACTTGGTTCCCAGATGTTCACGTCCGCTCCACGTTCGAGTAGTAGCCGCACGATCTCGAGGCGTCCATCGTTTGACGCTAGGTACAGGGGAGTTCCATGGTCGGATACGGCGTTGATATCGGCCCCGTTTTCCAGGAGGATCTGCGCGACATCCGCGTATCCCATTTCCGATGCCCAGTGCAGTGGCGTATAGTTCTTGTTGTTAGTGGCATTTACATCAGCGTTGTGCTGAAGAAACAAGCGTATCACATCAGCTCGTCCTGCGCGCGATGCGTAATGTATAGGAAGTCCCGCATTGCACCGCATGTCTATACTTGCTCCACGCTCCAGCAATAGCTGCATAACGTCCAGATGTCGTCCTCCATATGCTCTGCATAAGGGACTGCACCTGCCTTCGTCTGTCATATTCATGTCGGCCCCATGATCAATTAATAGAGACACAGCATCAAGATGTCCCTTCCTCGATGCCGCGTGCAATGGACTTCCATTAACACCACACTTGGCATTGACATCCTCTCCATGAGTGGAGATCAGGTACTTGGCGAGTCCACAGAGTCCACATGACACCGCATAGTACAACGCAGTCGCCTCGGGATGCGACGGGCGATCTGCAATCATATCAATGATTTTTTTATTCCAATCCTCATCCACATCGTATATCCAAACCCATGCCGCAAGATACGGGTTGCCTGGGTCGAATAAACGTTCCATGGCGTCTTGGACTCGCCGCGCCACACCCTCGTGCTTGGCATGAACAAACCAGTACTGAGCAGCGTAAAATGCCAGAGGAAACGTCGCGAGATGCTCCTTGTCAATCCCTTCGTCCAGCTGCAGCAGCACAGTGAGGCATGCTCGCGCCAGGATAGTGTGGGCAGCATCTAGGGGAATGTGATAGTGGCAGATATTTCCGACCTCGGATATCCGGAGTCGATCAGAAGTCAAGAACTCTTTCACTGAAAAATGGGAGAATTGGACAATTTTGGAACCCCAGTTGCCGCCAATAATGGCGATCAAGGTGGAACATGCAGAAAGAATAGCTTCTTCCGGATTTTCAGGCCGCCAGCCTTCCATGATATCAGGCACTGCGGCTTGATCAATTTCGATCGCAAATAACTCTGCGAGCTCCTCAACATGGAGGGGACGAATAGCTGCAACGAGGCATTGAAACAGTCGATACGCATGCTCCTTTTTATCTTTTGGGATCTCTTGTAATGTCCGTTCGTATGTCTCGTCCAAGGTCGCCGGTAATTCGTTCAGAATCCTCCGAATGCTCGGAGGGAAACATCGACGTAGCCTGTCTAGTTGACAAAAAACCCAGCGGAACCTGTCCGAGATATTAGCAATAATAAGTGGGTACTGGAACTGAGATATCTCACATGCCGCTGGATCGCTCCGAGAGCGTGTTGATAACAAGTTCCTTGTCCTCTTCTTTCCATCGCCGCATTGCTCTGTCCGCGTAGACAAAGGCCCGGACATAACTGTTGATATCCTCCCTTTGACCGCTTTCCTCATGAAGGGCTACGCGGCACGACGCAGACGTCAGGGGGTTCAGAACCATTTGTATATCTTGCTCGGGTCGACTAGTAACACAAACGAACAAGTTTGAATGGCTTGATCCGACAAGATCCTCCAGGAAGTCCAAGACCTCGTCGCGAGCAGATGGGGTTCCAGTGGTATTCGGGCACTCATCCAAGGCATCCATGATGAGGAAAACGCCAAGTTGTCTTGGGAGTTCGACCATGGCTTTGAGACATTTCGCAAGGGCGACATCACTGGGCTGTTCAGAACCGTTGCGACACATGTCGTATAATTGATAAAGAACATCCCGGCAGGACTCAGAGTCGTCACTGAGCTGGAAGACAAGGGATGCCAACAAGCCACGGACATGTCGTTTGGAGGCTTCCTTGAAATCAAAGTAATGATATGCCACCAAGGCCGTCTCTTCTCGCGCGTTCTTGACGTCCTCGATGATGGCCGAGCTAATCAAGAATATGAATTTCATATCAAAGGAGCCACGAACCTCCGCGCACCAAAGTATGCTTTTACCGGCACCGGCTGAAAAATTGAAGACCTCAGTGTGCCATCGGACAGAATGGGCGGGAGTAGCTTACGATTGCCACTAATCCACAGCAAAGAACCGGTCTTCTTCCATTCTCGAAATTTGCTGCATTGAATAAACCACGTCCCAGTCCCATCATGCTGAATCTTGCAAGCATTATTATGATTGATGGAACAGTCAGGAGAAGAAAGCCATCGTTGAAGTTTTTCTTGCTCCCGATTCCCTGTGAATGTGTGTCAGCCTGGACGGCCAACAGTGGTACCACCAGAGAGTAACAAACGTTGCTGTTCATCCGCTCCTATTGTAGGACACGGCGATATGAAATGGTGTCGGTACATGTAACTTGTGTGAACAGAGACGGAAACCATTGCGTACGTTCTTTAACCACTTTTACATTTTGATCAACCCTATCAATCGCCTGTACTTTGTCATCGATGTCTTCGGCGAGCACCTTGACATCATGTATAACCTCCAGATTCTTCGCCACCGCCATTAGACTCTCTTCCTTCGTAAGCGAGTCGAGCCGTAGAACCGCATCTTCAACATCCGACGTTCCCATCAACTTCTTCAGAAACTTTTCTGACTCACAGTCAGCCAAGAGCGACCATAGGCCATGGACTGACTCACTCGTCCGCCTCTCTGTCATAGTTTTCGTCGAAAGCGCGAGGATCGAAAGAATCTGAGCCATGATCTTTCCGAGTAGCTCCGTGAAGTCCTTCGTGAGCGGGATCCCAGTATAGCTGTTCAGACGTTGAAGGAAGAGATGAATCCGTTCGAAGAGATGGAAGAGCATCTTATAGTTCGCCACCATATCCCTCGCCGCCTATGAGTTTGGATATTTGACATATACGTGACCAGGAATTGGGCCGGGAGCTTACCGCCAGAAGAACACCGATCCCGGTAAAGATAGTTTTGCCAGGTGAGAATGGCTGAAAGACCGAATGTCGAAGAACGGTTCTACGGAATAAATAGGATGGCTTACGAGTCCGATCCCTTCTCCGAGCGTTGCTGAAAACGTAAATAGGACATGGACTATCGGGTCCAACCATGTCAACAATTTCTCGTCGCCTTTGCGGAATTTGTCGAAAGTCTGAGCTTGCGTTCGAAATACGTTCAAGATGGCCTCTGGACTGTCGCAATTGTCAAATTCCGTAGCAAAGGGATGTGCATCTAGACGGTTTCCCGTAACACTCTCGTACTCGCTTGCGGCAGCTTGAAATATCGCTGCAAAGTTATCGGTCGATCGTGACGGCCCGGGGCCAGCTACTTGATCGATTGTAGACATAGTGACAGGAGAGGGGAATCGGGAATCGGAGGAGCAAGTCGTGGATGAACGTTCGCTGAAGGGACCGTCAGGTCAAGAAGCAAGGAGCCTGAGCACAGCCTCGTGAGCGTGGAAGGTAAAACGCACTCAGGCTTCTATTTTCGTGTGCCATGTCTACTACTGCCAGTGTACAATACTCCCCCGAACCGTAACATGTAACTACGTCTCTGAGTCTCTGCGTTTGCTCTCGAGAATCTCCTGCGTCTTCCGATAGTAGGATTTGCTTCTCTTCCTTCTATCATTCCCTGATCTAACGATCTCAAGGGATTTATAGGCACGTCATCTCATTGTATTCCGGCACGTTCTCTGCCACTCTGCGCCGAGAAAGAGCATAGACTTTTGCGCGCTCAGGTTGCTATATGAGATCTCCGAGCTTTGTGCGTTACGGTGCGACGGCAGCCCTTTGGGCGAGGAAGAAATTCGATCCCTCGGACCGCCTTGGTGGTGGAACGTGGCACGCATCGGCCTGGATGAGAATGATATTGACAGTAGTTGCTATAAAAACGGTTCGTCCCACGAATTGATACTCACGAATGACACAGTGATGAAAAAAAGCTCTTGATTTGTGTGTGACACGGTACAACAGATTATATGCGAGAGGGCGTTGGGTCGAAAGTCGAAAGTACGGTCGTACTTTATACTTTGTTGCTTGATCATCCATTCATCAAGGAGCTAGGAGCAGCGATTGGATGCAGAGATGAATACTAGGCGTCTCTGAAGTACGTGACAAAGCCCCACCGAAGCGCTGCGCGGGCGCTCGGGCTAGTGGCACTAGGCGCAGGATTGTTTCGTTGAATGGTCGGTCAATGCCCACTAGAAGATGGTCAGTTTAACGCAAGAAGAACATGCATATATACGCACACAAAGTGAGCTGTGACAGTTTCACTCGTCTTCGACATCCAGATCGCCTTTAATCCCTACTCTTGCCACCATCCACATACCTTTCTTCATTGGCACCAACCCCCCAGAGCGGCGCGTCCATGTCCATATCGACATATGCCCTGGCTGGCGTTTCGTCCACGATCTCGAGGAGCGGCTGGGCGGCGAGCGCCAATTCAGTCTCAGCGACAGTGGCGAGCGATGACGACGGCGGTCAGGCGGCAAGCGAGGACTGTACGACGTCTAGCACATCTTCCATACAGATCCCCAGAAGGTCTTCCAGCTCCTCGAAGATCTGTGAGGGACAGGAAACAGAAGCATGAAGGAACGAGCGGACTAAGGAGGGGGTGTAGCACATACCACATTCAAGCTCTCAGGTTCGACGGGGGGTCATGTTCACGATTTGCGGTTTTTTTGGCCTTGGTGGGGCAGAACATGGGCAGGTTCTTCGTGAGGTGTTGGATGCCCTGGGCGGTGTGTAAGTGCGCGGGTTGGTAGTCGGGTGTGAGGTACTGGACGGCCTGGTAAACGGCACGTTAGAAACCGTCTCGTCGAAGGAGTAAGAGACCGCTCACAGAAAATGTCGACCTCTATCCGTACGCAGGTTCTCCGAGAGTGTGAGGGGTAGATCGGGGCGCGGACTCGGAGGAGGTGGTGGTCAGTATCAGTCGCGACGTCCACAGTGGTGACCGGTGACTTACTAAAACGTAATCAGTATGACGTAAGCGACCCATTGATGCAGCGATGCTCACTTGCATTTACCCTCACCGATGTTGTTAGGGGATCCGCCAGGAACATAAAAAAAACCAAAGGACCACGAAGCAAATATATCGGAACTGTGACGGGTTCTCCTTTGGGGATAAGCGCTAGGGAGAGTTTGGTTATGACTTGTTTAGTGGCGGCGGCGGTTACAGAGGTGCTTATGAGGCCGATGCGAATGGGCACGATCGAGGTGCGTTCTTACCATCTTTCTCATGAGATCATCAATCATTGCCAATGTCCGGATTACAATGCTGGCGAAGGTGGGACTTACAGTCCGCCAGACAACCGCCACCACGATCAGACCTGTAACACCTGTTCATCGTCGACACAGTCCAAAGCAAAGGCGAAAGCACCGGAGTCGGACCCCGCACCGGTTAGGAACTTGGTCAATTTTGACGACAACGAAACACCAGCTGGCTGCAGTGCCTCCGTGACAGCTTCCGCGGTGACAACGCTGGCGATGCCCGTGCTCGCACCGCTAGGGGCCAAGGGAAATGGTGCACCATCTTTCGTTCCCAATGTTCACGTACGCTGCGTAACAGATGATGGCAGTGGAGAGGACGACAACGGTTTACCCCAATTTCCTCGAACGTCTCAACGAGCAACTTGCATACGATGAATAGGATTGCGGCGCCGATGAATGGCTACGTGTAACTCCCGG
>Ga0137394_10002348_pt1 | contig 13994 bp, 9 predicted proteins | sample czobulk116metaG_FD_108278 | JGI IMG/M metagenome (GOLD analysis project Ga0137394, IMG submission 108278) | Vadose zone soil microbial communities from Angelo Coast Range Reserve, California, USA - czobulk1.16 metaG | ecosystem: Environmental > Terrestrial > Soil > Vadose zone | place: USA...
AGCTCGATTGAAGTTGTCGGCAAGGGTAAAGTTCGCCGGGCACGGCTGTATTACCTGCGCGATCTGAAGGGCAAAGCCGCGCGCATCAAGCGCGCCGACCGCGAGGAAGTGGCTGCGGTGGCGACCGCCGGTACCGAAGCGAAGGCCTAAGCGGCACTTCTCGATTGCCTGCGCATTGACGAAAAAGCCCCGGTTACCCGGGGCTCTTTTGTTGGGCTTGCCCTTTCTGGAGAAAAATGACGCGCAAGCGGACAAAGCCAATTTCACCACGCCCGCGCCGCAGCGTGGGTCAGGAGTGCCCCGCGCAGATTTGGTCCCTCCTCGCCGCTCTTCCTTCAGTCAGTTTCGGCCTCCCGGGCAAATTTCCATGAACCATCGCTCTGCTGCTTCAGCACACGCAAGTCTTTGCGTCGCATACTGACCGGATTGTCCTTTGCGGACATCTTGAATGTGGTTTCATAATAAACCCACTCAATCGCCCAGCCATCCGCGACTTTGATATCTTGGATCTCGGGGGCGTATTTCAACACCTTGAAATCCGGATACGCTGCCCGGAATTTCCCATAGACCTCTTGAATGGCTTTCTTTCCAACAACAGCCGGCCCGGGTACTCCGAGTTTCACACAATCGTCCGACCACAGATTGATCAACGCGCTCGGGTCCTGCGTCAGTGTGGCCTCAATGTCTGCTCGGTGCAGTTTTTCGATGGCCGCTAGGTCCGCCGCGTGCGTGTTCCTTCGCGGAAGCCAGCCCGTAGCACTTCGGGCGAAGTAGCCGATGCCGAAGCCCGCGACAAACAGGAGAATGGTGGCGAGGGAAGTACGTCTCATATAGCCTCCTGAGCACTCACACTTGTCACGACTAAAGAACGTTTGTTCAGCCGCTAGGGCTGGACGTTTGTCACGCCTTCCGCGCCGGGCTTGGGGAAATGCTTCTCGTACCAGGCGATGCAGCGGTCGATGGAATCGATGTTGTGTTTGACCTCGCTGAGTCCGTGGCCTTCGCGCGGATACCGCACGAAAATGGCCTCCGTGCCTACGTCTTTCAGTGCGATGAAGAACTGCTCGGCTTCGGCGATGGGCACATCGTTGTCATTTTCGCCATGCATCAACATCGTGGGCGTGTGCGCGGCAGCGACATGCTTTAGCGCGGAGCGTTCCCACGCGACGTCCATCAAGTTTCCCTGATGCAGGAATTGGCCGAACTCCATTTCCTCATACTGGTTGTAATAGGTCATGTAGTTGTAGCTGACGAGGTTGGCGATCCCAGCGATGGGCACGGCGGCCTTGAATTCATTCGTTTGGGTGATGAGCCAGTCGGTGAGTTGGCCGCCGTAGCTCACGCCCTCGATGCCCAGGCGCTCACGATCGATCCACAGGTAACGGCGCACCGCCGCACTCACCGCGTACAGAACATCCTGCCCTTCGTTTCCGTCCTGGTCGCCGAAGACGGCGTCGGCGAATTTCTGTCCGTAGCCGGTGGAACCGCGATAGTTGACGTTCAGCGTGGCCCATCCTCGTGCAGCGTAGACCTGATTTTTGAAATTGAATGCCGGGCCATTTTGCCCGTGCGGCCCGCCGTGAATATTGACGATGAGAGGATGTTTCGATGTGGCGGCCATCCGCAGCGGCTTGGTGAGAAACGCTTCAACTTCGAACTTGTTGTCGTTGCTGATGAACGTGAACGACTCGACTTCGGCAAGCGGTTTTCCCGCGAAGAGTTGTGTATTCAAGTCGGTAATCTTTCGCGGCGCGCCGCTGGCCGTTTTGAGATAGAGTTCCGTCGCATCCTGTGACGATGCGAAACTGTACGCCAGTGCCCCGTCCTTGCCGACGGACCAACTGGCGACGATGCCGGCGTCTTTCACTACGTATTCCGGCTTGCCGCCCGAGATCGGCAACCGCACCAAATGGTTACTGCCGCGCTCCTGAAGAGTGAAGTACACGGCGCTGCCGTCCGGCGCCCAACGCGGCGCGCCCTGGCGGTTGTCCAAGACGGAGCCGATTTCGCGGCGGTCGCTTCCGTCGGCGTTCATCACCCAGGCGTGGGTGTCTTCCATGGTCGTCTCGCGGTCGGTCACACCGCGCCTGGTGCCGCGATAGACGATGCGCTTGCCGTCCGGGGACCAGAGCGGCTCGTACTCGTTGTATTCCGTGGCGGTGAGGCGGCGAATGCTGTTGTCCGCAGTCTTTAAAGCGAAAATGTCGTAATTGAAAAACTCATCCTGATTCGACTCGCGATTCGAAGCAAAGAGAATCTCCTTGCCGTCGGGCGACCAGTCAATCGAATGCTCGTCGAAATTGCCTTGCGTGAGCTGGCGCACCTGCTTTGTGGCCACGTCCACGGCAAAAATATGCAGCCGCTGATTGTCGTTGAACCTGGTCATTCCTTCGCCGGCATCGGGTTTATAGAGATACCGGGTGATCACCATCGGATCGCCAGCGGCTTCCACCGCTTCCGGGCCGGGAGTCGAGGAGATGAAAGCGATCTGCTTGCCGTCGGGCGACCAGGTCACGTCGTTGCCCGTGCCCGGCAGCGGGCTGTTAGTGCCGCTCCGGGAGGCAAGAAAAGTGACATCAGAGCCGTCCGGTCGCGCCACGAACAGTCCGCCCTTTTCACCTTGGTGCCCCTGAAAGACGAACGATTTGCCATCCGGCGACCAGAGTGGACCGCCGCCGGAATCTTTTTCGCCGCCCACGCGGACGGATTTCTGCGTGGCGACATCCATGATCCAGAGTTGGCCGTAGGGGCGGCCGGGCCGATCGCGCATGGTCACGGTATAGGCGATGCGCCGGCTGTCGGGGGATAGCTCGACGCTGCCAACAGAGCGCAAGCGCGAGAGGTCGCCACTGGCAAGACCTTGCGTAGAGCCTGATGGGGCAAAGACGAATAAAGCTGCCGTGCAACAAAGACAGAAACCGGCTCGAAGCAAAACAGACTGAAAGTATAGACGCATGGCGCTCTCCCTTGTCTCTCAGTAGGTACCAGGATTTGCCCGGCCATCCTAGGCCCGGTGCGCTTAGCGGTCAACTTGTCTTCTGAGGAGAAGGGTGTCCAGCGCCAGGAGAGAACTGCGAAGAGGCCCCGCCCTGCAACACTTGCAGATTTAACGCCTTCCGGAAAAGAGGTTCCTGTTGACATTCAACAGGAGGGAGCTTATGCTCCTGTTTTTATCTAAAGGAGAAAACATGGCTGCTCCGCGAGGGGAAGTTTTGCAAGGCACGCTCGACCTGATTGTTCTGCAAACCCTTCATGCCATGGGCCCGCTGCACGGCTACGGCATCGCCCAGCGGGTCAAGCAAGTTTCCGAGGATCTACTCAAGCTGAACCAGGGCACGCTCTATCCAGCCTTGCTGCGGCTAGAACAGCGCGGCTGGATCTCTGCAAAATGGGGCGCTTCCGAAAATAACCGCAAGGCGAAGTATTACTCACTCACGCGCGCCGGGCGCAAACAGTTGCTTACAGAGACCGAGAGTTGGGAGCGCATGACAGCGCTTATGGCAAAGCTTCTCGGCGGTACGGAAGGAGCCTGAGATGGGGCGGCTACGTATCTTCGGCGCGCGTATGCGCGGCCTATTCCGCAAGCGGCAACTGGACGGGGACCTTGATGCAGAGCTTCGCGCGCACCTGGAAATGCTCACGGAGGAAAACATTCGGCGCGGCATGAGTCCGGTGGAAGCGCGCTATGCCGCGCGGCGTGAATTCGGAGGCGTCGAACAATCCAAAGAGCTGCACCGCGAACAGCGCAGCATCCCCTTTCTCGACGCGTTCCTTCAAGACCTGCGATTTGCTTTCCGAGGCTTGCGGAATCGCCTGGGTTTCGCGTTGGTTGCGATCCTCACTCTTTCATTGGGGATCGGGTCAACCACGGCGGTCTTCAGCGTGGTCGACCGCATTCTCTTCCGGAGCCTTCCCTATCCTCATGACGAAGAGCTGGTCAGCTTTGGCGATAAAGCGCCCTTCGAAGCGAATGAGTTCGTGCTCGGTCCGGATTACGTGGATTGGAAGAAAGGGCAGACGCCGTTTGCGTCGGTAACATCCTTTGTCCCCGGCGGGGCGGATTGTGACCTCACCGAGAAGAACCCAGTGAGATTGAAGTGCGCGCTCGTCGAATCGACATTTCTGCCGACGTTCAGAATTCAACCATTCCTCGGCCGGAATTTCAGCAGCGAGGAAGACCGGCCGCACGCGCCGCGCGTCGCGCTCGTTTCCTACGGACTGTGGCGTTCGCGCTTCGCGAGCGATCGGAATCTTCCCGGTCGCACGATTTCACTCGACGGTAAGCCCACCGTGGTTGTCGGAGTTCTTCCGCCAGAATTCGAAATGCCAAACCTTGGCCACGACGACCTTCTTGTTCCGGCCGCACTCGATGGTTCCACCGATCGCGGGCCCAATGCCCGGCAAGTCATCTTGAGGGTCTTTGCGCGGCTCAGGCCCGGTATAACCATCAAGCAAGCCGCGGCCGCAATGGAGCCGCTCTTCCAGCAGTCCCTGAATTACGTTCCGCCGCAGTTTCGAAACGAGGTGTCGTTCCGTGTACGCTCCCTCCGCGATCGGCAGATACAAGACGCCCGTGTGGCCTCGTGGGTCCTCCTCGGCGCGGTTCTAGCGGTGCTGCTCGTCGCGTGTACCAATGTCGCAAACCTGCTCCTCGCGCGTGCTACCAGCCGCGTACGCGAGTTAGCGGTCCGCACCGCCCTTGGTGCTACGCGCGGACGCCTGATTCGCCAGGCACTCACCGAAAGTTTGCTGCTCGGAGTCCTGGGAGGCCTCGCGGGCTGCTGGTTCGCGCAATTCTTGCTTCGTCTGTTTGTGTCCATCGCGCCTGAAGGTATTCCGCGGCTGGAACAAGCCTCGGTTGACGTTCGCGTGTTGCTCTTTGCGCTCGGCGTATCACTCTTGTCAGGCATTCTCTTCGGGCTAGCTTCGGCGCTGCGCCGTCCAGTGCCCGAATTGCTCACCGGAAAAGAGAATCGTGCGACGTCGCGCGGCATGCTTCGGCAACTACTGGTCACGGTGCAGATTGCCGTCTCGCTGATTCTTCTCGCCGGTGCTGGCCTACTGCTGCGCAGCCTCTGGAAGCTCGAAACCGTGGCGCTTGGTATGGACACAAAGAGCGTCATCACCGCAGGAATTGATCTCGCCGAATATCGCTATCCCGACTCCGCGAAGCAGCTTGCCTTCTTCGATCAGGTCGAAGCCCGGCTGAAACGGATGCCGGGAGTCGCCTCGCTGGCCTTGAGCGACACGCTGCCCCCTTCCGGCGGCATGCAAGCTACCTTTCTATCGGCTATCGAAATTCCCGGGCACACGAAATTTAGTGCGGGCACCGGCGGAATGATCGGCTATCGTTACGTCACCCCTGCCTATTTTCCTGCGCTGGGGGTACCAATCGTGCGCGGCCGCGGCTTTCGCGAAGAGGACCGCTCGCCTGCGGAAAAACCTGTGATCCTTAGCGAAGCACTCGCGAATAAGCTCTTTTCCAACGGAGAAGATCCCATTGGAAAATCTTTTCGCTTTGGCTCACAGAACGATTGGCGCACCATCGTCGGCATTGCCGGAGACGTAAAGAACAACGGGCTCGCCGCCCCCGCTGACCCCGAGTTTTACATTCCCTGGAAAAATGAGCCGGCGGGTTACTTCCGCTCCGGGCATTTGATCGTCCAGGGTGCGATTAATTCGGAAGCCATTGCGAAGTGGATTCGAACGGAAACCGCGGCCATCGATCCGACCGTTCCGGTGACCATCGAAGGCATGAAGACACGTGTCGGAAAGCTGGCGCAGCGGCCCCGATTCACGGCGGTCTTGCTGTCTTTGTTCGCGGCCATGGGCGTACTACTTGCGGGGATCGGTATCTACGGTATTGTCGGATTCCTGGTCGCGCAGCAAACCCGGGAAATCGGCATTCGCATCGCGCTCGGGGCAACCCGCGGCAGTGTTCTGAGGATGGTTCTTTCGAACATGGTGCGCTGGACTGTTGGTGGGGCCACGCTCGGAATTCTGGGAGCCTGGCTCTGCGCACGTCTCCTGGAGTCTCTGCTTTTCAAGGTCCGCGCACACGATCCGTTCCTTCTCGGCGCAGCACTACTCGTTCTACTCGCCGTGGCGTTCCTTGCTGCCTGGATTCCCGCGCGTCGTGCTATGCGCGTGGATCCCATGGTCGCCTTACGTTACGAGTGACAGGAGAGCGAAGATGTTCCGCCCAGGAAATCTGCCGACGCGACTCTGGAATATGCTCCGGAAGCGGCGGCTCGACCAAGACCTGAGTGCCGAACTGCAAGCTCACCTGGACCTGCTTACGGAAGAAAACATCCGGCGTGGCATGAATCCCACTGAAGCGGCGCACGCCGCGCGCCGCGAATTCGGCGGCGTCGAGCAAACCAAAGAACGGTACCGCGAACGGCGAGGCGTGATTTGGATCGACAGCTTCCTACACGATCTGCGCTTCCCGTTCCGCATGCTTTCAAAGCGGCCCGGATTTGCGATCGTCGCGGTGGCTACTCTCGCTCTCGGCATCGGCGCAAACACCGCCATTTTTACTGTTGTTCATTCCGTCCTGCTGCAGCCGCTGCCATTTGCCAAAGCCGATCGCCTTGCCATCATTTGGTCGATCTACGGCAAAGAAGGCCGCGCTCCTGCTTCCGGCCCGGAACTGATGACCATCCGCGATCGCACCAGCCAGTTTGAAGACTTGGGTGGAATCTGGGCACAGAGCGGCGCTCTAACGGGCGAGGGCGAGCCTGAGCACGTCAAGCTCGGGATGGTGACAGCCAGTTTCCTCGGCATTCTTGGGACGAGGCCGCAGCTGGGACGCCTGTTCCTTCCGAGCGAGGAAGGACCGGGCGCGCCGTTCGTGGCGATCCTCAGCGATGGTCTTTGGCGCCGGCGTTATGGCGCCGCCCCCCACCTCGTTGGCCGGGCCGTGCGCCTCAACGGCCGGCTCACCACGATCGTTGGCGTCATGCCTCCGGGATTCAAAATCATTTTCCCCGAAGGCTCCAGCATTCCGCCGGAAATGGACGCGTTTGTTCCTTTCCATTCCCATCTCGCAAGCGACCCTCCGGACCAAAGTTACTTGCGTGTGATTGGGCGTCTTCACGACGGCGTCACCATTCCTCGGGCGCAGCAGGAAATGGAGACCATCGCCGCGCATCTTCGCTCGAAATACACGACATTCGCCAACCCTCCCCTTGGCCTTCAAGTCGTTCCGCTTCAGGGCGACCTGGTTCGAAACATTCGTCCGGCGCTTCTGGCCCTCTTCGGCGGAGCAGGTCTGGTGCTATTGATTGCTTACGCGAACGTGGCCAACCTCTTGCTCTGGCGTGCGAATGAACGCACCCGCGAAATTACCTTGCGAACCGCGCTGGGGGCTGGACGCGGACGCTTGATTCGCCAATTACTCACGGAGAGTGTTTTGTTATTTTGCTGCGGTGCGGCCGCGGCGATTAGCTTCGGATGGGGCGCGTTACGGCTGCTTTTAGCGATGCAGCCGAAGGAGATGGAACGCTTGTCCGCCATTCAAATGGATGCGCCCGTTTTCGCGTTCACGTTCGCCATCGCCATCGGAGGGGGCTTGCTCTTCGGACTCGCTCCTGCCCTTGGCGCCGGAAAGATCGACTTGGCGCGGTCCTTGAAAGAAGCCCGGCCGACGGGCAATCCGGCCAGCCGGCGCCACCGCAATCTCCTCGTGAGCGCGGAAGTTGCTCTTGGCTTCATCCTTCTGATCGGCGCGGGACTGATGCTTCAAACCTTCGCAAGGCTGCTGCGGGTCAACCCTGGTTTTGCGCCTGCGAACGTTCTTACATTTCGCGTGTCGGTCCCGTGGGAGAAGTACAATAGCAGCGCCGCAGCCGTCCAATTTCTCCGCACCCTGAAGCAAAATCTCGCGGACATTCCGGGCGTCGAAGCCGACGGCATTACTTCGCATTTGCCATTCGACGATACGCTGCCGAACTGGTACAGCTTCTACTGGCCCGATGGCGCTCCAAAAGATCAACAGAACACCATCATGGCGGACCACCGTTCGATACTTCCGGGCTACTTCAAGACCATGGGAGTCACGTTGCTGGCCGGCCGGGACTTCGATGACCACGACGTGGAACAGAACGTCCATCTCGTCATCATCGACGATACCGTTGCCCAGCAGGCCTGGCCGGGCCAGGAAGCCATCGGCAAACTACTGAACATTGAGAACGGGAACTTCGTGCGCGACACCGCGCAGGTCATCGGGGTCGTCAAACACCTTCAATATCACACTCTGACCGAGCAAGTTCGCGGCCAGGTTTATCTCTTATATCCACTCGCCGTTCGCACGCACATGGCCGTCACATTGAAATCGAAGATGAGCACGCAGGCGCTCCTGCCGCTCATTCGCCGTCAAGTCGCGGCTCTCGATAAGGATTTACCGATTTATAACATACAGCTGATGATAAATTACGTGGAGTCGGCTCGCAGGCAAACTCGATTCGTGACCTTGCTCGCCGGAGTTATGGCGGGCATTGCTTTGCTGCTTGCCTGCACGGGAATTTACGCGGTGACCATGTATTCCGTCGTGCAGCGCACCAGCGAGCTGGGCATACGCACCGCACTTGGTGCCCAAACAAGCCAGCTATTTGGAACAGTCGTGCGGCAAAGTATGATTCCAGTCGCGCTTGGCATTTCCATCGGATTCGTTTTCTCACTTCTGCTCACGCCACTCCTCTCCAAGTTATTGTTTGGAGTCCACCCCACCGATGTGGGGACTTACGTCGGCGGCGCCATTCTTCTTTCGGTCTCGGCCTTGGTGGCCTCGTTTCTGCCGGCGCGGCGCACGATGCGCATGGATCCCATGGTGGCGCTGCGTTATGAGTGAGGCACAGGTTCAATGCATCCGCGCTCTGCTCGTTTCCTACAACTGATTCGTGACAAAGCGAACCTCTCCTCGACTTCGGCGTGCTAGAATTACCGCCAATGAGCCGACTGTGCTCCTCCCGTTTCGAGCGAGCGGCGCGCAAACTGGGCTGGATGCGCATCGCCGGGATTGATGAGGCCGGACGCGGCGCACTGTTTGGTCCGGTCGTTGCCGCTGCAGTGATTCTCAATCCCAAGCGGCGCATCGTCGGCCTGGACGATTCGAAGAAGCTCACTTCCGAACGTCGGGCGGAGCTCGCGCCACGCATCCGCGAACACGCTATCGCCTGGGCCGTCGCCGAAGTGGACGCGCAGCGTATCGACGCCTGGAATATTTACCAGGCGTCGCGCCAAGCGATGACCGCCGCGCTGCAGGGACTGGCAATTCCGCCCGATTACCTGCTCATTGACGCGATGCAGCTCGACGTCTTGATCGAGCAGAAATCATTGATTAAAGGCGATGCCCGCAGCATCTCCATCGCCGCTGCCTCGATCCTCGCGAAAACGTATCGGGACACGCGCATGGAAGAGTGGGACGCCATATATCCACAATACGGCCTGGCGCGCCACAAGGGCTACGGCACGCCCGACCATCTCGAGGCCTTACGCCAACATGGCCCATCGCCGCTCCACCGCCATTCCTTCGCTCCGGTGCGAGAATCCGGCTGTTGGGCCGCCAGTGCTATTCAAGCACAACTTCCTCTCGAGGTTTAGCACCGCTGGCCTAGAATCAAAGAAGAGCGAAGGAAAAAGAGTTCCCTAGTTTGTTCGCCCTGTGTTCGCCTGTGAATTCCCTGGAGGAAAGGGGATAACTGCCTGCCCACAGGCAGTTCTGCGTACATTGACTTGCCTATTTCCCCCCTGATAGCGTAACCAAGTAGCGGTACGAGCCGTTCCGCTACCGCAGCAATTCGAGGAGAAACTGTGAGGCAGACTCCTAGGGGAGATTTGTCTTTGTTCGCGCATGGCCTATAACAAGAGCAAAAACGTTGAAGCCGCACAAAAGCTGCTGAACCAGGGCAAAGTCGCCCAGGCCATAGCCGAATACCAGAATATTCTGAAGTACGAACCTCGCGATCAGGTCACGCTAATGACCATCGGCGAGCTGTACATCCGCCAGGGCGAGACGTTTCAGGCCATCGACTATTTCGAGCGCCTTGCGCAGATTTTCGTGGGCGACGGTTTCCTGACAAAAGCAATCGCAGTCTACAAGCGCATCGCCAAGCTCGCTCCCGAAGAGATTCGCCCCCTCGAAAAGCTTGCCGACCTTTACGTTCAACAAGGGGTGATGAGCGAGGCCCGGCCCCTTTTCCTCCAACTGGCGGAGATTCACCTCAAGAACAATCGCCAGCCGGAAGCCGTCAGCCTCTTGAAAAAACTTCTGCAGGCGGAACCCGATAATCTCCGCATCCAAACCCGTCTAGCCGATTTGTACCAGGCCATGGGCCAGACTCGAGAGGCCATTGAGGCTTACGTCTCCGCTTCGCAGCGGGCCTTGGCACGCGGTGACCATGGCGAAAGTGAAAAGCTCGCGGATAAGGCGATCAAGCTCGAGCCCAACAATCTGGCCGCAGTGATCATCAAAGCGCGGTCCTATTCTTTACAGGGCAATCTCGCCAAGGCTGCGCAGCTCCTGGAACAGGTGGCCGATCTCGATAAAGGTGGCGAGCAGACCGAACTGCTCCTCGATCTCTATCTCAAGAATTCCGATTGGGACCAAGCCACGGCGCTTGCGCATCGCGTATTTGAAGCAGACCAGAAAAATTTTGGTCCGATGCAAAAGGTCGTCGAATCGCTGTTGCAGTCCGGCAATGGCGAAAAAGCCATGGGAATCCTGGAGAAGTCGCGGCTGCCCATGATCGATGCCGGGGAGCATGAGGTTGTCGGGAAACTACTCAACGAGCTTGCGGCCAGCATGCCCGGCAGTATCGAGCCGCTGGAATGGCTCGTGGAATTGTACGGCCGCACCAGCGATTCCTTCCGTTTGCCCGATGCCCTGGCGCATCTGGGCGACGCCCTGGCGGCCGATAGCCAGTGGGAAGGAGCGAAGAAAACCTTCGAACAGCTGGTCGACCGCGAACCTGAAAGCGATTCGGCAAAGCACAAACTCAACGGCGTGCTTCGTAAGATGGGACTCCTGGCTCCGGGAGAAGCGGAGGAGCATCCCCAGGAGCACTTGCAGGTAGATATTCCGAAGCCGGCGGCTCCCAAACTGCGCCCCGACGAGGGAGAATTCGCTCCTGAAGTGCAAGCCAAGCCGTCAGTAGCGTCCGGCGAACCGGCGCTCGACGAAGAGACGCAAAAATTCATTGCCCAGTCGCTCACCGACGTCGATTTGTTTGCCAGCTACGGCCTCACGCAGAAAGCAATTGGTTTGCTGGAGGCTATCCTGCGCCGCGCACCGCGCCACACACCGACGCTCGAAAAACTGCTCGACTTCGTCCTTGGCGCGGGCGATGACCGGCGCACTGCCGAACTTGCCGCGCAGTTGCAACAGATCCACAGTGAAACAGGCGACAAGCGCAGTTCTGAACGATTCGGGGAATTGCGCCGCCGCTTCCAACGTGCTGCTGGTTTGACAGACGAGGAATTGGCGAGTGCCGTTCCTGTGGCACGACCCGCATCGACAGAGGCTGCTGAACCAGGGTCGGCGGATGTTTCGATACCCGAGATTACCGCCGAGCCCGCTCCGGTAGAACCTGCGTCTTCCACGGCCGCTCCCGTGGAAGAAGCGCGTCCCGAGCCAGTCGGAGTGAACTCCGCTCCCGGGCAGGCGGACGTGCAGGAAGTCGATTTGTCCGACGAATGGGACACCCTTCTCGAGGAGTCACGTCACAGCGAGGCGACGGTTGAGGCTCCCGCCCCAGTGCAAGCCAAGCCCACGTCCGGAACCACGCGTCGCCAAGAGCCGGCAGACGCAGAAGAGTTTCAGATTTCCGAGGAACCTGCGATCGCCTCGCCGGATGATGTACCCGCCCCGGCCGGGTTCGATGTTGCCGGTGACGCTCCCGCGATTCCCCTCGAGCCGGAAGCCATCGCCGAAAAATCGGCGGAGACACGCGAGGCGGCCAAGCCTAAAGGGGTACCTGCGGCTAAAGCTCCACAGAAACCTCCCCAGACAAGCGAGCCCGAATTTGAGCTGGAACAGGAGTACGAGCTCGTACTGGATGCGGAGCCCTTAGTCCCCGCGTATGACCAGAAGCCGCCGGAGACAACCATCGCTCCACCCAAGCCGGAGCCGGTCACCCAAAACGCCTCTGCCAAGCCGCCCTCGGGTAGCGGTTTTGCTTCCGATCAATTCCTTGCCGATCTTGCCAACGAAATTGATCAGCTCGGCCTTGATGAACTCGCCCCAGGATTTTCGGGAGCGATGCCTAATGCCCAGCCGGCGTCCGTCGCGAAGCCAGAAGCAGCGCCCCCGCAGTCTGGCGAGTCCGGCCCGCTTAAAGAAGTGTTCGACGAGTTCCGCGCCGAACTCGGTGAGATGGGCGCGGAGGATGAGGACCTCGAAACGCATTATAACTTGGGTATCGCGTTTCGTGAGATGGGGCTCCTCGAGGAGGCCATCAGCGAGTTCCAAAAAGTTGCCAAAGCCAACGAGCGCGGGCGCGCCTTCCGCTACACCATGCAATGCTGCACGCTTCTCGGTCTGGCCTTCATGGAAAAGGGCCAGCCGGCCATCGCCGCGATCTGGTACGAGCGCGCTCTGCAGACCCCCGGCAATGATCCGGAAAGTACGCTCGCCTTGCGGTATGATCTGGGCGTGGCTCAGGAATCGGCGGGCGAGCCTGAAGCGGCGCTGAAAAGCTTCTCCCAGGTCTACGCGATGAACATCGACTATCGCGGCGTGGCCGAACGCATCGCCGCGCTTCAGAAGCCCATCCGTCGATCCTGAATCTTTCCTGACAGGGCAGGATTCCGCTCATCCATGAACCGGGTTTATCGCGCACTATTGGTCGTTCTTGCGTTCGAGATGGGCGCGATGCTCCTTTATCTGCCGTGGTCCGGCTATTGGGAGCAAAACTATTTTCTCAGTCACTATCCTTCGCTCATGCGCTTCGTGCTTCATCCGTCGTTTCGCGGCGTGGTGAGCGGCGTCGGGGTTTTGGATATCCTCCTGGCAATCGGCTGGATCGGTTCGCGTCCGGGGCCTGATCGTGTCCCGCCTCAATAACTCATCTTGTGGCTTCCGCCTTTGCTACGTGACGGACCGGAACGGCCTTTCCGGAGTCGAAGCTCGGGAGGCCCAGGAAACTTTCTTGTTGAGAATTGAAACCGCCGCGGCCGCGGGTGTCGATTGGGTTCAGATTCGCGAGAAAGATCTTTCGGGGAGAGACTGCGGCTTGCTCACGCGCGAAGCTTTGCAACGGGCCGCAAAATCGCCTGCAAGCAACGTTGCTCCAACACGCATTCTGGTGAATGATCGGCTAGATGTTGCGCTCTCGGAGGGTGCCGGCGGCGTGCACCTCGGTGAGAACAGCTTGCCTCTGCCCGAGGCGAAGCGACTCGTGAAGGCCCAAGCCCTAAGCCAGGATTTCTTGATTGGCGTTTCCTGTCACTCCTTGGATGCTGCGAGATCGGCAGCGAGTGGCGGTGCGGATTATCTTTTTTTTGGCCCCCTCTTCTCCACGCCTTTGAAAGCGGCATTCGGCGCTCCGCAGGGGCTTGAGCGTCTCGCCGAAGTTTGCCGCGCGGTCCCTATCCCGGTGCTGGCCATTGGGGGGATTACGTTGGCGAACGCCTCCGCGTGTCTCGCGGCTGGCGCGTCGGGGATCGCGGCAATTCGCCTTTTTCAGGACGCGCGAGACTTAACCTCTCTTGTTCAGTCACTGCGACAACTGACACGCTAATTAGCGCTCCATCAGCCGGCGAAGCAGGCGTATCTGTCCGGCATGATAAATATCGTGAAACGCAACGCCGTAGAGTTGAGGCAATAGTTTCGCAGCCCGCGCGGTGCGCAATACTTTGGCCACCGTCATATGCAAGGCCCGGTGTTCTCGCTCAAGCAACTTCTTATCGGCGCTCCACGCCGCCTCGTTCAACTTGCCCTTTTCGGGTCTTGAGAAGAAATTGCTTCCTTTGAGCACGAACGAGCCACGCTTCCC
>Ga0137394_10002350_pt1 | contig 13990 bp, 14 predicted proteins | sample czobulk116metaG_FD_108278 | JGI IMG/M metagenome (GOLD analysis project Ga0137394, IMG submission 108278) | Vadose zone soil microbial communities from Angelo Coast Range Reserve, California, USA - czobulk1.16 metaG | ecosystem: Environmental > Terrestrial > Soil > Vadose zone | place: USA...
CGAATTGATCGCGTCGGACATCGCGACGTGTACCATCGCCATAGCTCGCGACCAGGGATTGCCGACCATATTGCCGGCCTTCAGGACCTCGAGCGCGGTCTGATTCCAGTCGGTGACGACATCTGCATGCGTCGTCGTCGCGCAGAGCGTCACAATTATCGCGATGGCTGATGCGACGAAGCGATTCATAGGTGCCCCCCCGGTTAGTGATGCGTGAAGCGTAGGGGAAGATTTTGCGCTTGCCGGAGACTCTACGCAACCGCATTCGTCAAGACTCAGGAGCGGCAACCGGCCCGTCACGGCCGGAGGATCGACTGAGTACGCGGGCCTCCTCGTCATCGCGCCCCTCCAATTCGTGAGCGCCGAATAGCAGGACGTGTGCGGCGTCGAGCCCCTTGGCGCTGTGGATGATCGAGAGTCGCACGGTGCCGGACAACTGCTCGGTCAGGAGGAAGGACGCCGGCACGTCCGCACCCGGCCGAGCCGCGACAGGATCCACTCCCGCGCGAACTCGCGGGCCACGGCCAACGACGGGTGGCGATGGGCCTCGCGAACCGCGCGGTGACGGACGTCGAGACTCTGCCCACCCGCCGATGCGTTAGGATCTCCCGGGGGGGGCCAATGCTCGGCGAGAAGCGGTTCGAATGAACGACATCTTCTACCTCGTGTCGAGCTTCTGGCTGGGCGCGCTACACGCGGCGACACCGGGCCACGGCAAGACGATCGCCGCGGCCTACATCGTCGGGGCGCGCGGTCGCCCGATCGATGCGCTCGTGCTGGGAATCTTCGTGACGCTGTCGCACACGAGCGGCATCGTCCTCGTGGCGGTCCTGGCGACGTTTGGCTCCACGTCATTTCTCCCGCATCGCATCGAAGCCTACGTCTCGGTGCTGACCGGGCTGCTGGTGATCGGCATCGGCCTGTGGCTGCTCCGGGTGCAGGCGAAACCGAAGCCGATGCAGACCGCGCACGAGCACGCCCACGAAGGCCATGCTCACGATCACGCGGATCCGGCTCCGCACCGGCACGGCCAGGAGAGCGGCGATCATCGGCATGGCTGGGGACCCGCCCACACACACGACGTCGCCTTCGAGGCGGAGCGGCGGCCGAGTCTCGCCATCCTGCTCGGTCTCGGCATCGCCGGAGGGCTGCTCCCCGATCCGGGTGCGCTGGCCATCCTCCTGGCTGCGCTCGCCAGCGGCAAGGTGATGCTCGGTCTCTTCACAGTGCTGATCTTCAGCCTGGGATTCGCCTGCGTGCTGGTGGCAGTCGGGATCGCCGCGGCGCTGGTCGGCGACCTGGTGCTCACGTGGCTCGACAGCCGATGGATGGGCCGACTGCAGGTGGCGGCCGCCGCGCTGATCGTCCTGGTGGGGCTCGTCCTCACCGTGAACGCGCTGCGAACGCTCGCCACCCTCGCGTGATCGAGGCGTCGCGCTAGCGCACTTGAGCCCGATCGGCGTCGAGCCGACCCACCCAGCCGCTGAGGTCCGTGTACCAGACGTTGTTCCCGGCGTCGACGGTGATGCCGAAGGGACGCGCGTCGGCGCGAGGCAAGACGAACTCGGTGATGGTGCCGCCGTGCACGCGCCCGAGCTTGTGGCCGCGCAGCTCCGTGAACCACGCCGCGCCATCGGGCGCGACGGCCAGGGCCGTGAGTCCCGCGCTCGGCGTGGGTACGGTGAACTCCTCGAACCGTTCACCCGCGAAGCGCCCGATCTTGTTGGCGGCGATCTCCAGGAACCAGACCGCGCCGCCAGTGTCGACCGCGACGTCACCCAGGCCACTCACTCGCGTGGGCACGTCGAACGCCGTCTTGTCGCCACCAGGCGAGATCCGCAAGAGCTTGTTGGCGTTCTGCAGGGTGGCCCACACCGTTCCCTCGCGCGCCACCGTGACGCCGAACGGCGCGGCGTCCATCGGAGTCGCCGGGGTGATCGATCCCAGCACATGACGCGTGAGGTGCCCGTCCTTGAGGTGCGTCACGCTCACCAGGCTCGACTCGGCGAACCACACGTCGCCATCAGGAGCGATCGCGAGCCGGCCCAGCCTCGCCACCGGCGTCGAGAGGGGGAAGGACGCGATGGTGCCGTCGAGTGACGCGCGGGAGATCCGCTGCTTCGGCGCTTCCGTGTACCAGGCGCGGCCGCCGGCGTCGATGGCCAGACCGAGCGGCTCGACGCTCTCCACGCCCTTCGGAAGCTTCTGGATCTGTCCATTGCGCAACAGCCCGAGACTGTCCGAGGCTTCGAGCGTGAACCAGACCGTCCCGTCGTGCGAGACCGCGATGCCGACCGGGATGTCCGCGGGCGATAGCCGGAACTCCTGAAATCCCCACGAGCTGTACATCCCGGGGCGCCAGACGAGCGCCCCGATCGCGACGACGACACCTACGGCGATCGCCAGCCCGATCCACCGGGGCCACGACCAGCCCGGTGACGGCCGGTGCAACCAAGCGCTCACCGAGGCGCGATCCGAGAAACGCGATAGTGGGTGCGCGCCACACGCCTGACCACGAGCCCGGCGGCGAGGAAGAGGAGCGCGAGGAAGGCCAGGCCGCCGGCGGCGTTCACGAGGTCCAGTCGACCGAGTGGGCCGCCACCCTCGACCGCGCGGCGCAGCAGCTCGTCATGCGGCGTCAGCGCGAAGCCGGCATAGACCGTCGCGGGACTCAGCGGATCACGGACGAGCAGTTCCGCCCCGAGATGCGCCGGGAGGTTATCGGTCGAGAGCTCCCAGCGCTGACCGTCGTCGGCACTCCGGTACACGCCGCGGTCAGTGGCCACCAGCATCACGTGGTCCACGACCGCAACGGCACGGGCGACGACCGGTTTGTCCGGCACCGCCGCGCCCACCGGTCGCCAGCTCTGTCCCTGATCCTCAGTGCGGAACACTTGACCGGCCGCGACCGACCAGAGGCGGTCCGCGTCGGACGGATCGACCGCGACGACCTCGATACCGCTCGCAGGAAGTCCACCACCACGCAGCTGCCAGTTCCGGCCCGCGTCGATGCTTGCCCAGAAACGCCCGCCCGCCACCACGTAGACGTGTTCCGGGCGGCCGTGGCACCACGACGCCGGCGGCGTACTTCGCCCGTATCCCGTCGCCGACTTTGACCCACGACGCGCCCCAGTCGTCGCTGCGATGGAGACCGGCCCAGCCCGCCAGGTAGACACGTCCGCGGACGGATCCCGATACCAGGGCTCGCGGGGGCGTCGACCCGGAGGGGAGCCGAAGCGGCGACCAGCGATCACCGTCGCCGCGGAAGATCGCCGAGGCTCCCGCGACGAGCGTCCGCCCGCCGTCGACGTCGAACGCCACCGTGAAGGCTGGGCCGACCAGCACGTCAGGTGCCTCGATCACCCAGTCGCGACCCCCGTTGCGCGAGCGCGACACGCCGGTGTCCGTCGCCAGCAGGAGGTGATGTGGATCCACCGGACTGACGGCGACAGCGAGCGCCCCGCTCACGAAGCTCGCGGGGTTGACGTGCAGCCAGGTGGCGCCGGCGTCGCGTGTGCGGAACAGCCCCCCCCACGCGCTGGCGTCGTGCGCCGGCGCGTCGGCCCGAGACAGAGCAACGATCAGCAGGAGCACGCCAGCGCCGACTCGGTGAGGCGTGACGTGGCAGGGCATTAGAGGAGCGAGGCCTGGAGCCCGTCAGGACAACGGGCTCCAGACCCTCTTCAGCAACCTACGCTACGGTGAGACGGTATGAGGCGGTGCGGTCATGCTGACACACAACGTCCTGTTCGGGCTGGCCGGCACGTGCGTGGTCTTGCCGGGCGCGAGGATCAGCTCTGCCGCGCGCGAGCAATTGCCGTCCGGGATGTTCCACCAGTTGGCGGTGAGGGGGTACGCGGCGGTGTAGGAGATCGGTTCGTGTGCCGCGACGCAATTGTTGAAGCTGTTCAGCCGCGACGCGAGGACGTAGCACTTCTCGTATGCGAGGAACTGCTGGATCGTGTCCGTCTGCTGGATGTTCGCCACGAGCCAGTCCCTGATGCCCGTCCACGACGAATAGGTATCGCTTCCGAACACCAGTTGGCCGCGCGCGGTGTTGACCTGCAGGAGCTGCGACCCGTAGGTGTGGCCACGGAACGCCGGGTGGATCACCAGCCCAGGCGTGACCTCGTGGCGCCCGTCGATGATCTTCGCCTTGCCGTGGAGGACCTTGCCCAGGATCTCCTGGATCGTCTGAGGCGGGTAGCCGCAGACAGGTGTTCGCGCGCACGCCTGGGCCGGGGGCCCGACTTGCGCGCCGGTCAGCGGATCGACGGTGTTGACGGCGCGGATGTGCCCGGCGTTGAAGTCAACCGGGTAGTTGAGGAAGAAGTCGATCTGCTTCAGCTCCTCCTTCTGAATATAGGCCACCGCGTCCGGGAATTCGCTCAGCTGCCCGGCGTGGTCCCAGTGGGCGTGGCCCAGAACGATCCGCGTGACCTTGTCGGGGTCGAGCCCGATGGCATGCATCTGGTCCCGGATGCCCTTCCAGCAGCACGAGGTGTTCCAGTCGAAGATATACGCCAGCTGCTTCCAGCCGGAGTCGTACAGCGTGATCTTGCCGTCCGGGCCCTCGATGATCCCGACGTTCACCGGCAAGTTCACGGTGGTGTTGAGGCCGGCCATGTCCGGCTGGAAGCCGCCAAAGGGCACAAACATGAACCGGCTGCTTTCCACGATCCACGCCGAGTAGAGGGGCGCCGTCTCCGCGCGCTCCACGTCGCGCAGGAGCTGGTCCGTGCTCTCGAAACCGCTCCGCAGGACTTGCGGCGGCAGCTTGTCCTCGCCGTTATTCTGGTTTCCGCCGTGGTCTTCCTTGTCGTCCTGGCGCGCCTGGAGGACATCGGCGCCGCCGAGGCCACCGACCACTCCGACGAGTCCGACGATCATCGCGACGCGTAACAGTTTCCGAATCATCGATGCGCCCTCCCACGAACGCTTGCTCGACTGATGCATTCTTGCGTTTGACATCTCGCCAAGCTGTTGCCGCACCCTCCTTTCCTCAGTTCGGCGGGAACTCGTTCGGCCAGAACTTGCCCCCGACCTCTCTGATTTTGTCGCTGCCCTCCTGGCTCTTCGGATAGGCGGCGAGCAGATGCTCCTCACGACCGTCCTTGAACATCTTGATCGCCTCCGACGCGGACTCCTGGAAGAGGCGGACTGCGGCCAGGTATTGCTCGTGGTCGCCGCGAAGTGATGTCGGTGGCGAAAGCGCGCGGATCCGGGTCTCGGCGCCGCGATAGGTGACGAGAGCCTGTTCGATCCTCGTCTTGAGCTCGGCGCGGCCCAGGTCGTCGGTCTTGTAGAGAATCTGGCCGAGGCTCATCCGCGTCAGGCTTCGCTCGACGTCGCCGTGGATCGGCCACATCGCGCGCATGTAAGCCTCCTCGGCGGGGTCGAGCGCGGGCCGGGGTGGTCGCGGCGAGGAAGGGGCGATCACTGCCGTTGACGTGCTGGTTACCGCGCGACTCGCGGCGAACGTCAGAACGCCGACGAGACCGAGCGAGACGACACCCAAGACAACCAGCTTGGGAGTCATCCAGCGATGCAGGCCAACTCCAGCTGCGGACATCGTTGTCTCCCGCTCAGAAGACCGACAGCCCCGTTCACGTCGGACCCGGGGAGAAGATCGGCGACCCCCGACCGCGTTGTCAATACCTAACTTTTACAGTGAGAACCCAAGCCCTCGGCTTGACCTCGCGCCGAGCGAGAGTCTACTCTGCAGGCGCTGTGCGAAGGGTCGTCACTCTCCTCGCGGGTCTGTTGCCCATCCTGATGTCCTCGCCTGCCGTGGCACAGGGACCACTCCCGATCCTTCGAGGCATCGTCCTGATGCCGAGCGGGGAGGGGCGCGCGTACTTCGAGGATCCGCGGACCGGGGCCCTCGCCGGGTACGCGGTGCGGGAGACCGTTGCCGACAGCCAGATCGAGCAGATTCATGGGGATCGCGTCGTACTGCGGCGCGGAAGCGAGCTCGTTCTGATGATGCTGGGTGCGCAGTCGCCCGCCGGCAATCCTTCACCGCAGGTGACGATGCCGACGCCCGCCGAGCCGCGCCCGTCCACCGCCCAGGTGACCCCTGGAGACGGCCCGATCATCGGTAGCGGCCAACCGTGGCTCGACAAGCTCGGCATCCCGCCCGAGGCCTTCTCGCGAGCGATCGAGCAGGCCCTCCCGGCTCAGGAGTCGAAAAACCTCCGAGACTAGCGGCGAGTTCCATCCCTCCCAATCGGCGCGAGTCCTGTGATGTCAGTGGCCGTCATGCTCTCCTCCGGAGGTCAGTCGGTCTCGCGCGGGCGCCAGGTGACGATCCCGATGTGCACCCGGCTCCACGACAGCGCCCAGCGCCCTTCTCGGCTCGTGATCGTGTCGCGGGCCAGCGCGGCGAGGCGCTGCCCCTTCTCGGTGTCGGGCGCGACGAAGAGCTGCTGGTAGAGCCACCGGAGCGGCCCGTCCCGCTCGGCGTGCGTGAGCGGCGCGCGCCCGCAGAGGCGCAGCTCGAAGAGGCGACCGCGCGCCAGGAGCAGCACGAGGAACTCGGTGAGCGCGGGCAGCGAGACGCGCGCCTCGCCGTGGATCGGCGGCCAGAACGCCTCGGCCGGATGAGGCGGGGACGGCGTGACGAGCACGGCCACGCAGAGCCGCCGCGCCGAGGCCTCGACGGCGTCGAGAAAGGGGCCGATCTCCTCGATGTCGTAGCCGATGTGAGCCATGAGCGCCACGTCGGCGGTCGGCGCGGCTTCCATCGGCCAGCGCGCCGGGACGATCTGGACGTTCGAGATCCCGTGCTCGGTCAGGCCTTCCTGCAGCACGTCCCGCATCCCTTCGGACGGCTCGACGGCGATGACGGTCTTCGCCAGGAGCGCCAGGGGAAGGGCGTAGCGCCCGCCGCCGGCGCCGATGTCGAGCCACGTCTCACCCGGCCGCACCAGCGAGCGCAAGAGATCGAGCGCGGGCTCGTCCGTCCGGCGCGGGTTCGCGCGAAAGTCGGAGGCGACGGCGGCATAGAAGTCGCGGGGCGGAGTCCCCTCGCGGAGGCGCTCGGCCTGCTCGCGATTGGCGCTCACCCGGCGGCGCCAGGCTTCGAGCGCGCCCGCCGCCGCGGGACGAAGCACGTCGGACATGTGTCCGAAGGGTGCCCGGTCAGCGCGCCCGCCGGGTGAAGGCCGGCATGACCTCGGCGGCAAACCACTCGAGCTGCTCGAGCATCAGGGACTCCGAGGCGCCCATGGGATGGCTGACCGACACGCGCTCGAGCCCCGGATAATCTTTCTCCACGCGCATGAGGGTGTCGATGATCTGCGCGGGGGGGCCGCAGAGGTAGGCGCCACCGCCGGCCGCCTCCTCGATCGTGGGGAGGCCGGCGTGCGGCGCCCGCTTCGGATCGGCCATCAGATCGATCTGCTCCTCGGAGAGCGAGCGGACCAGGCGCAGGGGCCCGAACATCTTGAGGTTCTCCTCGAAGTACCCCGCGGCGGCCTTGATGGCTTCCTCCTGCGTCGCGGCGAGCTGGAAGTGGAATCCGATGCAGAGCCCCTCGCCCAGCTCGGTCTCGCGCCCGGCCCGGCGGAGGGCGTCGCGGTAGCCCTCGACGACGGCACGCATGGCCCCGCCCTCGGCCACGCCGCCCCCGATGAGCCCCTTGATGCCGTGCTTGACCATGAAGTCGAGGCCGCGCGCGCTCGCGCTCTGGATGGGCTGCCAGCACTCCACGGGATGAACGGGCCGCGGCACGAGGGTGAGGTCCTTCAAATCGTAGCCGCGATACGCGACGCGGGCGGGGATGGTGTAGCGCTTCCCCTCGTGGGAGAACGCGGCGTTGTTGAACGCCTTGAAGATGATCTCGACCTGCTCCTCGAAGAGCTCGCGGTTGGCAGCCTGGTCGAGCAGCGGGGCACCGAACGTGTGCACCTCGCGAGTGTGGTAGCCGCGCCCGACCCCGAAGCGCACCCGGCCGCCGGTGAGCACGTCGACCATGGCGAAATCCTCGGCCAGCCGGAGGGGATGCCACATCGGCGTGATGTTGAAGCCGCACCCCATGTTCAGCCGCTCGGTCTGGTGCGCGAGGTCGAGGGCCAGCAGGAGAACGTTCGGGATGCATTCGTAGCCTTCACGCTGGAAATGGTGCTCGGCGAGCCAGAAGGTGTCGTACCCGCACCGGTCGAGCAGGCGGGCCAGGTTGCGCGATTTGGCGTAGGTGGTGACCAGGTGCTCGTTCGGAAACACGCGGCTGTTCACGGCGGTGCCGCCGTAGCCGATGTCGTCCATGTCCACGTGGCCGGCATACAGGCTGTCGAACTTGGTGATCATGTCGGGTCCCGTCCTTTCGCGATCGGCCGCCGGCGCTCGGCGAGTCTCCGCCCGGGGGCCGCGCCTGGTCAGCCCTCAGAGGATAGCTCGTTCCGGAACTGCTAGGCGAACAGCGACAGGTCGATCGCGTCGCCCATCGTGCGGTAGCCCAGGTCGCTCGGGTGGAGGTGGTCGCCGCAATCGTAGATCGGCAGCATCCGGGTCGGATGGTCGGGATCGCGCAACGCCCGGTCGAAATCGACGATCGCGTCGAAGGCGTCGGTCTTGAGCAGCCACTCGTTGACCGCCTGGCGCACCGCCTCGCGCTTGGGGTTCCAGGCGCCGGGCAGGAAAGTCTCGTTCTCGAATGGAGTCAGCGTGCCGCCGATGACCTTGATCCCGCGGGCCTGGCCGCGCACGGCGAATTGCTTCAGCCCGGCGATCATCTGCGGGGCGGTGACCTCTTCTTCTGGCTTGCCGGGACGGTTTCGCAGGTCGTTGGTGCCCAGCATGATGACGGTGTGGGTGACGCCCGGCTGCGCCAGCACGTCGCGGTCGAAGCGGCGCAGGCCGCTGTCGCCTCGGATATCGTGCAGGATGCGGTTTCCGCCGAGCCCCTGGTTCATCACCGCCATCGGGCGGCCGCGCGGCCGCGCCATGAGCCGGCGCGCGAGCTGCGAGGGCCAGCTGTGATGGCCGTCATGGGTCGAGATATTGGCGTCGGTCAGCGAGTCGCCGACCGCGACGATAGCGCCCGCCTCCTTCGGCGCGACGACATCGATGCCGCAGACGAAGTACCAGTCGTCGGTAAGGCGGCCCACCGGCATGACCTCTTCGGCGGCGAAGTTCCCCGGCGGCGAGACGTAGTTGGTCTGCCGCGCGTAGCGCCCGGTGATCCCGAAGCTCGCCGGCAGATCCCCCGGCAAGTGCACGCTGACGGCGAGGTCCGACAACGGGGCGAGCTCCAGCTCGACGGGATCGCTGACGACGAGCGCGCCGGCGGCGATCGTGGCGCTGGCTTCGCGGCCGAAGGTGAGCCGGCGGTTGGAGCCCGGCACGACGGCCGGCCCCGCGCTGCGCAGGCCGACGCACGCCCCGCCGATCGCCAGCGGGCGAGTGCCGTAGGCGTTCGAGATGCGCACGCGCAGCCTGCTGCCCCCGATGCTGACCCGGGGGATCATCCGCAGCGTGTGGTTGCTGAAGGCGGCGCCCTCGCCGGGGGCGGGGGCCGCAGTCCAGGTGCCGACCCAGTGCATGGTGTCCCTCATGGCCTTCGACGCCTCCTTCTCGCCTGACTCATTTCCCCTTGAGCCGGACCTCTTCGTAGGGCGCCGACCAGGGATACGGGTCGATCAGGAGCAGCGCCGGCTCGGCCACGCGGGGGCCGATGCCGCTGGGCCAGATGAATTCGTAGAGCGGACCGAAGCGGACGCGGTCGTAGACGAGCTGCTGGATCTTGTGGAGCATGGCTTCGCGCTTGCGGCGGTCGGTCTCGCGCGCCTGTTGCTTGAAGAGCGCGTCGACGTCGGGGTCGGCGCCGCGCGCGTACGTGCCTTCGCTCTGCACCGCCTCGGCCAGCCGGGTGGCCGCGTTGCCGAAGTTGGCCAGCGTGCACATGCAGATGCCGCTGAGCTTCTTGCCGGCCCAGGCCGTCTGGAAGGCGGCGCGCTCCATCGTGCGCATCTTCATCCGGATGCCCACCGCCCCGAGGTAGTTGACGAGCGTCTCCCCGGCCGACCAGTAGGGCGGGAATGGGTAGAGGTCGCCACCGTCGAAGCCGCTCGGATACCCGGCCTCGGCGAGCAACTGCTTGGCTTTCGCCGGGTCGTAGGCGTATGCCGGCAGCGCGAGGGCGAACTCGAACGAGCGCGGGACCATGCTCCCGGTCGGACGCGAGGCGCCGAGGGTCTCGGCCTCGATGAGCCCGCGGCGATCGATCGCGTGGTTGGCGGCCAGGCGCACGCGACGATCGGACCAGGGAGACTTCGGGTCCCACTGGTCGAAGAAGTCCAGGTAGTGCACGCCGATCGCCCCCGAGAAACCAAGCCGCAAGCTCGGATCCCGCTTCAGCTCCAGCGCCGAGGGGGCGTCGAGCATGTACGCGATGTCGACCTCGCCGTTCTTCAGCATGGCCGCCCGCGTGGTGGGGTCGGGGACGGTCTTCATGATCAGCCGCTTCACGTGGGGCATCTTGCGCCAGTACCCCTCGAACGCTTCCAGGACCAGCTCGACGCCGGGCGTGTGACTCACGAACTTGTAGGGCCCGAGCCCGACGGGATGCTTCTTGAAGCCCTCGTCGCCGACCTTCTCGACGTACTTCCTCGGCACGATCCAGCCGGCGCCGGTCAACACCGTGCCGTAATACGCCATGAAATCGGGAAACGGTTCGTGCAGGTGGAAGCGCACCCGCTCGGGCCCGACGACCTCGACCTCGCGCACCCGGTCCTTGAGGGCCTTGCCCGCCTTGGAGCGCTGGAAGCTGAACTTCACGTCGTCCGCGGTGAAGGGATCGCCGTTGTGGAACCGGAGCCCCTCGCGCAGCTTGAAGTCGTAGCTGCGCTGATCCGCGCTCACCGTCCACGATTCGGCCAGGCTCGGAGTCATGAGATTGCCGGGCATCGGCTTCACGAGCGCGTCGTGCATGGCGTAAAGGACCCAGAAGGGCGTGAGGGTTCCCGCGCTGACCTCGCCCGGATCGAACCAGGCCGGGGCCAGCGTCACGTAGAGCGCCCAGCGCATCTCGCCTTCCGGTTTTTCCGACGGCGCCGGCCGTGGTTGGGCCGCCGCCTGCCCGGCGAGAGCGGCCACCATCAAGACGGTGATCATGAGGCGTGTCATGGCTTTCTCCGTGTAGGGGAGCGAGTCGGGGAATCTCACTTCGGCTTGAGCTTCACGTCCTCGTACGGCGCCGACCAGGGATAGTCCGTGATGAGTCCAAGCCCCGGCTCCGCCACGCGGGGACCGTACCCGATCAGGGTGGAGAGCTGCCACACCGGCAGGAACATGACCTTGTCGTGAATCAGCTGCTGGATGCGGTGCACGATCGCCTCACGCTTCTTCGCATCGAGCTCGCTGGCTTGCTCGCGGAAGAGCCCGTCGATGTCCGGATAGGCTCCGTACGCGTAGGGACCGCTCGAGGCCGCGAAGGCGTCGATTCTGGTCGCCGCGTTTCCGGAGATGCCGCTGATGGTGAAGACGAGGTTCTTCAGCTTCTTCTCGCGAAAGGCGCTCAGCATCGCCGCGCGCTCCATCGGACGAAGCTTCGTCCGTATCCCGGCCGCTTGCAGATCGTTGAGGACCGCTTCGGCGGTGCCGCACACCGAGGTGTCGCACCAGAAGTCTCCGCCCTCGAAGCCCTTGGGATAGCCGGCTTCCGCGAGGAGCTGTTTGGCCCGCGCCGGGTCGAAGGGATGGACCGGGGGCTGCCAGTAGAAGTCGAAGCTCGTGGGGATGATGCTGCCGGTGATCTTGGAGAACCCCAGGCTCTCCGCCTGGTTGATCGCCTGACGGTCGACGGCGAGCGTGGCGGCGAGGCGCACACGCCGGTCGTGCCACGGCGAGCTGGTATCCCACTGGTCGGCGAAGAGCACCCAGTGCGTGCTCGTGAACGGAGTGGGCCGCAGCGTGAGTCCCGGGGTGCGCCGCACCTCGGCCCCGAGCTCTCCGGACAGAACGTAGGCGACGTCCGTGTCGCCCCGCTTGAGCATGACCAGGCGCGTGGACGCGTCGGGGACCGATTTGAAGACCAGGCGCTTGACGCTCGGGGTCTTGCGCCAGTACCCATCGACGGCCTCGAGCACCAGGTCGATGCCCGGCGTGGAGGAGACGAACCGATAGGGCCCGGCGCCGACGGGCGCCTTCTTGAAGCCCTCCTCGCCGACCCGCTCGACGTACGCCTTGGGGACGACCCAGCTCGCGCCCGTCGCCGGCGTCGCGTAGAAGGTCATGAAATCCGGCCACGGTTGCTTCAGACGGAACCGGATGCGCCCGGGATCGGGCGTTTCGACCGCCGCCACCTTCTCCTTGAGAATCTTCGCGGAGACGCCGCGATACCGCTCGAAGGAGTACTTCGCGTCCTCGGCCGTGACGGGGTCGCCGTTGTGGAACCGCACCCCCTTGCGCAGCACGAACTCGTAGACCAGCCCGTCGGGCGACGCGCTCCACGACTCCGCCAGGCTGGGCGCCATGAGCTTGCCGGGCATCGGCTTCACCAGCGCGTCGTGGAGCGCGTAGAGGATCATGAACGGCGAGACGACGCCCGGCGTCTCGGCGGGCTCGAAGAGCGTCGGCGCCAGGGAGAAATGCAGGGCCCAGGTCATCTGCCCTTCGGGGGCCGCGTGCGCCAGGCCGGGGGCGATCGGCAGCAGCGCGAAAACCACAGCCATGAGGCGTCGTGATGGTCGGCGCAGCAGCGTCCGCATACGCACTCCTTTCGGGTCGAGAGCTGGTGGGCAGTAGTGTACCGAAGTTTCGGGGGAAGCTCCGCCGGCGCAAGTCCGATCCGGAGGAAGCACTCCGCGGTGAATTCGTAGTACCCGCCGGTCGCGTCTGCGCGCGAGTGAGTTTCGAGGTCGGCCGTCGGCGCCTGCCAGGACCGAGGATGCAGGCTGTTGTGTTCTCTTGTAAGCTAGCCGGTTACAACGTAGGATAACGTCATGAGCCAGCCACTTTCAGGCCCCGGCCGCAAGCGCACCACACGCGCCCGTAAGGGTCGGGGGACCACCGGGGCGAAATCGAGTCGGCCGGAGCCCCGGGTGTTGACGACCATGCGGCTGCGCCAATCGCTGCGCAAAGATCTGGAGGCGACGGCTGCGCGAAATCGTCGATCGGTCGCCGACGTCGCGCAAGAGTTGCTCGACGAGGCGCTTCGAATGCGGTACTGCCCAGGCATTTACTTCGCTGATGAACCGAGCGGCCGGACGGCGAAGATTGGTGGGACCGGTTTGGGTGTGTGGGAAGTCGTGCGTGACTTCAGCCTGGAACAGGATTCCGGCCGAATCCGCAAAGCCTTCCCGCAACTATCGCAAGCTCAGGTGACGGCCGCGCTGATGTATTACGCCCGCTATCGTGATGAAGTTCAGGCCAGGATCGATGCAAATGCTGCGATGACGCCCGCGACGATCGAGAAGCAGTATCCGGGGCTGGTGCGCTTCACTCGGTGAAGGTCTACCTTGATGAGGCTCTGTCTCCCACCGTTGCCGAGCTCCTTCGGGACCACGGCATCGACGTAAGCACCGCCCAAGAGGTCGGCAACGCCCAGCTGGACGACCGTGCCCAACTCGCTTATGCGACACGCGAGGGACGGGCCATCGTGACCTCGAACGTCGTCGACTTCGTCGCGCTTGCTCACGAAGCCATCGCAACGAATACGGAGCACGCGGGGATCGTCCTGATACCTTCGAGCTTTCGTGGAGACGAGTTTCCGGTGATCGCCGACGCGATCTTCGAAGCGTTGAAGCCGTATCGCGACGGCCTCCACGGTCTCGTGCTCTACGTCAAGCGCCGTTAAAACAAACAGGAGATTTGATCGCGTCGATCCGGCCGCGCGATCGTGTCCACGCCCTCGCGCTATACTCGGGCCGCCGTGCTTCGACTGGCTTGGCCATTTCGGGCTCGCTCCCGAGCCTCCTGGAGGGTGTAGACGATCATGCGCGAGAACACGCTCAAGCAACGGCTCTACGCCGGGAAGGCGGCCTTCGGC
>Ga0137394_10002351_pt1 | contig 13990 bp, 17 predicted proteins | sample czobulk116metaG_FD_108278 | JGI IMG/M metagenome (GOLD analysis project Ga0137394, IMG submission 108278) | Vadose zone soil microbial communities from Angelo Coast Range Reserve, California, USA - czobulk1.16 metaG | ecosystem: Environmental > Terrestrial > Soil > Vadose zone | place: USA...
CACATGCGAGGGCGAAAAACGTCGATTTGCCAAACATCGATCACTCCCCAGTAAGAGTGTCTAACGAAGCGGCGGGCTTACCGTTCCCCGTCCGGATGCGCCCAAACGCAGGACACGGTCTGCTGTTCTCCCGTAAGCCTGATCATGTGCACCGGCGGTGGTATCGCGGCGTTCGGCACGATCGGCGTTTCAGCGCGACTTGAACCTATCGGCAAGGCCGGACCCGTCCGTCGAAACCCCTGTAGGTCCCGGATGCCGGATCGTAGGTCCGAAAATGCTGGCAGCCGTTTGAGCTGATGACGCGCTGGCGCGGCTCGTGCTCGGCGCGCCTCGGTAACGGGACTGTTTCAACCGGTTTGGTTGCCGGCTTGCCGTTCTCCGGCGCCACTTCTTCCGATTGCCTTGCGGCTTCCGATTGCTTTGCGGCGGGCTTCTCCTCCACCGCAGCCGGTTTATTGACCGCTGTGCTGTTCTCTGGCGCCAAAGCTTCCGATTGCTTTGCGGCTTCTGATTGCTTTACGGCGGCCTTCTCTTCCACAGCAGCGGGTTTCTGCTCCACCGGCATTTCGCGGTGTCGTTCGATAAACTCCTTGCATTGAATCGGGAAAACGATTTCTCCAGAACTGGTCAGCCCGATCGGCATGCAGCCGCCGGGCGGCACGTCATCGTTCACTGAGGGCTGCGCTGGAGCGCTCGGATTCACCGTGGCAGTTGTCTGAGCGAGAGCTGCGCTGCTCATCACCGAGAGAAGGACAGCCAATAAACGCTTCATGCGATCACTCAATCAACGCTTTTCGCGAATGCACCATTACGCCTGCCGCGCAACTCTACCCAGACTGCCTAGCGTTGACTACCCCGACGGCGGCCTCAGCTCGTCCCCCGTGCTGAAGCCGTTTCTTTTAGGACACGGCCTTTCGATGATCTCGCCGTCTCAGCACTGTATCAGCCGCGCAACACTGTTCTGTTTCCTTCGGTGGAAACAACATTTCGCTCTCGCGGCGCCATACAATTGCCGATTATGGTTTTCGCGTGATGGAAGATCAGAATCGTTTTCTCCCGCCGATTGAACTGCTGATCGTGATCGCGATCAATTTAGCCGTCGTAGCCTTTGGCTATTACGCATTCAGGCTCTGGGGCCTCTTCGGTAGCTAGAACGGGCTGACTTTTCTTCGAATCGTCATCCCGTTCTATCTTTTTTGGTTGAGCATGATCTCCGGGCAAACGCTCTGCGTTTGTCCCGAGGGAAAACCGGCACCCGCCCCGCATCAAGTGCGGGGCAGGCTTTTTCCGGACCATGCTCTCGCTGCCAGGTTTAAAATTTGCACGCGCGACGATTTCCAACGGCAGGAGAATCGTTGTTTATATGTCTGCTCGGGCTGGAGGCGGTGTTGGCGGCATGTCTGGCAAGCTAGAGATCGTCACAGCGACGGCTGCCGCGCTGATCTTTGGCTTTGTATTTTCATGGGGAGCCGTCTACGGACTGAACCGATATCTTGGACCGCCCGCCGACCCCTACGAAACAACCGGCGGCGCGCGCATTCCAGATCAGTCCGACTAGAACCCCCCGGCCCGTGAAGCGGTTTATTGGCTGGCGAGGCGCTGCATCGTTTGCGAGGCCAGGGCGTGAGACCTTCGCAGACTGGCGGCGCGACCGGCTGGGGTCATCATCAAGGGCGAGTAAATATTGTCAGGCTCGCCAAGTTCGTTGACCCACCAGCGGCTTCGCAAGAAAAGGCTCTCTACCAGGTAGGGGAACTTGACCGACATGACGCCGGGAGGCGGCTCAATCACGCGCGCGGCAATTCCGGGGAATTGCAGACGGTAGACTTTCCCAACGATTGGTTTTGCATTCTGAGTCATGGCGATCCGGGCTGACGGCGGCTTCGACTCGCTCACACCGGCCAGTAACCCAGCCTGGGCCAGCATGGTTAACGAAGTATGAACAAAACCGGCCTGTACGCCCCTGCGCGCCGGCGGGACCCAGGGCTGTGAAGTCCTGCCCTACTTCATCCGGCCCATCGTGTATTTCTTCTTGATGTCGGTCGCTCATAGATCATGCCGACGAACAGAACAATCGCAAGCGTCAGGGTGATGCCGCTGACCACGATCACCACGCCGCGCGGCGTGACAATCGGCTCGATTTTTCGTTCGGCGATGAGCGGTGGCGCGACCTGAACGATATCGACCCAGCGCGTGTCAACGGCGGGCTGTGACGACTCGATATCTACCCAGCGATTGACCCATGGCGATTGCACAGGTTCTGCACCAGGCGGTATCTCCGATGTCGATATCTCCGACATCGATTTGCGCGATGGCCCAGGTTCTTCTTCAGCCAACATCCTCGACATCGATTTACGCCACTTGGGCTCTTTAATTTTTTTCTGAGCTTGGCGGATCTGAGAGTGTCGACGTGCCGATGTCGCGTCCCAGCAATGACCCTTGCCGTGCCAATAGATGTGCACCGAACCAAAATGCTCACGCGCTTCGGCCTTGGTCATGCAAGACTTCGAAGCTTCCGATGGTGTGGTGAGCACCAACATCGACGCAACAATCACCACGACACGCATGGGGTCGCCCCCGTTAAAACAGATACAAACGTTTCCCCCGCCTAAATCGAGGGACACTCAGGCATGACTCGCAAGACCAAAGTACGTTCAATTAAAGGCGAAGTCTTGAACAAGCCGAAGATTGCATGCTTTTTCGGGTTTTTTTCGGGTTTAAAGGACAATATTTATGTCCTATTCGCTATTTAATTACCGTGTCATGCACAGCCATTTAATCACGCTCGAATGGCGGCACGATCGCCGCCATCATCTCGCGGCCCTTTCAATTTGCCAGTCGCTTTAATTTATCAGTCGTCACGCAGAGAGCGCCGTCGCCTCTCGGGTGGTCTTTTTGTTTGGCAGTCTGTGAGCTCCTTCACAGCGGGCTCCGCGAGATCGCGCTAGCCATGGCTAGGGGCAATTATCGGAAACTCAGATCGCCATGGACGAATGTCAGCAATACGATGCTGAGACGATCGCGATTTTAAGACGCGCGTTGGACGATGTTTTCAACGATCCAAGATTTGTGCATCAAAAATCCACGTCGGCGCTGCAAATCGCCGAACATCTGCTGGCCCGGGCCGCTGCCGGCGAGCGCAATTTCGACCGGCTGAAAGCTTCAGCTCTCAATAAACTGGCGAGCCAGTAACCGGCGAAGCAATCCCGGAATTAACGCGCGGCGGCGACATCAGGCTTCGGTGGCTGGATGCGGCTATCGAGCCTTGGATAAGGCGGTCGATCGTCAAACTCCAAATCGGGCTCTTTATCTTCGCCAAGTCCGCTTTCGTCTCGCCAAAAAAGAATCGTGAGCAAAACGCCCGGCGCCAATGCCACCATGATCCCAAAAAAGATTGCTTGAGTTGTCGTCATTAGCGCCCCCACGCATTCGACTCTGCGAATCTATTGCCCGCATCCTTGACACGCTTAGCGTGCATCGTGGTGTCAATGTGGCGGCGGCAGCCTTCCCACCATCAATCCACCGTCTTTTCCGCGGGTAGAGCCATTGACTCAAACGGTGGCGTGAGAGCGCGATGGGCTTTCCATTTGCGGGAAATACCCAATCGCGGCGAAAGCCATCCGCCGCCTGTCCGAACTCGAACTGAAGGTGAAGACGAGATGATTGAGTGGTTCGATGACCTAAAGTTGGGAATGCACTTCAAAGGCGGTGAGGTTGCGGTCACCACGGAAGACATCAAGCGGTTCGCTGCCGAGTTCGATCCGCAGCCGATGCATCTGGACGAAGCTGCCGCGGAGAAGACGGTGTTCAAGGGGCTCGCGGCCTCGGGCTGGCACACAGCCGCCATGGCGATGGCTCTTGCCGTCAAAATCAGACCGTTCGGACCGCATCCCCTTATCGGACTGGGCGTCGACGATCTGCGTTGGATGATGCCGGTACGAGACGGCGATGTGCTCCATATCGAGGGCGAAGTGGTCGAACTGACGCCGTCGCGAACCAAACCCCAGGGCATCGCGAAGATCAAATGGACCGCCTATAATCAACACGGTGACGCGGTTTACACGTTTACACCCATTGGGATCGTACCCCGCCGTCCCACGTGACTCCAGTAAGCCATCTCTTGTTACCGGCGGAATTGCAAAATAGGCCGCCGCAAAGGGAACGATTCATTGGCAGTCGGCTTGACTTGTCTGCACTTGGCGATGTCGAGCGCAGGGACACTCGATCAGGAAACCAGCCCCCCTATGTCGAGGGGTCCCACGGCCTCAGCCCTCCCCCGCGCTGGGGCCGTTTGTTTTCGGCCCGTATTTGCGGCCGCCCCCAGGGGTGAGGCGCTGATCCCCGTCGCGATGCGGCCTTGCTGCCCGTCGCCATGGTTCAGACCGGCCCGGAACGTGCATGTAAAATTCCGCCTAGGCGGGGTTGGCCGACCCGGCCCCGCCCGGGTGTTCTTCCAAAAACTGGGCCGTCGCACCTCCCGGTCGCGGCGGCCATTTTTGGATGCGGCAGAGCGGGAATGCAAAAGACGGGGCCGAAGACGAGGCTGACCGCGGCGGTAGTGCTGGAGGACAATTCCCGCCGCGATGAAGATAACGGGGGGAAGTCCGACTTCGTTTCAGAGCGGCCTTGGTTTGAAGCCTTGAGTCGGTTAGTTCGGTTTAGGGGGTCCGCACGGCTCAATGACTGTTCCGCAAACTGGAACTTGAATGCGCTGGGCGGCTTGATCAGGGGCGAAGGAGATCGACGATGTGGGCAGGTTGGGTAGGTGTCGGTGCGATGTGCCTGGGGCTGGTGGCGTCGCAGGCGGAAGCCGCTGAGCGTTCCGGACTCGTTCACCGCGCTTCCTGCACGGTCATCCGGTACTACGTCGCCAGATACACTGCGCCCGCCGCCGAAGCGTGGGCACGAAGCAAGGGCGCCACCGACGCGGAAATCGAAGCTGCCCGGCACTGCCTCAAGGACGCGCCGGCCCAAACCGCGCAGGCCGCCCAATGATCGCACCGGGCTTCCTCTTGCGATTGAGAGTCAGCTAAAGGGAAAAGGAGATGCGAGTCTTCGTGGCCTCGCTGATCGTTCTTTCCGCCCTCTACTTCTGGGACAGGGAATACAACCACGGCAGATTATTGGATGGGCTAGACGGCATGCGACGAGCCATCTCCCACAGCATGTTTCACTAGGGCAAAAGAGGATTAGCCGAGCACGTCGACGCGGTGTCCGGGCCACAGCCCCGCGGCCAAGCGATCGTTCCGATCGCCATCCTGATCTCGATGGGAGGCAGGATCTCGCTACTAGGTATTGGGATAAGGCGGCTCTTCGTCGAACGCTAAACCGGCGTCAGCCCGTCGAAGTCCAATCCCGTCTCGCCAAAGAAGAAAGGCCAGCAGGACCAGGCTTGGCGTCCACGCCAGCATGATCCCAAAAAATACCGCTTGAATTGTCGTCATCGTCGCCCCCACGACTCTCCGCATCCAGCAACACGCTCAGCGTGCATCGTGGTGACAATGTGGCGGAGTCGGGTTTCCCCCGTCAATCCACTATCGTGCACAGGGAGCCCGTGGCCCAACCGGTATGTGAGGAGTGGGACAGGCCGTGGCTTGGGACCAACCGGCAGCGGACCGACAACTGCCGGCTTCTTATCTGCGACGCCGGCCGCGATCGGCGCGCGCCGGCCGGCGGTCTGATCCGACCCGCAAGCCTGGCGCCTGATCGGCCAGTCGAACGACGCACCGCGCCCGACGATCCGATGCGACGCCGTTCGGCCGAACCGCGCAATCGCCGGTCCCGCCCCTCCACGTCATTCCTGTTCTGGTGAAATGTTTCGTCCCTGCAGGGGCGACGAAACAATCGGCCGCGCCCACGAAACCATTTTTAGTGCCCCACGAAAACAACCAGAAACCGACGCGGGGTGACAATCCCTCTGTTCAAACGATGGGGACGGTCATGTTGGCATTCATCTTCAACCTGATTTACCGGGAATATTGCAAGAAATCTTTGACGGACATTCGAAGGCACAAGTGGAATGTCGCGACGGCCGGCTGATGCAAGTCGCAACCGCGATACCGGGGCCTGTCGCATCAAAGCGATGCGCCGCTTTCGAATATCCGGCGTTGGAAGAAATTAGTCGTGTGTACATTGCCGCGTGCAGTCAAATCTGCCCGCCGGCGCGTTTGGGAGCGTTGTCATGTTGGAAGCTGTCACCGTGTTCTTCGCTATCATGAGCGCCGGCATATTTATCGCCCACGCCATCGACGGTTACCGGTCGAGCCATTAAGGGCTGCAAACAGATTTCTCATCGTTCGGGAGCGGATGCCATCGCGTGGCATTGCGATGGCGCGGGCGCGCGGCGGTCACCTAGCGTGACACCGCGCTGACCGGGCAGTTGTGTTGCCAATCTTCAAGCTCGGCGAGCCTTACCCAATATTCCGCGATACCCAGTAGCCGCTGCGCTTCGTTCGCGTCCGGCTCCTCGCCGGCCTGACGCGCTATCTGGGCCGCCCACTTTCTGAAATTCTCCGCCTCCGACATCGTGCCTCCCTCCAATTCCCGACCCTTCCGGTAGGTCTCGGAGGGTGACCTGCAGGTTCAAAACAACTCCGTCGTCCACTTACCGCCGATCGTCCCGGCTCCGCTGACCGCGTCGAGCGCAGAACGAAATTTCAAGTGCTCCTATCGCAAGTGCTCTTATCGAAATGACGCGCAACCGCCCGATTTTGGGCATGAGACCGAAAGCCGGTCGCGCAGCTTCAAAATTATTACAAATAGCCGAGCGCGTACGCTCTGAGGTTGGGGTAAAGGCAGCACCCGGCTATTCGGCCGCGCGGCGGAGCGGCCTATCCAGTGAATCACCAAGAGCTTAATTTTATAGAAAGGAGCGTTTCCACCTTGAAAATTTAATGGCCCCTTCGGGCGCGCTCGTTTGCGGTTCCAGAATTAACGCGCGGCGCGGACATCAAGCTTAACAGGCAAGTTACGTTGCGGCCTCGGGCAAGGCGGCTATCACTCGCGCGGCGGATGATTGCCTCCGTCGTGAATCCGAAATGACAAGGCCGCCGTGCGGTCCTGCCCTGGCGGCGTTGTGTCGTTTTTAGTGTGAAGGTTTGAGCAAGTCATGACAGTTTCAAAAGCCGTACGCCTGACGAACGCGCCAGGGCCACATCGTGATTTCAGAATCGTCTGCATCAATTGCGATGCCCTGGGTATCGTCTTCGATTGCCCGGAAGGCGCACCGTCCTCGACAGAGATCAAGTGCCGTCACTGCGGCGCTCCGCGCGGCACGCTCGGAGACCTTCGCAAGCTTTCCTGTTCAGACCGGCGCGACCTGTTTGAGGTTTGAGGCCGGTAACCGTAACCGGTTAGGTTAAACAGCGGATCGCATTGCGACCGCAACACCGCGCGTTATCGTGGGTCAGTCGCGCAGGGGCCAATCGCCCCCACGCTGTTGGCCAGACACCCTACTGCGCGACAGGGGCCGTTGGCGACGATGCCTCGCCGGCGGCCCCGCCCTTCCCAATTCAAATCCGCACCTTCCGGCTGGAGCGTCAGACGCGCCTGAATGCGATTGCGCGCGCGGCTACGGTTACCAAACGGTTTTCGGATGACCCCTGGTTTACGTGCCGCCGTTTACGCGGCTCTTAAATTTTTGGATCAAAAGCAAGGGAATGTATGAGCGACGTGCACAACCGCGGCAGCGCGTATTCAAGGCCGGAACGATCGAGTTCGACGGCGCAGCGGTCGCTTGCACCATTCGCAACATCTCCCCGATCGGAGCCGGTCTTGAGGTTGCGAACCCCATGGGCATTCCTCACGAGATCACGCTGAATATCGTGAGCTGCAAGGCGCGCCAGCACGGCTACATCGTCTGGCGCAAGGAGAAGCGCATCGGGCTAGCGTTCGGTTAGAGCATGATCCCGAAAACCCCTGCCCCCGCATTTGACGCGGGGTGGCTCATGATTTCTAAGGGCCGGTCCACCACACCTTCCGATTACAGCTCGCTCGCGCTTTCACTTGCTCGAGCGATGTCGAAGATTGCGGAAGATGATTTCGATCAGATACGGCCGGCTGCGCTGAGCTCAGGAATTCGGCCTTGTTGGCGTCCGATGACCATTCCAGGTAACGAACAACCACGACCGCGAGCGCAAGCAAGACCAGAATCTGGACGAACACCATTGCAGCTACTCTCGGCCAATAGACACCGCGCTGCGTTTCGCTTTCACCATTCCATACGGTCATTGATACCTCCCGAAATTCGGGTTGGCACCGTCTTAGATCAAGTTGCGACGCCAAGATGTGAACTGCTTCACTTCCGCGAAGGACGGGGCGCGCTATCATGTCGCGCCGGGCTTCATCCCCGAACCCGGACCACCACGGCAAAGCCGCCAGCCGACACTGTTCAGCTTGGCGGCTTTGTTCCGTACAGGCTGGCCCAACCTCGCATGATGTGCGATCAACCCGGCGGCTGAAACGCCACCGGGGCACGCTGGGCGTGAATGCCGGTTGGCCAAATCACCATCTGAATAAACTTTGAGCACTCACGGGCGTTAGCGTTTTTTGGGGAACACTTCATGTCGGGTCGCGAACAACAACCATCCAGGCCGCCATTGCCCTCCAGGCCGTCATTGCCAAATCGACCCGACGAACCAACCCGACGCCCGGAACCGACGCGGAGGTAAGGGGCCCGAAGCCTCGCCGCGGAGGGCTGCAAGCAGCTAACCGGTCCACCACGCCGACACCCCTCGCCGGCGCGTTGAATTCCATAAGGTGCGGTCCTGTTGATAACCCAATGCTCCCCAGGCCGGCGGCGTGACAGGGGCTTCCGGCGTGTTATCGACGGCAGACACCTCGCAAGCCACGGATAGTATCACCATGCGGATTACCCTGGTCGGCTCCCGCCATTTCGGCGTGACGACATTCAACATGTTGCGCCAACGCGGCATCGATATCGTCCGGGTCGTCGTCGCCGATGCCGAGGACCGGCTGGCCGCGGCGGCGCAGGCCGCCGGAATTGCGGTCACGGTTCAGGGCGATCCCAAGCTCGTGGGGCCCTCGGAAATCGCCGATGGAACGGACCTGATCGTGACCGCGCATAGCCACGCCCGCATCAGCCGGGAGGCGCTGGCCGCCGCCAAGCTCGGCGGGATCGGCTATCACCCCTCGCTGCTGCCACGCCATCGTGGCATCGCCGCGGTCGAATGGACGATCCGGGAAGGCGACCCGATCGCCGGCGGCACCGTGTATCATCTCGCCGACCGCATGGATGCCGGCGCGATTGCGGCCCAGGAGTGGTGTTTCGTCAAAAAGGGCGAAACCGCGCGGGAGCTATGGGAGCGCGCGCTGGCGCCGCTGGGCCAGAAGCTGCTGGGCGAGGTGATCGACTACGCCAAAACCCACAAGGCCCTGCCGGCGAAACCCCAGGACGAACAATTCGCCACCAACGCCCCCCACCTTCCAAAGTAGGTAATATAATGCCTTAAAAGAGGCATCCGTTAACATATTTCTGTTCCAGCCGGGGAACCAATCCACAGCTCAAATATTTGATTTATTGGGAACTTTTCGTGTTGTCGCGGCGCAGCAAAATTTGAACACAATCTATCTCAATAACCCGTGATATCACACACATCGAGGATTTGATTCATGCGCTGCAACCGCATTGCGACCGTATTTTCTGCTTTGGTTCTTACTTCCGCCGCGGCCGCCCTCATCACTGCCGCTCCCGCCGCCGCTCAGACCCCCTATGACGGGCTCTGGAATGTCACCATTGTGACCAAGGCGGGCTCTTGCGAGCCTTCGACTCGCTCAACACTTACGGTGACAGACGGCAAGGTCTCCGCCGCCGGCGCTGACGTTACGGGCAGCATCGGACGCGAGGGACTGGTACGGGTCTCGATCGGTGGCGCCTATGCAAATGGTCAACTTAACGGCAATTCTGGATCAGGTAAGTGGAATGGGGCATCTGCAGGCATGCCGTGCAGCGGCCGATGGGAAGCTTCGCGGCAATAAGCCAAACCACACAGCCAAAACCTTCGCGCTCATTCGGCGGCTGACATTCGCAGCCGCCGTTTTGCTGGCGGCCTCGGTGGCCGGCTCTGCGAGCTATGCACAATCGGGGCCGTTTGCCGGCATGGCCGGCAACTGGTCCGGCGGAGGCACCGTCACGCTCGACGACGGCTCCACTGAACGTATTCGATGCCGCGCCACTTATGCCGTGGGCGGCGGCGGAAACGGCCTCAACCAGAGCCTGCTCTGCGCCAGCGACAGCTACAAATTCGACCTTCGAAGCAATGTGATCGCCGAGGGCGGAACGCTTTCGGGAACCTGGAGCGAGGGCAGCCGGGGTATCAACGGAACCCTGCAGGGACGCGGAACTGGCGGCAATTTTCAGGTCCTCGCCAGCGCGGCCGGATTCAACGCGAACATCTCCCTGACCACCCGCGGCAACCGGCAGTCCGTCGTGATCCAGGGCGAGAGCCAGTTCAGGGGCGCCTCGATCTCACTGTCCCGGCATTAGCTCGTTTCGCCGCATCTAGCGTCAGTTAGGCCTGCTTCGGTGCGGCCAGCCTGGCGGCGGTTTCCTTCATGGTCTTTGCGATCAGCAGCGCCTGTTCCTTGTTGAACGCAAAATCCTGAACGCCCTTATGCGTGGTCAAGGACAGCACCATGATATCGGGCTGGTTCTCGGGCCAGCCGGTCGCAAAGGCCGTCACGAAATCCGCGGAAGTGGATCGGGTTGTCATCGGGGGATGTCCTATGCCTTTGGAACAAATGCGGTGACTTCGATCTCGACCTTGGCGCGCGCATCGACCAGACCATCGATGTAGAGCAAGGTCGAGGGCGGGAAATTCTTTCCCAATGTCTCGCGCCAGGCCGCGCCGATACCGCTGCCTGCGGCTTCATATTCGGCGCGGCTGGTCGGATACCAGGTCAGGCGAACGATGTGCTGGGGTCCCGCCCCGGCCTCGCCGAGCAGCTTGATGATGCGCCGCAGCGCCACCGCGACCTGGCCTGCCATATCGGGCTGATAATCGCCCTTCTCGTCGCCTCCGGTCTGGCCGGCAAGCACGATCCATTGGCCGGGACCATCGACCGCGACGCCGTGCGAAAAACCGCGCGGCTTTGACCATTCGGCCGGTTGCAGGATTTGCATGGGCAGTTCTCCAGATGGACACGGTACGCGCCGATCCCTTAGCACCGATCGGGCGGGCGCTCCCACACCGAAATTTCGAATAGCGCAGCGCTGCGTCGGCATATTTGCGCGTTGCAAATGCGCGCGAGGTCGTCGATACCGGCGACGAAATCGCCGATACTGGCCTGCCCCAAACCTTCCGCGCTTTTGCGCCGCAACCCAACTTCCCGCCGATGAACCGAACTCCTTCCAAACCAAGGGCCGCGCTATGGATGGCGGGCTGGCTTGCCCTGATGCTGATCATGGCGATCGCCGGCCGTGAGACCACGCGCGAACTCAACGTGTTTGAGATCATGGAGGTGCGTTCGGTCCTCGGCTTTTTCATGCTGTACCCGCTGATCCGCCTGAACGGGGGCTTCGCGGCGATGAAGACGGCGCGGCCGCTGCAGCATCTCGGCCGCAATCTCATTCACTATGGCGCCCAGCTTTGCTGGTTCTTCGCGCTCACGCTGATTCCGCTCGGCCAGGTGGTGTCGATCGAATTCACCATGCCGATCTGGACCGCGATCCTGGCCGCGAGTTTTCTCGGCGAGCGCATGACGGTGTGGAAGATTTCGGCGATCGTGCTCGGCATCGTCGGCGTGCTCGTCATCGTGCGTCCCGCGGCCGGCGAGATCAATCCCGGCCAATTGATCGCGCTTGCCGCGGCCGTTGGATTTGGCATTTCCGTCGCCATGATGAAGTCGCTGACCCGCACCGAAAATACGCTGGCGATTATTTTCTGGATGCTGGTGATCCAGTCCGCGGCCGGATTTTTTCCCTCGCTCTATGTCTGGGTTTGGCCTTCGGCCTATGCCTTCGGCTGGATCGTGGTGATTGCGTTCTGCGGCACCTTCTCGCATTACTGCATGGCGCGCGCGATGCTGTATGCGGACGCAACCGTGGTGCTGCCGATGGATTTCCTGCGGGTGCCGCTGACGGCTGCCGCCGGCTGGCTGATTTATTCGGAGCGGATCGACATGTTCACCGTGCTGGGAGCTGTGCTGATCCTCACCGGCAATCTGTTGAATCTGAAAGCCGCTGACCCGATTCCCGCGCGCGCCGCTACCTGATCGCGCAGCACCGCGGGCAACTTTTCACCACCGCAATCAGTGATCGCTGTCGCCAAAATTTGGGCATTAGCCTCATTTTTTGTGGCACGAAACATGTTTTTTTCGTGTAGTCTGCCACGACGCAGTGCAGCTAAAGATAATTGATTCCAGCTGGGGATTTCAGATGCGCTATTTCACCATAATGGCTTCCCTGATTTGCATGCTATTCACCGCGAACGCGGCCAAGGCCGACCGTCGCGTCGCCTTTGTCGTCGGCAACGGCACCTACAAGAATGTTTCGCCGCTTCCCAATCCGCCGATCGATGCGAAATCGATGGCGGCGGTGCTTCGCAATGTGGGCTTCGAAGTGGTCGAGGGCACCAATCTCACGCGCGATAAGATGACCGAGCGGCTGCTCGAATTCGGCAAGAAGGCGCAAGGCGCCGACGTCGCGGTATTTTTCTACGCCGGCCACGGCATCGCCATCAACGGCACCAATTATCTGCTGCCGATCGATGCCGACATTAAATCGGAGATGGACGTCAAGCTCGGCGCCGCCATCAATATCGATCTCACGCTCGACCAGACCATGGGCGACGCCAAGGTCAAGCTGGTGTTCCTCGATGCCTGCCGCGACAATCCCTTCGCCGCCAAGATCAAGTCGAATTCCGCGACCCGCAGCGTTTCGGTTCAGTCAGGCCTTGCGGAAATGAAATCCGGCGAAGGCACGCTGATCGCATTTGCGACCGGTCCCGGGCAGACCGCGCTGGACGGCCAGGAAGGCACCAACAGTCCGTTCACCCGCGCGCTGATGGCCAATATCGCCACCCCCGGCGTCGAGATCCAGCAGGCGATGACCAAGGTCCGCGCCCAGGTCAACGAAGAGACCAATAAAGGCCAGCTCCCCTGGGGCCACACCAACCTGATCGGCTCGGTCTACCTGAACCCCGTCGCGGCGCCTGCCGCGAGCGCTGCGGCTCCTGCCACCACCGGTGCGATCGCCGCCACTTCATCCGGCGGTTCCGACGTCGAACTGGAGTTCTGGCGTTCGGTGAAGGAATCCAACAAGGCGGAAGAACTCAATGCCTATCTGACCAACTACCCGAACGGTCAGTTCAGGTCGCTGGCGCTGGCCCGGATCGCCTCGCTGGAGAACGGCCCGTCGACCGCGACCCGTAACCTGACCACCGGCATCGACCCCGCGACCTTCACCGAGGATGCAAGCCAGACCACCGAAGACCAGATCGGTCTCGACAAGGGCCAGCGCCGCGACGTGCAGCGCCGGCTGACCGGGCTTGGCTTCGATACCAAGGTCACCGGCAAGTTCGATGAGCCGACGCGCTCGGTGATCACGCGCTGGCAGGCCGCGCGCGGCTATCCCAAGAGCGGTTACCTCAACAAGTTGCAGCACAAGGCGCTGCTGACGGAGATCGTCGCAGCCGCACCAACCGCCACCCGCGACGATTCGGAAGAAAAGCCCGCGCGTGCGGTACGCCGCAGCAGCGGTGGCGGCGGTGGTGCGCCTCAACGCAGCGGCGGCCCGGATCCCGGTGCCTTCATCGGCGGCGTGATGGGCGGCATGATGGGCGGTATGCTCCGACGGTAGATTTCCAGTTGGGTCAGGTCATGGTCGCGCACCTGTGGCCTCATATGGTTCGAGACGCACGGCGTTGCCGTGCTCCTCACCATGAGGGTTTCAGACCTCATCCTGAGGAGCATCGCGAAGCGATGCGTCTCGAAGGATGAAGCCACTGAGCCGGAAAATGCGCTAGCGAAGACC
>Ga0137394_10002352_pt1 | contig 13988 bp, 8 predicted proteins | sample czobulk116metaG_FD_108278 | JGI IMG/M metagenome (GOLD analysis project Ga0137394, IMG submission 108278) | Vadose zone soil microbial communities from Angelo Coast Range Reserve, California, USA - czobulk1.16 metaG | ecosystem: Environmental > Terrestrial > Soil > Vadose zone | place: USA...
ACCTTGTGCCGCGCGGTAGTGAGAACAGCGGATTGCAGCCGGATCAAATCGGGTTTCAAGATGAAGCGCTCCACTATATCGTCAGGCATTACACGCGGGAGACGGGAGTGCGCAATCTCGAACGCCAGATCACCAGCATCTGCCGCAAACATGCGCGAAGCATTCTGGAAGGCAAGGAACCGAAACTCACTGTCTCGCCTCAAGTGGTCACGGACCTGTTGGGCTCCCCCAAGTTTCAGCTCGAGGAAGAAGTTGAGGAGCGCGTGAAACGGGCAGGTGTTGTCATTGGCCTGGCGTGGACGCCGGTCGGAGGCGACATTCTTTTCGTTGAGGCGAACATTTCCAAGGGTGCGCGCCATCTCACGGTTACCGGCCAGGTCGGCGACGTTATGCAGGAGTCAACCAAAGCCGCCCTGACGTGGGTGCGGTCTTATGCCCTCGAACTGGGTTTGGACCCTGATTTTTACAAGGATACCGACGTCCATATTCACGTTCCCGCCGGCTCGATTCCGAAGGACGGGCCGTCGGCCGGGGTCACCATGGTCACTGCGCTTGTTTCGGCGCTCACCAACACACCGATCCGGCAAAAACTCGCAATGACGGGTGAAATTACGTTGAGCGGGCACGTGCTGCCTGTCGGGGGTATCAAAGAAAAGGTTCTTGCCGCACGCCGGGCTAAAATCGAGGAATTGATTCTTCCCGCCCAGAACGAGAAGAATGTCAACGAAGAGATCCAGCCGGAACTCCTGCGGGAAATCAAAATTCGTTACGTCAAGACCATCGAAGAGGTTTTGCAACTGGCATTTCCAAGACCGGTTCTCAGGGTTCTGCCTGTGACCGAGCCCATCCAGCAGGCGATTTAAGAAGTTCCGCGGTTTTCAAATATGTCATTTAAAGACGCCGCCCCTACCCCCCCTCCCTCTTTAGTTCCATTGACCTGACCAGGGCCTGCCGATATGATTAGCGCCATTTAAATAAGCTGCGAGAAACCTGCCCATTGATCAGTTTTCAGTTATGACATTTCACGCGTGGTTCGAATGCTTTGCAGGCTGTGGTGCCCGATACCGGCTCGACCAGATTGTTTACCGCTGTGAGGCATGCGGCGGGCTTCTCGAGGTTCGTCATGACGTCGGGGCGCTAAAACAGCGGCCGGCGGCAGAGTGGAAAGGGCTATTCGATTCTCGCCTGGGCCGTGGAAGCGGCGTCTGGTCCAAGAAGGAACTGGTTCTTCCGGAACTGGAAGAAAAAGATATCGTGTCGCTTGGTGAAGGGAATTCGCCGCTGATCAAATCGGAGCGATTGGCGAAATTTCTCGGAATCGATGAGATTCACATCAAGCAGTGCGGTACATCCCATACCGGGTCATTTAAAGATCTCGGAATGACCGTGCTGGTCTCCGCAGTGAATCAAATCCGATCGCGGGTTCGCGCGGTGGCTTGCGCTTCCACGGGCGACACTTCCGCAGCGCTGTCTGCCTATTGCGCTGCCGCAGGCATTCCAGCGATTGTCTTCCTGCCCAAAGACAAGGTTTCCATTGCGCAGCTCATCCAACCGGTCGCGAACAACGCCATTACGATCTCCATCGACACCGATTTCGACGGATGCATGAAAATCGTTCAGGAAATCACCCGGGACACCTCGATTTACCTTGCCAATTCAATGAATTCGCTCCGCGTGGAAGGCCAGAAGACGATCAGCTTTGAGATCGTTCAGCAAATGGCCTGGAGCGTACCCGATTTCGTGGTTGTGCCCGGCGGAAACCTGGGAAACGTATCGGCGATTGGAAATGGTTTTCTGCTGATGCAGGAAATGGGATTGATCGATCGCCTTCCCCGGCTCGTTTGTGCTCAAACGGATCGCGCCAATCCGCTGTATCGATCCTTTCTCGAAGGGTTTGCGAAATTCGAACCCGTCACAGCCGGTGACACTTATGCAACCGCCATCAGGATTGGAAACCCGGTTAGTTTTGGAAAAGCCGTAAAGGCGCTTCGCGCAACCAACGGCATTGTCGAACAAGCCAGCGAAGCGGAGCTGGTTCGCGCCAGCGCCCAAGTCGACCGGTTCGGTTTCTTTAACGATCCTCAAACCGGCGTCGCACTGGCTGCCACGATAAAGCTGGTGAAAGCGAACCTGATTCCTCGCTCCTCCCGGGTGGTTGTCATCAGCACGGCACACGGTCTGAAGTTCGCCGAGTTCAAGACGAGGTTTCATCAAGGGCGGCTTCCGGAAATAGATCCTTTGCTTCAGAACAAGCCCGTCGAAGTTTCCGCAGACGTCGCTGCCGTTCGGGCAGCCATCGATGGCAGGATACCTGCTTGATGTCGAGGTCCTGGAGGTCCGGTTTTAACCAACGGCTGCCGCATCAGTCGCTTGCAGCCGGGGACATGCATGCGTGTGATTAAAGTCGACACACTATTACGCGTGGTTTACACACTGGCGATATCCCTCATATTGGCCCGAGGTGCATCTGCGCAAACCGTGTTGACCTTCGCAAAAGCTACTGTCAACGATCGGCTTAACGCCGGATTCACTGTCACGAATCCGACATCAAATTACGCGGACGTTCAATTTACACTCTATGGGGTGGATGGAAATCCTGTCTCGTCGGGTTTGGTGAACCCGGTTCGCTACCGGGTGGTACCAAAGGGTCAAATTTCCATGCTCGCCAGCGAACTGTTCGCGGCTTCGAAAATCGATGGCTGGATTCAGGTTACGAGTCCGACTTCGGGGCTGGCCGGCTATTATTTTTCGGGTGATTTCGTTACAAAACTCGAGGGTGCGGAATCCTCCCTTCCCCTGACGACGCAAGTCGTTCCGTTTATCCGCGACGACGCGACGAACAAGACAGAACTCGTTATCGTGAATCCCGGTACAACAACCAGCACGGTGACCGTGACCCTGTTCAACGCACGCGGTGAACAGGCCGGGACGATTTCGCAAACTGTCACCGCGCACGCTTCGCTCAGACTTCCGGCATCGGCTTTTGGCGCGAATCCAACAGGCGGAACATTTTCAGCAAGGATTTCTGCAAGCCTTCCTGTGGCCGCCACTGCGATCATCAATCGGTCCGAATCGTTGCTGTTCGCGCCCGGGCAGCCCATGGACCAACCCTCGACGTTGCGAGTGGCGCCGCATTTCACCACCCCCGGTTTTGATCCGGTTCTTGTGCTCACCAATCCAAATGCGTCCCCGATCACGGTAACGGTTACGTTATTCGGTGACAAAGGCGCAGCGGTAGCTTCCCCGCGAAGTTTTACGATTCCCGCAAACGGATCAATTTCCGCGGACGCCATAAGCATCGTTCAACAGCCCATTACGCCGACGGTCAATGGTTGGTTGCGTGTCGAATCACCTAATGTGGCTCTGGATGGTCTGCTCATTCTTGATGGCGGTCCGACCATGACTGCTATCCCTCTGGAGTCGGCAGCGTTGGACCGGATGATCTATTCGCAGATGTCGGAAACCACGAACCTGTCCACAGGTCTTGTTTTCGTTAACCCATGGGCCATTCCTGCCAGGCTTGATATTTCCCTCGTCCGTAACGACGGGACAACCTTTGCGCAAAGTTCTTTTGACCTGCCTGCGAATTCCAAATATTCGAGCTTACTGCGGGACATGATTCCGGACGGAACGGGAACCAACGGATACATTGTTGTACATTCGTCGGTGCCGGTTTATTCCGCAGGGCTGCTGGGAGCGAATAATCGCGCATACCTTGCGACCATCGCGCCGGCTCGGCCTCCCGATGCATTCACGCCGAATCGGATTGTTTCCATGCCGAGGATTTACATCATCGATCCGGGAACCGACGTTCAGGCAGGAACAACGCTTCGCGTTTCAGTCGTGAACGTGGGAGAAGACGGGACGTTTCTGCTGGGCGACCAGATTGTAACGGGGCGTCAGGCCGGCCCATTTCCGGTATTTTCCATCGACATTCCCACCATCGAGCCTGGCTCTGTAAAGTTACACGTTCGGAGCCGTGGCGTGGACTCCGATCCTGTCACGCTGCATATAGTTGCCCCGGGTAATTCGTCGACGCAGAACATTTCAGGCAAAGCGATGTACCAGAAGACAGAGGTCACCGACGCAGGTCTCGATCTGAACCATCCCGTAATGGTTCCGGTTCGGAATGCGCGTGTCGAGGTGCTCAGCCGTTCGACCCAGTCCATCGTTGCTGTTTCTGAAACCGATCAGCTTGGTCGTTTCAATGTGCCGGTTCCTCTCGAAGCGAGTCTGACCGTCCGGGTTGTGAGCGGCATGCGATTTTCTAATCTGCGTGTCGCCGACAATACAAATCTCAATGCGCTTTACGCGATCTCGAGCGACATCGATGGACGCCAGGCCAATGCCAGTGTGCTTGTCGCCGATACTTCGCGCGTATCGGGTGCATTCAACATTCTGGAGATGGTTCAGCGCGCCAATGAAACAATTCGAATGGCGGATCCCACGATCGATCCTCCGCCGGTAACGATCTTCTGGAGCACGAAGAACACAAGGCGAACCGGCAACGTTGCTCAGGGCTTTATAGGCACCTCGTTTTTCAACGTTGCAAATAATACGGCCTACATCCTGGGTGATCGGAACGCGGACTCCGATGAATTCGACGATTCGGTCATCGTTCACGAATATGGCCACATGCTCGCCGCAAGATTCTCGCGTGATGATTCGCCGGGAGGTGTGACCCATATTGGCGACATCCTCGATCCGCGCCTGGCGTGGTCCGAGGGCTGGGCGAACTTCTTCTCATCCGTCGTCCGGAATGACCCTGTCTGGCGCGATGACAGCGGCCCGAATGGCATCAATGTCTATCGCTTCGATCTTAGCGACAAGACGACGGCAGGCGATACCCAGGGATATTGGAGCGAAACGTCGGTTGGAACGCTTCTGTGGGAGTTGTACCAGGGCAGCGACCTGACGGGCAACACTCAATATCCATTTTCCCTGGTCTGGAGTTCCTTCACGGATCTGCGAAACGATCATTTCGTCTACCTGCCCTATTTCCTCGAACACCTCGTGGCACGGAATCCTGCCGCGGCCGATGCAGTCCAGGCGGTGGCTCAGTTCCGCTCAGTCGATTTCCGAGCCAACGTGAGGCCAAGCGTGACCATGCCTTTTCCGCGTCCCATGAGTGGGAACACCACGACTGGCTATGTTGATTCCTTCTCACCACGGCGAACGAATTTGATGCAGTCATCGCATTACTGGTCATTCACGACAAACGGAGGCGCCGCTTCCATCCGCATGGATATCACCGGCCTGGGGCCGGCAGGCAATCCAGCTACAAACGATCTGGATATCTTTTTGATGGACTCGAACGGCCGGTTGCTCGACAGGTCCGACCGCGGATTGAATGGACAGTCCGAGTTGATCTCGCTTCGCGTTCCTGCCGGCACTTACGTTGTCGAGGTGCGAAGCTTCTACCTGAAAGCGGAGACCGGAAATTTCGTCTTCAATTCCGGCGACTATCGGCTAAGCGTAGCGGTACAATAGGCCACCAGATAAAGTAGCTCAAACAATCTAACAGTCGGAATTCCATTCCTCGGAGGTTCGTATGAACGGGACCTTTATGAGTTTGGTTGTTCTGGAAGCGGTATTGACTGCCGGGGCAATTGTGATGTTTCTCTATCGCGGCATGCTCGACATGAAAGAAGAGGACCACATCATCCTCAATAACGCGGAAGCACACCTTGCCCGGGGACAGGACTCGATTCGACGCAGGGTAACAAGACTGAGCCGTTACTTGAAAGTGGTCGGAGTCGTTTGGGGCGTTCTTCTCGTGGCGATCTGCGGCCTCTGGATCGCGCAAGGATTAAACCTGGTTTGAATGTTACCGAAAAAAGAAATGTCGTGCGGAAATAAGGAAAATTCGAAAGCGAAAACAAATCGAGCCGCGGATTGCGCGGATTGCACGGATTAAGTCTTCTGAATCCGTTTAATCCGCGGCTCGATCTCGATGGATTGCTCTACAGCGCGTAACCATTCGATTCGATCAGGAAATCAGCGATTCGCTGCCTGGCGCCGACGGTATTTATAGGCATCCAGCGCAATAATCTGCGTAGCGCCGCCAGTTGTGTGCGCAGCGCATCGCCTTCCGCGACGGCTGCCAGAACCTGCCGCGCAGAGAAGTCGATGCGGCTCATTGCATCATTAATGGACGTTCGCACCACGTCCGCGTGCGGATCGGGAAGACTCCGTTTCATGAGACGGTGCACAGCAGTATCCGCCGCGTAGATTTCCATCACCATATTGCTGAGATGCATCAGCACTTCCTGTTGATCGCGCATGGCGTCGGCGAATTTCTGGACCGCCGATCCGGCCGCGAATAACAGCGCCTTCTTGGCTTGAGCAATTGCAGCCATTTCAGGTCCAAAAGGCCCGGCAGGTTCACCGGGAACCGAGGACGACATGACCTCGTCCACGACTCTGCGCGCCGCTTCGTAAAGCGGCAAATGGCCGGCGGCCGCGCGTTTCAGGAGCATGCCTGTAATAAGAAGACGGTTGATCTCGTTTGTACCCTCGAAAATCCGGTTGACCCGGGAGTCTCGGTAGTACCGCTCCACCGCGTATTCGGCGCTATAGCCATACCCGCCATGAACCTGCACAGCCTCGTCGACGACGAAGTCCAGGACCTCGCTGCAGAAGACTTTCAGGATTGAACATTCGACGGCATATTCTTCGATGGCTTTCAGAACCTGGGGTGCGTTATCCACATCGATGCCCTCGAGGCTTCGGTCCGCCAGTCCGGCCGTGCGATAGACCATTCCTTCGGCAACCCAGATTCGTATGGCCATCTCCGCCAGCTTCTGCTTGATGGCTCCGAAACTCGCGATGGGTTTTCCGAAGGCGATCCGCTGCTTCGCATACAGGATCGCATCATTCAAAGCGGTCTTCGCGCCGCCCACAGCTCCCGCACCCAGTTTCGCGCGGCCGATATTCAGAATATTGAATGCGACGTGATGGCCCTTTCCGATTTCACCAATTACGTTGTCTATGGGGATCTTTGCGTTGTCGAGGACGAGGGTCCTGGTTGACGAACCCTTCAGGCCCATCTTGTTTTCTTCGGCGCCGGTCGAAACACCGGGGTAGTCTTTTTCGATAATAAAACAGCTGAATTGCTTGCCATCGACCTGTGAGAAGGTGACAAACATGTCGGCAAACGCCGCATTCGTAATCCACATTTTTTCGCCGTTGATGATCCAATGTGTTCCATCAGGGCTGCGAACAGCATTGGTCTTCGCGGCCAGCGCGTCGGATCCGCTGCCGGCTTCCGACAAAGCGTAAGCCGAGATCTTCTCTGCCTTGCACAGCAGGGGAAGATATTTGCGTTTGTGTTCTTCTTTGCCGAAATAGACGATCGGCAGGGTGCCGATACCGCTATGTCCACCGTAGGACACGGCGAACGAGGCAACGCGCGCGAGTTTCTCCGCCACGATCATTGCGGAGACCTTGTCGAGATCCTCGCCACCGTATTTCTGCGGAACCTCGATTCCGAGCAAGCCCAGTTCTCCGCAACGCCGCAGCAAACCGACCGTAACGTCCCAGTCCTTATGCTCGATCTTTTCTACCTGCGGCAATACCTCGTCTTCAACGAACTGTTCGGTCATGTCCCGGATCATCGTCTGTTCTTCGGAGAAATCTTCAGGTGTGAAGACGTCCTCGGCGGTAGTCTCTTCGGTCAGGAAGCTGCCGCCTTTCTTTGATATGAGCTGTTTCGTCATAGTGTATTTGAGTTTCAGCGGTTATGTTTTACTGTAAATAACCCTCTATGAAGCTGTGAACCTCTTGCAATTCATCCACGCTCTATGAGCGCTGCTTACATCCTTTCAAAGATTCCAGCGGCTCCCATACCGCCGCCGACGCACATTGTGACCATTCCGTATCGCGCTCCGCGCCGTTGCATCTCGTACAGCAGCGTGGCGGTCAATTTGGATCCGGTGCAGCCCAGGGGGTGTCCGAGGGCTATCGCTCCGCCATTCACGTTAACTTTGGCGGGATCGAGGCCCAATTCTCGAATGATCGCGAGTGATTGGACGGCAAATGCCTCGTTGAGCTCAATGACATCGATATTTTCCAGCTTTAGTCCCGCAAGTTTCAGCACTTTCGGAATTGCTTCGACAGGGCCGATCCCCATAACGTCGGGCGGCACACCAGCCGTCGCATAAGCGACGAATCGCGCAAGAGGCCGTAGTCCCATCGACCGTGCCTTCTCATTCGACATAACGATCACAGCGGCGGCACCGTCGCTCATCTGGGAGGCATTGCCGGCAGTGACCGTACCGCCGGTCTTGAAAGCAGGCTTCAGCTTGGCAAGGGCTTCCATCGAGGTATCACGCCGCGGACCCTCATCACTATCGAATGTAAACTCATGCGTGGCACGATGTCCGTTCTCCAGGACGATCTCGCGCACGGGAAGCGGTACGATTTCCTCATTAAAATGTCCGGCATCGACGGCGGCAAGCGCACGGCGATGACTTTCGAGCGCAAATGCGTCCTGATCCTCACGATTGATGCGAAATTCACGAGCAACATTCTCCGCGGTGAGCCCCATGCTGAGGTAGGTATCGGGATTTGTTTCGATCAGCGCAGGGTTGGGAGCAATCTTGTGACCCCCCATCGGAATCATGCTCATCGATTCGGTTCCGCCCGCCAGGATGCAGTGCGCTGCGCCGGGTGCGATCCGGTCGGCGGCGAAAGCGATGGATTGCAGTCCCGATGAGCAGAATCGATTCAATGTCATGGCAGGAACCGAATACGGAATTCCTGCGCGGAATGCCGCGACACGTGCCACGTTCATGCCTTGCTCGGCTTCCGGCATTGCACATCCAATCAAAATATCTTCGATGTCTTCCGCCCGGAGGCCATGCACCCGCTCGATAGCAGCGCGCATGGTTACAGCCGCCATGTCATCCGGCCGCGTAGCAGAAAGCTTTCCTCTCGGCGCTTTGCCGACCGCCGTCCGGACTGCTGAAACGATTACCGCTGAACTCATGTCTTATCCTTAACTAATTTCTTAAAACCTTTCCCTTTTTCAATAGATGTTCCATCCGCGCACGCGTGTTTTGCTCGCCACAGAGCGATTTGAACGCTTCCCGTTCCAGATCGAGGAAATACTGTTCAGGCGCGCTCGACGGGCGGGTGACATCGCCTCCGCAGATGATGTCCGCGAGCTTGCGCGCAATATGGGCTTCGTATTCAGTGATGTGTCCGGCTTTCTGCATGAGATAAATACCGAGTTTCAGTTCAGCGCCCAGTGAGTCGCCGAAGACGGGAAGTTCGGTTGGAACGGGTGGGCGATAACCGGTTGCGGCAAGCTCCAGCACGACCGCTTTCGCATCCTGGATCAAACGATCCGAATTCATCGTAATTCCATCCTCGGGCCGCAGATAACCAAGGCGCCGGGCATCCTCGGCGCTGCTCGAAACCTTGGCGAAACCGATGTTTTCAAACGTTTCGCGCACTCTGGCCGCGCCGCCGGCCGCGCTGCGCCTGAGCATTTCTGTAGTGCCGCCGCCTGCAGGAATGAGACCCGCTCCCACTTCGACCAGGCCTATATAAGTTTCGGCCGCGGCTTGCGCGCGTGTCCCAGCCATGGCAATCTCGCAGCCACCGCCGAGTGTGAGAGCAAAGGGCGCAGTGACTACAGGTTTCGGGTTATAGCGAATCGCCTGCGTCGCCCTCTGAAAAGTGCGCACCATATAGTCGATCTCATCCCAATTACCTTCGACGGCTTCCATCAGCAGAAGCATCAAATTAGCTCCTGCGCAAAAATGTTGCCCTTCGTTTCCGATCACGAGTCCTTTGAAATTCGCATTCACTTCTTCCAGCGCAGTGAAGAGCAAGGAGATGATGTCGCCGCCTATAGTGTTCATCTTCGAGTGAAATTCCAGACAGGCGACGCCATCGCCGATATCGCGGAGAGAGGCGCCGGCATTCTTTCGGATAAGGACTTGTTTCTCGAGGAAGGACAGGGACTGGGTGGCCTCCCCCTTCAGCGCTCTTGCCAATGCGAAGGGACCCATTTCCCACGCAAATCCCCATCGCATTGCCTGATCCACGGCATTGGGGTCGTCAGAAATTTCCGGAATACGTGAAGCGCTGTAATCGGAGATCGATGTCAAAAGTGCGGACACAAAGGCTGCTTCACGGCCCCCCGTCTTGAACAATGCTTTTAAGCGTTCGGGAAGGCTCTCGATGCCCGCGACCATATCAACCTGCGCAAACCTGGGCTTGCGCCGCGCCCGGTACTCCATTGAATCCAGGTCGACGGTGAGAATCTCGTCGCCGTCTTTCTTATAAAAACCGCGGCCTGTCTTCGCGCCAAGCATCTTCCGTTCGACCATGAGCCGCATGAACTGAGGCACGCGGAAGGTCTCGCGTTCCGCGTCTTCCGCCGCATTCTGGTAGATATTGTCAGCGACGTGCACAAAGACATCGACTCCCACCAGATCAATGGTGCGAAATGTGGCCGTCTTCGCCCGGCCGATCAGCGGGCCTGTCAGCTCGTCTACTTCCTCGACGGTAAAGCCGCCTTGCTGCATGAGTTGAATCGTTTTGAGCGCAGCGAACAGCCCAATCCGATTGGCTATGAAGTTTGGCGTATCTTTCGCCCGGACAATGCCTTTGCCCAATCCGATTTCAGCAAATTTCTCGAATTCGGCGAGGACCACCCGATCCGTCTCAGCCGTCGGAATGATTTCGAGCAATTTCATGTAACGAGGAGGATTGAAGAAGTGAGTTCCAAACCAGTGTCGCCGGAAATCATCGGTCCGGTCTTTCGCGAGGGGTGTCACTGAAAGACCGGATGTGTTGGTCGTGATGAGCGATCCGGGCCTTCGCGCAGAATCGACTTTGGAGAGAAGTTGTTTCTTGATGTCCGGGTTCTCGACAACCGCTTCAATCACCCAGTCGGCCTGGCGGATGCGTGCAAGATCCTTGTCGAAGCTTCCGATCTCGATTTGCTGAATCTTCTCCGGCACAAACAGCCCGGCAGGCGAGCTTTTCTGGAGAGCTTTAAGCCCCGCCCTGGCCTGTTCCATTGTGACATCCAGCAGCAGAACCAACAACCCCGCATTCGCGGCGTGTCCGGCAATCTGCGCTCCCATCGTGCCCGCACCAAGCACTGCGACATTTCTGATCATGGCTGTTCCTTAGTGTTGAATACCGCGAAAGCGCAGGACAAGCAAGCGGTGAGTAGCCGCGAAGGCCTCCCTCACGCGCCCCAGCACTAAGGGCACATTCATTCACTTCTGACACTTCGGACAATAGTGCGAACTTCGGCCAGCGATGACAACGCGTTTAATTGGCGTCTGGCAAACCAGACATGGCGCATATTCCCGGCCATAGACCCGGTGCTCCAGCTGGAAGAAGCCCTGGTCTCCGTCCGAATCGACATAGTCTGAAATAGAGGATCCTCCCAGCGCGATAGCCTCTTTCAGTACCTCCTGTAATGCCAAATAGAGCCGTCGCAAGCTCTCTTTGCTAAGAGCTGAAGCCCGCCGTCGGGGGCGGATTCCGGCCCGGAACAAAGACTCGTCGGCATAAATGTTGCCTACTCCGCTTAACAATTTCTGATTCAGCAATGCGCTCTTAATCGGGGTTTTGCGGCCGTGGAATAGATTCGCGAATCGTTCGAGCTCGACCTCCAGCGGTTCCGAGCCCGGGGCCGCAAAGCCATCTGTTACGCTCAATCTTCCAAAACGCCGTGGGTCGACAAATCGCAATTCCCAACCGGAAGCCAGCCTGGCTATAGCGTGGGTGTGCTTGGAGATCTCTTCATCCGGAGCACAAACCAGCATGCGGCCGGTCATTCCGAGATGCACGATCCATTGTGCCCGAGACCGATCATGGAGAGGTATGCTTATGGCTCGTCTGGCGCGAGACACGCCGGCTTTTGGGGGCGAGGGCCCCCGTCCCGCGCCGCTCTTCTCGAGATCAAAAACGATGTGCTTCCCCACTCTTCGCACGCTCACAATCCTTTTCGATTCCAGCGTTTCCACGATCTCCATCGCCGAGGACTTCAGCGGCTCCGGTTTTGACCCGAGCCAGACGGAGGCAATCACGTCACCCTTCAACTTTCGATCCAGTCCACGCGCGATAGTTTCCACTTCGGGGAGTTCCGGCATGACTTCATGACGATCCCTTCATTTGAAGTTACGGGACCGAATTATAGCGCCAAAATAGCGACGCTGGCGTTGACGGGGTCCTTGAATACGAAAAAAGGAATCAGCCACACATTGCTTTGTGACGTTTTTAGTATGACAATTTGACGCGCAATTCTCCGAAGGAGGCACAAGATGGGTATAGCTTCAATTGTACTGGTTCTTCTGTTTTCCCTTTTTCAGTCCAATGTCGTGTGGGCCCAGGGCGACGCTCAGGCCGGCAAGGCTCGATGGGAAAGCGTTGCCGAAAACCGATGCCAGTATTGTCACGGTGTGAAAGGCGAGGGTGCTTTTGGACCAGACCTGGCGGGACGCCAACTGAGTTTCGACCAATTCAGGCAGGCTGTCCGAAAGCCATGGGGGATCATGCCCGCGTTTCCCGAAAGCCAAATCAGCGACCAGATCCTGGCGAACTTCTACGCGCACCTCAGCGGCCTGGCTAAAGTAGCCACTCCTGGCCCGTGGCGTACGCCGCTGCCAGCCAATGCGCCATACGGTCAAAGACTTCTGGTTGAAACTGCCGGTTGTGCGCAATGCCATGGCGACACCATCGCGGTACCGCGCATGGACGCCGGCGCGGTCGGGGCTGATTTCGAGTGGTTCAAGCGATTGGTGTACGACCACACGACATCCTTGCCCGAGCATCGGAAACTTCTCGGGACAGAAGCGGGGATCCTTCGGATGGGTAATTACTCGAGGGCGCGCCTGCCCGAGCCCGTCCTCGAAGAAATCTGGAAGTATATGCGCGACGATCTCAAGTTCCGTGTACCTGTCACGTCGGCTCTGAGTCCCGCCGCATCTTCCGGCACCTATAACCTCGTGGTTCAAAACGGCGGTCTTGAGGGAAAGGGACTCACAGCCGAGGACCTCACCGTCACATTAGTGCTGACGCCAGGCACCAAAGTGACGAGCGCTACAGGTGATGGGTATCGCGGGGCTAAGAACGATCCGCAAGCCAAGGCGGATGTCGCGGTTTGGCAACTCCCGCGGCTGGCTCCCAAGAAGGAGCAGAAGTACACCATCACGCTCTCGAGCGGTGGAATCGCCAGCGGTAATGTGCGTTGGACTAAGCCTGCGCAGGGGACGGGTAGTCCTGATCAAGTGGCGATTACCATGCCGCGGCCTCAAGGTCAATGACGCTTACTGGATGATCCATTTGAGGTTTCGGCCGACGTGCACTCCCCGGGCATGTACCGCGCGTCGCGAGATCATCAGCACCATCGGCTCAAGGGAGGAGACTGCATGACTACCGAGGATACGCTTGCAAAACCCAAGATTGCGATTATGAACGCGGTTCACGACCTGCCAGTCCTGGTTGCCCGCGACAAGGGATTCTTCAGGGACGAAGGATTGGACATCGAGTTCGTAACCACACCGGGAATGGCCCAGGTCACGACCTCCCACAGCGTCAAGTTCGATTCGGTCTTCGACCGTCCGCTCGATTCCGTCTACAACGACGGGGGCATCGACCAGTACCGGATGTGCGAATGGGGCATCATGAAGCGCGCAGTCGAAGCTGATTGCCAGGGCCTCCTCAGCCGCAAGATCGTGGCTCTGGGCGCCTCCATGTCGATGTTCTCTATCGTCTTCGGCCGCGGCTCCCGGTATTACGAGCCCGAGATGCTCAAGGACAGAGAAATCGCCGTGACCCCAAATAACGGCTCGGAGTTCACCACACTGAAGATGATGGAGGGCTTCCTGGAGCCGCAGCACGTCAAGCGGACGAACCTGGGCTCCATGCTGAAGCGTCTCGAGGCTGTACGCGATGGCAAGGTTGCGGCGGCGAGCTTAATGGAGCCGTGGATCAGTGTTGCGCAGAAGTGGGGCATG
>Ga0137394_10002353_pt1 | contig 13988 bp, 9 predicted proteins | sample czobulk116metaG_FD_108278 | JGI IMG/M metagenome (GOLD analysis project Ga0137394, IMG submission 108278) | Vadose zone soil microbial communities from Angelo Coast Range Reserve, California, USA - czobulk1.16 metaG | ecosystem: Environmental > Terrestrial > Soil > Vadose zone | place: USA...
AAATCCACTGGTCCCCGTAACAATGGTCCGATTGGGATTGGTCGCCCGGATTTGCCGGATGGCTTCGGCGTAAACAGTGTTCATGACCTCGCTCGTGGCCGCGCCAGGGCCAGCTCCCGCCAGGGGCACTTCTTCGTTCAACAATTCAAAGCAGAGATTGGCGGAATAATTCGCGTAATGCTCGGCCACCTGGCGCCAAACAGCGAACAATTTGTTGGTGTTGGCCAGCGGCGTGGCGGCGAACTCGTCAAAGCCATGCCAGTCCACCAACACCGCCAAATTCTGCCGAAAGGCATAGGTCACCAGCGCATCCAGCCGGCTAAAAATAATGGACGACAGAGTATAATCAGGACCGGCGCCGCTATAAAGATGCCAGCCCACTGGAATGCGGACATGATCAAATCCTTCGGCGCGGATTTGGATAAAATCGCGGTCGCTATAGCTTAAGGCCCGCGGGTCGTTCGGCGCCAACTCCAGCAAACCGCTCAGGTTGACACCACGCATCAATTTCCGCGCGGTGAGATGGGCGGGTGTATCGAGCGCTGCAATTCTTTTCATTTCCGTGAACTCGGAAGGGAGGGAGGCGCGGGCGTAGAGTTGAATTGTCACCGGCACGCCATTGGTCACGCGCAATGTGCAGAAGATTGAATTTTGCTGCCAGGAACTCGCGTAGCGCGTTCCATCTACCGGTGGAATAGCCGCTGAGCCGGTTTCCGAAGTGCCGCCTCGCCACCCGGCGATGGCGCCGTCGGTGTCGAGACTTTCGAAACCGGGATTGATAAATGCAGTGCCGGTCGCAACGAGAGCATCCCATAAGACCTCCTCTTTATAGAGGATCCCGCTGCCCGGGGTGACTTCTTCCCAGGGTCCAGTCAGCTTGAAAGCGAGCGTAGTGGTGGCAGTGGGCGTGAACTGGATGCCAACCTGGTTCCAGGCCATGCGATTAATCGGGAACTGCCAATAATAACTGGCTGGTTGCGAAGCCGCAGCAATCCAGCTTTGACGGTCCATCCACGCAGACCCGGCAATGATACAGCCATTTGTTAAAGAGCCCGTGCTCGCATTGACTTCGATTTGGCAGACAGCGGCGATTCGAGAAGCGGCTTCAACCACGCAACCAAGGGGTAGCAGAAACCAAAGCAGACAGACTCGGCAGAAGATCATATCACTGGTCTGATGGTTTTTATTTTCATGGCGTCTCTTTGGTGCCGTCTCACCCCTTCCAGACCGAAAATTGGCGAAAGGTAACTCTCGTGTTTGAGTAGTGTCGGGCCGAGACGGGGCGTCCGCGCCTGTTCCGCAACATTGTTGCCGACGAACTTGAGTGAGGCTGATGACGCGAGCGGACGGGGTAAAAACCTACCATCAAATGCACCTTAGAGTCTTATCCCCACTGCAAGGAACGGCGGCGCAATGGCAAGATCAGCCTACTATGAAGCAATCCCTGAGTGTCTGCGGTGTCATTGTAGCCCAACTGCTTTTGAGTCCCACCCTTTCCCAGGCATTACCCGGTCATTGGCAGCCAAGAGAAACCGGCCTGAGAACTACCCTAAATGGGATTGCATACGGGGGCGGCATTTTCGTGGCAGTTGGTGACCAACAAACGATCCTCAGTTCGTCCAATGCGTGCACCTGGACTCTCCGCCGCCAGAACAGCGCGCTTCCCCGACCATTCCGTGCCATTACTTACGGCAATGGCCTGTTTGTAGCAGTGGGATCACGCGAGGCCTTGATCTATTCGTCCAACGACGGACTCAACTGGCGCTCTGCCATCTACAACGTCGAAGATCGCGACCTAAACGGAATTGTCTACGCCAAAGGAATCTTCGTCGCCGTGGGATACGATTCCACCGTCCCAAGCAGCTATATACTGACTTCGACGAATGGGGCGATCTGGGTTGCGCACTTGTTGAAACCACTCAATCAACGCCTCAATGCCGTCGCGTACGGCAACGGCAGTTTCGTTGCCGTGGGAGCAGCGGGAACCATTGTCACGTCGAGCAACGGGACTGATTGGACTGTTCGATCTTCGGGAGTCAGTTCATCCCATAACACCGTTACATTTAACGGCGCCAAATTCGTCGTGGGCAGCGAAGGGGGCACGGTCTTGGCCTCTTCAGATGGGGTAAGCTGGACTTCGGTCGCACCTGCATCGTTCACGGTGCGTGGGTTGGCTTATGGAAATGGCGCGGTGGTGGCCGTCGGAGACTACGGAGGCAACGGGCGAATCCATCCGTCACCAGATGGAATCATCTGGCCGGCGAACAGTCTTACGTGTCCGCGGGCAGTTCGCGGTATTGCTTACGGTCCGAAATATTTTGTAGCCGTGGGTGATGGAGGGATGATTGTCCAATCGTCCGTCCCGCAGGTGACAATCAAAACGTTGCCCGAGGAGATAGAAGTGAGCCTAAGCGGTGAACCAGGAAGTTACACTTTGGAAACGTCGACCAACCTTCGCGACTGGAACCCCCTTGCAGGCTATTATTTCCCCTGGGCTCCTACCAACAACTGGCTTTTGCGGAGGAGTCGAAGTTTCGGTTCGAACGAATTTTACCGGGCCATTCTCCAGCCTTAAGCGCTTCTCCCTCGCGAGTCAAATCGCGATTTTCCGGGGCCACTGCTGGTTGGCTTCCCAGTAAGTTTTCTTCAATTTGATTTCCGGATCGTCGGCCGATGGCTGGACCCGGCCTTCTTCATCAAGGGCGCGCGAAACGACTTTGTGCTCGCCCGGCTCGGGATTGTTCCAATCGACGGTAAAGAATCTCCAAGTATATTTGTCTTTTCGTGACCGGTCGATCTTCGCCGGCAACCATGGGCCGTCATCGATTTTCACTTCAACGGTTTTGATCGGAGTGCCGTCTCCCCAGGCCGCGCCGGTCAAGCGAACCGTTCCGTTGTTAAACTTCACGGCCCGCGCGATGATTGACTTGAGGTCCATGGGGCCGACGCTCGTCAGGCGCCAAATCGTTTTGTCGTCACGTTTTTCGCCGCGCAAGGTGACATACTCCTGCGCCATGAACTTGCTCATGTAGCGGCGGTCCAGTACCTCGATTCGGTTGAGCCATTTCACCCACGAGATTCCAAACCAGCCCGGCACCACGAGCCGCAGCGGAGAGCCATGCTCCTTGGCCAGCGGTTCTCCATTCAATTCGTAACAGAGCAGGATATCGTCGCGACGCGTATCGTTGATGTGCAGACTGCGCGCAAAATTCTGGGGATAATCGTTTTCGCGAATTCTTTCGGTGCGTTGGTCTGTGCCGAAGAAAACCACTTCGATCCCGCGCTTGAGAGGCGCGCAGCCCTCGAGCAGATCGGTTAAGGGTGTGCCGGTCCAACGAACGTTGCCGATGGCGCCCATAAAGCCGGGTCCATTGCCGTTGCCGCCGCACTCGAGCGTGGCCGTGATGGTCTTCCGTTTGCGGGCCTTGATCTCAGCGAGCGTGAATTTCCTCGGCTTGCGCACGAGTCCCGAAACTTCCAGGACATGATCGTCCGCATTCAACGTCGGCGTGTTGTAGTGACTGACAACGTAGAGGTCTTCGGTCCTCGTGAACCAATTCGTCAGCTCCTGCCAGCGCGTCTGCCGCTTGACCGATGGCTGGGCGTCCAGGAAGGGAATCAACACACCGCCCTCATCAATTTCCGGTCCGCCAAAGAGCGAAAGGGGATATTGCGCAAAAGCAAAGGCCGTGGCCGCCATGCTCCCTTTAATCATCTCACGTCGTGTCATACGGTTATTCGCCCTGAGCTTAGACCGGCCGGTAAGAGATACGCCAGCGGGAACATTCGGCGCGGAGCAATGGGTTCCAGCGCGGTCGCTCCGGTCAAGAGGCGGTCGTAACGCGGTCGTTCAGCAGACCGCTTTTCTTGAGAAAGCGTGCGGTGACGTAGGCGACGAGCAGGACCACGAAGCAAGACCCTAAGGCCCAGACCAGGCCCGGTCCGGTCTTATAGTCCTCGTGCAACCAAACATTCTTCAGCGTCACCAGGATTATCGCCGCCAGCCAGGCGAACGCAGATCCATACTCAGCCGTAACAAGCCGGCGCCAATTAAAACGCATTCCCGAAACGGTTTGAGTGATGCCGGAAAAACTTGGAACCAACCGATTCACGCGCGCGCAGTAGTTGTCAAACTTTTCACCAAACTTGTTCCGCAGGTAATTCTCCTCCGCAGCAATGATGGCCGCGTAGGCGAAAATGAAAAAAGGAATTCCCACCGCCAGGAACAGGACCGAGTCAGCAGCGATAGCTATCCCAAGCAGGATCAGGAAATTGCCAACGTAGAGCGGATTGCGGCAATGGGCGAATATCCCTCCCTGGACGAGATCTTCGGCATAAACCTGTCGATTGCGTCCGCCGCGAATGATGTATTCCAAGCCGATGGTAACAGCGCGCAGAAGTTGTCCAGTGCATGCGACAATAAATCCAATGACCGCGCAAAGCAGGTAATTGTGAGCGAACGCGTGGCTTTTGAAGACCAGGAGCAAATAAACGAGCGGAAAAAGGGCGTTGCGGTAATGAAAGAGGAAGTTCCCAATCCTGACCATCACTTGAGGGCGATCATTCCGCAAAAGTTGTACCACTTGAAAAAGACGTCGCAATATCGAAAACCACTCCGCAGCAGCATTTCCCGGTTCTCGAGGAGTTTGTAAGGGACGAGCACATTTTCCAGTGCTTCCCGCTTTTGCGCGATTTCCAGCTCGCTATACCCGTGGCGTTTTTTCAAGTCGTAATAGTATTTGATGAAAAGCCGGTTGAACACCGAATCTTCCCCGAGAACCTTCTCCACCAGAATGAAGGCGCCATTCTCGTTTAGGCCCCGGTAGATAGTTTGCGCCAAGGTATCGCGATAGAGGGGCCGCACGAATTGCAAAGTAAGGACCATGAGCACCATCGAGGCGTTCTCGATGCGGACTCCTTGATTTAAATCGGCGCAAATCAGCTCCCGTTCGTGTTGGAAGCCGGCCTGGGTCAGGTTTTGCTCGCACCGCTTGAGCATTTCAGGCGAATAGTCCACCCCGATAAACTTCACCTGCTTTTTGATCTGTGCATCCAGCCCGATCAAGGTGTTTCCGGTTGAACAGCCCAAATCGTAGATATTGGTCCCGTCGGCGGCGAAATCCGTCGCCATCTCTGCGATCATCCGCTGCATCTCGCGGTAAAAGGGGACCGACCGGTCCAGCATGTCGTCGAAGACCGAGGCGACCTTTTCACCAAACTCGAAGTCGCCGATCGACTGAGGCTCGCGGAAAACGCGGTCCTGCGCGGTCTTTGGTTTTGAAGTCAAATCCATCGTCGATAGAAAATAGCCAGACCAGCAGCGGGCGTAAAGACTCCAATACGTGCGTGGACCGCCGGTTCAAAACAGCTTCTCGCCGCGCGACGTAAAGAAGCTCCCCGGGTCCTGGGCCGAGGCGCAGCCGTGTGAAAAGGTACCGTTAATCGTCCGAGTGGAATTATTGAGAGTCCCAAAATAATGCGTCCCACGGGGGGTAAGTACTGTGAACGAAGGACTTGTGAGAACGGTACTGCCTCCGTCAGGAGCGGCTCCATTGTCACTGATGTAAAGGTAGAGAGTCCCATCAGCGCATAAGGCTAATCGAATAGTACCGCCGCAGGCCCCCGACAGGCTGCCAGTATAAATGCCGGCAGACCCCTGAAAGATACCGCTGTTCGCCTTGAGCGCCCCAGCAATCGCTCCGGTGCGGCTCGTTCCATTCGATAGGCTCCCGCTGACGGTGTTCGAAGTGAAGGACAGCAGGCCAGTTCGGCCGGTCAGGAGGGCTCCTGCGTATCGGTTGTTGATCCCGATAGGCAAGGAATTCGCATACTCGCCCGGACTCATCGAAGTCGTCCCCAACAGGGCTACCGTATCGTTGGTCCGAGCGAAGAGCAGAAACGATCCCATATCGGCCCATGAGAGCGTGCATTCATATATCTGCGGCATTTTCCAGCTCGTTGCCTTATAGAAGCGGTTGGGGCGATTCGGATCCGAAGAATTCATTTGCGGGTTGGTGCAGAGATTACTGACTACGACAACCCATGTGGTGCTATTCGTCGAGCCGTACAGGATGTACTGGTAGTTGGTCTGGCCCCGGTAAGTGATAGTCGTGTTGCTGACCCCATGGGTCAGAGAGAGCGATGGCTGGATCGGCAAATTGAAATCGGCCGACTGGGCGAGCGGCTTTCCGAGGAGCAAAAGAAGCAACGCCACGCTGGTGCGCAGCATGACCTTATGATCCGTAAGCCTTAACGTAAGCAAACAATCAGCTTTCTCTGGATTGAATGCTAATAAAGCTCAAAGAGGCTGGTTTTGCGAGATTTAACTCATCCGAAACCAGCCAAAATGCAGGTCGACTACCTGGGTCCTTGCTCAGTGAGCGTGCGATGGGAGTGGATCCTCGGAGCGATAGGCGTCAGCGTTGATCTTGCGCGACAGGTAGTGATCTAAAGACCATCGGCCCGCGCCGAATGCAGCCGCGACCAGCAGAAGAAACAGGACAAGCGCGGAGAATTCCAGGTTCTGCCGCGGTTCGAGGAACATGGCTTTGGGCAAATAAATGTAAAACACGGCTGCGAATAAGACCGGTATCTGAATGAGCGCCGCGACTCGCGTGAGTAGCCCCAAGGCTAAAAGCAGGCCCCCGAAAAGGTGAGCAAGGATGACGTAATGAGCCATGATTACAGGCGCGAACCAGGCTGTTCCAGTTTCGTCCATCAGTTGGTTAAGATAATCGCGATGTGATAAATAAAAGATCGCTTTGAGGAAAAGGCCGATTCCCAGATACATTCGCACAAGGTCCCAGACGACATCACTGTGGGTCTCGACCCAGATTCTCATTCGACTGCTCGCATTCATAGGTCCCCTTTCGGTTAGTATAACTACTTTGTTGTGTTCGAAGTAATTATAGACCTCTGTAAATTGGAAGGCAAGGCAAGAACGGCAGTGCCACTCATTGCAATCGAAGGATTTACGCAGGACGCGATGCCTCCTGTTCTCTGCACCAGGTGGGCTTTCACCACATACATGTATTGAGTATGGGTCTTGAATTGTGGTGTCCTCCTCATCCATAGTGGAACTCGTTGCCTGTTAACTGTGCGAAACCTGGTTAAATCCACGCTGCCCTTCGCGTGTGCAGTGGTCCTCTGTTTTTTTGCGAGCTGCTCCCGGCGCGATGATCGGCTGCATGTTTTTATTCGTACGGGTGACAAGCCAGCCAAGGCGGGTGAGCACGATTACGCGCGATTCCTTAACGATTGGAAGAAAGTTTTGACCGAGCGCGGTGCTGCCGTCGAAGGCGGACCACAATTTCCCAGCAAGAGCCAATTCGTCAAGATCGACGTGCTCGTTGTTTATTCGGGCGCCGAGGCCACCATTTCCCCAGCCGACCGGGCGAATATAGAAGAGTTCGTCAAGCGCGGAGGCGGAATGGTCCTGGTGCATGATGCGGTGCGGGGCGCAGATGCAGACTGGTGGAGGATAACCGCGGGTGGCGCTTGGGATCGGACCAGGAGCAAATCGCGTTCGGGTCTAGCGGGTCTTTCGTTTCAGGATTCGCATCATCCAATTACAGAAGGGGTTTCCGGTTTCGAGCTTGATGACGAATTTGCTTACGACGTGCAATTGACGCCGGACGTAAACGTGATAGCGACGTCAGCCACCGCCACTCCCAAAGACGCTGCGCCGCAGATTTGGGCCTACGAAAAAGAGCATCACCGCGCGGTGGTTTTTTTGCCCGGACACAATTACAGCACCTTCCTCCTGCCGCAAGTGCGAGGCTTGCTTTTGCGCAGCATTGCCTGGGCAGGAAAGAAAAACGTCGACTCGCTAACAAGCAAATTGGAGTTGGCCCACCTCCAGTACCCTGGCGGAAGCCCGACTCCGCCCGAAGAAGCGATGAAGAAAATGAAACTCCATCGTGACTTTGATCTGAGCCTGGTTGCTGCGGAGCCGCTCGTGGTTAAGCCCCTTTGCGTTGATTGGGATGCCCACGGACGGATGTGGGTGGCAATCACTCCGGATTATCCGTTTACGGCGGAGACCAATAAGGCCGGCCAGGGGGCAATTTTAGTCCTCGAAGATACGAATGGCGACGGACGTATGGACAGCAAGCGCGTGTTCTGCGGTGGCCTGTCTTGCCTGACCAGCTTCGCATTCTACCGCGACGGAGTCATCGTCAGCCAGCCCCCGGAAATCGTTTGGGTGCGCGATACAGACGGCGATGGGGTGGCAGACAAACGTGAGGTGCTCTTTAGCGGCTTTGGACGGAGGGAGGCACGTTCCCTAATCAATAGCCTTCATTGGGGAGCGGATGGCTGGATCTATGGCGACCAGGGCGAGAGCGGTAACGATTCGGAAAGAATCGTCAACCAGGCTGGCAAAGCGTTTGGCAAAATTGGAAATGGCATCTTTCGCTTTAAACCGGACGGGAGTCGCATCGAGATGGTGTGCGCATTCACCGGGAATTCGTGGGGGTTTGATTTTGCCTGGGACGGCGAGATGTTCTTCTCCAAAGCCACCGGACCGCACATTTTGCACCTGATGATGCCGGAAAAGTTCCTCCTCCGAGGACGAATAGGCAAAGCCACCAGTGAGAAGGTGATCGAAGATCATCAAAAGGTTTTTCCGTTGCTGGCCAACGAAGGGGATTTTGCCCAGGTCTCGCAGGTCGCGCAGTTTAGCGCGGCCTGCGGTTCGATGTTGTACCAGGGAGGCGTCTGGCCGATGCGCTACCAGAACTCACACTTCGTCTGCGATCCCACCATCCATATTGTGCACGAAGACGTAATTTCGCCCATCGTGGAAGGTGGTATTGGTTACGAGGCGACCAAGGCGCAGAAGGACGAATTTCTGGCGAGCACCGACTCGTGGTTTCGCCCGGTCTCGGCGCGTTATGGCCCGGATGGCGCCATGTACGTGCTCGATTTATATGATCACGACTTTCGGGCATCGGACCGCGGCTTTGGTGTGGCACCCTCTCGCGCCGACAGAGATGAATTGCACGGGCGAATCTGGCGCGTTCAACATCGGCAGGCCCGCAAAGTGGGAGTGCCCCCTCTGGCGGACGTGGCCGCGACGAATTTAGCCAAAGCCCTGGAACATCCGAACGGTTGGGTGCGCATGACGGCGCGACGGCTCCTGGTCGAAAGAGGGGCGACAAACGTGACCAAAACTCTGGCCACATTGGTCTCGTCCAATCGCGTGCCTTACGTCCGGATTGATGCGCTCTGGACGCTGCACCAATTGCGGACATTGCGCGAAAGCAACCTCGTGGCCGCCGTTGAGGACGTCCATCCTGCTGTGCAGAAGAACGCACTCCGAATTGTGACCGAGCGAGGGATTCCGCTCAGCACGAACGTGGAAAGAGTCGTGCTCAAGGAATCGAAGAGTACGGAAGAGCGCGTGAAATTGAACGGTCTGTTTGCATTACAACAGGGCGGCTTGAGCAAGGAGAGCAGGCAAAGCGTGCTTCGGCACGCGCCCGAACAGAAAGATGTCTGGGCCAAGTCCGCCTATCAAGGCATTGCCATGACCGCGCCGATGGAGTTCATCAAGGAGGCGCTCGCCATGGATAAGAGCGAGGGCCTGACAAACCTGGTGGGCAGCCTCGCGGATCACCTGGTCCAAACTGGCAGCCTGAGCAATGCAGTTTCCCTCGTTCTTCGGTTGGGTAATGGCAAGAAGAATGGCCCGAGCGTATTGCAAGCTGCCATCATGGACAGTTTCACTCGAGCGGACGCTCCCGATTTCATTCCGCCGTGGACGAGCGAGTTGGAGAGCGCATTCCAAACGCTGCTGGCCTCGGAAAGTTCAACCGTCCGCTATAACGCGCTGGCACTGGCCAATCGATGGGATACAGGCCATGTCCTTACTGAAGAAACTTCCAAAGCCAAGGAGCAATTACTCGATGATTTAGAGGGCGCTAAAAAAGACGAGGTGCGCACCAGGCTTATCGATACGGTCATGTCGATCCCCAGCATTCACGTCGATGTGATACCGATGCTGGACAAGCTGTTCACTACCAATGCCAGTGCCGCCGTTATGAATCACATGGTTAAAGCCTTGGGCCGGTCTTCCGAAAAAGGGGTCGCACCGGTGCTGCTCAAACATTTCACAAGCCTCAATTTCGAAGGCAAACAGCTCGCGCTCGGTGTTCTGTTCAAACGACAGCAATGGGTTTCCCAGATGATCGATGCCATTGGAGACAAGGAGGTTCGCCTGAGTGACCTGGGACCGCAGACCATCCGCCGGTTGCAGAACTATCCAGACTCGGCTCTGGCCAAACACGCCGTTCAAGTGATCGAATCGGTCCAGGGGCCGATCCAGAAACAGCAAGACGTTTTGATGGCAAAATTCCGCCCGGCGCTCGAGCAAAAGGCTGATTTGAAAAACGGCAGCGAGATGTTCAAGAGTCACTGCGCCCTCTGTCACAAGCTCGGCGAAAAGGACAAAGATAAGGATAAGGAGATCGGCCCCGATCTCATCGGAATTGGCGTCCATGGTTCGGTGGCTTTGCTTGCCGACATCCTCGATCCGAACCGTGTCGTGGAAACCAATTACCTGGCCTACACGGTGAGGACACCGAAACAGGGAGATTTTTACGGGATCGTTATTTCCGAGAACAAAGAGACCATCAAAATTCGAAATATTGAGGGCGACACCGAAATCAAGGTACCCGACGTGGTATTCAAGAGGTCGTCCAGCTTGTCGCTGATGCCCGAGGGATTGGAGAGACTGGGTCAGAAGAATCTCCGCGACATTATCGCTTACCTGATCGAAAAGTCGCCCAAGGGCTATCGCACGCTGGATTTGACGCCCGCATTTACGGCCGATAGCCGCAGAGGTCTTTTTACTGACGACCCGGACAAGCCGTCACTCGAGTTCAAGAAGTTCGGTCTGCTTACGATCGACCGCGTGCCCTTCGAGATTGCCAGCCCAAGCGCGCTGACTGATGGCAAAAACCTGATTGTCTTAAAAGGAGCGGTTGGGCTTGGAAAAACTCTTCCCAAACGTGTTGAGATTCCGGTCGGTACGAAGGCGGCCCGAATCCATGTGTTGGGCGGAGTCGCCGGCGGAGGTTTCCGAGGCGGCGCTGTATCGGCCACCAATGATCCTATAGCGCGGGCCTCGATTGTTTACGGCGACGGAAAATCCGAGGAGCTGATTTTCCGCAACGGTTACGAATTCGCCGATTACACGCGGCGCATCGACGTGCCTGGTTCCCGCTATGTGCCTGAGCTCGTCGCCGTCGGGCAAATCCGGCTCTTCAGTTTCAAACCAAAACGAACCAACGAAATCGCCAAAATCGTCCTCGAAAGCACCGACGGCCCGTCCACTCCGGCTTTCGTGGCCATGACCGCGCAACTTTCGGAACGGTGATTTCAGGGCGCTTGCAAACATGGCAGCGAGACCGATCGAAATTCTCTTGGTGGAGGACAATCCTGGGGACGCGCGCCTGGCCTGGGAAGCAATTCGCGAAGCCAAAGTCTCAAATAATCTGCGCTGGGTTTCTGACGGAGTCGAAGCGCTGGCTTACTTGCGGCGGGAAGGCAAGTTCGCCGATGTCCAACGCCCAGACCTGATATTGTTAGACCTCAATTTGCCTCGCAAGGACGGGCGCGAGGTCCTGGCCGAGATCAAAAATGACGACTGCCTGAAGAGGATTCCAGTAGTCGTCTTAACCACTTCCCAGGCGGAAGAGGACATTTTAAAGGCTTATCATCTCAACGCCAACTGTTACATATCCAAACCGGTCGACTTGGAGCAGTTTATGAAGGTGGTCAGTGCCATCGAGAGTTTTTGGCTGACCATTGTCAAATTGCCTTCCGAGTGAAATGGTTAGATATGAATGTAGGGATGACAGCGGTGGCGCCGGTTGAGCCGCCCATGGCGCCGGACGTGACTTCACCGCTGAAGGTCCTGCTGATCGAAGATAACGCCATCGATGCCCGCCTGATCCATATCATGCTTTCAGAGGCCGGAAGCGGTTTTTTTGAGCTGCACCGTTCCGAACGTCTGAAAAGTGGCCTGGTGCGGTTGCGGGAGGGAGACATCGGTTTGGTGCTACTGGATCTCTCCCTCCCTGACAGTCAGGGACTTTCGACGTTTACCACGGTCTACCACGAGGCGCGCGGAGTTCCAATCATTGTGATGAGCGGCCTGGATGACCAGACGGTCGCAGTCAACGCTGTCCATGAGGGGGCGCAGGATTATCTAGTGAAGGGGCAAGTAAGCGGTCAATTGTTGGTCCGGGCGATGCGCTATGCCATCGAGCGCAAACGCACCGAAGAGCAACTGGCAGGCTATGCCGAAGAGTTGCGCAAACGCAACGCCCAGATGGAGGCCGACTTCAACATGGCGCGGGAAATTCAACAGGTTTTTCTGCCACGGCAGTACCCGGTTTTTCCCCGCGGCGTAGTAACGGAGCAGAGCGCCCTTCAGTTCACGCATCGCTACCTCCCGGCTGCGGCAGTTGGAGGCGATTTTTTTAACATTTTCCCCATTTCTGATACGCTCGCGGGCGCCTTTATTTGCGACGTAATGGGGCATGGAATGCGGGCTGCATTGGTCACAGCGATCCTGCGGGGATTGGTCGAACAGTTAATCCCGGGGGCGATGGACCCGGGGCAATTCATGACCGCCATCAACCACAGCCTGCACGTGATTCTCGAGCAGACGGAGGAACCGATGCTCGCAACGGCGGCTTATGTGATCATCGATCTGGCCGCCAGGGAGATTCGATTTGCCAATGCCGGCCATCCCAGTCCTTTTCGAATCTGCCGGGATGGGGAGAATGCCCAACCGTTCAAGCATTATGACAAGAGTCGCGGGCCAGCCTTGGGTCTGTTCGAAAACAGCACTTATCCTGTGGGCCGGATTCCAGTGGACCCGAACGATTTAATCCTGCTCTTCACCGACGGGTTGTATGAAGTGCCAGGCCCTGACGGGGAGGAATACGGGCAGGAGCGTCTCCTGGAGGCAGTCCGCCGCCGCGTGCGATTGCGTCCGGCGGATCTCTTTGACGAACTGCTCGGTGAAGTAAAAGAGTTCTCCACGCAGAAAGAGTTCTCCACGCAGAAAGAGTTCGAGGACGATGTCTGTTTAATCGGGATGGAAATCAAACGTCTCGAGTCTTAAGGCCCGCCCTCATGAGCCTCAACTCGACACCATCCGACCAGCCGCTAACGGAAGAAAGGTTCCTGTTCGAGACGTTGATGGACAATATTCCCGATCACATTTACTTCAAAGACCGCGAGAGCCGATTCCTGCGGGTGAATAAATCGATGGCACGGCGATTTAAGCTGCGCGATCCGGCGGAAGCCGTCGGCAAAACCGACTTCGATTTTTTCACCGCGGAACATGCGCAGCAGGCCTTTGCCGATGAGCAGGGAATTATTCGCACCGGAAAATCGATGGTCGATCGGGAGGAGAAGGAAACCTGGCCGGACGGGTCCGTGAGTTGGGTATCTACCACGAAGCAAGCGCTCCTCGGCACGCAAGGACAGATCATTGGCACCTTCGGGCTTTCGCGCGATATCACCGCGCGCAAAACTGCGGAGGACGCGTTGGCGCAAAAAGCCATCGAGCTGGCGCGCTCGAACCGAGAGCTCGAGCAGTTTGCTTACGTGGCCTCTCATGATCTTCAGGAGCCCTTGCGCATGATTGCCAGTTACACCCAGTTGCTCGCGCGGCGCTATGGCAATCAACTGGACAAGGACGCCAATGAGTTCATTGGCTATGCAGTGGAAGGGGCGATGCGCATGCAGATCCTCATCAATGACCTGCTCAGCTACTCGAGGGTGGGCACCCGTGGGAAACCGTTCGCGCCAACTGACGCCAACGAGGTGCTCGTACGGGTCCTGGAAAACCTCAAAATTGCCATCCAGGATGCCAAGGCCACAGTCACCAGTTCGAACTTGCCCGGAGTGATGGGAGATGGCACGCAGTTGACGCAATTACTGCAGAATCTCATCAGCAACGCCGTGAA
>Ga0137394_10002355_pt1 | contig 13980 bp, 11 predicted proteins | sample czobulk116metaG_FD_108278 | JGI IMG/M metagenome (GOLD analysis project Ga0137394, IMG submission 108278) | Vadose zone soil microbial communities from Angelo Coast Range Reserve, California, USA - czobulk1.16 metaG | ecosystem: Environmental > Terrestrial > Soil > Vadose zone | place: USA...
GGCTACATCGCCCGCCCCGATGGCGACGTCGCCTGGCTCGACCGTCCTCGCCGCAAGGGCAATTACGGATACTCCGCCTTGTTCAAATCCATTGACACAGTGCGAGCAGGGATCCCGGTGCCGGCTTCCTCGGTTCCGGAAGCCATCGAGGGGCCCCGACACGTCTAAGGGCTGGGAGGAAATCCTCGATGATCCAGCGAAAACCGATTTTTCTGCTGTTGCTTATGGCTGCTCCCGTTTTTGCGCCCTTCGAGTCGGCCCTTCAAGCGCAAGACAAGAAACCCGCCACTCTGCGAGAAGTGTTGCTGGCCGAACTGCGCTCCACGCACACGAAGGCGGAATGGTTTGTGCCCGCCAATACAGCCGTCAAAGGCTTGACGGCCGAGCAGGCCAATTGGACCGACGGCAAAGGAAATCACTCCGTCGGCCAGCTCGCCTATCACCTGGTTTTCTGGAATCGGCGAAACCTCGCTAACCTCAAAGGAGAAAAGGTCGAAAAATTCGGCGGCAATAATGACGAGACGTTCGACAAGTTTGACAGCAAGACTTGGAATGAAACCGTGAAGCAGCTTGACGATGTCATGAGCGAACTCGAAAAATGGGTGGAAACCGCCGACGAAGCCAGGCTGAAAGAATCAGCCCAGGTGTTTACGCATATCAGCACCCACAATGCCTACCACATCGGCCAGATTATTTTCGTGCGCAAAGAACAAGGCTCCTGGGACCCCAAGAACGGTGTGAACTAGAAGCTGTCATATAGATGGCCTTTGGGGAGGGTACGGCTTTCAGCCGTGCCAAAAACGTATTGGGGAATAAACTGGCTTTAGCCCCTGAGGCATCCGGATTCTACCGAGGCTCTGATTTCTCAGATGACTTGTAGTCCTTCGGCGAGCGGGAGTTGACCTCACCCCGTATCTTTTAGGGTGAACCTGCTGCGCGACGGGCCGCCGAATGCGCTGAACCGATGCTATGCTCCCTGGTGATCCGGCATCCAGCCGCGGAGGTCACACCATGAAATTGCTTGCAGCAATTGGCGTTCTATTATTTGCATCCGCGTCCGCGCACGCACAAACGGCAAAGCCCTGTGAAGAGCTGAAAGATGAAATCTCGAAGAAGCTCGACGCAAAAGGCGTGAAGGGCTACACCCTCGAAATCGTCGCGAAAGACAAAGACGCTGAAGGCAAAATCGTCGGCACTTGCGACGGCGGCACAAAAAAGCTCATCTATACCAAGACACCAGCCGCCGCCGAAACCCCGGCAAAGGAAACACCCAAGCCTTAATCGACGGCCTAGCCTAGTCTCCCGTTGGCGCCGGTTCAGTCACGACCTGCTACTGTTTTAAGTCCTTTAGCTGCAACACTTGTGGACCCCCGTGTAAATGTTGCAAACAAAGGGCTTATGGCAAAGCTAAATCCTTTAGATGCAACATCTATAGAAAACCGGGGGGTGCCCCTCGAAGTTTGGATCTCCCACATCCGTCCCATTGCAGCCAAACGCCTTTGGTGCCACAATTCGCAAAAGGCACGGGATTTCTTCGCGATCCGGGGAAACTACTCCGCTCCCCCCGGTGTCTAAGAGTACGAGAGCGGATTTCGGGAACTGGTCAACACCGCTCCCGGTCACAGCCCCCGATCAGTTCGGGGTCGCAAGTCGTGCCTGGGTCCACCGTTCTAACGTTGGACTGCAGCAGGGTGGCTCGAGTATCCCATCCGCGAAGGATGGTGAGAATTACCGGATCCCGCAAGGATGCCGGTAACCCTCGAGTCGGAAAGGCCGGCAGTGTCCGATTGGGCTAGTGCCCTTTCATGGGGCCGCGATGAAGCCGATCTTGTCCACGAGCTGCAAGCCGGCTCGGAGACGGCCTTCGACTGGCTCGTCACGCACTATCATGCCCCGGTCTATAACCTGATCCTCGGCATGCTTGGCGATACTTCCGATGCCGCCGACGGGGCCCAGGAAGTTTTTTTGAAAGCCTTTCGCGGCATTCGCAATTTCCGCCAGGGCAGCTCTTTGAAAACATGGCTCTACCGCATCGCGATTCGCGAAGCGTTGAATCACAAGCGCTGGTTCAAGCGCCATCTGCAAAAAAACGTTTCCATTGACGCTGAACCCGAAGAAGGCAAGACCCGGATCGAAATCGAGGATTTGTGCCCCAGTCCTTTCGAGCAACTCGCAGCGCTGGAAATTCAAGTGGCCGTTCACGACGCCTTGCAACAGATTCCCGATGTTTTTCGCGGCGCCGTGATTCTGCGCGACCTCGAAGGCTTGAGTTACGAGGAAGTCGCCGAAGTCCTGGAGTGTAGCGTTGGCACCGTGAAGTCCCGCATCCTTCGCGGACGCCGCGCGCTAAAAGAAATTCTTGAGCCGCTCCTGGGCGCACAACAGGTACACGGTAGCCGCGCTCAATCGTCTTCGCATGGCAGCGTTTCCGAGGCCCAGCCCTCTCCGTTCGGCGATGCATTTTCCGCCGCGCGCCGCGTCTCGCTCTCTTCTGAGGAGTTGACCGCTATGCGGTCACCAGAATCGATATCCCCGCGGGCAAGTTCCACGGGCAAAGGTGTCCAATGAAGTGCAATACAGTACGAACGAATCTGGCGGGTTATCTCGATGATGCAATCACCGGCGGAGCGCGCGTTGCAGAGCGCGCCCAGATCCGGCAGCATCTCGAAGGCTGCAATGTTTGCCGTGAGGAACTCGAACGTTTCCGCAGGCTGGCAGTGTTGCTTTCCCGCGTCCCCAGGAATGTTCCTCCTGTTGATCTTGCCATCCGCATCAAAGTCGCCGCTGCTCAAGCGCAGCATTCGCGCGATTGGCCGAGCCGCATACGCCGCATGAAGGATCGCGCCGAGATTCTCCTCGACAACGTTTTCCGCCCGCTGAGCGTTCCGGCCACCGGCGGATTCTTCTCCGCCATACTTGTGTTTGTCCTCGTCCTCCAGATGATCGTGCCCGGCACCACCGTTCGCGCCGTCCAGAATGACGTCGCTCTCAATCTCATGCGCCCCGCCGAGCTCGTTTCGCTTTCGGACTATCCGCAGTCCTGGCCGTCGGAACGGCAGGACCTCGAACTTTCTCTGCCGCACGGCTTGCTCATTGATGTCACCGTGGACTCCCACGGCCAGATGACCGATTATCAAATTCTCTCCGGCCCAACGAGCGCGGAGCTTCGTCACCAGCTCGACCAGATGCTGCTTTTCTCGCGCTTCAGCCCCATGCTGAGTTTCGGCCGTCCCACTTCCGGCGGCCACGTGGTTCTCAGCTTCAGCGCCGTCCGCGTCCGCGGCTAATTTTCACCGGCATGAGAAATTCAAAATTTCTCGTCGCCAACGCGTTTCTCTTTGCCACCGTATTTCTTTTTTTCTTTTCCGCAAACGCGAACGCGCAACTCCAGCGCAACGATTCCGAGCGCCAACTTTTCGAAGCACTCAATCGCGAACGCTCTGCGCAAGGTCTCGCTGCGCTCCGCTGGGACGCCTCACTCTTTAAAGCCGCGCGTCTCCACGCTCTTCGCATGGCCGATCTGAATATGCTCGAGCACCAGCTTCCCAGCGAATCCAATCTCGAAGGGCGTCTCGCCGAAGCCGGCGCGCATTTCAGCGTCATCGCCGAAAACATCGCTATCGGTCCGAATCCTCAGACCATTCATAACGGCTGGATGGATTCGCCCGGCCACCGCAAGAATATTCTCGACCCGCGGCTCACTTCCGTCGGCATCGCAGCGGTGCACGGGCCCGGGGGACTTTTCACCGTGCAAGATTTTTCACAACTCGTCCCGGAACTAAGTGCCGAGCAACAAGAGCAGAAGATAATCTCTTTGCTAGCGGCGGAAGGATTTCGTTCGTCGAGCGCGACGGAAGCGGCGCGAAAAACATGCGAGAATGACTCCGGATTCGGAGGTACTTCCGCAAAATCCATGGTGCGATTTGAAGTGACCGACCTGAGCAAACTCCCGGAACAACTCGAACGAAAAATTCGGAGTGCGCCATACAGCCGAGCGGCGGTGGGTGCGTGCCGCACGAATGGTCCGCCAGGATTCACTCGTTACCGAATCGCGGTTTTGTTTTTCTGAGAACGCGACCAAATTCCGCCACTGGCAGAAAGCAGAAAGAAACTGTTGTATCCGCGAACGAGAAGAAATACACTATGCCGGTCATGAACGGCGTCTTCGCCAACTCCTATCGCTGGTATCGATTTACCGGAGATCCATCCAGGTGGCGGGGGGCGTTTCTGTAAGCGAATTCAGCAGCAAAAAGATTCGACCCACTCGCCAGCCGAGTGGGTTTTTTGTTTTAAGGGGCGAAAATAAATTGAGAGGGCCGGAAAGATGATTATCTCCATGAAACTGCACGCAAAGCGCGAAGAGATTGACGAAGTTCGAAAACAGGTGGAGCACTTCGGCTACAAGGTGCATTCCATCGAAGGAGAAGAACGTGTGGTGATCGGCGTCGTCGGAGTTGGTGACGTGACCGCGTGCATGGAGTCGATCGAGGCCATGCCGCAGGTGGACAACGTCGTGCGGATCTCAGCCCCATACAAATTTGTGAGCAAGGAATTTCGCGCGGGCAAAACAAGAATCAAGGTGAACGGGACGGAAATCGGCGGCGCGGAGTTTGTGGTGATGGCCGGACCGTGCTCGGTGGAATCGGAAAAGCAGATCATGCAGGCTGCGGAGGGCGTGGCGAAAGCGGGCGCGAAAATGCTTCGCGGCGGCGCGTTCAAGCCGCGAACTTCGCCTTACGATTTTCAAGGCATGGAAGAAGAGGGCTTGAAGCTGCTGAAAAAAGCGAAGGAAGCCACAGGGCTCGCGATTATCACGGAAGTGATGAGTGACCGCGACGTGGATTTGATCGCGAAGTACGCGGACGTGATGCAGGTGGGCGCGCGGAACATGCAAAACTTCATGCTGCTGAAAGCGCTGGGAAAATGTGGTCGTCCGGTGCTGTTGAAGCGCGGATTGAGCAGCACAGTGAAAGAACTGCTGATGTCCGCGGAATACATCACAGCGCACGGAAACCCCGACGTGATTTTGTGCGAACGGGGAATTCGCACGTTTGAAACCGTGACGCGGAACACTTGCGACATCACGGCGATCCCGGCACTGAATGAATTGACGCACTTGCCGGTGATTCTGGATCCGAGCCACGCGACAGGGAAGCGGAGCCTGGTGCCGGCGCTTTCCCGCGCGGGCGTGGCGATTGGTGCCGACGGATTAATCGTCGAAGTGCATCCGGCCCCGGAAAAAGCCATCAGCGACGGCGCGCAATCGCTGGACATCGCACAATTCCAAAAAATGATGAAGGATCTCGAGCCTTACATCGAACTGTGGAACCTATCCAGGACAAGAGAAGCGGCAGCAGCTGCCGCGAGTTGAAGATGCGGAGTGGCGTGCTGCCGGTGCGGCTCCTTTTTCTCTTGACTTCAAATACGTGTCTCCATACTATTTCGCTCTAGGCCTAGACCTACATTAGGTAAGCTGGCGTACGGGGAGGACTTTTCTTTCATGAAAAACCGAGAGCAGCGAGACCTCTTTCCCGGCGCTTTGGAGTTAATGATTCTCCGAACACTGAAGCGGCAGCCTCTCCATGGTTATGCGCTCGCACAACATATTAAGCGAACGTCCAACGATTTGCTTCAGATTGAAGAAGGCTCGCTTTATCCGGCTCTCCAGCGACTCCTGAAAGAAGAGTTGGTCAAAGCGGAGTGGGGCATTTCGTCCACAAACCGGCGGGTGCGGATTTACAAGCTAACCGCAAAGGGCGTGAAGCATCTTGAGCGCGAGGTGTCACGCTTTGAAACGATGCTCGACGGGATTACGCGCGTGTTAGCGCCGAGTGCATCATGATGTGGCTCAAGCGACTATTTTCGCGACGTCGTCTCTATGGTGATCTCTCGGAAGAGATTCGGGAGCACCTTGAGGAGAAGATCGAGGAGCTGGTCGCGGGCGGCATGTCCAGGAAAGAAGCCGCTGCCGCGGCTCGGCGGGAGTTTGGGAATGTCACTTTGGTCGAGGAAGACAGCCGCGAGGTTTGGCAATGGCCATCCATTGAAAGCCTTATTGCGGATGTTCGCTACGGCTTGCGCATGTTGCGCAAGTCTCCAGGCTTCACCGCCGCGGCGGTGTTGACGCTCGCGTTGGGTATTGGAGCGAACACGGCCATCTTCAGCTACTTCAACGCTTGGATCATTAAGCCGCTGCCCTATCCGCAGGCGGACAGGCTAATGGTGTTCGTGTCGCATGAAACGAAAAAAGGATGGACAAGGAATAGCGTAACGTCCACGGCAGACTTCGTCGACTTCCAGAAGCAGAACACCTCGTTCGAACAGACCACGGCGTGGGCGGGCTGGAATTTCAATCTCACCGGTGACGGCCCTCCGGCGGTGGTCGAGGGCGGACGAGTCAGCTGGAATTATTTTGAGACGCTGGGTGCCAAGCCGATGCTCGGGCGGACGTTCATTCCGGACGAAGATCGAGCAGGAGCGGAGCACGTAGCCGTTCTCAGCCAGGGACTGTGGCAGAGCCGATTCGCGAGCGACCCTAGAATTGCCGGACGAAACATCACGATCGGCGGCGAGTCCTACACTGTGGTCGGCGTGATGCCAGGAACATTTCAGTTCCCGCTGATGGGCATCGCTAATCTGTGGACGCCCCTGGCGCTGACGGATAAGGAACGCACCGACCGCGGCCGTTCGTGGTTCTCGGCATTCGGCCGGTTGAAGCCCGACGTGACGCTGGAGCAAGCCGGAGCGGAAAGCGCAGCGATTTTTGCGCGGCTCGAAAGCCAGTTCCCGCAAACGAACACACTCCTGACCTTGCTAGTCAGCTCCATGACCGACGAAATTGGCAAGGAAGAAGGCACGACCCAGGTGATGATCTCCTTTGCGATTGTGGGGTTGATTCTGCTGATCGCCTGCGCGAATGTGGCGAACCTGATGCTAGCCCGCGCGACAGGCCGCACCAAGGAGTTTGCCGTTCGCGGAGCGCTTGGCGCGACGAGGAGCCGGCTGGCGCGGCAACTTCTGACAGAATCGCTGCTACTGTTTTTCGTTGGCGGCGTGGCCGGCATGTTCTTCGGCCTTTGGGGGATACGGTGGATCGAGTCCCAGATCCCCGGCCACATTCGCGGGTACCTGGTGAACTACGGACACGTCGATCTGGACATCACCACACTGGCGTTCACGCTGGGAATCACGCTGCTGTGCGGCCTTGTCTTCGGTCTGGCTCCGGCGTTCGAGAATTCGAGACTCGACGTGAATCGCACGCTCAAGGAAGCGTCGGGGCAAGCGTCGGGCAGCAAACGCGGCGCCCGGCTGCGGCGGATTTTCGTGGCGGCGGAGATTGCACTGGCGGTGGTTGTGCTCATATCGACGACGCTGCTGGTGAAGAGCTTCCTCATTTCCGTGCGCTCCAGCCCCGGATACAATCCGGCAAACGTGATGGTGGCGCAACTCGCGCTGCCCAAGACGAAATACGCCCAGGAGTGGCGTCTACGAAACTTCAGTGAGGATGTGCTGGCGCGCATCCAGGCGTTGCCACAAGTGGTTTCCTTCGGGGCAGCGAGTTCCGTGCCGTACGGTGGCTTTGGCCAAGGGGTGGAAGTTGAAGCGGTCGGGAAGCCCGCCCCGCAGCCCGGAGAAAGACTCGGCGCGCGATTTACGGCCGTGTCCACGAATTATTTTTCAGCGATGCAGATTGGACTGGTCAAGGGGCGCTTATTCAATTCCGCCGACGAGCAGGGCAATTCACCGTCTGTGATTATCAATCAAACGTTCGCGCGCCAATTTTGGCCGGACGAAGATCCAATCGGACAGAAACTTCAATTTGGCGAGCGTCGTACTGTCCGAACGATTGTGGGCGTAGTAAGGGACATCAAAATGTACTACCTGCGGGAGCGCCCCGAGCGGCAGATGTACGTTCCGCTGGCGCAATTTCCTTCTGGAACGCTCGGATTCGTGGTGCGGACCGCTGCCAATTCCGCGGCAATGCCTACGGCCATCCGCGACGCGATTTGGGCGGTGGACCGCGACCAGCCGGTGTCTTCTGTCGAGCCGCTCGAAATGTTAATGGTCATTCAAGATGCGGGCAACCGCGTCATGACCAAGCTGATGGTTTTCTTCGGCGCGCTAGCTATGTTTCTGGGGGTCATCGGGATCTACGGCGTGATGGCGCATCTTGTCTCCCAGCGCACGCACGAAATCGGCATCCGGACGGCGTTGGGCGCAAGTCCAGGGCAGGTAATGGGGATGGTCATCGGCCAAGGAATGAAGTTGGCGTTAATTGGGGTTGCACTTGGAGTGCTTTCGGCGCTGGGGGTCACCAGACCGCTTGCGACTGTGCTCTACCAGGTCGCGCCAAACGATCCGCTGACATTTATTGCCGTACCGATCGTGTTCGCAGGGGTTGCTGCGGTGGCTTGTTGCATTCCCGCGCGGCGGGCGATGAGGGTGGACCCGCTGGTAGCCTTGCGGTACGAGTGAGGCCTCTAAAGGTATGCTTGAAGGGACCACACCTGTCTTTCCGCCGATTGAATCATGAAATGACTTAAGCAGCTGTTATCGCCGCATTTCGTTTGCACCAGCCACTGCGGTGTTATTCTTCCTGAGACATGAAGACGCTCAATGAGCGGTTCACCGCGCTTTCGATGCGGCGGAGGTATGAGGTTTGGTTTTTGCGGATGGGTTTGGGGGACGGGAGTGGAGCTTGGTGGTTTCGGTATTTGTTGATGAATCCGAGGCAGGGCGGGTGCGCGAGGGATGCGCAGGGGCAGCCCGTGCAGGTTTGGGCGACATGGTTTCCGCGAGAGGGGAAGCCGGAGACTTGGATCCAGGGATTTCCCATCGAGAGTCTTGGTTCAAACGGTGGACGAATGAGCGAGCGCGGAGCCAATCCGTTTTTTCTGGAGATAGGTGAGAATCGGATTGGCGAGAACGAATGTCGGGGGCGTATGGAAGTTCGCGGGCAGCGAATTTCCTGGAATTTGCGATACCGGTCGATTTTTCGAGCGGAGTTGAGCAGCAAGGGCTGGATTGGGTTTTCGCGGACGCCGCATTCGGATGCGATTTTCTCCGGTGAGATTGCTCTGAATGGCCGGACATTCCGTGGTGAGCCTCTCGGTTACGGGATGCAAGGTCATAACTGCGGTTACCGGCACCGGCATTTTTGGACTTGGACGCACATTCATTTTTCCGGCGAGCGGGGACAAAGCTCGACGTTTGAGGCGCTGGTTTATGAGATGCCCCTTGGGATGATGTTTCGCACGGCGGTGCTGTGGCACGAGGGGGAGAAGTACACCTTTGGAAAATTCAGAGAAAGCGCACGCGATTCGCAGAAATTCTGCTGGAAAGTGGAGTGCACTGATGGGCGAGGGACACTCGTGGAATTGAGTGTCTCCGGGCGTGAACGATTCGTGCATCGTCTTCCGTATGTGAAGACGGATTGTTCGGGCCAGTTTGAAGTGGCGAACGAGAGTCTGGCGCTCGCGCGCATGGTTCTCCAACGACCAGGGAAAGCCGCAGAAGAACTGACTACAGATTCCGGCGCCGTGCTGGAGATGGTTGGGGGCTAAAAATGGCGGCGGATCGATGAACTCCTCCTCAAGTGGGGCCGGTTTGCAAATTGTTCCGGGTCTCTCGACGATGCGTGAGGCGCAAGGATTCCTTGCGAAGTATTTTGCGCCGACGCGGTTGATTGGCGCGCCATTTCTGGGACAGAAGGCGGGGAAGAACGTTTATTTGAAATTGGAGACGGAGCTGCCGACGGCGTCGTTTAAGGTGCGGGGGGCGGTTTGGGCGCTGGCGCAGAGAATGAAGCGGGGGCCGATCCGGGAAGTGGTGGCTTGCAGCACGGGGAATCACGGAGCGGCAGTGGCTTACGCAGCGAAGGAGTTGGGCATTGCGGCCAGGATTTTTTTGCCAACGAACTGCAACCCAGTGAAGCGCGGACGCATTGTCACGCTAGGGGCGGCGATTGTGGAGAGCGGAGGCAGCGACCTGGCTTCGGCCTTCACGCTGGCCGCGGAGTATGCGAAGCAGCCGAGCGTGTTTTTCTTAAATGATGCTACCGATGAAGATCTGCCTGCGGGGCCGGCGACGATGGCCTGCGAAATATTTGAGCAGCTTCCCGCGACCAGCGCGATCTTTGTGCCGATGGGGGATACGGCGCTGATTCGAGGGATGGCGGCAGCAGCGAAACAGATTGCGCCACAAGTGAAGATCATTGGCGTGCAAGCGGAGCGCGCGCCTTCGTATTACTTGTCGTGGAAGGAGGGCAAAGTGGTGGGCACGGAGACTTGCGACACGATTGCCGATGGACTGGCGACGCGAACGCCGGATGCGGCGAATGTGCGGGATGTCATGAAACTTGTGGATGACGTGGTGCTAGTGAGTGAAGAGCAAATGCTACGGGCGATTGAAATGTTACTGCTCGAAGAACACGTGTTGGCCGAGCCGGCGGGGGCCGCGAGTACGGCGGCGCTATTGCAATCGAGTGGTGGATACGGAGAGAACATCGCACTAGTGGTGAGCGGAGCAAATATTTCGCGCGAAGTGCTCAGACGGGCCGTAGCCGGCGCCTAGCCCTGCGGGGAGCGTCACGAGCGACTTCCATGGACCGCCCTTCGAGATGGTCAAGCGGACCGAAGTAAGGTGTTTACCCTAGGCATCTTTGGGGAATTTCCCTCCTATTTTTTCTAGCCGCACTAGCCCTAATTAGTGGGACGAGCCGGACTGGCTTTTGCATGGCCGGTCTCCCAACGATTTGCCTCCGAGGGGGATGGGATGCGTTGGCCAGTCCGGAAGCTATGGGGCGATTCAGCCAGGATTCTGCGGACGAAGCAATCCGATGAGTTGGTCCGCCCGGAGAATTATTCTTCGTTTCGCGAGAAGGAAGCGCGAGGGGGAAGTCGATGCGCATGAATGATTTACTGGGGAGAGATGGCAAACAGAGTCTTCGAGGGAAAGCGCATGCATGGCACCCGGCAATGAAAGAAAACAATCGATGGAAAATGAGGAGTGCCGAGCCATGAAACGCCGGCTGTGGCTCCCGGGCTTATTGGTAGCCCTGCTCTGGGCCGCGCCGGCCCGGGCGGATAACAGCTTCATCGTACGCTCGACGCTCAGTCTCCAGGCGCTTCAGACTGCATGCAATCCCGTGTTGCTAGCCCCAATCTGCACGGTGGTTGGCGGGCTGGGTGATCCTCTGGGGCAGCTCTTCTTAATCACAAGCCCACTCGATCTAAACGGATTGCTGAACCTTGTGGGCAATCCGCTGGGGATCGTGGATGCCGAGGTAAATCAGTTGCTCAATTTGGTGGGTGGGCTGAACCTTGTTCCCACGCCGATTTCACCCACGCTCATGCAGAACAGAAACTCGGTGCCTTATCCTGCAGGTTCCGCGACGACAGCGTGGGACAGCTATGTCAATCAACCAGCGGCGTCGATTGTGGGAGTTCAGAACGCGCAGAAGGCGTTCAACGTAACAGGGAACGGGATTGTCGCGGACATTGACACGGGAGTGGATCCCAACCATCCGGCGCTGCAAGGGGTGTTGCTGCCGGGGTATGACTTTACGAGGAATCAGCCGGGCGGTTCTGAACTGAATGACGTGTCGTCAACGGATTTTCCTACTTATCCTCCGCCCTCGTGTAGCTCGACCAATTGCCCTTCACCCGCGCAAGTAAATCAATCAACTGCCGCAGTACTGGACCAGTCCACGGCGGCCGTGCTCGACGGGAATGGGACGCCCAATAAATATGCGGCGTTTGGCCACGGCACGATGGTGATGGGCATCATCCACCTGGTGGCTCCGACGGCGCAACTGCTGCCGCTGAAGGCATTTCATTCGGATGGCACGGCGGCGCTATCCGACATTCTGCGCGCGATTTACTACGGCGTACAGAACAGCGCCAACGTGATCAACATGAGCTTCGACACTAAGACGGGCTCGGTGGAGCTACAAAAGGCTCTCGACTATGCCAACCAGCACGGCGTGATTTGCGCGGCGTCAGCCGGAAACGACGGCATGCAGGAGACTGTTTATCCGGCAGCGCTGCAAAGCGACGTGATGGGTGTGGCGTCCACGAGCGACCAGGATACGCGTTCCTCGTTTTCCAATTTTGGAAACGCGATTGTGTGGGTGGCGGCTCCGGGAGAATCCATTGTGAGCACCTACCCGTTCAACACTTATGCTGCGGGATGGGGAACGTCATTCAGCGCGCCGTTCGTTTCAGGCGGGGCGGCGCTAGTGCACAACCTTCAGGCCGCCATGGGGGAGTCTGGGGCGGCAGCCGCGACGGCGAATGCTGTTCCGCTGGATCCCAACTCGGGGTTGAACCACGGCCGATTGGACCTGGTAATGGCGCTCGGGTCTCTGAGTGGCACCCCGGACTACGGCGTTTCCGCGTCACCTGCCAGCGGGACGATCAACGCGGGGCAACAGATGAATTTCACGGTTTCTGCTGCGCCCGCTCATGGATTCGATCAGACGGTGACCTGGAGTTGCACGGGCGCACCGGCGGGAGCGAGTTGCGCGGTCTCGCCAGTGTCGGTGACGCTTGACGGCTCGAACACCGCGACAACGACTGTAACGCTGGCGACGACTGCCCGCGGGGCGATAGTGATGCCGCTGCGCTTGCCGCGAACTGCGCCACCACAGAACCTTTGGAAAATGTTGGCCGCGTTTATCGCATGGCTGCTTGTCTTGATGATTTGCAGCTTGGGCCGCGCTTCCTGCCGGCGGCCCGGGCTTGCTACGGCGGCTGGAGTACTTGCCGTTTCGCTCTTTACCTATTCCTGTGCCGGCAGCTACACTAACACCAACCCTCCACCGGCATCGCAAACGCTCTTGTCGGTCGCGCTCAACCCTAGCAGCGTCACCGGCGGGTCTTCGTCTACGGGCACGGTCACTCTCAGCGGAGCGGCCTACAGCGCGGTCATGGTGAATCTTACCAGTAGCGCCACTGCCGCAACGGTTCCCGCAAGCGTGACCGTTGCGGCTGGAGCGAGCAGCGCGAACTTCACGGTGAGCACCAGCGCCGTGACAGCAAGTACGCCAGTCACGATCACCGCCTCTTACGGCGGCGCTGCAAAGACCGCGCCGCTCACGGTAACCCCCGCAACAGGAACTCCTGCGGGCACTTACACTCTCACAGTCACGGGAACCTCAGGCAACCTCAGCCACAGCACAACGGTCCAAGTAAAGGTGAACTAAGAAACTTCCAGAACCCCTGCCCCGGCAAATCCAGCCCCAGAACTCGGCAGATTTCAAGCGCATTGAGCGACTGGCCATTTGGCCGATGACGCTCAGAGCAAGTTCTATTGCTAGCCCCAGTCCTAAGCGGATCCTAAGAGAAGGGGAAACTGTCTCCAGGCGACTGCCAAGGACAAAGGGCAATGGTCAATGGGAAGATTGTAATCAACTCGAGTGCGACGCGAAGACTTACGCTGGCTGCTTGCCTGGCAGGCGCCTGGATGGCTACGGGCTCGCCAGCGAAGGCGCAGGCTGCTCCTGCAGCGACGGCATCGCTATCGAATTTCCGATTGCTGGACGTGAAAGAGGGCCGCGCGATTGCCGACGCTGCGCGGGATCAAGAGCAGTCAACACGCGGGGCGCAGGACTGTTCGCACCTGGTTCACCACACGTATCTCGATGCAGGGTATGAATACCCTTACGCCAGTTCGTTTGAACTCTATGCGGGTAGCGAGAATTTTGAGCGCGTGAGGAATCCGCAACCGGGGGACTTGATTGTTTGGCCGGGGCACGTCGGCATCGTGCTGGAACCCTTGGAGCACAGTTTTTACAGCCTGGTGAGCACGGGGCTGGAGGCCCAGAATTACCAAGGGCCATACTGGAAGTCGCGCGGAAGGCCGCGCTTCTACCGCTATAAAGTGGAGAGCACAGAGACTATGACTGCTGCGAAGGCTGGGACACCTGCACGGCCATCCAATTCCACGAAGCCGCAGGATACGGAGGCAGTGATCGAGGAA
>Ga0137394_10002357_pt1 | contig 13977 bp, 19 predicted proteins | sample czobulk116metaG_FD_108278 | JGI IMG/M metagenome (GOLD analysis project Ga0137394, IMG submission 108278) | Vadose zone soil microbial communities from Angelo Coast Range Reserve, California, USA - czobulk1.16 metaG | ecosystem: Environmental > Terrestrial > Soil > Vadose zone | place: USA...
GTCGAAGAGATGCTGTCGATCTCGGTGATGGTCCGTAATGGCGAGCCTGAAGGCGCGTCCTCGAGTAACTGGCTGGTCATCACGCTAAAGAAGGACGTAGAGCGTCGAATGGACAAGTCGGTCAAGCCGACAAAGTCGAGCGCATTACCACGCACTTGAGAGGTGTTAGTGTAGAATGGCATAAATAGACAGGGAGGGGACATACCGATCTTGTTATGAAACGTCTTTGTACGGCGTTGACCCTTCGACAGCCACGGTACATACAAATCGTTGCAGTGGTAGTGGGGTAGGTCGAGCAATGTGCCCGAGTGACAGGTATCAAGAATAGCCTGAGAGACAGGAGAGGATATACAACAACTGCTGCAGAATCAGAGACTACCCACCACGAGGGAGCAGCCGACCGGAAGGCCCTTTACAAGGATGTCATTGAGTTCCTAAAAAGGGCGTCAGCCTGAGGGACTGGGCGTCTATCGTAGACGAAAGTGGCGGGCAGTTACGTCGTCGATGATGCGCTGCAAGTCGCTTGTGATCATAACTGTGGGACCCTACATCGGAAGGAGTCCAGCGGAGGAGAGAGAGGGACATACCTTCGTCCAGTTCATCTTCCTCATCCGGATCGTTACACGCATCTTGTTGGTCGGAATGGCCGGAGTCTGTGTTGAACGGCTAAATGGTGAGTTGAATCTGATGCGGGAGGCCAGCTTAAAGCCTCACAGAGAAACGTGAACTGGTCACCCGGTGCGGCACCAGCAACGAGCCGCTTTAGTTCACGAATCTGCAGTGGGGGTCCGAGTCAGAGCTGATCGCGCGCAAAAGGGCGAGTAGGGCTAACTGACCATGTTATCACGGGTTGGTTGAGAGAGGTCGGGAAGGTTGGGGTCATCCTTAAGGATCATGATGTCTTCTTCTGCGTATCCGTACGTTTCTATGAAAAAGGATCAATGCCAAGGGACGCCTGCAAATGCAACCATGAATACGCACCAATGAGGAGCTGTCGAAAGCGTTTGACATCAACGTGGGTTCCTTCCAACACTTCCCACACGCCAGTGTGTATGTAGGAGATACCGACGAGAAGGGCTCGCCGCTTCGGTCTCGCGCCATTTGCCCTGCCCTCGCAGTGGCAGGGATCTCTTTCAATATCATCCGAGTCCGGAAGTCGTTCGCGTGTGGTGGTGGAGTCATCGTCGCCGGGGCCGGCCCGGCTGCCCACCACCCACTGGAGGACGCAAGAGAAAACGAGACGCAAGCGACTAAAATGAGCACCCATCCGTCAGTCAGTGGGGGTGACTTGAGATGGAGACCGACGACTGTCTCGGCGTCCATGTTATATTCACCCGCGTCCATGGGCAGTCCGTGAGGTAAGCCCTGAAAGTGCCTGACTGGATGGCTCGGGCTCGGAATTCGACCCCCAATCTAACCAATTTATCCACTTTGTCCCTTGATGGAGTAATCATGACCATACCTTACAAGGAATGACAGCTGCTGTTTGTGTTGCACGGAGAATGGAGAAGGGACCCCAAAGGGGTTGAAATTCCCGACTACCTCCGGTATCATCTCGACTGGACTGATGGGTGGGCAGGCCACGTCGATCTGATATGTCTGGCTGAATGCGGTGGCCTTTGTGATGTAGGCCCTGTTCTCCAATGACTGGCGTTGTCCGAACACAAAACACAACACAGCACGCACTACGTACCGAGTCTCAGTGCCACGGTGGCGCCAAACCATCGAGGGGGGTCGATCTATCACTGGCAGTTTGATTGACATTGGCAGTTGACACCGGCACAGGTACGGACGGGCACAGCACAAGATTCATTTCCTGCCCCCCGGGTCACATTGACAAGCTCCACACACTGGCACGGTCTTAGGCCTCAACTCACTTTCACGCGCGTGAATAGTAGTTATACCACGTAGAGTGGACCTAACACCGCCACTCTATGTTTGGCTGCGACTGCGACCGCACAGTGCGATGGATGGGCCGGGATACAAGATGGGCTCCTCGGCTAAACTACTCCCCTCTCGGGTTGTGGCCGATGATGACTTTGATAGCACGAGGCGTTTCACCCACGTGACACGGGGCCGTAATAAATAATAATTTCACACGGTTTATCGAACACGTTGGTTTGGGGGAGTATGAACATATGAACACGAACACAAACTCGTTATCTTTCTCATAAACAAAGTCTCCGAAAGCTTGCCCTTTCCTCAGAAGACATCAAGAGACTTCCGCCATCTGTGGAGCGCATAACGGGTTTAATTCTCTGCGGCGTCTAGAGAGGTTTCCCATCGATAATACCGCCGGCATTGGCGAAGACACTTTTCTTTTGTGACCTGGGTCGCCATCCACAGACGTTCAACCTGTTGCGTCGACTAGGATACTTTCAACGATCGATCGAGCTTCGTCGAGTGAAAACGCCCCGCTCAAGCGATTTTCGCCAACGTCTCATGAAGCGAGGGGGTTTATTCCTCTGTCATTACGGAAGAATCCAGTGAGAGATGCGACGCAGAATACGAAGGAAAGGCGATGCGGTGCGGTGCGGTGCGGTGCGTGCATGACTGCTTCAGAGCGGTATCCGACGCCACTATCATATGCGTCTATCTGTCCAATGTCGTCGTGGCCTGAGCTAGGCAAGTTGACGACGTACTCAGTATGGAATGAAATACCGGCGGACGTACACCGTACACGACAAACTTGGTACCGGTTTGCCATACCAGCTCATATCCGGGATTCAGTGTTCCATCGATGCGATGCGGTATTGACTACTACATATAGTACTACATCCCAATGTGGCACTGAATCCCGGATCTCAGGCTGGATCCGTCAAGCAGTTCCTGCTTGCTTACGCTGGACGCTGGACGTGGATTCACACACCTGCCGTCACCAAGCGTCCGCTTGTATTTTCTGCGAAGCTATGATGCAGCAAGCGGTCACAGGCACGCGTCCGGCGCAATCCGTCGGGCACCTCAGGCTGTCACTGATCATCATGCATCATGCATCATGACTGCACATGCCCCACGTGCGGCTGCGCAAAGCGCGACCGCATTGATCTGGCGGATTGTCCGCGGGTGCACAGGCATTCAGCGAGGCCTATTTTCCCCGCACACGTTTACTGATCTCTACCTGTATCAATAGAACCGAACGTACCTGGCCTCTTCGCTTCCGCCCCCACATCCCTCCATCCGTGTCTGGGCCTGGGCCTGGGCCTGGCCCTCTCACGCCGCACGCACTCCGCTCATGAGTCTGTCATGATCTGACGCCACCTGTTCCTAATTCCAGTTCTTTATCTCTACTGTACTCTTTCCTGATCCCGGCTGTTGTGCGGCGCGAGCTTATTTATTATATTCGAACCCAATGTCAATTCCATGCCATGTCGGTCAGGTTTCTGCTGCTCACTGGCACTCGTGCAGTTACGGTGTCCTCTATGATACTTCTACGAGGCGCGAGTTCGGTTCGCTGCGTTCTACGTGCAAACTCTACTATGGGGATGCCACCTATCGTCTTCTTGGATCGCGAGACTACCACCTCCGGCCACTACGGCCTTAGATAATGGCCTCAAGTAAGGGCGCCATGCCCACAATTCAAGGTGGATGAGAATCCCATGATGTTTCCCTCTGTCATCAAGGTGTTCTTGTGTAAGGCTTGGGCAAGTTTGTTGTACTGAGCTTGCGTCCGTACAACTCTTGCGCATCGGGACAACTGCGTGGCGTGGAAGGGCATTCCTCGTTCGCTCCGGCAATCGAGGGGCTCACCAGAGGCTGTACCTGTCCATGCTTGTCAGTCATGTCATGTGCTGATGTTCGACAGCGCATTCGAATTACCTCCGGCAAACGCCGATTCTATTCCACAGTCGTCCCAAAGCGCTTGTTCGGTGCCACTGGATGCATCTCTGTGAACCTTGTATCCCAGTCCCCTAGCTCTAAGGGATCCATTTCGATTGCGTAAGTAAGGATAACTTAGGAAGGAATAATCGGCCGTGCGTGGACTCCAGAAGATGACGCATAGATCGGAGAGAGAAAACTGAAAACCAAGAGAAGGCGGGTCATAGTATGCGAAGGGTGTCGTCCATGTTCTGATCACAGCCTTATCAGCGGGAGGCCAACAGCAGGCAAATAAGATTAATAAAAAAAATGCTCACAAGCTTCGCCAAGCTGCTCAACTGTGGAGCCTGGAAGTCGTCGAGTTCTCCGTCGAAACCGGACCCTTCGCCCTGTGCCGCTTTCTTCTTCTGAGTACGGGTATATTCGTGCAGCATACGGCAATTCTCATAGAGTTGGAGACTAAAAAAGGGCAGAAAGTGCGAGGATAAGCGCTTACACGGATCAAAATGGGTATTTAAAACGCACTTGACATGAGTCATCAGCGTGCGGTATGATGGGCAAGGGTTTGTTGCTGTGACCAAATGTCAGCGCAAGGCCATATTCGAGGAAGATGCGCTGACAGAGGAAGCCGCATAGCACGGCAGTGAGCGAACCCCGTGGACCTTCCCAAGCACGCTGCGGATCGGCGCATGCTGATAGAGATATCTGGGTCCGGTCGGAGACGTGAAGGTGTCATTAATATCGTCCGCCAATCGCCATGCCAAAATGGCACTCACCACGGTTGCGCGCGGACTAGAGTCATACTCACAGCAGCCTTCACATCTCACGCCATCTGGCGAGGTGCATTGTCTCGTCGGGGATAGGACCTGTGAAGAAGTTGAACGCCGGCGCGGGCTCCGAGCCTCGCGTCGGTCTGCTGCCACTGGCACAGACGTCTCGCGCTGATTCGTTGAAGTGACACTGCTGATTGCGATATGGACTCGTAACGGCGAGCCCGGAGGAGGAGTTGTATCGTTGACCAGGCCGTTGCCCATTACGCTGGCGATATTATCAGAAGTAGGTCGCCGAGAGGCCGAATCGGAAGTGCCGGTAAGGCCCCGCGCATTCGCACGTACTAGAGAGGTGTTAGTGTAGAATGGCGTAAGAGGCAGGGAGGTGACCTGCCGTTCCTGTTTTGAAGCGTTTTTGTACGGCGTTCCCCCTTCGATAGCCACGGAACATAAAGGTCATTGCAGCGGTAGTGTGGCAGGTCCAACATTGTGCCCGAATGACAGGTATCGAGGACAGCCTAAAAGACAGGAGGTGAATATGCGACGCCCGCTGCAGAATCAGAGACAGTCGCTTACCAGGAGGGTACAATCAACTGGAAGGCCTTTGACGAGAATGCTATGGAGATCCTAAAAAGGGCGTTAGCCGAGGGAAAGGGCGTCTCTCGTAGGCGAAAAGTGATAGATTCTTACATTGTCGACGATGCGCTGCATGTCGCTTGTGATTATTACTGTGGGAACCTACATCGGAAGAGTTCTAGCGGAGGAGAAAAGAGAAGGGCATACCTTCATCCATGCCATCTTCCTCATGCGGATCTTCATCTGAAGGTTGTTGGTCGGAGTGACCAGAGTCTGCGTTGGATACCAAATAGTGAGTCGATTGGGATGCCCGGAGGAGAAGGACATACAGAGAAATATGAACTTGTCACCCGGTGCGGCGTCTGCAACGAGTCGCCTTAGTTCATGAAGCTGTAGTATGGGTCAGAGATAATCGGGCGCAAAAGGGAGAGTTCAATGACCATGTTGGTTTGGGTTGGTTGAGAAAGGGCGGGGAGGTCGGGGTCATCCTTAAGTACGGTGATGTCGCCTGGGAGGAATTTGTAGGTATCTGGGATGAGGATTAGTGCCGAGGGCAGTGACGAATGCAAAATAGCCACGAAGACTATACTCACTGAGAAGGAGAGCTCGGAATCGTTCAACATCACGGTGCCCATCCAACTCTTCCCACTTGCGTCCGTCACGGTCAGATGGGCTGTACTTGTAGGTGATACCGACGAGAAGGGCTCGTCGCTTTGGTGTCGTGCTGTTTTCTCTGTCCTCGCAAGGACTTCCTTCGAGATCGCCTTGCTCGCGAAGAATCCCTGCGACATCGTCTTGCTCATGAAGACTCTTTTCGACATCGTCCGGTTCGCGGAGACCCCCAGTGGAGTCAGAGTCGCTGGCGGGCCGGGGGCGGAAACATTGCAACAAGCACGACCAAACGGTGATACCCGGAGAGAAAAGGCGGCGCAAAATTCGAGAAGCCATGACTGGAGGTGAGATGCGGGGGACCAACAACCGCCCCTCCGTTCTTATATCAGTCCGTGACTCGTGGGCGCACAGCCGGGTGTGGGAAGGCCCTGAAGGGACCCTTACTAACTAACCAAATAAGGGTTGGCATGTTGACAGCTATCATTTATCTCCTGCCGGGTTCACCTACGTACCGGACCTTACTGGAGTGATTTATATTGAGGATGCCTTGTTCTCGAGCTGATACTGTAAGTCTAGGCCGGAGGCGGTGGCCTTTATGCTATTTGCCAGTGGGTCATTGTCGTTAGCCTTTTTTCTGTGATAACTGGCGTCACGGTTGTCCGCACAGCAAACCGAGAGCACTGCAATTACAGGTAATGTGTGTCTGTGCCACGCCACGGCCATCGCATCAGCAAGATCCTTAATCGACTTTGCAGCAGTTCTTTCGTCTCCTGCCTAGCCCATCGTGTTGCGAGCATGGCCTTGGGCCTCATCCCACGAACATGTTGTGCCACTCTCGCGCGCGGCGGACCATGCGACTCGCAGGGAAGATCACTGGTAGAAACTTTAGTGAATGTTCAGTCGCACGATTACAGCGTCCTTGGCTTGTAACCATGTTTCGAAAAGCCGCACAGCCAGACAATGGCAAGGGCAGATTTATTCCTCGAAAATATGACAGACGGATGGCTGTGACCTTTGATAGCACGTGGCGCGCGTTTCCAACACGTGTACCTGCCCACAGTCGTTTATCCCATCCCTAACCCAGGATGGACAAACTCGATATCTTTCTCGTAACTTCTGTCCAAACGCCCACCCTTTCCTTCTCAAAAGATGACATCAAGAGGCTTTTTACCATTTGTGGAGCATCAAGGGTTTAATATTTTTTGAGACGCTCAGAGGGCTCCCCATCGATGCCGGATACCGCCACGTTCATTGACATTTTCCTTCATGACCTCCCACGCCTCCAACTTGTTTCGCCGACTACGATGCTTTCAACGATCGAGCCACGTCGACCAAAAAGCGATTTTCACGAACGCTTCACATTGCGGAAGAGTCCTGTGAGAGATGCGCGGCAGAACACGAAGGAAAGGAGATGTGGTGCGTGCATGACTGCTTCAAGTAGTTCCTGTCCTTATCTGACTCCAGTACGTTTACTTGTCGAATCTCGTGGCCTGAACTGGGCATTAAAATTTGGGATTTTCTGATAATTTGACGACTTCCGGTATTGGCTAGACCATATACGACAAACTTGGTCCCGAAAACGTGGAATTTCCAAGAGCAGGTTACAAAGTGTCCTCCTATGATGTTATCTCCCCGGCGGGGATCTCCACCCTGAAATGCCCATATCCGCTTAAATCCGGGATCCAGTGTTGCATCGCGATGCAGTATTGACCACTACATCACAATGCGGCACTGAACCCCGGACCTGGAGCCGTCACGCAGTTCCTGCCTACGGTGCTCGCGTCGCTTCCCATGGTTTTGCACCCCCGCTGTCATCAAGTGTCCCTTTGTTTTGTATTTGAGCCAAGCTAAGATACAGCAAGCAGTAGCACAATCTACCTTGCGCCTCCAGCCGGCCCTGAACATAATCACGGCTGCACATGCGACACGTGCAGCTATGCAACCAACACGACCACATGGATCTAGCGGACTTCTCCGCGGGTGCACAGGCATTCGGCGAGCCCCCCTTTCCCCGCATACGCCTTCCAGTGTTACTGTAGTCTTGACATGTGCCAATGGAATCTGACGTACGTTGTCTCTTCGCTTCACTTCCGCTGCACGCACATACTGTAGCTCCGAATCCGTCGTGATCTGACACCGGCTGTTCCCAATTTCAGCCCTATATACAGTACTCTTTTCTGATCGCGGCCGGCGTTATGCGGCGCCACCTCGATCAACGCGGCTTGGCCCCTGTTCCGTTCGCACCCAACTTTACTCTAACGACCTGCCTTGTCAGTCAGGTCCCTACCGCTCACAGGCATCGTATTGTGCTGACCTGCTCTCGCCGGCACCCATTCCGTACGGAGTTCTCGATATAAACTTCTACGTTCTGTGAAAACACTGGTATGGGTATGCCACTTATCGTTTTATTAGATCGCGCGACTCCTACTCCTCCGCTTGCTAACTGCTTAGATAATGGCCTCAAGGAAGGCATTGGGCATTGGGCAACGTTGCTGTAATGAGCTTGCGTCCGTCCGTGCCACTCTTGCGCATCGAGACAAACGCGTGGAATGGCAGCGCAAACCTCGTTCCGTGACTTCACATTGGCAAAAATGGCTGTCGAGAGGGTCGAACTATCGATGTCTGCCTGTCCGTCATGCAAGTCATCTATCTGTCAACGCACTATTACAGATTCGTAATTCATCATCGGAAAAACGGATCATCACCATGACGCTGGATCCATCTCACAGCCACCTCGGTCTCCCCCGCCACAAGTACACTGCAATCACCCTCACGTCTCCAGTCCTCGTCATACCTGCTTGCCGCCGCCATCCTCCCGACACGCTTATTTCAGGGCCGGATCCTCAATGCATGTCCGTAAACCTTGCGTCCAAATCCCTAACTCTGGTCTGCGTTTCTACGGGATCCATATTGTAGGTAGTACCATTTCCGGATATCGGGGTTTTTGTGGCTTTCGAGTCTGCAAACCGTCTGCAGGTGAGTTTGCGTTCCCTGAAAAGGCTTGTGTTCAAGTTGTTTCTCATACACTTTTGAGCAGAAGGAGAGGCAATAAGTGATGGCAGGTCCTATGATTACCTTGGATTCCTTGGTCTTCTTTATCCTCGTGGGGGCACTTCAATTCGATATTGACCTAATTCATCGCTCAATGGCTACATACTGTTGACGACGGGCCTTTTGGTATTTCCTATCCTAAGCAATGGGACGCAGATAGAGCAAGTGGGTCCCTGACAACCTGGGGTGTCCACACCACCGACATTGATATTAAGCGTATCTCCGATGCGGCCCGTATGCTTCTGTGTCATAGTGTATCCCGATCTATACTGAACACGCAAAGCGAGCATGACTGGCAGGGTGCACCGTTGCCGTCAGGCTCCCTGGGTGGATCTGGTTCGACCCCGTGATAGACAGACAGACGGATCGCGTATGTATCCATGGCAAGTTCAAGTTAATTCCCGCTACATGCGCTGTATTTGCCCGCTCCTCCTGCGCTCGCTACAGATTCTAAACGGACAGCAACGGCACCAGTAACCCACCAACCTGGGGACCAGTACTGTACTAGTCAGCGATGGTCAGAACCCCCCCTTGTATCTCCCGTCGTCCTAGATGCTTTTCAATATTTACACTTCGTCAGACGATGCGAGATGTGGATATATTCAGGGAATTGATTGATCGGGGTCTTCTGTGTGTTTTGACAGGGCTGGATATCGCGAGGATCGATGCCGCGCCAGTTATTACAGCCCCGTCCAGCTCCAAGAATTCTTCCAGGCGTGAGGGCACAACGCTAGCGGGTAAAAGTTTTCCCCTCTCGCATCGGCCATACGATAATACGTTACGTCCCAGAATTTTTGTGGTCCCGGCTCTCGTTCTGTCCGTGTCCCTCTTACTCCAAGTGGCAGAAAATATGCGAGCGCATAGATATCAACATCTCCCCAAGTCCCACACCATCATGGTGGATACAGTTCTGCACCTCGTGCGCCGTACCAGGTCGATTACTACCACCTCTGGCAGTTTCCCCAGGGGGAAAGACGTCAAGTTTGGAATTAGAACGCAATCTTAGGCGAGAGATTCTATTCGGGTTGCCTGCCAAGTTAGGTCAAAACAATATTGATCCGTGTCTCCGCCAGTCCGAGTCGCATGAATAGAACGATGTCACGATCTATACACGGTGATTCAAGCCAAGAAGTTGCCTGTCTAGTAAATGGCATCCGGCGCGAATCCAACAGTGGGTAGACCGCCAAGCACTTCAGTACCAGTACTACTAGTGTCGTGACTACTGAAAGACCTTCCTGTTGTTCACGGGCCCGGCATAGTCCGTTCTGTCATGTCTTCGCTACCGTCGATGTGCAGAGCGGGTCAAATTAATGCCTCTTTGGTCGAATTTCCAGTCGACGCCTTCAATTGCGTCGAACGGAAATGCCTCAGAAGAGAGATGTTGCTGGTCCTTCCGCCGTTTTCATAAAGAACGATGCACTTTTTCGGTGAAGCGACAGCTTGTCAAACCTGTCAAAGCTTGTCACGAGTACGAAATGGCCATTTAATCTGCATAGATCAGAGACCAGATGATGTCAATTCATAGGCCACGGATATATGCACCTCGCTCCGAGTCAAAGGCACTGACATTTTGACGATAGCTCGGGCCCATCGTGGCGTCCAGCCGAAAACGGTCGCTTCTTGGGCTTCAAATCGACGAGAAGCTGTCATGCTTTCTCACGTTCGTGCGATACACCAAACACGTCGCTTACACGTTCGAATTGACCGTTCGAGAAATCACTGAGAAAACTCCTGCTTGAATAGAACTGAACAATATTCTGACAGGGGAGCAAATTTCTGTTCATGAAAGGAAGGTCAGTTTCCACTAGTACTCTTTTTGGTGGCAGCACGACGATACTGATAGTCTGCTTCACGTCACACTCTCAGCCTGAGTCTTCCTGACCGCCGCATCTTTGTTACTTGGGCATGCACTTTGCCACTTTTATACGTGAAGCGAACCCAGGCAAATGCTAGATGGGAGCGTATCGATCGCTTGGCCACTCGCGAGTGTTCCCTTGTCATGTCCCGTGGTCCCGCCCTTCCCTCTTTATAAAATGCTTCAGACTCCCCGCGATCTTTAGCAGGGGCTCCCAGTTGAAGGCCTTGTTTTCTCTCGCTCGAAAATTTCTGCCCGTCTTCACTCGCCCCGATGATGCGGCTTTCCTCTCTCGCCGTGATTCTGGCCGCCCTCTCCGACCAGATCTCTGCTGCCGAGATTCCCATCGGTCCCAAAGCCGTCCTCCCGATTGTAAATAAGAAAATATCCCCCGATGGATACGAGCGCTCGTAGGTTACACGTGGTTGGTTTTTACTTGGACAGAGCGCTAATTCCTGACTACTATAGTGCCTCCCTCGCCAATGGCACTTTCCCCGGTCCACTGATCGTGGGGAAAAAGGTAAGTCTCTCAGAGGTGTTCCTTCGACCCTTTGAAAATCGCCGCACTCATCAGAATTCTGACTTTTCGATCAAAGTCGAAGATCGACTGAGCGATACGTCCATGGACTTGGTAACCTCTATCGTGAGGGTCTCATTCCCTTTATATGTCTATGTCCCGACTACAAGACGCTTATCCTCTCTAGCATTGGCACGGTCTATTTCAAACCGGTACCAATTACGCCGACGGTGCTGCCCTCGTCACGCAATGCCCCATTGTACCCTCCGAGAGCTTCACCTACGCATTCAACGCGGGGGATCAGACCGTATTTCGCCTCTATGTCTTATCCCACGCGCTCTCTGTAACTGGTCGTTCCGGTGACTTAGGGAACATATTGGTATCACAGCCACTACCAGGCTCAATACTGTGATGGCTTACGCGGACCTCTGGTCATCTATGATCCAAAAGACCCTCACCGTCATTTGTATGACTTCGACGACGGTGAGATTGACGTCAAATTCTAGATGAGCAGTCCTTTAAATCCATTTCTTGCAGAGAGCACTGTCATCACGCTCGCAGACTGGTATCACTTCGTCTCTGCCGAAGCGTCACTGACTCCGTGGGTGATGTATTCCTTACTTGGCTTCCCGGTCTGACCATCCTTCCAAGCGAGTTCAACTCGACTTTGGTTAACGGGAAAGGTCGTTATCCTGGTGGCCCAAAAGTTGACCTTGCCGTGGTCAACGTCCGCAAAGGAAAACGGTCAGTACTACACCCTTTGAATGGAAAGGAAATTCAATACACGACGCTCTAAAAGCTACCGACTCCGCCTAGTCTCTATCTCTTGCGACCCGGCTTACACCTTCTCCATTGATTTTCATACATTGACCATCATTGAGGTCGATGGTATCAACGTTAAGCCTTTGGAGGTCGATTCGCTTCAGATTTTCGCCGGTATGTAAAGCTTGGACTCGATACGAGCCAACCTTATTTACTGACGCATCTAACCCTAGGACAACGCTATTCGGTTGTTGTAAGGCCATTTGCACATTGTCACGCTGGGAAGTAGCCATAACCCCTTGCCGGTTTACAGCTCCATGCCAACCGGTTGATTGGCAATTATTGTAATGTTCTTTGCCAAACTCCCCAAGTTCGAACTCACACTGAGCTTGGTTGTGACGTAACGCAGGGATTCGTGCTTTGCCTAATTTCCCTAAGCAGAACTACACCGGCGGTACGAATGTGGCCATCCTTCGCTATAACGGTGTCCTCCTCCACGAACCGATATTCCGACCCGATAAGGTCATACCCCCAAGCCTTCGGCAGCTCAAAGAGATTGACCTACATGTAAGCTTTACACGACTATCCTTTCCCACGAATGCAATCAACTACTTACATTTCTAGCCACTTGTTGATACCCCCGTGGTAAGTCCCAATAGTCTGATCCCTTCTTTCGGCGCATACATTTTTGCGATCTATTAGCCCGGCCGTCCCTTCCCTGGTGGTGCCGACATCAACATCAACCTAGGCGTTAAACTCAGACTGGTGAGCGTTCTTTGTGAGCGAAGGATACATAATTTTTGACATTTCGAGAACACAGGATGTCCCGAACCCGGCGTTCTACATCAATGGCTATACGTTCGATTCGCCGCGCGTCCCTGTACTGCTGCAGATTTTGAGTGGCGCACAGAAGGCGTCGGACCTTTTGCCAAAGGGGACCATCTACGGCCTCGAGGCACACAAGAGCGTTGAGATCAGCATCCCGGCGGGCGCCCTTGGTGGACCAGTGAGTCGGAGTTTTGCCACCGACATTGCGGATTCCTGACAGTATCATACGACGTACACGCACACGTACACAAAGCACCCGATCCACTTGCACGGGCACGCATTCCACGTGGTTCGGAGTGCAGGTTCCTCATCTTACAATTATGTCGACCCCGTCGTGCGCGACGTCGTGAGCATCGGCGACTCGGGCATAGGCGATAACGTCACGATTCGATTCTACACTGACAACCCCGGCCCATGGTTCCTCCACTGCCACATCGATTGGCACTTAGAAAGGCAAACCCCCCTTCCACCACCCCTTTCCTTGGGCTTATCTATGCCCTATTTTATTTTTCTCCTTTCACCAGACACTGACGTTGGTTTTTCGTAGGGGATTCGCGGTCGTCTTTGCTGAGGACGTACCCGATGTCAAGACGAAAGATATCCCGACGAGTACTGTCTTCTTTTCGTTTGACTGTTGCTTCCTCACTGACCGGAATATCGTTCCGTTCACTGCAGGTGACTGGGATAAACTTTGCCCGGCATATAATCAATTCGTGAGCGGGACTGCAACGAACGAGAAATGATCGAACTTGCGCTTCGCTACATTCGTGTCTCCTTCTGTCTTGCCCTTGCTTGATACTAGCCCCAACAATTTTAGTTCGCCTCATCTTTCTGCTGTTACCCCGAGTTGCAATAAAGATATCTAACCACTTCTCGGTCCCGAGATCGAGATCTATTGTCATTTTCTCGTTCTTCTGCTTGCGATGCTGTTGTATCCTCAGGCTCCCAGGCAATACGTCGTCGTGGCCGTGATCCTTCATATAGGGTTTCCTTAAGACAGGAACGAAGCATGATGGTGGAAAGCCGTGCTCTTTTCCTAGTACTTTTGTCGATTTCTTTCCCCTGAGCTATGCCGCTGCGTGTGGAAAGCACTCGAGTTCGGGTGTATCCGGTGACGCCGAAGCGATCCCCGCGAGAATCACATCCCCTCTCTCATCGTGCCCTCGTCCGTCTCATGTTCACCATCTCTA
>Ga0137394_10002360_pt1 | contig 13960 bp, 21 predicted proteins | sample czobulk116metaG_FD_108278 | JGI IMG/M metagenome (GOLD analysis project Ga0137394, IMG submission 108278) | Vadose zone soil microbial communities from Angelo Coast Range Reserve, California, USA - czobulk1.16 metaG | ecosystem: Environmental > Terrestrial > Soil > Vadose zone | place: USA...
CCGCGTGCAAAGGTAACGAACACCTCTCTCGCCTCGGTTCACGAGCTTTGTCTTCCTCAGGCTGCCTCTTTCTGACACGCGTTTCGTTTTTGCGTTTCTTTCCGCACAGCGCTTCGTCATCATCACGAACGACGACAACATCGAAATTGTACTCGTGGAGGAAAACGCGGGCGAGATGGCCAACACGGAGGCCTCAAAGGTCTTGTCGTTTCTTTAAGAGAAAGGCCTTTCTGTAGGATCGTTGCTGACGGAGTTTTGCATCGATCGAGAAAGCAACGTCTGTCTAAACCGTACCCTTTTAGTAGAAAATACCAATGCGCATCGTTTGGATTGAATTAACGGCCAATCGAATTCGTTAAACATTCGATTCTGACAACAACGAAGTTCAACCAAACTCAGCGTGTCCGCTCGATGTAGCAGGACCCTATTTGCATTGTCTAAGGTCCATATACGTTCATAGTTGACAGATGCGGTGATCGGCATCATCCGAGGCGCCCTGCCACGACCAGCCCGATACAGTAGATGGTTTGGGAGCCTTGTGTCTACCTCCTACTCCAGCTACCCATCAAGGGCACCCCAAGTTCTGTGTTCTGTTCCTTCTTATCAGGCAACATGTCTCAAATCACTTATCGGGATCTCGAGAGAGGGAATGATGCTGGTATGTGTAACCCGATGTTCTGACCTCTCCTTGCTAATTTCGCATATTTGCACAGGGGATGGTGATCTCAACCAGCCGCGATTGTCACCTGATCAACCGGTGCTGTCATCTCAGAGAGGAATCAACTACGGTGGTAGCTCACGGCCGCTGTATACCATGTACTCCAAGATTGTTCAGGAAGAGGACAATAAAATCGTGGAACGCAATCGACAGTCCACAGATGGGGTCTTGATTGTCGTGAGTCCTCATCGTTTCTGTGTACCCTGGAAATCGAAAATTATAGACTGGTTTATTCTTTGCCACTGTCGCCGCAATGCTTGCAGTCTCGATCCCAGATCTCAAGCCCAGCTCCCAGGATACCTCGACATTCTACCTTGCGAACATTTATCAGCTTTTGGCCCACCAAAATACATCTGGATTGGTTCCTCCCACTTTGGAAATGCCACCTGCCTTCTCTCCACCACGATATGTCGTCTGGGCGAACACACTCTGGTTGTTGTCCCTACTTCTCAGTCTATTTGGTGCCATCATAGCGACGTTAGAACAGCGTTTCGCACATCGATACATCACGATTACCCAGAACAAAGAAATTTCTCCAGAAACTCGAGCGAGGATGCACGCAATGTTTGTCAAGACCAGGTCGTACGGGCTCTCAAGCACGAAGACAAGTCTCGTATATCTACATTATTCCTTCCTCCTCTTCATTCTTGGTTTCCTCATCTACTTCACCAACGTCAATCGTCAAGGCTACTGGATTCTGGCCTACTTGATCCTAATGTTCATGCTTCTATATACATTACTCACGGTGTCACCTCTTTTCAGCCCTGGGGAGCTGTTTTACACACCGTTTTCTCCGCTGGTATTATTCGTATATCTTAGATTTACAAGTGCAGTGTCTCGAGTTTTCTCCTGGATCAAACCTCTCCGGGGCTATTCCGATGATATGCGGAGACAACATCATGACCTCCACGACCGTTACCGCGCAGGGTTCAATGAAGGTAAAACCAAATTTGCCGAAGAAGCAGCTTTGAAGCCGTCATCGGAAATCGACGCCGAGGTCTTGGAGCGCATATTGTTTATTTTAAATGAAGATCACGCACTCGAGGAGTTCTTGGGCGCCATCCCTGGCTTCTGTGACTCGAATTTAGTCCAGAAACCCCTCGATTCTGAGGTTAGGACCAAGTTGCGACAATCATTGGATGGATTCTTGGACCGTACCTTTTCGTCTCATTTGGTCACGGAATCGGTCAGAAGCGATCGACTCGTCACCTGCCTGAATGCGGCCCATTCAGCGCTCGGACCCAGCGCAGTCTCGGAAATCCTTGGCGACTTTTTCAAAGGGCAGAGGGACGAAGCGCTGAAATCTGTCAAATTGGGGCATTCTCTGAGACGCTGGGCTCATGGCAGCGATCATTCGATCGAGCCGAATGTTCGAAGGATAATTGCCTGCATCATCGCTCGCACGCAGGATCGCGATGAGCAGTGGACCATGCTCGTCAAGGAGGTATTTGGCGTCGCGGATGGGGTGTTTCGGAACTACCTCGCACATGGAGATAGCCTGCTACTTGCCATCTTGGTCCATGTCACGCGGGAAGGTCTTCTCACCGGTCATGCAAGTTCGGAACGAAGCGTCCTGGAGGCGCTTTCTCAATTCGACGTACACGACACCCTTCCTGAACTGCGGCACGACTTTTGCAGTTTGTGGAATGAAATCGTTCAAGAAGCGAGGAATGAGGAAGAAGCGGCCGGCGACACCGCTACTAGTAGTACTCAAACTCTCGCCGGGATTCGTCCTCTTTTCAACGCTTTACATCAGGGCACCAGTACTGATGCCGCACCAATCCGATTCTCGGCCTCCTTTGGTCCCATCGATTATCTCCGAGTCGACGCCACTTTGATTCAGCCGTCGTCGTCGTATCCATCGTGCGACGTCCCCAGTCATCACCCACACGCGGCCGCATTCGCTGGTTCTGCTACCACTCCCCCCACTATCCTGCCTCCCACCCAGCTTGGTGATCCGACCCAAGCTTCACCTTGCCCCGCTTTAGCGAGCCAGCCCCCTCTGGCTGCTTCCCCGCCGGACGTGGCCACAGAGGATGTGATGCAAGGCAGCCCTGACGCCTCCGTCACCTCGAATACTACCGACCCGACGCGTGGTCCTACCTCTGGTGGCGGCCCTGCTCCGGCTGCTCTGCAACAAGCAGAGGAAACCAGAACGATCTCCCCCTCTGCCGTCTTCGCCTCTTTGCAAACACACATCTCGAGCCCTGCCCTTAGCAGCCAATTTCCCGCCGGGATCCCTACAGCCATTGACTCTGCCGTGACGCATACCGAACACCGTGACGTTCCTCACGTTCCCGGTGCCTCATCTTCGACCTCGACCACCGTCCCGTTGTCGGATTCTCCGCGTGTTACCACAATTTCCGGCCAATACCCTGATGCAAACGAGGGAACTGCCGGTGCACAAGACGATACCCAGGGTACCCACCCGCCCGTTTGGAGGGAGGCTCACTCTCAATCTCCACCAGGCGGCGATACAGGCCTCTGATATCCCTACAAGGTCCTCTCTTCGTCACGGCCCACAGCCGTTGTTGACACATGTTGATATTATGATTGCCTACAGAGAGACCCATACAAGCATTCCGTCTAGCTGTCTGTCGTAGGGATGAAGTTTTATGCAAATTTAGTCAGAACTTTTGACCCGAGATGATTTCTACAGGACTTCCCTTATCCTTGTAGACGTTGTACGGAACTCCGCTCGGTTGCCTGCTTCCCAAGCCATCTCTCCGTGGACACGGTCCATCACGACCATAAACAAGCTGCCGCATACTGGCACGCACGCGTGCAGCACCGGCGCATAACCCTCGGTTGCGAGCAGGCGGTGCGATTCAGGATGATATCGCGCAGTAAACTACCTCGGATGTGTCGGCGAGTGCGTCCACAGACGAGGACGAGGACGAGGACGAGGACGAGGACGTCACCGTACCCTCACCGGCGCTGCGAGGTCTGGCCATGGTGGCAAGGTAAATGCCCGACTTCCGTGTTGTTTCATCCTCCTATTACGACAGTCTCGCCCGACGGTGAGAGTCGGCGCGTGAAGGTCAGGGATGGCACGGAATCGGTGTGGGTAGGACCGGTAAAGGCGAGGGGAACAAATGTGCGATGCTGCCTGGGGCTGGCAGGGCAGCCCTGTAGAACACCCTGATGTCAGCGATGACACATCGAGTGGCTGCGAAAGCTCGAGCGAGACGGAGGACATTTTTCGCAGCGTAGAAGCCCAAGCCCAACCGCTGAGAAAACAGAAGATTGTAGTATGGGCCATCTGCGTACGTCGCGACTCCGATTTCAAAAAGGTACCGTAAAGAACAGCGGGACAGTTCGATGGGTTCCGTGAATCCTAAAATCCACATCAACAAAAGTGAATGACAATGATAATGGCCAGACGTAGAATGATTTGACCCTGTCCACAGGTGATGTTACAATGTGCGCGCACGACAGCGCTGCCTGCAGAGGGGCATCTCCTTCTAGACCAGCCTCGTTCTTCACCTTCACAAGGAAGAAAGGTGTATCGCCCCGATTGATAGCATCTGGTTGAATACCTAACCGAGCTTGTGGGATCTCCCAGTTTAATGACAAAGAGAAGATCTGGTCAAGAGTATCTTTGATGACTGTGATCCAGGTGGGTTCGTCGGTGTAGGTATTCGCAATAATAACCATGAAGAGATGTGCCGGTTGAATGAGGGACAATAGGAGGATCGACTGTAGAGGATTCATCATCTAGGTGGCACAGGTGATAGTCGAACAGGCCCAAAGCACGATTGATGGCAACGGGCACATGAAACCGGTACCTCCGCGCTCAGAATTGCATAAGCAGCCAAGGCTTTGTAAGCACCTGAGTTGCATAAACTGTACTGGATTGGCGACGCATACCTTGCGGGCTAGAGTTGGAAAGCACCCGATGCGAAGGGCGTCTGGTGGATGAAAGGCGTCGACGATGACCCCTCATCGCTTTACTAAAGGTTCATGATGAAAAGTCACGATGAACATCCGATGGGACAAGAGGTCGTGTCAATAACGTACTCAATAAGTCATAGCTGGAATGATGAGCTGACGTGCAGATGCGCAAGCGTTGAGCGACTTGAAACACCTTGAGAGGGGGGAACCCCATTGGCCGCTAGGTCCTTCCATCAGTAACTTACTGGCAGGTGCCAAACATCATAGCACGCTGTTGAGAAGTGCTCCAGAATAAAGATCTATTTTATTTCATAGACCACGGTACATTATCGAGAGGTGCATAGAATGTTTATGTTTATGTGAGAGAATGGGGATCGCCTGACTGAGGGTTCGGCAGTCAGGTAGAAGGAATATCCCTTACATGTGAGTAACAGGCTGTGCAGGGAAGACTACCAGGACGCTTGGCTTGTCCCGGGTTGTCCCGTGGGAAATTCTCAACGAGTAAGACGGCGCAGACTCGGCGCAGTCGACAGTAACAATTGTGTGTCCGGTCACACACAGGGTGCGCTTTCACAGGCCGGTAAGGGTAAATTACGTTGATAGGACGGCAAGAGGATATGGTAGGGTGTTTGCGCTGGATACCTGCTGTGAGAGTTAGCAAGCACTGTCGACACAAGGGTGACGAAGACGGTGACTTGAAACAAGGACAGCATGGTTGGCAAGGGAAAGGCGAGGTGAAGGTGAGGTAGGGAAAGAGGGTGCAACAACAATACGATCGGTGCTAGGGAAAGCATGTCCATCGAGGCGAATCCTTATGCTGAACATGCACATAAGTCGCGACTGGTTCACAACACATGTCTATGAATCGCGAGCAGCAATGAAAGAGATGGTTCGACTAGTGGAGGGCCAATGGCGCACCAAATTCGCATGAAGAGACTTACGAAGCCTAGAATTTGGGTGCGAGTGGGGAGCGCAGGTGGACGACTGGAGTATGGACGGACGCGGTGCATCAAGGGTTACCTTGGATGGGGACAAGACTATTCACGACTGACTGCCTTGGGGCACAGGTGCTGTGACCGCACGTGGTGCATGTGTACCGTGAGGTAGGATTGAGTTAAGGTGGGCAGGAGGAGAAAGGGCAACTTGGATACACACGAGCGGGTTGAGGACCTCCAGACTTGTGCCCACACATGGTGTGACTGACGCTATGGTGTACATGAGTATGTGTTGGCGTTGCCCGAAGGGGAGCGATTGTGGGGCAGAGACCTGATGGATGACATTGGGGGTATGGTGATGGTCTTGATAGTGGTTGACATCGACGAGTCCTCGGCGAGGATGGTGTGTGGTATTTTGATCTCAGCTGGGCGCATAACATACCATGACTGTAGGAGTTTATTCCTCGCACGAGACACAGGGCTGGGGGTGCGAATAACGGCTGTGTGTCCAGCAACAGATGTCCGGACAACAGGGCAGCGCAAGGTTAATGGGTTGGTTACGGGGCCGTCCAGTTGAGAGGACCATGGAGTGCCTGCGCAAGCTGTTAGTAGGCAACATCAGGCGGGGGGCAGACGTGGGCGGAGAGAAGGAGGGAAGCGCATAAGCAAGCTCACGCTAGGGATGGTACATGTGACCTGCGAGCGGTGACAGGGGTCTTATTTGTAGGGTGTCAAAAGGTCAAGATCGCCTCGTTGAGGACACGTTGGGGGAGGCAAGACGTACGTCATTTGCGTGTTGGTGTGTTGGGTGGCCAGATAGGATCGCCAAGGAGACTTAAAAAGGAGGAAAACATGCTGTGCTCGGATGGAAACACGTTCTTCGCTTCTCAGGCGGAGAAAGAGCGGTCACGAGACCGCGATCTGATGACATAATCATGTTCGGGGGTTGATCCACCCACGTACTTGATTAGAACCGTCGTTTGGTTGCCTTTTCCCCCTTGCCTTTCCCAGTACCTCGGCTCACTGGATGCACTCGGACCCCTATCTGTACGCCCAGCATCGAACCCATATAATACGTGAGTCTCTGTCCTCTCCACTGTCCTTTTTCCTGGGTTTTGAACCGCCAACAGCGGCATGGACTTTACCTTTGGTGGCAAGTATCGTCTCGAGGAAGAGCTCGCAATCGGCGGATGTGGTCCGTCTGTCCCGTTTGCTCGTCGATTGGATCGAATTTGACCGTTTGCAGGAACGGTGTTCTACGGAGTGCACAAGGTGGCGGGCAAGGAAGTCGCGATCAAGCTCGAACCGGTGGTCGAAAAGCAGCCGAGTCCACTGAAGCACGAGTCTCGCATCTACAAGACACTCATGGGTGCCCCCGGCGTCCCATGGATGATCTGGTCGGGCAAGCAGGGCGACTACAACGTCATGGTCATCGACTTGCTCGGCCCCTCTCTCGAAGACCTCTTCAAAATGTGCAATCGACAGTTTTCGCTCAAGACAGTGTTGCTCCTCGCTGATCAACTCGTTCGTCTTTCCTTGTTGTCACCGCCCCCCTTTTTTTAACCGTGGAAACCCGCACTGTCATTATTGTGCCCTGCGCGCTAATATCAACCCAGCTATCCCGTATTGAATTCATCCACTCGCACGATCTTGTCCACCGTGACATAAAACCCGCCAACTTCGTCATGGGCACCGGCCATGGTTCCCACCTCGTCAATGTCATCGACTTTGGCCTCGCAAAGAAATTCCGCGATCGCGACGGTGCCCACATTCCTTACAAACAAGACGCCCACCACGGCGTCGGCACCTCACTTTTCGCGTCTATCAACACCCATCTTGGAATCGGTCCGTTTTTGTTTCTTCACTTCTTCCCCAATTGCCGCCACATTAACACACACGTCACCCACCCCCTTGCAGAGGCCTCGCCACGTGATGACCTCGAGTCGCTCTCTTATATGCTCGTTTACTTTCTTCGCGGCACCCTTCCCTGGCGGAAGCTCAAAGCCGCTACCGTTTCCGGTACATGGGACCTCATTCGCGACGCCAAACTGTCCATCGGCTCGGCGCTGCACGCAGGTCTTCCTCGCGAGTTTGCCATGATGCATGAGTATGTTCGCGCCCTCGAATTCGGCGATACCCCTGATTACATGGGAGTCCGCGCCACCTTGCGAGAGCTCGGGGCCCGCGTCGGCGCAAAGTATCCCGAATCGGTAGACGACGCTGGTGCTGCACACGAGTGGGGTGTGTTTGACTGGAACATTGGCCGCTCTGGTAATGAGCGGCGCGGACGTGTTTGCGAGGCGTGCAGGCGCCGTGAGGAGGCATCATGGGCGACGACCCGCGAATGAGGAGTTTATCCCTTTGCGGCGAGTAAAGGTCGTGCGGTATGGATTGTACGTACCCCTCCTCCCCTCCCCTCTCACAATCCCTTCACACCACGTTGTTCTGACCTGCTTTGGGTATCCACCCCTTAAGTTAGGAATAGGCGCCTGCGTCACCTCCTATCACGGCAATACTGGCCACATGTACACATGATCTTATGTTTCGACCCGTCGCAGCATGTACCCCCTCTCTGATGGGCGCTCATGGGTGGCCGACTCTTTGCCGAGAATGTGTCTGCCCTGCATTCCGAGGTCTGCGATGTCGTGAGCAGGATCCCGGCGTTACGTGAATGCGTCTCTGCTTAGGATTCTCCGGGGCGTGGCTGGTGCGTCGTCGGCTGAAGAATGCAGGCCCGGATTCGATCTTGGTACTTTATGGATGTGTATATATGATAGGTTAGGCTCTTGCTTTGTATGCGTTAGGGTATTCGACGTCTATGATTATGTTGATGAGTGTGATTACATCATCAAATAGACTCTTAACCAAGGCCACATCACACGGCCAAAGAGATGCTCGCACATTCGCGCTGGCCACTCTCGGCCTCGTTCTTACTTTCTCTCCCATTCGCACTGTCCCAGAGCACACAACCCTCCCTCTCCTTTGGCACACCCGTCACTCTCACCGGAGCCAACTTCAGCACCACCTCGACGCCCCTTCTGTTCTCCCTTCCGTCCTCTTCTCAGATTACCATATCCCTCGCGCTATGCGCCGCCGCTTCGAACAGCCCCCCGCGCGTATTTGTGACAAATAGCAGCAGTAGCTCCCAACCCGTCGTCCCGGGGCCCGACGGCGGTCCGGATGTCTTCCAAGTCACGGTCGGTAGCATGGGTCTGGGGAACCTGACGCTGGACCTCCCTACTGGGGACGACGCGGCGGCGGGCGTACTGGCCGTGTATGGCGGCACTACATCGGACAGCCTAGAGATCGGCATCTCACAAGGAGGTGAGCGAGGGACCCACCTCATCTTTCGATTCTCGTCATCCCTTACCGTGGTATAAAGCGACGGAACCACTCCACGCACCCCTCCCAGACTTACCCTTCTTCGGCGACTCGACGTCAAACGAAGCCCTCCTCTACTCCCCGCCCTTCCTCCCTCCCGCTCCAGCTCCAGGACCGACGTACCCGAACTACACCCTCCCGCAAGCCAACACCACGCCCCCGTCTCCTCCCTCCTCCACGCCGAACTTTACGCTGTTCCTCGCCCCGCTCGACGCTGGGCTCCCCGCGTTCCTCCCGCAGACGGCTTGCGCGATCCGCGCGCGCGTCACGGACAATGCGAGCGTCGCGCAGAGCGCGGAGGTTCTCAAGGAGCAGCTTTGGTTGAGGGACGAGAGCGGGTGGAGGAAGGAGTGGCTCGTCGGCCAGTTGGAGCCGCTCACGAATTATAGCGTTTATGCGATCCAGGACGGCACGAGGCTCAGTGGGCCCATTTACTTTACGACAAAGTCTGGTGCGTCCGTACTCTCTCTCTCATCTACGCAACCGGTTTCTCTTCGAGTGCTGAAGCGGGTCGTCGAAAAACATCGTAGCGTCATTCCCATGCCAGCTCGTGCACGCGCTGCCCTACTGCCCGACGACAGCGTACTCGGTACCACTCCCTCCACCGCCGTCCGACGCGCTCGCCTACGACGCATCGAACCTGCCCGAGAACCTGACGGCGCCCCTCCTCGCCTACCTCACCAACTTTACCACGAGTCTCCTCACCGTCGCCTGCGGACGAGACGTCTACTCGCCCTTACAGACCTGCGCGGACTGTCAGGCCGCATACCGCCGCTGGCTCTGCAGCGTCTCGCTCCCCCGCTGCGGCGAATTCCCCCTGAACCCACCATCACCACCACCACCACCACCACCACAGCAGCAGCGGCAGCAGGATGCGTTGGCGGTGCCGTCGCTGCCGCCCCCTGCGTTGCAGCCACAGCCGTCAGGCACGCTGTCGCGCAATCCCGCGCTGGGGAACGCAACCGCGGATTACGCGGTGCTGTTGCCGTGCATCGAGACTTGCCACGCCGCGGATCGCGCGTGCCCCATCTTCCTCGGCTTCAAGTGTCCGAAAGTGGCGACGGCGGGGGAGAGCTATGGCGTCGGGTTCGTCGACAGCTGGGATGGGGATACGCCCGACGGGGGTGCGCCGGGCGTCGCGCAAGATCAGTGGGGGAACTTGTTTTGCAACGAAAGCTGAAGCTTTCAAGGCAAAAAAGGATCTTTCTATCTAGAGGCTGTTCCCCTTATCTTTATTTTCTCTTTTTTAAAACCGGGATTTACCACCGCGGGCTGTTTTGTTTACATCATTTTCGGATGGACCTATATTCCTTAGACCCGAGCGCGAGAGGGGGGTTTCGGCTATGATTAGATTTGAGGTACTTTGTATCTTACTTGTATGATATCATGCTGCATGCTGAAGAGGATACACACTATTTAGGTCTGATGGGTGAAACGCATTTGGTGGTTGTCCTGCTATCGACAAGCACCGCTACGGGAACGGTCAAGAAAATATTCGCATTTTTATACATTGCGGACACGGGGATTTTGCGTGTAGGTGAGAACATTAGACAAGTAAAACAGGAGGACAACAGGTCATGGAGACTCTAATGTGGGGATCGTAGTCATTATATAGGCTTGATTTTGAAGTGCAGCGAGATCAAGGAAAAAACAAAGCACTGTGGGAGCGAGGACAAACAGTTTGTTACGAATGTTTTGATACGAATGTTGACGAGGAGCGAAAAGGGGGTGGGGATGATACGCACCCTCAGATCTTGCACCAAGTAGTAGAATACGCGCAGGCCCTCTGGGTCCTCACTATCCTGAATGTCCACCAACGAGCCGACCTTTGCAGTCTAAAAACAAAGATGAGGGGGCGAAAAGATGATGGGATTGCAGGAAAGCGCGACGACGGGCGTACTTCGAATGCGATGTGGTCGTTTCCGATGCGGATCTCCAACTCTTGTTTGCCGACGATGTTTTTCTTTGGCCAGTTCGTGTCGTCTTCCCTATCGAGCGCGTGAGTGGGCGTCGTTCGCGGTCATTAGTTTACGCGCAACGTTTTACTTACTTGATGATCTCGCTTTGCCCGACGATGCGCTTCAACTCTTTCACGACGAGAGGGCCGACCCACACTGATGGATGGACCGATGGGTGAAATGGCGCGCAAGTTAGGGATGGGGATTGTACGAGCGAAATCAAAAAAACAATTAGCATTTTTCAAGATGGATGGGAAGCCTCGAGGGTATGCGGCCCCGCTGGGTAGGATATACGCACTCTCTTTGCGAATCAGCGAGTCGTTCCGGTAGTTGGAGTTGTTCGCGTATCGAAGTCGTCCATGAGAATATTCGAATTCGAGGAATTCGTGACCATGCTTGCCAGAGTGGCCCGTGCTATTTTTTTTGGCGAGTGGGTATGTGTGATCACAGTGAGCTCAGACGGGAACAGAGCGGAAAAGAGCAAATGCGTACTAGTATCTGTGAATGATATGAGCACGTCGGATCACGACGATGCGAGAGATAGAGGAAAGGTATACCTGAGGTAAAATGGGTCTTTGTCGTAGGAGGACATCGTTGACGGAAAGCTGCACGACGTGTCTGTTCGACGCGTTGGCTTGCACCAAGGACTTGGCTTATGTAATGACAATCTCCTAATAACATTAAGCAGCTTCGTTATTCGCCGCTCTGCTCTCGACCTCTACGATTTTATCTCCCAGCTCCTTCGCCTTCTGCTTGTCCGTCGGCCGTCCGAGGCGCATCCGACCAACAACCGACTGTAAGTGCGAGCGGCCGATACCGACGGGCAACCTGTGCCAACGGACGACGCGCATTCCGACGCCGTGCAGAGCGTGCGCCTCGAGATAACGCACCCAACGATCGACGACCTCGGGATCGGCGTCGAACGCCTTGATGGCGCGCGCGTGCACGCGACGCTCGAAGTTCTCCTGCGACTTTTTGTGCGCGAACGGGCCGCGGGGTACGGTCCAGAGCGTGCGTCTTGTCGGAAGCGAGACGACCCCCGAGAGAGGGATCCCCAGAGACGCTGCGGCGTGAGACGCGAAGTGCGCCGCGAGTTGGAGTGGCTCTGGACTGTGCGCCCGGAATTGGATCGATGCGACGGGGATGCCGTGTGTGCGCGGGTGCCGGTACGCTTCGAGGATGCCGCGCCCGTGCACGATGCTCGCGTGCCATTGTCGCTCGTCAGGGTCTGCGTCTACTGCGCCTGCGCTTTGGAGAGATGGCGCATTGGTGGTTGTTGTGGGCCGGGGGCTGGCGACTCGGTTAATAAAATCAGGGTGTTTGTTGTGGAGTTTTGCAGGACGTACGTGGAGGACTCTGCGGTTGCGGAGGATTTTGGTGCATGGGTCAAAGTTGGGTTTGTGGCACTACACAGACGTGAGGATCGTTGGTTCGATGGGGGGGACGAGAAAGAGAACGAACGTACGGTGACTGTGCTTTTGGTTCGTTTGCTTTCGCCGCGTCGGACTGGACTTTTGGCGTTTTCTTGGACCTAAGAGACAGCCTCAATATACCTCGGACAAAAAACGTACAGAACTGACGATGGCTCAAGGTTGGGAACGTTGGAGACTCTGGCCGCCTTGCTAGTTTTGTCCCTGGATGTCTCTCATGAGGTCGCTTCGTGTGACGTGTGTTTTTGAAACTTACGGTGGTGGCACGCTCGTAGAGCCCTTTGAGCGCGTAAGCATCAGCGTCACCCTGTGAGGGGCACGGCTGGCTGTGCATCTTAGCACGCTAGTGAGCATTGCGTTGAGGCCAACTTGAGGGTCGGGTTAGAGTACTTTGCTGGTCGTGTACGGAAGAGCATGCTCGAATTAGGAAATTAATTCCCGAGCATCCCCAGGTGCTGTTACCCGTACGACCACCATGCCCTCTGCAGCACTATCCGAGTTGGATAGTTTGTTCCATCAGCTACAGCGTCGGATGGTGGAATCCGGCGAGTGGGACAGGTACGCTCGTTTATACTCCAAGCCGGTTGCTCAATCGCTAAATAATCTACTGTACTCTCGTGTTTAGGACCTTGCTGCAATTACGATATCAGTTGAGGGATGCAGGCTGGTTGGACTCTACACATGCAAAAATTTTAGGTGCGTCTGCTGGGTTTTTTGAGGAGTTGTGGCGTTTACCGTCGACGACAGAGCATGCGAGCAGTATGGAGCAAACCTCATTTCGTGAACTCTTGGACGAGACGAGGACACGCGCACATGGTATTCAATCATCTGACCGCAAATCTGCTAGTATCGTTTATTGATGATGTTATAGATGCTCCAGAGGCTGTCAAGTTACAAATTCTGTCGTCTATACGGTCCTTCGTGGACAAGCAAATTGAATGATGCCGTCCGTTCACGACTGCCACACCCTCCCCTCGTTAGGTGGTGTTAACTCATTTTCGTACTCCTTACTCCGGTTGTTCTGTCATTTGGATGATTGTCTGAAAGCATGAGTACGACCCCCCATGCGACTCTTCGACCGCCGTGCCGCGCGCGACGAATCACTGACGATGAGCCTGACGGCCTCCTTGAGCCCACGCCTGATCATCGCGTGCACAGCAGGCCGAAGTATGATGCGCGCGTTGAACGAGACGATCTGCACCGACATGGCCGCGTTGCGATGCTGCTCTGGCTGCGCCTTGGGGAACGCGTAGGGCGTCAGGTGCGGGCTAATCTAGCGCGGCGCAAGGTCGAGTGGGAGGTGCGCGCCAGGATACGTCAGGTCGAACAGCTCTAAAGTCAGCTGTAGCTTATGCTTGGTGAGGTAGTGGTTCAGAGGTTAGATAGGAGTAAACGGAAAGCGTACGTTGGCTGATCTCAGAGGATAAGTGCCCTCGTCATCCCGGAGAAAGAGGCTCACATGAGCAACACATAGCTTCTAATAACAGCCCCATTTTACGCCTCTCGTCGGGATTGGGAGTCGGGAGGCAGGAAGCCAAGATGGGGTTTCATCATGATGCTGATTGGGTACGTCGTCGATCGACCTTCTCTCAGCCCTGGTAATTTCTTTTCTGATTCATAGCGTGCAGTGAAGTTATGGATGAG
>Ga0137394_10002361_pt1 | contig 13957 bp, 14 predicted proteins | sample czobulk116metaG_FD_108278 | JGI IMG/M metagenome (GOLD analysis project Ga0137394, IMG submission 108278) | Vadose zone soil microbial communities from Angelo Coast Range Reserve, California, USA - czobulk1.16 metaG | ecosystem: Environmental > Terrestrial > Soil > Vadose zone | place: USA...
CCTACGTCCCCCCTCGAAGGAAAGTGGAGGGAGGCAGAAGACCCCGTTCGAAGCTGTGACGAACGCTTCGCGCTTAAGGAGAGCGATGCATCACCGAGGTCAGGAAAAAGGAAGATCGGATGCAGTAGGCAGTCGAATATATGTGCCCTTGCTAAAAAATTGCTATAATGACACAGTCTCTACATGCAGGTCGTGAGTGGGGCGCGCTAAGACGTAACGTAGACGTTGAGACGGGTGAATGCGATAGAGGGGTAGATGGATGAGTGCGAATGAGAAGAAAGTGCTGATTGTGCTGGTCGGGACTATCCGAATTGAGTACTCTCCGAGGGGTGGGGTGGGGTGAGGTGGGGTGGGGAGAGAAGGGATGGGAAGAGGGGATGGGGGGGATATCAGGCTAGGCAAACAATTATTCACAGGCTTCGCGACGCAGAATCATCCTCGACCCAGGATTCTCTGCTTTTCCCCTTGCCTTTCCCATTAAGCTCGCCCTCGTGACTCCGATCGTCCGCCGTTCCGTGGCCTAGACGCGAAGACGAGGAATCGCCGTCCGCGCCGCCACGCGCGGAAGGCTCCCACAGGCGTATGGTGCAGTCATCTGAGCAAGACGCAAACATTTGCGTGTTCCTGGGGTTCCATGCGACGGAGTTCACGCTCCCAGTCCCGTGGCCGGTCAGAACGTCGAGAAGTATCGCTCGGTCTCTGTGCCATACGTACACGTTGCCATCTTTCGCGAGATGACACGCGTGCATCACGTGGAAGTCGTCAGCGGATGTACATGGAATAGAAGAGGGACAACAAGGACCGTATACCTTCGCTGCCGCTGACCACGAAGTTGCCGTCAACGCCTCCAAAACAGCTGCGAATTATATGCCGTCCTTGTCGCTGCCCCGTATACTTGCGAGCGAGACGCCCCGTGAATAAGTCCCACAGGTGGATTTCCTGGTTCCCACGGACAACTCGCGCATCAGAACCGATATTGGGTACACTGGTAACACTCACATCTGGTGCGTGATTGACAAGCGCATATTGAGAGTCACTCGAGATCTTTACGCTTGTTAATTGACCTCCAAGCGAAACGGAACTAGGAAACCACACGGTCAGTAAGAATCACAGATACTTGGAACAATAATGGTCCTACAGCTCCGGTTGCTTGGTAGTTAAATCGTAAACTATCATCAAATGCTCCGGTGACCGAGAGCTGCCGGAAGCTGCGTTGTTGCCATTTCTGTTTGCAGCAGACGCGGCAGCTGCGTCACTTCTCGGCGTTGACAATATGGGATCCCTTGCTGACTCGCCAATAGCGACCAGGCGCGTGAAATCAGGAGTAACCGCAAGGTCTATTATCCGAGTGGCAGTGATTCCCCAGGAATCGCGCAGCTTTCCGTCGGATCCCTAACAGTAGAAGCGATAGTTTATAAAGCAGAAGTAGAAGAAGACAGGACCTCACCCATAGGTTGATCTTTCGATCCTGGGAAGCTGAAATGAATCCTGATCCATCAGGTACCCAAGCAAGTGCTGAGACCGTCTCCGTATGGGCATCGATGGTTCGGATGAGGGCACCAGACTAGGAATGAGTTTAGCAGTCGAGACCTCCAAGTGCATGATGCAATGACGAACCTCTGCGTTCCACATCTTGATGAGCTGCTCACAGGACGACAACAGTATAGTATCGTCGAGGGACCACGCGAGACACCCGACAGGAAATTGGTGGTCTCGTAAATGTAAGTGCAGGGATATATCAGGATTTGAATTTGGCTGTGACATCGGGGGCATAAGGAAGGGTCAAAGGCACTCAGGTGTTGGGGAATATACGTACCCCAACCGACCAAATAATGACGCTCTTATCCTTGCTTGCGCTCGCCAGAAACTTTCCGCTATGACTCCATTCCAGACTCCACACCTCATCAGTGTGCACCTGTAGTATTGTCGTAGTTATGCGTGGAAAGAGATCTGTATCGCACGTGTGGTCCGCATATAACGAGAAGTGTTGGGGAGTTACGGGAGCGTTATGATATATGCATTGAGAAATCTGGTGTAAGCGCGCTTGGTCTAGCAGCGTGACAAAGCGCCGTGGGGGGATCATCAAGGAGGATGGAATGTAGCCTAAGCGGAAGGCAATATGGTCACTGTGAAGTGGCGGTAAAGAGTAAACCCACTTTGGACGTTGACTAATAACCTCCGCCTTGACGAGCCATAGGCACCATCCCAACTTGCTTTCTGCCTAAGATCCGTCGCATCTGTGCACATAATCAAACTATACACGACGAAAGGTCAGAACTAAATCAATATATAGAGTGAATGTGGCAAACCTCGACAGTGGATGTAATAGCTCCGGATCCGTGTGTAGGGGTGCAAGTTCGTTTCGCAAGACATGTAGTGCCATGGCTGTCTTGCCTTTCTCAAGGTATTCAAGATATTTCTGTTGGCTGATAAGGAACTTCGCCTCCTGAAGTCCAGCAAATAAGAATGAAACAACCGGTTTAATGGCGCACAATGAATCATACCCAGAGTCCCTCATCTTCAGCGACACCGAGATGTCCTAGAGCACTCTCCGCCTCACTCCATAGTCCCTCCAAGATACATCGACGGAACTCTGCAACGCGGGATGTTTCCATGACATAGCCCGACTCTGCCTCCAAAGTGGCCGCAGATTCGCTGGCAAGATAAAGCCTAATCGAAACTGAGTTCAGAACAGAACGACAAATACGCACATGTACCCAATATCCCTCAGACTTTGTATAACAAGTCGGATATACTCCTCCCTGTCGATATAAGAATCATCGTATATTGTTGAGCCAGGGAACTCCACCCTCAAAACCGGGCTCTTCGAACGTTTAGAAGATCCATTCATGGGACTTCCATGACCATTCGCAAGATGACCATTGGCCTTCGGAGATGGGGATGATGACGAGGACCTCGTCTGACAATGAAATGGGGGTGTCGTAGGGTTGGAATCATATTCACGTTCGGGGGGGCGCATTGAAAGGATGTCTTTTGAAAACAGATCGTGCGCAGCAGCGGAAGTTCCCAACCGACTGGACGAAGCAACTTGCGAACTTGGGTTGGTAATCTCAAGTCTTTGTCTCTTGCGCACTCTTTCACTCGTTGTATCTGAAGAATGAAGAAACCAATGAACGCCGGTGGGCTAATTGAAACAAGAAAGAACAGAGGGCGCACATGGCCGTACGTCTGGTGGATGTGGAAGTGTGTCGGTCCTATTCTCTCCTTCAAGCTCGGACCTCGGGCGAGTCGCTGGGACGAGGGGGTTGGTGCTTGTTGGGCGGGATCTCCCAGAAGGGGGAACGTTCGTCGATATAGAGCTTACTGCACTCTCAAATTGAGCTGAGGAGTGGGATGTACGACGATGATTGGGGACTGCGTCCCGAGCAGGGGGTGTCGATGGAGGTTGGGGATCAATTGTGACAACGTGCAGTTCCCTTTAAGCTAAAAAAAAGGCATACACGACTTGGGCGTGGAAGATGGAAGATCTATGTGTCAGCAAAGTCCTGAAGGCTGGAAGGGACGATGCGGCTCTGGACAAGATTGTACAGCACTTGTACTTTGACCTTTGTGCAGTAACCCCCCCTTACCGACTCCTCCACCGTCGCGTGTCAGTTCGCACGATGTCGCACAATTGTCCGACCCGTCCTTTGTCTATGATTCTGGACTAAAATACAACATTCCACATCGTGCTAAAAGTTAAAAGCTTGGGCACGAGGAGAAAGACACTCCTCGACGAGACATTCTATAAGAGGTGCTACCATCTAAGTATCCAGCGAGTGTGGTGAGACGGAACCCGTTTGGGTGACCTTGAAATCCGCCCTGCATCCATGCCGCAGTAGGCGTTTGCAGAGATACTACTCCCCCCTTCGACACCAGCAGGCTACTGTAGGAGTAAGGCAAGGCGAAACAAAAACCCCAAGCCCAACCAACGGAGATCACATGCCGTGGTCACGTGATCCTGTCACGTAACGCGGCGCATATACCTGGCAGGCAAGATGGAAGTCCTATCTTGCGTTTACTCGATCATCATCATCATTCCCCCTGTCTATCATGCAAGCTCAAGCCACTAAACCTCAGGTAGTACATAGATCCGGGGATATAGACAAATCTCATAAGACCCTTAGCTCGCCATAACTGCCGCCCAAAGCCTTCAAACTGTGCAAACTTTGCTAAGGGCAGGCATGGGATGCATCACATATCTGAGGCAAGGCAAACGTCTACTCAGAAGTAAGATTCAAAGCTTAACTCTGCGACTTCCTTAGAGACTTGCTTCCAGAGGAAAATTTTGAGTCCAGTGAGCCGCCATACACACTACACATACCATCCACCATCCAAATCTTTTCTGAACCTCTTCTGCGCGAGGTGTACTCACCGCCTCAAGCGATGGATCGATATCTTCTGAGGCCTCTGGCTGTGGTATTCTTTCTCCAAATATAAAAGGTGTTTCATCGCGCGTACCACATGGCTGTTACGTTACGACTATCACCCGGGGTTGGTCTGCGGAGGCTGACAAGCTGCTGGACTATCTTGTTCGCTTGTTCGACTACTTGGGGATCGTACTTTCGCTCACGCACTGGGTGCCAAAGGAGAACGGTATTTTTGATGCTATCGAGAAGCAGTACCTTCGTAGCTTTATTTTCGCGGTTTATCTTGTACGTGTCAGGAAGACTTTATGCTCGCATCAGTCGCTGACATAGGCTTTCCAAGGATCCAGAAGATCCGAATAAGTAAGGCGAATACATCAGGACTTTCGCGTTTCGCGTATTCATTCACGAAATGCTCAGCATTGTCGAGGCGTACACCTTCAACTTTCAGGTATATTTTCTGCTAGTTTTCCTAATAGTAGGTCTGCCCTCACAGTTTTGTCTCAGTATCGCCGGATGGAAGGAACCGAGGTCGTTGTCCCGATTATGTCACTAGGAGAGGACCTGGAGAAACTCTGTCTCGGCGATGGAGGTCATCCTAAGGATCCGATCTTATTGGCTAGTGCTGAGGGTCGTCTCCCGACTTTTAAGGACGTCAAAAAGAGTCTGAAGGTATGGGATAGCTAATTATGCGAGTCCGTAGCCAACCACTTTACTAGACATTAATCAAGACCCTAATCCAAGCAATATCTCAGATGGAAGCCCTTCCGAGTATCACGCCTTTTGCTCAGTTGCCGCGTTTCTCTGATGTCACCGTGCTCATCAGAACGTCGATATGCTACGTATAAAGCGTTCTATTACCCCCATACGCCGGCGTCATACGAGCCTCCTCACTTCCGACCCGGGGACTCCGAGGCTGATCAGTATTTTTTCTCCACGCATGGAAAGGATGAAGTCCCTGAGCGATGGAGCATTGGCAGGCTTGAAACGGGCTGGCATGGGTGGGTATCCAGTTTATCGTGATTCGAATATGTGACTTATTCTCCTAGTGTGAACGTCCACGTCGCCTCGGTCTCGGCCTACCTGCCTTCTACAGAAGCCAACTGTGTTTCTCCGGTAGCTATCAAAGAACTGATGGCCTACTCCTTCTCACCTAGAGACAGGTCCAGATTGAGGCGCAGAAGCAAGATGCTCAGGAACGTATCATTGTTTGGGATGCTGAGAAGATCGGCAGATCAGATTCTTTAGATGCTGACACGGAGTTCGAGGACAAACCTGGCACCTCACAAGGTGGCTTTGGAACAGGCCACGGCGAGTGGATACCTATGGGAACCAGGAGTCAGGAGGGTGTGATCGTACCTTTCTCCATGCCACCGCCAGGACTGGAACCTATCGAACGTACCATAGACACCGATGCTAGTGGAGCTACGCAGGAGCTTTTATTCACCGGACGGGCGGAATGTGTCCCTGACAGCGTGCAGCGCTTGGTAAAGCCCGTTGACTCAGGAATCAATCTCTTTCCCATAATCACGCGCCTCTTTAGAACGACGAGGATGCAGAGGGACGGGCTGGTAGCCTTCCGCCTACTCAGAAGATTACTACGTGCAGTGGTTCCCAAGCCGAGACGACCAGCTCTCTCCCCCCTTCGGATTTTACCATGCAGGAATACTCTCTGGCAGATGTTACTAACAGCGACGTTGATACCCAGGTGGTCCTCGACCTGAAGGGACGAACTGATTTGGATGGGCTGAGTAGTCAAGAGATATTAAGTACGTTCTGTCCCCTAACTGCTCTTCCCGTAGCGGCTTACGGCCACGCCAGACATGGACACTCAGCAAACATGTCCTAGTCTCAGCACTGATAGCATAGAGTCCGAGTCATTAACCGCCGAACCGCCGGTATCTTACGATGATATTCAAGATGGGATGATCACTCCTAGGAATCGTAGCAACACAGACCTGGCTGCTTCGGATGCTGTATTGGACTGCGACTGTCATGTTTCCGTACATTGCGACAGTCACTTCTCGATTTCCCTCGCTCATGTTTGTCCGCAGGTGGAAGATGAAAGCATGTTGTGTGAAGGTGGATGCGAAAGGTGGTACCACATTTGGTATGTAAGCTACGACATAATGGCCATACATTCTCACACAAAGTCCGTAGGTGCATGGGGTAAGAAGTTACCACTGCGTTCATCGTTCGGGAGGCTACAGACACGTTCGGCTCTCAGATACCATTCTCGCTGCGACAAGCGTCTACCAAAGCAATTTGTATGCTTTCATTGCGGCCTACAAAAAGATAAAAACTGGGAGATCATCAAAGTACAGACGTGGTATGAAGAGTTGCTTGGGAACTTCAGCCGACTAGCCCTTTTCCGGTCAGTAAATTCGCACTTTCAATCCGTATCGCCAACAACTACTGTATGATATTCACAGCCGGGCAATTAAAATTGCAGAGATTCGCGAACCCGATTCATCCAGCGCATTTGCAAAGCTGATTGGTGTGTGCACTGGTCAAACAGTTGTCGGCCGTGCTAAGACGCCAGCGCAGCGTGCGAGCCCATTGTGGCAGCGCAATTGTTCAAGAGACTTCAGGTTGAAGGTTAAGATTCTGGGCAAATCATTGTGTTGTCTGCTGATCCAAGCTCAGGTTTCATTGCCCCAGGAAATAACGACACAGGGATACTCAACCCTGATCTGGGGCACAAAACGAGGAACGCGAAGAGTAAAGTCAAGCAACAGCGGGCTGTGAGACAGAAATACGTTTTTGTCACGGCTTCGAAGCGGGGACAGAGGTATCGCGATTATTTCAACCTGGATAGCACAGTGCAGCTTCGCGTAATGGGAATGGAAGACACTGTGGTGCGTATCACTCACCCTCGGCTGACGGGAACGCACTTTTCCTTTGTTTGTCTTATGGTTGACCTTTCAACGGGGCGGTATAAGCTGTGGCATTTGGCATTATCTGACATCGTCATGCACGCAGAATCGCGCATCAAAGCCCACAGTTTGCAACCCACCGGAGGTTTCCCAATTCAGGGAAGTAATCCATACAGTCATGGGGCCAGGCATTACGTCCGTCGACACATTGTCACAAGCAAGCTGACTCCTGACATCCCGTCAGATATAGTTCAGAACATGACGACGCTAGGAGTAGACTGCAGGGGGATGCGCAGAACCCGGTCACTTCGCCCACAAGCTATATGAACAACGGACACAAGCGCAAGGCCGATCCTGACACCGTGGCAGAGATCAATGGAGAACAAGGTATAAGGAAGAAAATCAAAGTTTCCGTGGTTCCTGCTGTCGATCTGTATGAATGAATGGGTGCGACCTTCTTTCGGGCGGCTTTACTTTTCTTGTTGCCTCTGCTGGGATCATTTTTATTGTCTGACTGGACTGCTGTACCTTGGCTGGGCCTCAACTGTCGTTTAGGGGTCTCCTGTGTTGCCGCCTCGTCCTGTTAGCGACAATATGGACTGGTTTATCATTCTTGCAATGACACGAAACAGAGTTGTATGTGCCATTCATTGGAGTCCGAGATCGACATAGTTGGCCTCTGAAAACATTGGTATAGATCACATCGATGAGTGCCGTTGGCGGGATGCAACCAGGTCATATGAGTAAAGGGCCGGGACTCGACCAATCCGATAGTCGGACTTGGCGCCGTGTTAAGACGAGGACGTCCGGTCGTGATGTTTGCACCCTGGTTGGAGAGGTGTCACTGTGTAAGAGATGTCATATATGTCGGTCGAAAAAAATGGGGAGTTTCGGCTGCAGCCAATTCGGAGAGAATTGAAAACTCGTTTATTAAATGTTGGTATCCCATGGACGAACGTGAGCGTGATAAAGGCGAGGTGGGTCGAAAGTGGACCATATATCCCACTGGGTTCTATCAATATGTTCCATTAGATGCATCGTGTCGGAGTTTTGGATGCATTAAAATGGCAAGGACCACGGTTCCTATTATCTTATCACATCTGGTCGCACATGAGCGGAGTTTAAAAACAAGATCATGGCCGTGACAACGTGTGAGCGTGTTCGAACGAGGGTGCTTCTTTGAGTTGCACCGACTCGCACGGGCACAACGACGCCAGCTTGAAATGGATGAAGGCTTGAGCCTCCGCAGTAGCGGAGTTGAAAATCTACAAACGCTGTACAGGTACCAATGGAAGACAAAAATGTACACCACACAAACGAGCCCGGTAGCTGTGAGGATAGCAGCTAGAGGGAGATACGGAGGAGTGATCTATGCCTAGCACCATTACTTCATCTCCTGCGAGGGCCTCACACGCGTGTCCTCAGACCATGGGATGGCGGACGAGGCGAGGTGAAAAAAAAGTGTGTGAGGGGACATGATGCCGAGGAGGGCGTAAGCCGAGTGGAGATATAGGAAAGCGGCAGGTGAGGAAGTTCAGGGCCGGCTCGGAGATAATGGGCCGAGAAGGGGATGGAAAGGGCCAGGCGCGAAGCCGGGCCGAGACCCATCATCGCCAGAGTCGGGCGCTCAATTCATTCATTTATATCACAGAAAGTCGGTCGGTCGCGATCAGTCGGTCGGTCTTGTGTCTTGTCTTGTGGTTACGTGGCTTTGAGCCCTCAACGCCTCAATTTGTAAGGTGTAGGCTGTTAAATTTACAACAAACCCGACCACAACTTGCCGGGTGACCAGCACCACGCAAACCCCAACTTTTAAGTATCGCGCTCAGGCTGCAACTGCGAACGTCCGGGCTACCAGTGCCTAGTACGCCCTTCATCAATTACAAACACCCCCTTTGTATCGTCTGCCGTTCACCTTTTCTTCCTACAACCTCCACGTCAACCACATGCCCTTCAAACTCTCTGCTACCCTCCAAGCTCACTCAACCGATGTAGGCCATCCACCTTTTCATGCGCCCTCTTTGGTGTCTTAACCACCCCTCAGGTCAGGGCTGTCATCGCCCCTTCCAATGACCTTATCCTATCGGCTTCGCGCGATTCTACGGCGATCTCGTGGATAAAACAATCAGGATCTTCTTTCTCGCCTGCTAATACATTCCGCGCCGGTTCTCGCTTCGTGAATTCCGTCGCTTATCTTCAACCTACCTCAGAAGCACCACAAGGTGAGAACGTTTCGTCCTAGTCGGACTGTGAGATTCCCTGATAGCGGCTTTTCGCTCAGGTTACATCGTTACGGGCGGTCAGGACTCAATCATTATCATATGGGCAATTGGGCAAAGTTCGGGGGAACCCTTATACACGTTACTGGGTCACTCGGATAATGTTTGTGCTTTAAATGTCGGGAGGGATGGCTCCATCATCTCAGGGTCATGGGACAAGTGCGTGCTTCGACCTCACGTCCGTCCTGCTCAACTGAATACCCACACTCTCACAAAGGACCGCAAAAATCTGGACAAACTTTCAGCTTGTACATGACCTCGTGGGCCACACGCAACCTGTGTGGGCAGTAGTAGCGATGGAGGAGGACGAGTATCTTACTGGTGCGCTCCTCCAAACTCTGACTTGTCATTTCCCGGTCTGATATCCCCTTGCGTCAGGTTCCGCCGACAAGACGATTAAACTTTGGCGGCAACATAAGTGTCTTAGGACTTACCATGGTCACAAGGATGCAGTGCGCGCTCTTGCGCTCTTGACAAATATAGGCTTTGCTTCGGGCTCCAATGATAGGTTTGTGTACAATTGCTAGCCTTTGCTGCGTTCACCCTCATCCCACTTAGTGAGATCTCAATATGGACATTTCAGGGGGACGTAGTTCACTCGCTCTCTGCCCATACATCTTTCGTGTATTCATTATCAATACTGCCGAACCGTGACGTAGCGTCCGGTGGAGAAGACCGAACGTTGCGTATCTGGCGAGGTATGCCCCCTCTTCCTACCCTCCTCGTTTCTTACAAACAAGTCTCCTCTCCACCGACCAGATGGGGAGTGCTTCCAGACCATAAGCCATCCAGCAATCTCGGTGTGGTCCGTATCCGCGATGCCCAACGGCGACATCGTGACTGGCGCTAGCGACGGCCTCGTGCGCGTTTTCAGCGAGTCTGAGGAAAGATGGGCCTCACCTGAGGAGTTGAAAGCGTTCGATGATCTGGTCGCAAGTCAGGCACTGCCCTCGCAGCAAGTTGGGGATGTCAAGAAGTCCGACCTCCCGGGCCCCGAGGCACTGAATATTCCGGGCATGCGCTCCTTTCCTCTTACTACTACGTCGTCATCTCATTCAGGTATAGGTCGCAAACCGGGGGAGGTCAAAATGGTACAAAATGGGACAATAACCGAGGCACACCAAGTATGTTTTATTTATTGCTGGGACATCAACCTGATCAGACTTTCAATCAGTGGGACAGCACGAGTAATCAGTGGCAAAAGGTAGGGGAGGTTGTCGATGCCGTTGGTTCAGGACGCAAGCAACTCCACGACGGGAAGGAGTATGACTACGTCTTTGACGTTGACATCCAGGACGGTGTCCCCCCCCTCAAGCTTCCATACAACGTCAATGGTGTGTTTTTGTCACCTACGTGAGAATCGTATGAGTGACACGTGTTTACAGAAAACACATTCACCGCCGCTCGGCGTTTTCTCGAAAACAACGACCTTCCGCTCACCTATATCGACCAAGTCGCACAATTCATCGAAAAAAATGCGAGCGGGGTAAACTTGGGCGGAAGTGATGACTACGTGGATCCCCTTACAGGTGAGATCATGCTTTTGAATGTCCTTTTGGCGTTTCTTTGATACTCTGCTCGACGTAGGCCCATCACGACATCGCCCATCTTATTCTACTGCCTCCGTGCCCTCAGCGTCCGCATTTTCCGATCCATTCACCGGACAGTCCAGATACATATCGAGTGAATCTGCAGCCATAACGCCCTCCACGGCATCATCATCATATAGTGACCCCTTTACAGGGCCCAGTCGCTATATTTCAGGCACCCCCACAGTGTCACAGTCACAGGCCCCGACGGGTTCTGTAATCCCAGTGGTGGGTCCTTAGAATGTCGGCGCGTAAGACAGATTGCTTACACCATATCCCTCCGTTAGTCAAAGCCTTTGCTCTTCAAGCAGGCGAATGTATCTGCTATGCAAGGGAAGCTTCACCAGTTCGATCAGGCTCTGCGCAGCGAGATTGTACGGAATTCTGGTCTCCTGCATTTAGAGTGTCTAACTTGCGCGCAGTCGACATCCGCGCTTGCCATGTATCCTGAAGAGACCATGCACCTCGAAGAGGCTTTCACATTCCTCACGCAGTCTACCGCTGGAAAGTCACCCGCAGTCAAACTGTCAAGTACGCACGTCGAAACTGTCGTTCAAATTCTCGATCGGTGGCCAGCGTCGCAACGTTTTCCAGGTACCCAGCTCACGGCCACAGTCTCAAACCCTGTAATCTGATAGGTTTTTGGTTCAGTCATTGACCTTGCGCGCCTTCTAAGTGGCTTCTGCGCGGACCTCATCAATAACAGCACTTTTTTCGATGCACTGCTTCGAGCCGCGGAACTCTCAATTGACAACAGTGCCCCATCATCACCCAAGGCCAAGGAAACGAATGTCCTGCTCGTCTTGCGGACTGTGGCGAATGCATTACAAGAGGGCACCAAGATCAGTGGTGGCGGTTGGATTGAGAAAGTGCGTTCCTAGGACCTCGGTCCGTCGTTCGCTCATGTAAGGTGGCACCGTGTCACTGCCTGATATGCGCAGATTTTCGGGATCCTCGGCAACGCACAGTATGAGAAATTCACCAAGGGACAACGCCTCGCTCTGTCCACCGTACTTTTCAAGTAAGTACTTCTCTGCTTTTCTACTCTGGTCCAACTACCCCTCCTCCTCGCTTTGTGTGGCTGGGGCTAACTGGTTCGGACAGCTTTTCCTGCTTAGTGCTACAAGAAGGCGTTGATGCGGGCCTGCGCGCACAGCATATTCGCCTTATAACCGACGTATGGTTTCTGCTTGATGATTGGTGCCGCGGCTAGATTCCGACAGGAACGTATGATCCACAGGTTCTCCGTCTAGAACGTGCGGACTCAGAAGTGGCATATCGAGCGCTTGTGGGCCTAGGCAATGTGGTAAGCTAATGAGCCCATCATTCCCAGGTCTCATCTTACCCTTGGTTGTCACAGCTATATGCGGCGAGGGAGCAGACCGCTCCATTCGAGGCTGCAACAATCAGTTCTCTGAAGACCACAATCGCGGAGTTGCCCTCCCAGTTCAGGGACACGAGGATTAATGAAATAGTAAGCGAGATACTGACATTGGCATGATGTACCTACGTTCTATTGTGGGGTGTCCGCATTGAACTTTATTGGGTTTTCTGGGATAGCGAAGGCTGAATAGAAATGCGGCGAGATGTATGCCATCATTTGAATATGTCTGAACCTCGCGTGGAGGAAAAGTGTAGCTGGCTGGTCAGGAATAGGTGGATACGCATTTGTAGGATCAATGTCGGGCGCTTGGCTCCGTGGCAAGTAATCAATATTAATCAATAGCCAAACGCCGCAATAATAGCCCAACTACAACGATAACGATATCCGGTTGAATGCATGACTCGATCGACCACATACTTGTCTTATAACACCTCTGTTTCCCTCTACTATCACCTATCCCACCACCACATCATACGAGGGATTCGCCACATTACAGGCCAATGGACATAATTCGTATCTACATCGTGAGGCACGGCGAAACGGAAGAGAACAGGCAGAAGATCATCCAGGGCCACCTTGATTCGCCTCTCAATGCCGAGGGCGAGAGGCAGGCAGACCTAGTGGCACACGCGTTGAAGGACGTTCCGTTCGACGTCTGCTACTCCAGCGACCTCCGGCGTGCCGCGTATACCGCGAAGCGAATCCTAGTATACCATTCCCGCGCGGAATTACAGACACAAGAGGCTGTACGGGAACGGGTGCGGGGCTGCGTCGTTATCAACCTGTTTTCGATGCTGACTGACGAGGGCGGAAATAGTATATGGGCGTTTTTCAGGGTCACGTATGGGGAGAAGGGAATGCGCTCTTCTCCTCCTCGGAGGACGGAGAAAGGGGGGAGGCGGTGGATGAGCCAGAAAGTCCGGAAGCGGTGAAGAAGCGTGCGATGGCGTGGTGGAACGAAACGATCGTGGGGACGAAGGCGTCGTACGTTTTGATCGTCAGTCACGGCGCTTGGATCCGGCTGCTGGTGCAGGGACTGCTGGAGGACGAGGCTATCCGCGCTGCGCTCGGCGTACGGGTAGGGAGGTGTCTCAACACTGGAGTGTCGATGGTGGAGATACCGAGGGAGAGAGGTCGTGGAGATTTATTGCGATATGGGGATGTGGTTCACTTGCGAGAGGCCGCGGACGTGGCTGTCGTGGAGGGCAACGCTGACGAAAGGGGGATAGAGTAATTGGGATTAGAAATGTCACTATTACATTGGATGAGATCAGAATGCACAGAACCGTATGCCACCAATTGGAAGAGGCCGTACGACGGCGCTGGATGATGTCGTGTCACTCTTTTCGCTGATACGTACCATCATCATGATATACCAGAGATGAAACGGGCGTAGGATCACTGTGCAGCCTTGCCTTTACCTTTGACTCAAGGGTAAAGGTAGGGCTACACAGCGAGACAG
>Ga0137394_10002362_pt1 | contig 13956 bp, 10 predicted proteins | sample czobulk116metaG_FD_108278 | JGI IMG/M metagenome (GOLD analysis project Ga0137394, IMG submission 108278) | Vadose zone soil microbial communities from Angelo Coast Range Reserve, California, USA - czobulk1.16 metaG | ecosystem: Environmental > Terrestrial > Soil > Vadose zone | place: USA...
CAATTAATTATCGGAGCACCCTAAGGCGCGTCCGGATCTATGCGGTCCGTGGGAGCCGGCTACATCGCATACGCGATATGTGCTTCAAACGCACATAGTTTCAACATTTGGATCTCGGTGCGGATGCGGGACTGGACGCCGACCATATCGTACTTCTGAGAGGCGGCAAGGAGCACTACCGCTTTGTCATACGAGTTGGTTATCACGGAAGGAATCGGGTACAGCATTGTGAGAAGGCTATGCAGCACCTCCGCGTCCTCGGATAGGTGCACCACTGGAAGCCCATCAATGGTATCACCGTTCGGGGGTTGGGGAAGGGAAAACATGCCATAAAAGAATGGCGATGCCGATGATAACACCAGTTTGTGGATCCGGAAATCGACAAGGTCGCATGATTGAATTATTATGTCGGCATCAGACCTATCTAGGTGATCAGGCAGGGGTGATGCATTCTGCGGGCAAGTGGGAGTCCGGGAAGTTTGAGATGGTCCAAGGATCACCATGTCTGATTCGGCCTATAGTCTATTTGTCACCAGTACCATATAGTTTCACAAATAGTCAACACTTACCTTTGTCATACAACTGTGAACAACATCCGTTAAGGCCATCCAGAAGGCATGTATTGCTTGGCTAGGTATGTTTGCGCAATGACACTGATAACCCCAAGCGCTTGAATGGCGCGACAACAACATGTGGAATTCAGTAATATCAAAAAGAGCTGGAAATTCCGCTATAGAATTGATGTATTCACCCAGCCGAGTCAGTGTGCCATACCCGCAAGGTTGGCTGGCCATTGTACTGGGTATACCATTTGTCCTGAATGCTGTAAGATCCACTCTTAGATGAGCTCGAACATTCTGGTGATACTTCCAGAGTTCGTGAAGATAAATCCCGGGTATGGTACCAAGCTTGTCTTCCAAATCCTCAAGCGCAAATGAGAAAGTCAATGTGGAGCGTGCCGCTTGAAGTGCCTCCTGACGAAGTCCATATTTTTGTGCGAGGGAGTAAGCTTGGAAAGCAGTCTTTGAACCAATAAACGACGGATTCTGTAATGAAAGAACAGCCCGGATGCGATCAAGAATTATATCCATGTTATACTTTTGAGCCGCCGACAGAAGGATCATTGTTTGTTCGATAGTTGAAGGAAGGATGGGAAGGATGGGAAGGATGAAAGTGAGGAGACCGGAGAGGGTGGCACCGCTGTCGGATAGCTGCACGGATGCAAGGGCCACGGTGGCATTGGCAGCAGCATGCGAATTCGAAGCGGATTGGATGAGCTCCTGGAGGACAGGGGAGACTTTGATGAGATAGAGTTTCAGGACTCTAAACTCATGGTGGTCGCATGAACGAAGAATGATATCGGCATCAGGGTCATCAAAACGTAAAACCCCTGGGAGTGAACCTGAGAAAAACAGAAGTAAGGACTCCTCCTCGCTGATTTTTTGTGTCGACATTGTGCTCAACTCAAGAGAACGTTGAACGAGGTCAAGACAACCAAGGCAAAACTGAGTCGATCGCCCAGGGCGACATGGCTTACGTCATATTCGTCACACGGGCAAGAACCGATAGGGCCGCTAAGTTGACTTGATTCGCAAATTATGATAGACAATTGAATAATTTGTTGACCTGTAAACTAAACAGGTTACAGCACGTGAGATCCACTGTTTTAAATATTTATTGATATAATTAGAGCTCGCCTAACAAGCCATTTGATATTTAATTGTTTGGGTATTCCTATTTATAATAACGTGACATATAAGGAGGTGTCAACAAATTATTTAATTGACTTAATATAATTTGTGATCACAATCAAGTCTACTTAGCAGTCAGTATATTGGACATTAATCGACTGCTAAGCTGATTATAAGCGGACTTGGTTTATCGGTTCTTGCCCATCGTGTTATTACGACCGTCGTCGTCTTACATATTTGAGTGTACAACCAGCATTTTAGGACAAATCGAATGATAGGAGAAAATGCGAGGGGCGCAGTTGAGACCAGTGTCTGAAAATGCAAACAATATCATATGGCATTCATCATGCTAGATATAATTTGTTTTCAGGTATCCTGAACAGCACACCGATCACACAAGATCATCTAGCATCTGAGGTATGGCTCGGAGATACGCCCGAAAGAGCGCAAACGGAGGCCCTAAGGGTGGAGACTGAGCGCCAGTCGCTTACAGGCCCTGAATAAATGAAACAATCAGTAGCTCAACCACGAGATTCCGAGTCTCTGTGCGTGCTCTGACTTGCCGGCGGAGGTACTAACCATACTATTGCAGCGAAATTCCATTCGTACGCCAAGTGCCATTTCATTGGCTGCTCGATGTCTGAAGCTGAATCTGAGGAGATTGCCTTGAATGATCTGACAGAACAGGGTATTGATGATATTGAGGCTTGAAGAGTAGATGCCGTCCTTCGATGGGCGGTGACAAAGTTGAAACGAATGCAAACGCGTACATCACATGATTCAGAGACAAGGCGATTCATGTGAGGTGACGGTCATGCTATCGTCAGGGATGTCTTTTAATGGCCGTTGAGATGGAGACCTACCACCACCGGTTTTGATCCTCCGCTTTTGGTGACGCAGCGCAGTCGGACACTGGGTGGCAAGAGCTTTGGGTGCCGACCCTTTGACGTGGGATTGATCATCGTTGACGATACCTGTGTAGAGCTCGTTTGGAAGGGGTGGGACCCAGGCAAAGAGTGTCTCTTTGAGGGACTTTTCATCTGGCGCATGCGTGGGACCACGAGTTCGAAATGACACCAGCTACTTCGGTGACCTTGTGTATGCGCTTGGTAAATTTGACGATGACCTGCATGATCGACCATGAAGGACGAGGACGAAAAGAACGGGGAAGGGTCGAATAGTAGATGAGCCATGGGTACGAGGAGAACGGTTGTCAGGAGACGCTGAGAGACGTAGATTGACGTTAATGGTTCGTTGGTGAAGGTATACCGGAATTTTGTCGTACATTAAATGGTGGGGAGAAGAAGAGGAACGAGAATAGGAGAGATAGGAATGTTTTGGGGAGGGTCAGGGTGCGCAGGACACACACGAATTCCCCGTAAGGCTTAGCGGCGAGTAGAAGCGTGTCGTGTGGGTCTGAACGCCTGCCAATTGCGCACATTGAGACACCGAATAAGTATCAAAGGGTAAATGCGGAACTCGCCTTGTCTCGCGCAAGTGTCAGATTTCGCTCAAGCTCTGTGCAATATTCCTCCCCTCGGCGAACATGCACCTCGAAGCAGAACTCACAAGCTTTCGCAGGATTGTAACTGCCAGTTCTAACGGTATGCGACCCCAGAGCTGCAAGGTACTTCTTACGCAGGCTGGAAGGTTGCATGAGTGGGTTTGTGAACATTTGCTTCAGTTCTGCGAAAAGTTCTGCGAAAAGTTTGGAGAGCCATCGAGGGAGAAGGGATTGACTGTTGTCGGCCGAATCACCAAAAAAAAAGACTCCAACTCTGGAATTGGCTTGGGTCACTTCAGGACAACCAAACCAGATTTTTGAAGGGCCATTACGACCACCGAGGAAAGACTCGAGGCATGAGAGCATATCGTCTCTGCGGCACCTTCGGAAGATGGTAAGGCTGCGCAACGCCCAACCTTCAAATAAGCGCAGTCCGCTTCCAATATTTTCAAGCGTCATGGAGTAATCGAGAGTGAGGTGTGCAGCAGTGCTCGTTTCAGGTGAGAGCCTGTTTCTGCTTGCAATGGCAAACGCATGGAACGCCTGATCTCCGGTTTGTGCCGTCAGCTTTCTATGACTAACCTCAGCACGGATGGAGGACTGGGCAGCGGGCATATCATACTTCTGCGCTGCAGCGAGGAGGGACAAAACTCTGTCATAAGTAGCAGGTAACTCCGAAGGAATGGGGTATAGCACGGTGATGAGAGCCCGTACTGATTCCGCATCCTCGGATAAACGCAACACGGGAAGTCCGTCGACGATCTCGTTGGAGGGCTGTGGTAGCGAAAATATATCCCTAAAGACCTGGGACGAGAAGGCCAACATCGACTTGTGGATGCGGAATTTAACAAAGTCGGAGGACTGGATTATAAGATCTGCCTCGTTAACATAAATGGATTCAGGCAATGGTGGGATAGCAGGAGGACACGCATGATCCTGGGCGTGTGCTTCACATCCTAACCCTGGGATAGAGAGCAGTGATTCAGCCTGTGTGTACAGCGTACTTGTTAGGGGGTTCCCAAAATCCATATTAATGCCACTCGCCTTCGCTATATTCTCGTTAACAAAGTTGGTCAACGCCGTCCAGAATTTATGCATGGTCTGGCCAGGAATATTTGTACATGAGCAGCCATTGCCCGGAAATTGAGCGACTTCTCCGACGTGGCACGCCAAGGTTGTCTGAAAGTCGACGGAGTTAAAACAAGAGGGAGTCCGGGCTATGGAAACAATGTAACTATCAAGCCAGTTCGGGGTTCCCCAATTAGTAAGCACAATACAAGTTAGACCTGTAATTGTGCCGCCAGCGGCAGACCCCCTAAAATTGTCAACGCCCGATAAGAGATTGTTCCGGACATTCTGGTGGTATTGCCAAAGTTCGTGAAGATAGACACCTTGTGGGATATCGGACCTGGCCTCCAGGTTCTCAATGATCAGGTTGAATGCCAATGATATTTTCGCTGCCTGGGCTGCCTCCTCACGGAGTCCATGTTTCCGAGCGAGAGAATAAGCATAGAAAGCATTCTCTTGACAGATGATAGGTGGCTCCCGTAAGGCGATGCTGCCACGAATGTGGACCAGCACGGAGACCATGTCATATGTTTGAGCGACCGAAAGAAGTACCATGATTTTCTCGAGGGTAGAGGGAAGGACAGGGGGCACGGGAAATATGAAAGTGAGGAGGGTTGATAGGACATCACCATTGTCGGGCAGCTGCACAACGGGAAGTGACGCCTTAGCACCGGAAGACATGGCAGGGCATGAGATATCTTGTATCCGCTTGCTGAGAACTGGAGAACTGTGGATAATATACAGCTTGAGCACACGAAATTCTTGCTCGTCGCGGGAACGAAGGACGATGTCTGCGTCGGGGTAGTCAAAGACCGTATTGGGGGAGTTATTATCTGGGTTAATCGGGAGCACTGGTGTCGTAGGGCGGATTGTCGCCATTGAGACACCTGTGGACAGGGCCGACAGAATCGTACAGGGTACAAATGAAAGACAAGGATTGCAGTAGGGTGATGACACTATGCCGGATCCGAAGGAAGTACGGTAGGGTTAGGGGTAACGTGACAAGTCGGATCACGTGCGCGCCGCTGGGCAACAGTACCTCACATCAGTACCTCACATCTTCCTCCTCGTCCGACAAGCCCGCCATGCCGCCACGTTCCACCTTCGTCCGAGGCCCCTCAACTACACAGAACCATCGGACGGCCTCAATTCCATGCCACAAGACTACGAACACTGGCACTGGCACGCGCCCTTACCGTACTAAAGGATGGCCCGCTGTGTTCTCCATTCCTTACTTTCCTATTTCTTTCTAGACCTCTCCCCTCGATTACATGCAGCTTCCCCGGCTCCCCTCACCCTCGTCGTTCTCGTGCCTGCTGCCGCGCGTTTAGATACAATTTAGTGATATTTCTGTGTATTGGCCAACGTTCCCTTTCTCCTCGTGTTCTCACTTGCTCTAGACTCGTTATCTAAGGCCCAAGTAGTGTACATAATCACTCCTCTCGCTATCCTCGTGACATTCCCCTCAGCTCGAGCTACCCTTCTCACTCGCGCGACCTTGGCCATAGCGATCTCAGACCCACCTGTCTTCCCCCCTCCTACCTTTTTTCCTATCGAACCCACGAGCGTGGTCCTCGGACTAACACCACAATGTACTAACGACCACTGGCTTACATGCTACTCCTTTTCCCTAATGTTCGTACCTGCTGACTTGTAATGCATCCGCTGGGGTTCCACGGAGTAATCGCGACGTCAATTATTTGCTCGGAGGGACCCATCCTGTATTCTTCGTTGGTTCAGCCATTCACTCGATGAACGCGATCGTAAGAAAGGTTTCTTCTCAACGCGCAGCAGGTACACAAGTGCATTATACGATCCTTCATAGAGCCCTACCTTGCGCGCACCATCGTCGATTCCCAGATCTCAAGACTCGATGCCGTACCTAGGGCCTACGCCAGGGAGCCAGTCCGAGTCAATCCCGATAACGAAATCCTTCATCCTTCATCCTTCATCGCCTCGCCTTTCCCGCCTCGCATCCTCAGATCTCCCTCTTCTTCGTTTCTTCGTGTCCTTTCGTTTCATGACTAGTCACCTTGCTTTCTATTTCACCTCGGATCTGTCAGTCTTCCTCGCGCCTTACATGCGAGACACCTTATTTCGCTTCAGCGCGACGATGAATGATGATAATGACGACACTTTGTGTGAAAAGCAATTGCATTACAGGGAGGGCAGTACTACTTATGAGCAAGACGCAGAATAGGGGACAACAGCGCCGATATGATTTCAGCACATGAGCCGACACAGTGTGGCAAAGCTTCTTCCCTATCACGGCGTTCACTCATATATCACATAAGAGCTCCATCTCCACTTCCCCTCAAGGCTTTTCCTTGGTTATGTTCACGCCATTACTTCCTTGGTTGGCTAATTGGCTCCGAATCCCGGTTCAAACACCTGCCAAATGCGCATGTTGAGACATCACAATTATCTCAAAAAGTCAATGCGGAACTCGCCTTATCTCGCGCAAATGCCAGTTTCTGCTCCAGTTCTGTGCAGTATTCCTCCCCTTGGCGGCCATGTACGCAAAAGCAGAATTCGCATTCCTTCGGTGGACTCCAATTGTCTTTGAAAGTGTGAGATCGTAGAGCCGCAAAGTATTTCTTACGAATACTTGAAGGTTCGAGGAGTGGGTTGGTAAACGTCTGGTTCAGTTCTGTGATCTGTCCTCTGAAAAGGTTGGACAACCATGCAGGGAGAATGAGCCTTGTGCTGTGGAGAAACTTGTTTCCCGGACAACCAGCCCAGATTTTTGATGGGCCATTTTGAACATCCAGGAAGGACTCGAAGCATGCGACGATGTCGTCTCGGCAGCACTTTCGAAAGGTGGCAAGGTCACGCAGCGCCCAGCCTTCCAACTCTTGCAGCTCACTTCCAAGAGTTTCCAATGTCATAGGGTAGTTGAGGGTGAGGTGCGCAACAGTGTTGAGTTCGGGTAAAAGCCGGTTCCTGCTCGCAATGGAATAAGCACGAAATGCCTGATCCCCGCTTTGCGCCGTCAGCTTTCTGTAGCTGATCTCCGCACGGATGGAGGACTGGATAGCAGGCATGTCGTACTTCTGGGAAGCAGCAAGCAGGGATAAAGCCCTGTCGTACGTGACAGGTATCTCCGAAGGAATAGGGTACAGCATAGTGACGAGAGCTAGTACCAACTCCGCATCCTCGAACATATGCAATACGGGGAGCCCATTTACAATCTCGTCGGCAGGCTGTGGGAGCGAAAACATATCCTTGAAAATTTGGGATGCGGAGGCCAATATCGACTTGTGGACGTGGAATTGAACAAAGTCGGACGACTGGATCACAAGATCTGCCCCGCTTACATCCAGGGATCCAGACAGTGACGGAACAACAGGATGATAATTATGATCTTGAGAGCGTGCTTCACGCCCTGAACATAGCATGGTGAGAGACGATTCAGCCTGTGTGTTCGTCGCAGTATTCATAAAAACTCATATTAATGTTACTCGCCTTCGCTACATTCTCATTTACAAAGTTAGTCAAAGCTGTCCAGAACATACGCATGGTCTGGAGAGGAATTTGTGTACACGATGAGCATCCATTGTTTCTGACGTGACATGCCAAGGTTTTCTGAAACTCGAGGGGATCAAAACAGGAGGGAGTCTGGGTGATGGAAACAATGTAATCATCGAGCCATTTCGGGCTTCCCAAATGTGTACGCGAGACGCAAGTTAGGCCTGTCAGTGTGCCGCCAGCGGCGGACCTTCTAAAGTCGTCGTTGCTTGATAAGAGATTGGTCCGAACATTCTGGTGGTATTTCCAGAGTTCGTGAAGATAGACACCTTGCGGGACATCAGATCTGCCTTGCAGGTTCTCAATAGTCAAAGTGAAGGCCAACGAGATTTTGGCTGCCTTGGCTGCCTCTTCACGGAGTCCAAATTTCTGAGCGAGGGGAAATGCATGGAAAGCATTTTCCGGGCAGATGAGAGGTGGATCTTTTGATTCGATGCAGCAACGAATGTGTTCCAGCACGGAGGCCATTCCATATTTTTGCGCCACCGAAAGTAACTCCAAAATTTCCTCAAGTGCGCAAGGAAGAATAGGAGACATGGGGAAAATGAACGTGAGGAGGCATGAAAGGATTGCACCACAGTCAGGCAGCTGCACAACCGGAAGCGGCGTTCCAACATCGGAAAGAACGGCGGGTCGTGAGGGGCCAGAAATCGAGATCGCTTGTATCCGTTCGCTGAGAATGGGAGAGCACTTGACGATGTACAACTTGAGTAGACGAAATTCTTGCGAGTCGCAAGAACGAAGGATGATATCTGCATCAGGATAGTCGACAAGCGTCCTACTCGGCTCCTCATCGGTGGACGGAGGCGGGGATGAGGTGGACAGAGGCGGGGATGAGACAGAAGACTCAGGGGCTGTCGCCATGGAGGTACTGTATTGCACTTACAGACGTGCACTTACAGACGGGACAACTTGCAGAGTCCCGGGCCAAAACATAAAACTGGAGACGCTGATGTAAGTAGGTCGGGGCGTCAGATCATGTGACGGTGGGCAACGGGCAACGGGAAACGTGAAAATATATTTGGCCAACACGCTATTCAACATACAGTACTATAGCTTAGGGAACCAGTCATAAAACAATGGACCATAGCGGTTGCGACTCGACAAGAAGATCTTCGATTTTCAGTATACGATAACTACGAACAGCGGGAATCGAGATAGTGAGAGATAGCAGAGGTACATGGTATCATAAGTCCCAACATCAACACGCTGGCACTAACGTACAGGTAATGCTCACCGTATCAGATCTGTATGTGTTCACTGGCAGGCAGATAACAAGCCGAGTGCACGGAGGTGAGCTAGATTGCCCAGAGTTTTGTCGCAGTCTGTGCGTCCGAGTCGATGTAGAATCCTCTAAGTCGATAGTCACCTGGGCCCAGGCAAGAGGACGATGTCATAACCGGTATGTCGAGTTCCCTTCGCCGAAAGGAAAGGCTTGCTCTATCGCATCTACTGGGGAATAACCTACGTCTTCCCCGGGCACAAACACCTGCCAATGGCGTAAGATCGGACATTAGAACGTCTTCAAAAGTAAAGCGGGACTCACCTGATCTCGTGCGCGCGCCAACTTTTGCTCGAGCTCTAAGCGATACTCCTCCCCTTGGCGGGCATGCACCCGCAAGCAAAATTCACACCCTTTCTTAGTTTCGTTGCCACCGGCGTGCGTCTGTAGCGCTGCCAGATATCTCCCACGAATTTTCGAAGGCTTCATGATTGCGCTCGTGAAATTCTCCCTGAGCCGATGGATTTGTAATGTGAAAAGTTCTTCCAGCCACGAGGAAAGGGTTGGCTTCGAGGCGCCAGCATGGGAAGAAAGGGCTGATTCGTCGGGACAACCTACCCAGATCTTTGATGGACCAATGCGAATGTCAAGAAACGACTTGAAGCATGAGACGACGTCGTCTCGCCGTAACTTCCGATATCTGACAAGGTCGCCAACGCGCAGCCTTCAAATAGGCGTGGTTCGCTCCGAGACTTTCAAATGTCAAAGGGTAGTCGAGTGTGAGGTATGCGGTGGCGCAGGTTTTGGGTAACAGCCTGTCTCTGTTTGCAATGGCGTATGCGCGGAATGCCTCGCCTCCAGTTCGTGTGGCTGGCATTGTGCGACGGAGCTCTGAGCGGATAAAGGACTGGACGGCAGGCATATCGTACCTCTGAGGAGCAGCAAGCAGGAACAAAACTCTGTCATGCGCGACAGGTATCTCCGAAGGTATAGGATATAACACGGTAATGAGAGCCCGGAGTATTTCCGCATCATCGAACATGGGTACCACGGGGAGGTCGTTGACAATCTCGGTGGGAGGCTGGGGGAGCGAAAACACGGTCCTGAAAAACTGGGACGAGAAAGCAAGTACCGACTTGTGGACGCGAAAATTGACGAGGTCGGACGACTGAATTATGATATCTGCTTTGCAAGAGTATAGATATTCAGGCAATGGCAGGACAGGCGCTGGAGGACGTGTATGATCATGGGTACATGATTCCCACCCTGATCCTAAGACGGAGAGTGTCGATTCTGCCTATCAAGTGTTTGTCCTTGCCATATGAAATGCAATAATTCGTATCGGTTACACTCACCTTTGCTATATTCCCATTGACGAAGTTGGTCAGCGCAGAGTGTATTTATGTTCTCGTTGGGGATTTTGAGCACGATGCGCATGGGTTCCTTACAAACGGCAACCAAGACGAACTTTTGCTCAGGGTATGGTCGACCAAGGTTTTATGGAATTCAATGGGATTGAAGGAAGATGGCCCCGTAGCTATGGAAGTTAAGTAGTCATCAAGCCAACGCGGGGTTCCCCGAGGGCTGAGAGAAACGCATATTTGACCCAAGAGTGTGTTGTCGGCGCAGGATCTAATAAACTCTTCGACGTGCGATTTGAGATTTCTCTTGACACTCTTGTGGTATTTCCAAAGCTCGTAAAGATAAGCACCTGGCATGACATTGAGTTTGTCGTCCAAATTCTCGATGGTCAGAGTAAACCTCAATGTAAGTCTGGCGGCCTTGGCTACCTCCTGACGGAGACTATGTTTCTGAGAGGGTATAGGCGTGGAATGCATTCTCTGGGCAGATGAAAGGTGGATCTTTTGAGGCGGCACAGTTACGAATATGGGACAGCACAGATGCCATTTCATACTTCTGTGCGACCGATAGAAGCTGCATGATTTCTTCGAGAGTGGGGAGAAGGACCGTGGCCACGGGAAAAATGAAGGTGAGGAGAGTCGAAAGGATGACACCATTATCTGGCAGCTGCACAACAGGGAGTACTAGTAGTGAATGAGTATTGATAGAAATGGCGGGTTGTGGTGGTTTGGAAGAAGCTTGTATCTGTTTGTCGAGAACGGGAGAGTTCTTGATAACAAATAACTTTAGTACACGAAATTCCTGCGAATCGCAAGAACGAAGGATGAGATCTGCATCGGGATCATCAGCGAATGCCTTGAAGGGGTTCAGTATCTGGACTGGACGGTGGCGGGCGTGTGTAAGGGGATCGAGGGACTGTCGCCATAGGTGTTTTAGCGGACAGATGACAACGGCACAGAATTGTAGATTAGGAGGAAAGGTGAGGTTATATAGTCATATGACACTCACGCCCACCACGGCGTGTAGGCCGACAACGGCTCAAAACATCACCATCCTGACTTCTGAGCACCGAATTGAACTGTCTAGCAGATAACGAATCAGGCCTTAATCAGGGCCAGACCGAACGTTGGAAATCTCGTGAATTGGGAGGTGTGAGATCCGATCATGATATGCAGTGAGAGCACTGTATGCTTAATGTTTTGGGGGAGTTTTATATTACGAGTATGACTGATTGTTTATCTACAGTTCTGGTGAAAGTTTATGGGGCATAGAAAAAACAGGAAGGAGGCGCGAGAGAGGACGGGACAGGGCTTGGACTTGCTTTCTGCTTGCGAGAGGTAGTCAATGTTTTATGCCATGATCATGGCTGGGCTACGGTAGGCAACGAGGATGTTGTGAGAGTGTGTGGCCTAGATGCCGGACAATGTGAGGAATGAGAAGGGGATGCAGGACATCTGGGAGTGTGGGAGTGTTGGTCGAAATCGAAATGGGAAAACCGTGGTGGTCTCGTGATGACCATTGACACGTGATCGCAGCATAACCTCATAACTACAATCATCAACTGCGGCTTCACCAAATCTCTTTCTTTTATAACCGTCCCACAAAGGCCCATAATACTCTGCCATCATGCTTGTTTCTTCAAAACTATTTCCTCAAGGAACCAAAAGTAGTATGCACACGTTGGTTCTACGATATGGATCGAGACACGTCCTCGTCCTTCTACCAAAAACCTTCCAAGTGCGAGCAATCGTTTAGTATTAACCTTTGCAGTTCTTGATCATCTTTTTAGGAACTGATGACTATCACACGCTCAATTTTTGGCGGCGCACCTGGTTCGACCTTTGTCTTTGAAACTCGCGACCTCAATGTCTGGCCGGACACCCCGGTTGAGATTCACCCGACTGCATGGGAAGCAATTGCAATGACAGTGAGCACAGTTGTTGTCAGCGACAAGGATCGGGGGACCTCTCGAGGTGAGTGAAGGTCACGCTTTCCTCCCCGCAATTTCGCTGACATGTATGCTAATTATCTCAAGGTGAAGAGCATGGCCAAGTCCCGCTACGCCCTCACATTCGCGGAAACACTTCTGTCACTCCTAAACATGCGCAAAAGACCGCTTCCGGATCTTCCAATGAAGTTCCGCGGTCCGAAAACAGCCCCAGCGGCGCTGGCACGAGCTATGATGACATCCTGGACGCCATGCCGATGGATGATCTTGCCGAAGAAGATCTTGCGTCTGACGATAACGACGGCGCTGCTGTCGTGCTCGCGCAACGGAAGGGCAAGAGCAAGGCGCGCGTTCGTATCGAATCCGATGATGAGTCCGAGGACGTCGACGAAGAAGGCTACGTCGAGGCTGCGTTCCCTGTTGTCAAGTTACCGGCTTCATACAAACTGCGAAATGCCGTGGAACCATCCTTCTCGATCACCCCTTCGTCGTCATCAAAACGTGTTGCCACTCCACCCAGGACTGTCCGGGGGTCCGGAGGTGCCCGTGGGCTGTTCTCTCCCATTAGGGTCAGATCTGGCCTTGCGAAGACATTCCCACCGCCTGCGCACTCGGACGAGGATGTGGACGTCAAACCTCCCGCTTACCAGACCGCCCACGTTGCCTCAGATGAGTCTCCACGTCCCGGTAGTCAGTACTTTTCCTCTGATATGATTGCATAGCCACGCGCTGACGCCACCACTATACCAGAGGCAGCGTCCAACGTTACCCCGCTGAAGGAGACGCAGAACGATGGCAAGTCAACTGAGTCTTCGAAATTGTCTGGCCCTTGACCTTACGCTCTTTGAACAGATCCCACCGCACGGTCGACGTCCAAGCCCACGCTACACCTCGCCACAGTTGTTGGTTCGATCACCGCGCCACCTAACGACAAACTTCTTATCACGATCCGGCACCCGCCAACCGACAAGGAAAACAAGTTCAAAGTCAAGGCGACGCACACTGTTGGCCGGGTTCTCTCAAGCGCCTGTCTCGCCTTCGGGCTCAACGCCAGTGGGTACGTCTACTATTCCTACCCAGTTGCTTCGGGTGTTGTTTCCATGGTTCGGAAAGCTGACATGTACCTTGTCACCGATGCTATAGTGCCTCTCTGATGCATTGGTCGGAGGAGGATGGTCTCGAGACGTCATATCGGTGCGGAAATGACCTCTCGATGGGCAGCGTTGCAGTAGAGGGCACCGTTTTCATCATCGAACTCGCGAAGTAAGAGTAAGACTTATGCCATGCGCATGCGCAGGTCTTTGAGTGCAAAATTTCACGCTCCTGTTTTTCTGTCTGTCTTACGGACGGTCAGTGATATATAGTGATAGCTAAATATTGACATTCCGATGACATACAGTGATGTATACGATGTGGATGTAGTTTCATCATGATCATGTACAGACTGGTAGTTTGTTTTTCTTCGTAACTGTACTAGTACTGTACAGGCTGTCTGTTGCATGATGCCGAGTTGTGAAATGACTACAGTAGTGCGACGCCATCCGGGACATTCACTGTCAACATTACCCGGTATGTAAATTTAAAAACTATAAGTAATTTACAGAATGAATATAAGATCTTTTCATTGTCCATA
>Ga0137394_10002363_pt1 | contig 13955 bp, 14 predicted proteins | sample czobulk116metaG_FD_108278 | JGI IMG/M metagenome (GOLD analysis project Ga0137394, IMG submission 108278) | Vadose zone soil microbial communities from Angelo Coast Range Reserve, California, USA - czobulk1.16 metaG | ecosystem: Environmental > Terrestrial > Soil > Vadose zone | place: USA...
TACATGCGGCAGTGAGGACTTGTGATGCTGAAGCGCTCGAGGGTACTTTCCGCGAGACCTTTTTTGATTCCATTAACGTCCGGCCCAGGGTGAAAAACCGTACATGGTCCTCAGAAACCAAATACACACTAGCAGTGTCATTACGAGGCGTTCGTTGAACACTACTGTGTAGCTCGCGAGGGTGAATATGTCGGTCCTCCCAAGGGCAAGACGACGCAACCAGAGGTAGAGAGAATCATGATACGCAAAGCGTCGAGGTTCAGGTGTTCCAACATTGGGAACTCTTCGTCTATAGCCTCTAATGATCTTTTACAAGATTGAGAACAGGTAACCCATCTTGATGCGGACGTGGCGCACGTGATCACAGGTGGATGCTTACTTCTTTCTTCTCTGCAGCGATGTCGCAGGCTTCGTTGACACGATCCATAGGGCACAATGGGCGAAACGTGAGGCGAACTTTCCGGCATATCTACTATAGGCGTGCAATATCTACAGAAGTGGCAAAGATTCTGGTGGAATGCCGGCCCAAGTATGAGGTGTCGCCATGATGTTAATAGCGAAGATGGCGATACCTCATACTTGGCCCGGAGATGACCTCCGGCAAACATGCGTAAGTTCGAACCGCGGGCGTTCGTCGTCACATGTTCTCTCCTTGATGACACGGTTCTCGTCAGCGACATCGTCACCCAGAAGGACCAGCCGATAGAGAAGAAATATGGTGAGAAGCGAATACGTCGAGGAACGTGGGGCAAGTGGGCCGTGACCGTCAACCTGATAAGCAGAGCAGAAAAAAGGGAATGTAATACCCATAATACTGGACGTCACGACTAGATGCGCGTCTGACTAACCTTCCACCTCCGGTGAATGGAGAGCAAATGTCAGTAGACAAGCAACGAGCTATGGAAAGGAAGTGAGCACAGACAAAGTTTGGATAGATAGGCATTTGCTGACCCTCTAAGAGCGGTGGACTCCTGGAAGTCCTTCTGAACGAGGACGAACTGGTGTTAGCTCTTTGCTGAGGCCAGACCAACGGCCTCGTTCTCGACGGCCGGTGAACACGGAACAGCACCCCCACCACCCGGCACGTAGAATGCGCCGTCACGAGCACCGTGTGTCCACCGAAAATCAAGTAGCAGGTCAGCGGACTCGCAAGCGCCTCGTGGAAACCTTCGCAGCCGGTGGGATGTGGTTTTCGGGCACTTCCCCGACTATAATATGCCCTCGAACGTAGTGTCTTTCCTGGATCGTGCGTCCATCCTCGATGGCTTGAAGCGCACACTGTCTGTCTGGTTCTTATGTTCCAGCATGCATGTATGAAAACCCTAAAAGTTCCGTCAGTCTCACCGAATGCGACGCAGGCGACGCTGTGCCCACTCTTCGCCCGGTCGATGTACTGTGGATCTAGAATTGAAGTGGGTTTTCCTAAAAAAGACGTACCAGAACATTGAATGAAAGAGTAATCATACGAAGATACCGGGGAATGAGAGGATCAAAGGAGTGGGCACATCAAAACGGAGATGAGCAGGGAAAGAGGGCACGAAGTTTGGGAGCGAAGATCTACTGCAGTATCGTATCACATGCGAAGGGGAAACGAGAAAATAAAGGGATAAGAGGGTTTCGCGCGGTCAATTATTTACGCGGTCGGATCAGCATGTGCGGGGAAGTGATGGCGTTGTCAAACGTGAGGTTCTTGAGGCCAAGGGAACCAGCAAGGCGGTACAGGGCGGGGCATCGGAGCGGGAATCATGGGCACACAACGGGACGAACGCGAAACTCGAGACAAGGGGTACAAAAAGTAACACGAGGCGGTGCGGCGAGGTAGTGGTGGTGTTGAGATCACACCGGTGGTTTCCAATCCTTCTGCATGCAGTCCCGCGCGCAATGGTGACACTTACCTTACAGTCCACGCAAGGTTCCATTCGAGGAATGGGAGGTGGTTTAGGAACTAATGTCCTCTTGCTTCCGCGATTAAAATGTACCCTGAAATTAGCCTTCCGGAGGCGCTGAGTATATGCGAGTTGGGGGACTCGGTACGACTTAGTTCGAAAGGCCAGAAAAATGACGCAGTCGGACACGAACGCGAAGGTCTGGACATAATGCATGTCAGAAATTCCGTTCTGCCAGTTAGGGGCAGCACGGCTCGCGCGCCCTCACTGATTATGATGTTCCATCGGTGAATGTGTTCCGAAACGCGTACTCGACGTCAACGATCGCACAGATCTTGTCGGTGCAAACTCATCAATGTCCTAAAAGTAGGTATCTTTAGTCACCTCTTGGCCGTGAGAACGAATAACCTGGAAGACGTACCTCCATCTCGTTGCCGTACTTGCGTACCAGTTTGTTTGGGTATTCCTCACCAAGGCATCACCCATAGAAGACGATAGAACCCGAAGCTAGCCTGATACGGCCGCATATACGAGAGCTGCCGGAACGGCCCTAGTCGAGCTTGGGCATCAGAGCAACAAGAAGTACTGTCGCTGCCAGAACTGGCTCTACCTGTGGAGAACGAACTGCGTCGAATCGCGAGCCGCAACCTCTTCCTGGGCCGTATTTGTGAAGTGTGCGCAAACAGCGTCAACCAGTGATAGTATTGCCGTTTTCTTCGTCGCAGGGTCTAAGGAACCAGGGGACAAGTCATAGAGGCGATCGCACGGCGGATCGCGATGGAGACTTGTGTTGGACAGGTGCGCATGGATCGAGAGAAGTTCTGGTATTATCTCGATGAATTATGTGCTTTTGTGGGGATAGCTTAAGATGAAGCCGAGATTTCGCCACTTCGATGCGCTGTAGCACGACCGGACTCTTTGAACTTATATGCAAAGGAAAAGACGATGTGTAACTCACATCACTATGCCCTCATTGTACTAGCCTTCCACCGGACGCAGCTGGACGCAGTCGACAGCACCCAGAAGCTTATCCCCCGCATGAATGGGGCTGTGGCCAGCTTACGGAGCCTTGTACGGATCTGATTGTTCATTGCACAACTGGCAGGGCATCGTTGGCAGTTTGTGGCGGTACGCTACAGGGTCATGGGGCCACGAATTCAAGAAAGATAGACATGAGAGGATGGGCGTTGATAGGGAGGAGCGGCAAGCGGCGAATCGGGCCAAGTGTCGGAAATTTCCGTCGGGTCTTGAAATTTGAAAGCTTGCGAATGACGGTGTCTTGCAAGTAAGCCAACTTCGTCTCTCCGTACTTAGGTGAATTTCTTTGCTTGCATCGCAAAAGCTGTGCTCTCCAGTTCGCAGCAATGATCGGTTTGTGTTTGTCTCATCAGGGGATCCAAGTCAAGCAACCGGGTCCAATAGCGCCGAGCCGCAATGTCAGCCATGAATCTTCATACGTCCCACTCCGTTGGTTTTGATGCCAGCCACATGCAAAAGGGTGGCATGTGAATCTTTACGACGCGTTGGTGATCATGGGCGGCTGCATCATTGATCGAGGTCGAGCAGTTTCCAGTGTCATCACCGATGTGGTATATTGATCCCCAACAGATAGATACCGAAGGAATACAACTGTACAGTACACTAACATAATGATACATCAGCCATAGAATACAATCACGTGTCACTGGCAGGTGGGAAGAGACTAATGATAAGCGCAGACGAGCCGAGGTGCTGTAGGTGAACGTGGACACCGCATGGTCATATAGGACAACGATTTCAAAAACCGAAGAACAGGCATGAGGGAGACGGGATGTATGAAGTACATCGATGATGAACTGTCAGGGGTGTGTAGCAGTCGGTTATAGAAGAATACTGGTACAAAATGGCTGTCGTTTTCAGTTATTGTAAAAGCTACTGGGGAAGGAATACGTACCGGAAGCGGCAGGTATGTACAAAGTGATGTTATGCGCGTTATAGGTACATGGATGACGTTGCGTCGTCAAAATTCATGAGATCAGGATTCGAAAACGGCGATTGGAAAGGGGAGGGTCGAGTGGTTGACCAATGTTACGGGGAGGCCTGCGGCGTTCGTGTGGACATTGGCGAATGTGGCGAATGGGTTACCACCCCTTGCAGAATATTCCAGCTTCCTCAGGTTGGGAAACAGCTTCGAGGGTAGTTCTCCATTGTCAACTTGTAGGGCACGAGAGATCTGCCCAAGATAATCGACGTTGACACGGAGAGTCCTCACATTGTTGAACGTCCCGAGAAGTTCACGCCACTGCGTGCAGTCAGCTTCGTTATTCGCCTCCAACGATGTGTAGGACCTTCGGAACTCGAGCCTAAGGTACTTCGCCGCAGATAATGCGGTCCGCATACGAGAGAATATTTGTGTCGCGAACGCTACCTGCCAGTCGAGGTGCCTGGAAGAAATCTGGATCGCAAAAGTATAGATCGCGGCTCCCTCACGGGGATACACAAGGACACGAAGGAGATCGTTTAAGAACTGGAACTCGGCACTGCCGAACGTGAGATTCTCCGCTAATTTCAAAACGTTTGGCATGAAAAAGTGGAGTTGATGGAAGAACGTGATTTGGAGCCACTCGAGGCGAGGAATGGTCATTCGAGAGAGGATCGCTTCCAAGTAAGTGCTAACTCCTCCGTACCAAAACCAGCGGAGGTTAGGAAGTGTGACCTTTGTGGTGATCGGCCTATGCGACAGTTGCGTTCCCAGGACACGGCTGCGAACAGGGGATTTGAATGTGACGGTCAATGTCTCGAGCTGTGGCAGACTGGAAAGTTGTTGTAGCAAATCATCTGGACAGAAGTACGCCGATGGAGGGAGGTTCTGAAGTGAAAGTGTGGCAAGGCCCACGACGGCGGCAAGAAATGGAGGTATTATCGGAAATGAAAAGCCCATCAGGGTGAGGTGACGCAGACGGGGGGCCTGAAATGTGTCGGGAAGTTCCAACCCCGCAGCGTGCTTGTGTGGAGGCGCGATGTGCAAGAAGTCCAGGTCCGGAAATTCCTTGTCCATGGCCATGATGATCTTCTGCAACTTCGGAAAAGGCAGTGGTCCAAGACGGATGCGGCGTACACGATCATGATGGTGCTGAAGTGCGAGCATTATTCCCTCCTCCTCTTCTGATGTAATGTCGTGGTCTTTGTAATCGAGAATGAGGGGCCGACAAGGTGAACGAGCCAGCATTTCTGCCACCGGGGTGCCATAGGTACAAAGGAGGTTGAGACCCAGGTGGGTTGGTGAGTCGAGTATGAGGGCCCTCCATCTTCGACAAACCTGCGCAAGCTTGTACCACCAGCGCTCGCGGTCCCAGTCCCCCCCTTGTGAGATACGGACACTGACTTCGTCTAAAAGGACCGGTTGACAGTGATAAAATATGTTGAGAAGCGAGTCATCGTCGAGGAAATTTATGAATAACTCCTGAAATCTGTTGTCCATAGATAGTGTTCACTCACAAGCCGATAAATATAGGAGGGGTGGAGATCATACCTCCACAGCTGAGCACGTCTGCGCCACGCATGTTCGCTATATCTCCCCGCGGATTGAACTAGAGGGCTGGGGAGTGGGGGATGAAGCACAATAGCGGAGAAATCCATAATTCTCAAGGAGAAATGGTGTTGATTTTATGCTGTTAATATCACAGGAAGAGGCGGTGTCCTACTGTCCGTTAATCGTGTTCCCATGAGACCCAGGAGGTTGGAGAGCAGGCAGCGTACCTCCTATGTCGGGCGTCGTATTTACGACCCTGCTAACGTTGGCGTATGAAAGACGGAAAGCGACAGAAAGCAAGCGTTAGATAGTTGGGCCCCAGGAGCAGGTATTGTGGGTACACATGGTTGAAGACGAAGATGGGCCAGCTTCCCAAGGCCTCGCACTGGCGAGAACAGCTAATATAAGGAGTTAAATTGTGCCCTGTACCCTGAACGCCAACAAGTTGGATCACCACCTCTCTCAGGTCACAATTAGTAGCCGCCCGTGACTCGGATCTATCGATCACATGAAACATATACCTGGTTGCACTGGACTTGAAATAAATGGACCCCCACCACCACCGAAGAAGGTACTTTATGTCTGAGAATTACCGTGACAGCCCGACAAGTCATTCTTCCGACCAAAGCAAAGACAGTGAAGAAAAGTCGGCAATATAGTGTTCGATTGAGCGGCTTGAACCAGTCAGAGAAGTCCAAATCTTGGCAATCTGACTTTGCGCAACCCCCCGGGCCCATTACGGTTAGTATTGACCTCGGCCCGTGACAAGCCAGAAGCAAAGCGCCAAGCATGATCACACCACCGCCAAGTCGGCGCCAACGACGCCACTATGACAGGGTCACTGGCACCTGTCCCCACCGCCACTACTACTGGCACTAGTAGTAGACCAGCAGCACTGCTTAGTACGTCGTGCGGCATCCATTCGATAGTTGGCTCTGTCGCAGGATTATACTAATGAGCATGAATGACGAGCACGAACAGACAAGACGCACCAGTGGCAGCAATTTCGGTCCGTGAGGGCAGCGGAGACTCCGGGTCCGAGCGCGCATCTTGGTCCAGCGCGCATACTATGATAGATCAGCCAAGGAGACACTAGACCAAGGAGTCAAGCTCCGCAGTTCAGCTGTGGCTGCGTTGACGCCCATTTTCAGATTTGTGAGGAAACGACGACGCTGAAAAGTCGTCTCCAAATGTATAATCTTGAGCTTCATCCCATTTTCACGGAATAATATCCCACTTCCCCGCGCGATCATCATGGACTAACGGTATAGCACAGGACTGTAACTTATGACCGCGGGAAGAGATGAGTATGAAGATATGCTTCAAGGCATGCTCCGGCCGTGAACGTGTGGACCCGCATACCCGGAACGCTGTGAGCTGGACCGCTGGACGCGGAAAGCTGCCAGCCACGCACCTCAGCAGCCCTCGCGTGCTCATTCCACCACCACTCGATCACCGTCACGCACTGCTTCCCTTTGTTCTCGCTGCCTGATGTTCTTGCATACTTACTTGTAGATTCAATATTCTCGGATGGCTACATTAGAGTACAGCTTTTCTGTGTGTATAATCTGTCAGTCTGTCTTGCCTTCTGAATAAAAGATCTTCCCTGTGCGTTCGTCTCAAAAACACCCCGAGCACCATGATCAAGTGCAATCCCTCGCCTCACCTCACCTCCTTGTACACACATGGCTGATCCCTTATCGGATTAGCCTTCACTTGTTCATCCTTTCTCTCCTTATCTCACTCAGGTCTGCCTTGCATTCTCACATGCATAGGCTTTTGTCCTCACTTCAACACAATCAACAATAACTACCATGATCGTGATGATGATTACATTTTCGATGCGCCATATGGAGAAACCGGGAGAGGAGGCATGCTTGAGCTGATGAAAGGTGAAAGACGGAAGAGACAAGACGGCCAGTTAGATGGGGGTGCGTCGTTCAGGGAAACCGTTGCTGCCGACCCCGCGAGGGTCCCAAGGGCGCCGAAAAGAAGATTCGCCAAAGTTGACAACCCCAAACGCCTACAATCGCGTTTAAGTAGTAATCGCAGGCATTCTGCTAGCATTTGACACGTACGCTCTGTACTGTTGTGGTTTGAAACGCCATAGTATACGACAAAGCTGGAGCTGAGTGCGATGCTAGGAATGCTCCCGAGAGTCGCCAGAACCCCCCAATTATTGGCAGCGGCGTTTTCGTGTGGGGAGAGTTGATCTGAACTCGGAGTGTGGGTGTGGTAGGTATGGGGGTGGGATGTGAGAGGCGAAATGTCATCGGGACCCAGAGGGTGTCCGGAACTTGAAGGGATACTGTGGTGATCGTGGGCAGTCACAGTCACGGTGGATGAACGACCGTCAGCGGGATCGCTAAAATCCATCCTAGACCCATTCCACTCATCAGGAAGACGCGCCCGGCCCCGGCCTAATTCAAACTCACTCAACAAGTAGATTTCCGTACCCGTACTGAGTTGAGGCAGACAGAGCAGGGGAAATACTGTTTCCCCCACTCTGTCTGCCCCAACTCGCCGCATCTACTGCCAGTAGATGTGGCGAGGGCAAGGACAGCGAGATTCATGCAAGAGCGCATGTTCAAGAACATTTGTATAAATGAAAATGATCCGAGTGGCCCGGCGTGCGCGTGAATGCAATGAGTGTGCGAACGAAACGTCTGGGCTGCAGGGGAGAGTCAAGATCATGGCCACACTCTACAAGAACTTGAAAGACAAGGTGCTGTGCTCACCAACCAGTGCCTCGGAAAAGAAAAGAATGATTGCTAGCGAGGGCTCGGAGCTGCGGAATCCTTCCTGATGGACGACTAGTCAGCGACATATTTATAGTAGCGAAACACATCCGCGAAAACTGACGACTGACGCTTAATCAAGCTTCATCTCCAAAGCGGCAACCACTGCCAATCAGCGACCATCAGCCATATAATACTTAAGGGTATGCGCTTGAGTGATGGTCTGATTTCTATCCTTTGTATCAGCCTGCATGTACCGTATGGCTGCCGGACATATGGCGAAAGTGGGAAGAGAAAAGAGGGAGATGGCAGCTATGCGTGCGAAGACTTACAATGGACGAAAGCCCTAAGGCTCTCCTGCCGGCAGGGCACCTATTGTGAGGAAGCGAGGGGCCACGTCGGCGGGCGGAGTGAACTCCAGCCCGTGACGCGGCGCCTCCGGTGCTGCAATCTGTCACGACCTGCGCGGTGAAGAAGGCGCGGAGGGCTGGGAGAAATCAAACGAGACGGGCGAGTGTGTGCAGCGGCCCCGTCAGTGGGCGCTGCTGCTCGTTCGTGGAGGGGAGGAGAAAGGAGAGGCGAGGCTGCCGTAACTGTCACGCAGCTTTACCGTGGCTAAGAACGAGGCCCTCACCACGGTCCGCGGCCGCCTCACTACTAGTACTAGTAGGCTATCCTTTCTGTCTGTCTAGTCTCTTGTTAATACAGTCTGAGATGGTGAAACTTTAACCCTAGTCGAGAGTCACGGTATGTTCAGGGGGAAGGGTGAAGGATTGGCCACTTGCGAGAGAATTCAATGCTGACTTTCACCGCCGATCCCCGGGGCCCTCGCAAGTGAACGTGGTTTTGGCAGCGAACGGGGCACATGATACTACGAAAGTAGAAGCACAAATGTAACGAAGCACCAGCATCTTCGTCGGGATATAATCGATATATAATCTATATAATCCACAGAATAACACTAACCGCGACATAACTCCCAGGCTATGCGGAAAATGCCCGAAGGAAAAAAAAACTCAAAAAAGAGGGAGGCAATGCGCAGAGCCTGAGGGAGAGAGATGGTACTTTATCATTGTGCGTCAATGCTGAAACTTGTGACTTGGGGTAGGTACGCTGCGGTGGCGAGGTCGAGTATATGCACGTCGTCAAAGACCTCATGTCTGTTGAACCCGCCAAACAGGAAGGGCTGCGAGTCGGCCAGGAGAGAAGCGTGATAACCTCGTGCCGTCGTGCCCACCAGAAATGAAAAGGTAGGAACCTACTTGTGCCGACGACTGCGATAGACGCCGGTGCAGCGTGTCTGGTTCGATTTGTGTCCAAACTGCTGTTCCTGTGAGTACAGAGGAATGAGGGGGGGACCGAGCACCTCACGCACCGAGGTGGAAATACCATATGTCTTGGAAGCACTCGCGCCCGTTGCTTCCACCGATAACCATGACGTTCTGCACAAGATTGGCGGTGTGACAGCCGCGCGGGGAGGGCCTCTTACGGCCCGCAGCGGCGACCTGTTCCCAGCGCATCCCGTTGAGCGTCCAGACATCGTTGAGCGCCTGCAGTCCGTTCCCGCCACCGAATACCCAGATCTTGTTCTGGTACAGCACCGTTGTGTGCGCGCGTCGTCGCAGAGGAGGAACTTACCCCGTCATGAAGGTCGGCCGCGACCATCGCCGTGTCGGGATGTCGAAGACGTATGCTCTGTTGTAGTACGAGGCGCCCTTGCCGCCGCCGATTATCACGATCTTGCGCCCGAAGAGCGTCGCTGAGTGCGCGCGACATGGGGGGGAAGGTCCCCCTGCATCTCGGGATGGGACCACTGCATGGTCTCTGTCGTGAAGGGGAATAATATAAAAGGTCATGAATGATGGTCGTGTCGATGGACTCACCGATCATATTGAAACACCACATGTCCTTGAAGCACCCCCTATCATCGCAGCCTCCAAGCATCCACGCCAAGTTGTCCGCGAGGGTAACCGTGTGCGCGCAAAACCCGTGGGTCGGGAGAACGCCCCAGACTGGAGCCTTACTCCAGTACATCACAGGTGGTGGCGCGGGTTCGACATCCTGCACATTCGGTAGGCAGGGAACCGCGCGGAAGCGGATGGCGGCGGCAGGTCGGGAGCGGGTGTGCAGGGGGGACTTAGCCAACGGCGGTGCGCGGAGCTGCAGAGAGCGATGTTGAGCTCGCGTTGGGCGTTAGGAGGCGGCGGGTGGCGGCAGTGCTCGCTGGGGCGTCGCCCGGGGTCTGGTACGCAAGGAGGAGCTCGTTGCGCGTAGCGTTGATGTGGATGCGGAGTTGGAGGAGTTGGAGCCGCTAGGGTATGGTAAGGACAAGGACTCGGATCGGGCTGCGTGGACAGGGTCGAGCGCGGATACATAAGGCGTAAAAGAGCCGTCGCCGACAGGAAGGGATATGCTGCGCAGAGGGGCAGGTGAACTGCCCCGGGCCCGTGTGGACACGGCGCGTCGGCCAGCGTGTTTAGATAGAGCGGGGGTGGTGAGCCTCGGAGGGAAATTTAGCCTTTAGGAAGAAAGGAGAGGTGGTGGTGGCTCTTTATGAGGAAAATGATAGCGGGTAGGGCTGGGGCCGCCACCTCCTTGTTCACGCACCCATCGGGCCATCGGAACGGAACACAAAGCTGGAAAAGCCCTCCGCGTTACGCAATAGATTCATGCCTTAGACAGGGACGAGATCCCGATTATTCGATTATTCGATACAAGGCGACGTAGGTGCAGTGCGTGCGGACGCTGGAAAGTGGTCGTGCCGGAATGGCTCCAAGTTTGATACAAGAAACCGAAATCATGATGAGAGGTCAAGGGAAGCAGTATATACGAGGCAGGTGGCGATGCATAACCAACACAAAGTTTATCTATGAGTGTGCCATTTTTGTGGAGGGAGTTCGGCGTTGGGACATGACATCTTCAACGATTGGGATTATGGCTGTGTGGCCGATGGGCCAAGTTGTTGATCGTCACCGTGATGGGGATTAAAGAGTGTGACACATAAGGTAGCACTCCGAGCGGTGGAAGTACCCTTTGGTGAAAGAGAATATCATGTTCCAAGTACGTCACGCCAGTCCTCCTAGTAGGCCCTTACTGCGGGGCTTGCCGAACACCGTAGTTCACGACTATCCCCTAATGAGGCGCGATTTAAGACCGACCAGGGCTAGTGGGTAGCCTGCCTCCTTGCGGGCATTGATGAATGCTTCGAAATTGTCGCCAGAAACACGTTTTGTAACGTATTGAAGCTCCTTCAGCTCCGGCAATAGCCCAGTGGGGGACTCTGCATCGACTAATTGAAGAGCACGTAAGAGCCCCATGGCGAGTCTATCGTTCAAGTCGACTTGAAGGATAGTCACGTGACTGAAAGGCCTTAGAAGTGCGCGCCACTGTGTGTCGTCGACCTCCCTGTGCCCGTTTGACAGAGTATGCTTTTCAAATATCAAGGTGAGATGCTCCACCGAAGAGAACACTGGGGTAAGCGCATTGAGAATTTGCACCATGGAAGATACCTGCCAATCGAGATTTCTGCAAAAAGCCTCCGTATAAAGTGCACGACTTATGTCCTTTTCATGGGGATACATCTTCACGAAGGCCGTCTCTCCAGAGAACACAATTTTGGCCATGCGTGACCTGAGGTTCTCTTTTGTGATCGTAAATTGCACGAGGTTCGGGATAGAATACGTGAGCTGATTGAAAAACCAGGTTTGGAGCTTCTCGAGCGAAGGGGCGGCCACCCGATGAACAAGCGCTTCCAGGTAAGCGCTGGGCACAATGCATGAAAACCAGCGAAGGTTGGGTAATGTGACGTGTGTCATAATGGGAGTATCCAACAGGTGACTCTCGACATCACGGTTGGGAACGGGTGATTGAAAGCCGATCCTGAGGATCTTAAGCTGCGGAAAGCGTGAGAGCTGTTGGAGAAATTCACTTGGATGGAAGTACACAGATGGGAGGATCCACATTAGTGAGAACGTTACGAGACCCATGCCAGGTGTGAGCAATAGAGATGCTGGAAGGATAAAGTTATTCAGTAGGAGGTGGCGCATATGTGGTGCTTGAAATGTTTCGGGTAGTACCAATATAGTATTGACCTTGTTCGGAGGCCTGAGAAATAGATATTCGAGCATCGGAAATTCCCCGTCAAAGGCCACGACGAACTTCAGCAACGTCGGAGCAAACATCTGAAGGCGGATGTGGCGCACACGATCACGTTGCTGCCGTAGCACAAGCAAGATTCCCTCTTCATCTGCTGTGGTGATGTCGTGGTGTTGGTCGAGGAAATCAATAATGAGAGGAAAGGGAGGAAAATGTGCGAGTACGTCCGCTATTGGCGTGCCATATGTGCAAAGGATGCAAAGATCGAGGTGGGATGCCGAAGCGAGTACGAGGTATCGCCATCTTCTACAGACCTGTGTGAGCTTATACCACCAGCGTTCACGGTCCCAATGTCCCCCTCGTAAGATATGGAGCTCGTCAGTCTCGTCCTTGTCTATAAGAACCGGCCGGCAGTGGAAAAATATACTGAGAAGCGAGTCATCGTCGAGGATGTGGATAAATATCCGTAGTGATCTGTCGTCCGCGGACCGCGTTCAGTCACAAGCCAGCAAATTTAGTAGAAGGGAGCGTACCTCAAGATTTGAGCCCAAGGATGCTCTGCGTATCGGCGGACTCCATCGGCGGATCGAATGGAAGGAGTGGGCGGTGAGACATGAAACATGGCAGGGGAATGAGTAATGTTTCTCAGTGAGAAATAGCGTAGACGTGGTGCTTTGAACGTTTCAGGAAGCACCAGGTCCTCGTCGTCGGTAGGTTTGATGTCCAGATGTTCCAGTATTGGAAATTCGCCGTGTAAAGCCACAACCAATCGTCGTAAATTCGAGGCAGGCGCGCAAAGCCGAACGCGGAGAACTCTGCGACGGCGCCGCAGAGTGAGCGGAATTCCCTCTTCATCTTGCGCGGTCAGCTCACGGCCTTGATCACCGTAATCTATGATGATGGGGAAGGGGGGTGAAGATGCCAGCATGTCTGCTACGGGCGCGCCGTAAGTGCAAACGAGACAAAGTTCGAGATTGGGCGCCGACTCGAGTACAAGGTACCGCCATTTTCTGCAAACGTGCGCGATGTTGTACCACCAGCGATGGTCATTCCAGTTCCTCCCTTCCGAAATACGGTTGTTGTCGACGTCGTCTTCATCCGAAAGAACCGGCCGACAAAGACGAAATATCTTGAGAAGCAGATTATCACTGATGATGTGAATAGATGTACGTTGTCTGCCGTTTCGTCCGCGGGGCATGTTGGTTTGAACACGACCAGATAAGACAAAGGAATTGCGGGGGCGTACCTGACAGGTTGAGAGGCATGACTTGACGCAACTTGGTCAAACACTGGCATGTTAACGTACGAAGGCAGATAGCGAGAGATAACAAAAGGGATATAGAAGCGGAATAAGAATTGACGAAGATGTGGTCGAAGACAAGACTGTCCACATTACACAGTATTTGCGCACTAAGCAGAATGAGAAGTGTTGTTTGTATCGGGAGATTCCGTCGGCCTTTGAAATTTAAAAATTAGCGGTGCCAGGTTATAACTGTGGCAGGAGGAAGTTCTGTATTTACGCCTAAGATTACATTCTCGTCCTTTCCCTACTCGGTGGTGCAGGTGGCGATATAAGTGTATAAGTGGCCCTGGCCACGCAATCGGCGTCAGCGAGTCTATCGTGCGTGTGCACGTCGAGAGTCGAGACGTTCTCGCCGACCGCCTCACCATCCAAAAGCTGTCACGCTGCTCAGCCTGGTAAAGTGCCCTTCCCTCCGCAGGACA
>Ga0137394_10002366_pt1 | contig 13949 bp, 14 predicted proteins | sample czobulk116metaG_FD_108278 | JGI IMG/M metagenome (GOLD analysis project Ga0137394, IMG submission 108278) | Vadose zone soil microbial communities from Angelo Coast Range Reserve, California, USA - czobulk1.16 metaG | ecosystem: Environmental > Terrestrial > Soil > Vadose zone | place: USA...
GCCGAAATTCGTCCCGGGCCGATATCGCCAGATTGCGGAGTTTCAAAAAAGAGAACGAAGGCCGGGTTTATTCTTCTGCGGTGACTACCTGCTGGGGCCCTTTATCGAAGCGGCGGTTACGACGGGCCAGCGGGTTGCGGAGCTCCTAAACGACGTGTGAGAATTGGCCAATTCTCACATGTCATTTTAAGAAGGCCCCCCACTACGACTGCCGGTCCTGCCACTCTTCATACCAGGCCATCTGGATAGCCTCTAATTTCTTCTCGTTCGAGTTTTTCGGATCGTCCTTGAATTCCTCAAGACTCGTGACCCATTTGTAGAGATCCGTGAAGCGTACGGTTAGCGGGTCCTTGTCGGGGAACTTATCAGCCAGGGCAATGGCGACGTCCTCGGGATTGGTCCAGGTCAGTGCTCGATTCATTGGATTTCCCTCACGCGTTTATCTTTGAGCGCTTTTGAAATCGCGGCAGTCATGATCAGTTCCGCCAGGTGCATGGTGGCGTTGCTCAGCCGTTCGATGGCCTGGCGGATAGCCTGATGATCGCTGCCTCTCATGACTCCGCGTAGTTGCGCGGTTGCAGCGGCGATCTCGGCCTTTTCCTCTTCGGATATGTTTGCGTGTTGCTCGTCAACCAATCCTTTAGCTGTTGCGTTCAGTACGGTCTCGGCCTCATTTCGCGCTTCGATCGCGAGTCGAGCCTCGATATCGGCTTCGGCATATTCGAAGGATTCCAGGATCATCTGTTCCACTTGTTCATCGGTGAGGCCATATGTCGGTTTGACTTCGATCGATTGATATTTGTTCGTCCGCTGTTCCTGGGCCGAGGCGCTTAGAATGCCGTCGGCATCGATCAGGAACTTGACTTCGATACGAGGCATGCCGGCCGGCATCGGCGGGATATCCCTGAGATCGAACTGCGCGAGACTGCGGCAATCCTTTACCAGCTCGCGTTCCCCCTGAAGGACATGGATCTTCACATTGGTTTGACCATCGATGAAAGTCGTAAACATTTCGGTCGCAGACGCAGGAATGGTGGAGTTGCGCGGGATAATTTTCGACATCACTCCTCCCATGGTTTCGATCCCAAGCGATAATGGCGTTACATCCAGGAGCAACATGTCTCGCTTGCTTCCCGCGAGAATGTCGGCCTGGACGGCGGCGCCAAGCGCCACGACCTCGTCGGGATTCAGTTCGGTATGCGGGACTCGGCCAAACAACTCCTGGACTCGCTGGCGTACCAGAGGAATTCGGGTGGAGCCGCCAACCATCACTACTTCGTCGATTTCTGCGGGTTTTAGTCCTGCGTCTCGCAAAGCCTGGAGGCACGGCCGCACCGTTCGATCGACGATGGGATCGATCAGCCGGTTGAATTCTTCGCGAGTGATGGTCTGGCGAAACGGCAGTTCCTGAACGACAATTTCCACGCGATCGGCTGCGGAAAGATCTTCCTTGGCTTTGTTGACGGCCCTTCGAATGGCCTGGATCTGATGAACATCCGCTTGCTGCTTCAGTTGGCCCAGGACAAGGCGAATCAAGGTGTCATCGATATCGTCGCCGCCGAGATGCGTGTCGCCGCTCGTTGAAAGCACCTCGAAGATGCCTTCACTCAATTTGAGGATGGAGATGTCAAAGGTGCCTCCACCGAAGTCGTAGACTGCGATAGTGCCTTGCTTCCGTTTATCCAGACCGTAAGCGAGCGATGCGGCCGTTGGTTCGTTGACAATTCGGAGAACATCCAGGCCCGCGATACGGCCCGCATCTTTGGTCGCCTGACGTTGCGCGTCGTTGAAATATGCGGGAACGGTGATGACCGCGTTCTTGATCTCCTCGCCCAGCGCCGCTTCAGCGTTTCTTTTCAGCTCGCGGAGGATAAATGCCGAGAGTTCCGGAGGCGTGTAGTCGCGGCCAAAAATCTTCAGCCGGATGATGGGCTCGCTTTCGGGCGAAACCTCGAACGGGAGAAGAGGCAGATCTCCACGCACGTCCTCGATGCCTTTGCCCATGAACCGCTTGATCGAAAAGATCGTGTTTTTCGGCTTCTCGACCATCTTCTCTTTGGCCCGATTTCCAACCAGCGTGGTTCCGGCTTCATCAAAGTAAATGACTGATGGCACGAGCATGCTGCCGTCAGGGCCGGGGATGACGCGCGGTACGCCGTCCTCTGCGATGGCGACCAGGCTGTTGGTCGTCCCCAGATCGATTCCCACAATCTTCGGCATTGTTCGTTTCCTTGAAACGCGAGCTAAAGCCCGCGACTACATTTGAGTCCGAAATCTGTAGTCGCGGGCTTTAGCCCGCGTTCTCCAAATCTCTCTCAAGGTTCCGTATATAAGATGACTCCGACAAAATCGTCGTCAATTTCTCCAATTGCGTTTTGAGCTTCGCTTCTGCCGCGCCGCTCTTCACCAGTTCGTCCCATTCGAGCGAATCCAGCTGAAGCTCTGTGTCGAATCGCTCGCGCTTTTCTTTGATCTGGGCCCGCAATGAATCGACTTCTTCGATCGACGCTCTTCCGGCCTTCACTTCCTCGAGCTGTTCATTGATCTCGAAAACTTCCATCAACAACGATTGGGGCACCTTGCTGCCATCAGGCTTGAATCCATAAACGCTGAGCAGGTACTCCACGCGGCGTACGGGATGCCGCAGCGTACGATACGCGTCATTCAGCAACGCCGTCATCCGCACGGCCTGCGTTTTCTCGGCTGGAGATGCGGTTGTGAAGTAATCCGGATGATACTTGCGGCTCAACTCATGAAACGTCTTTTCGAGAGCTGCGGTTTCGATGCCCAGCAGGCGGGGCAAACCGAACACCTCGAAGTAGTCCATGTTGGAAGAGGGAGGATGCGTTAAGTCGTAAATGAGCTGCCGCAGCCGCAGCTCTTTTTAGCGTTAGGATTCATGAAGACGAAGCCCTTACCCATGAGCCCGCTGTCGTAATCCAGAACCGTGCCGTTCAGGTAAATATAGCTCTTCAGATCGCAGAAGAGCTTGACGTTCTCGCGTTCGAACACCTTGTCACCCGTGCGTGACTGGGTCTCGAACGTGAGATTGTAGGAAAGGCCCGAGCATCCCCCGCCTTTCACCCCGACGCGCAGTCCGGCAGCATGGACGCCTTCCTTCTGCATCATGCGACGTACTTCGTCGACAGCTTTTTCCGTAATCTCAATAGCCATTACTTATGATCTACCGTCTTGGTGCTTCTTCTTCCAGTCCGTGACCGCGGCTTTGATCGCGTCCTCCGCGAGAACCGAGCAGTGGATCTTCACCGGCGGAAGGCTAAGTTCTTTCACGATGTCCGTGTTCTTGATAGCCAGGGCTTCGGTCAGGCTCTTACCCTTTACCCATTCGGTCGCAAGACTTGAACTTGCGATGGCGCTGCCGCAACCGAACGTCTTGAACTTGGCGTCCTCAATAAGTCCGGACTCCTCGTTCACCTTGATCTGAAGCTTCATTACGTCGCCGCACTCGGGCGCTCCAACAAGGCCGGTACCCACATTCGGATCTTCCTTGGGAAGCGAGCCGACGTTGCGAGGATTGTTATAGTGATCGATAACCTTGTCTGAATATGCCATTCGATTCTCCTTGAGGGGTAATTGAAGTAATTCTGCGTCTGACGCAGAATTACCTCAATTACCCTCGGTGGCCCAATGGACCGACTTTAAATCAATACCTTCTTTCGCCATCTCGTACAGCGGCGACAATTCGCGCAACCGGCGAACAACCTCGATTACCCGGCCGGCGACGTAATCCACTTCTTCTTCTGTGTTGAACCTGCCGATTCCGAAGCGGATCGATGTATGCGCCAGATCTTCTCCCACACCCAGCGCTTTCAAAACGTAAGACGGTTCGAGACTCGCCGACGTGCACGCCGATCCGGATGAGACCGCGATATCGTTGATTCCCATCAGGAGCGACTCGCCTTCAACGTAGGCAAAGCTCATGTTCAAATTTCCGGGCAGTCTCTTCTGGAGATCGCCGTTGATATAGATTTCATCGAGTTCGCGTTCGAGCGTGGTGCGCAGTTTTTCGCGCAACCGGAACATTTCCGCCGATTCCTTGGGCAATTCTTCACGGGCGATCTGAGCCGCTTTTCCGAAACCGGCAATTCCCGGGACGTTGAGCGTGCCTGACCGCATGCCGCGCTCATGGCCGCCACCATCAATAATCGGCGTGAGCAGCACGCGCGGATTGCGGCGCCGCACGTACAGGGCGCCAACGCCCTTGGGTCCGTAGAATTTGTGTGCCGAAAGGGACGCGATGTCGACGTTCATTTCATTAACATTGAACGGGATCTTACCTGCCGCCTGCACGGCGTCCGTATGGAACAACACGCCGCGCTCGCGCGCAATTTTGCCGATTTCCTTGGTGTCCTGAATGACGCCGACTTCATTATTGGCGGTCATGATGGAGATCAGGATCGTTTTGTCGGTTATCGCCCGGCGAAGATCGTCGAGGTCAACAAGTCCATGGTTGTCGACCGGCAGGAACGAAATCCGGAATCCTTCCTTCTCCAGATGCTTGCAGGTGTCGAGGATCGCTTTGTGCTCGGTGACCGCTGTGATGATGTGATCGCCCTTCTCGCGATACATCCATGCCACGCCTTTAACCGCCAGATTGTCGGATTCCGTCGCGCCGCTCGTGATTACGATTTCGCGCGCGTCGGCCCCGATCAATGCCGCTATCTGTTTCCGGGCTTCCTCGACGGCTTCTTCTGCTTCCCAACCGAATTTGTGATTGCGGCTTGCGGCATTGCCAAAACGGTCGGTCAGATAGGGCAGCATCGCCTGAAGCACACGCGGATCCAGGGGTGTTGTCGCGTGATTGTCCATGTAAATAGGCAGCTTAACCATTTTTCCTCTCTACTGTTCCTGTCACGTTTGCCCTTAGTTCATGGCGAGTTCGTAAATCGAGGTGTCTCCCAACACCCTCACGACTTTCGCTTTAATCTTCAACAAAGGATCTCGAACCGAGCACATTTGTAACTGCTGGCAATCATCGCCGCGTTCGCAGGGTGTGATCGAAATCGGGCCCTCCAGGGCCTCTACAACGTCCACAATCGAGATCGTGGCCGGATCCTTTGCCAGGACGTATCCTCCGTTAGTACCCTGCTGTGATAACAGCAGCCCTTTACGCACTAATCTTTGCAATACTTTAGCCAGCAACTCGGCGGGAATGTGATATTGGGCGGCTATCTCTCTCGCGCTGACAGATTCTTCATTGTGCTGCGCCAAGTGCTTCAAAGCAATCAAGCCATAATCCGACTTTTTCGATAGCCGAAACATCCATCCACCGCCGTCTTCAACGCCGACCATTTTGGTCGGACTTCTATAAATGTATGGATTTGCTTGGTGAAAATCAAGGGGTTGTTTGGGGGGGGCAGTAATTCTGCGTCAGACGCGTCTGACGCAGAATTACCGCTCCGGTTCAAGGAGTGGAAAAAGTTCTCTCAGCGATGAAATTCGCGTCACATTCTTAACCTCGCCATGCCGGTTTCTCCGATCGATCAAAACTGCAGATAAACCGGCCCTCATAGCGGCTTCCACATCATCGTGGAGGCTATCACCGACGAGCAGAGTTTCAGCCGCAACCACACCAAGAGATCGGACGGCCGCATCGAAAATCTCGCGATCGGGTTTGCAATAGCCGGTTTCGCTCGAAAGTGTCACGGAATCGAAAAACTGTAGAATATTCAGGCTGCGCATCACCGAATACGCCCGATCATCAAAATTTGAAATGACGCCAAGCTTGAGCCCGCGTTGTTTCAGTTCTGCAAGTACCTCTGTGGTTTCCGGATAAAGAACCCAACCCCCGGAGTCGCGAAACCTGTCATACACTTGATCGAAGAATTGGTCGAAGTTGTTGACCATGCCGACTTCGTTGAAGACGCGGTGCACGACATCCTTCCACCATTGCTTTTGATCTTGAGTCGTGAGTGGACCTGCACCGCGAAACTGGCGCGCGAAAGCGGCTTGAATAGCGTCCGTCGGAGCATTCGATCCATACTGGCGCGCGATGCTGCCGTAAATTTCGCCAACAGAGCCCTTTGTTGTGAACAACGTCTCGGCGGCATCGAAGAGTATGGCGCGGAATTTCATGATGAGAGGATCATAACAAATGGAGCCGATCACACTTCATTCTGTCGAAGAATACATGCGAGGGCTGATTCCCCCGCGCGCCTGCGGTTCTCGAAGAGATGGAGCACTTCGCGGATCAGCATGACGTCGCCATCGTGGGCCCCCTTGTGGGCCGCGTACTTCAACAAGCTGCTGTTTGCCGATTGCTACTACTCGACGATCATTCCACTGCGTGCCTGCCGAATCTATCGATTCTCACGAGGCTGATACCATGTCGGGGCGGGGATCGTTCGCCATACCTTTTTCTTAAGGGCGGAAAAAAACTTGATCCCGCGTAACCCGAGTTCGGCGAAAAGTGGAACAGGATCGCGAAAATCCAAAGTTGCGCAGGTCCAATTACCGCGTCGGAGGCGCCCTAGTAGTCTTTTTATTTCGCTGATGGGACGCGGTGATTTTGCGATGGCAAACAGATCGTTGATTTCTCGAATCCATGTCGCGGGACGCGGACTAGGGATCGAGCCGACGGGCATACCGGTTTTTTGTCGCCACAGCAGGTAAGAAAAATCGATACCGGCAGCTTTGCCTAATGTATGCCAGCCCCACGGACGGGCATTGACGTCCAGAATTTTGTACCGGCCGTCTCTGCGATCGTATTTGAATTCGATTTCAACGATTCCGTCAAAACCAACCGCCTCCAGCCACTTTCGGGCTTCGTCTTCCAGGACAAAATGGTCAGTGGTTTGGACAAACGTGCTGGAATTGCCAAAGTCCAGAGGATATTGCCTGGTGCGCTGTGCCGTTAGCGCGGCAGAGACTTTGCCGTTATTACACAGCGCAGCACACGAAAACTGAGTATCTCCGCCTCCCGGAATTCGTTCTTGTATGAGAATCTCATCGGAAGGAATATGTCTGTGCATCTCGGCAAACTTGCTCTGAAAATCTGAAGGCCTCTCCACCGATAGAGCTTTAATGTTCGTGTAAGGAAAGAAATGATGATTGATTGCGGGCTTGAGAATGATCGGATAAGGAAGATCATCAACCCTCAGTTTGGCCGGCTCGCTGGTCACCAATGTCCACGGCGTAGCAATCCCGAGTTCAGTTGCCTTGCCATATGTCAGACGCTTATCCAGTGCGAATTTTGTTACTTCGAAGGGCGGCGTGGTCAGTTTGTAAATCGAACTCAGTGATTCGTGGTGTACCGAGAGAAGTTCGACATACTTATCCTCAGTCGGGAAAACCACCCAACCTTGCAATCCATGTTTTCTTCCCTCCTCGAGCAATAATTCGTGCTTGTCTCGTCTCGAAATGACTGCCTTTTCCGTATATCTGGAGAAGTGAGCAATCGACCGATCAGGATCATAAATCCATACTGGAATGCCATGCGGCCCCAGACTCCTTGCGACCCCTAAGGCGATTAGATTTGCGCCTAAAACGACTGCTCCAAATTTATCTTGCACAGAACCCTCCGTGGTTTTCAGGTACGTCGACTCCTGACGACTGCAATACTCTTGGATTCAACTTTGAACAACACCGTGATACTCGCGCTGCGGCGGAGTTTGGAATTCACGGATCGGCTTGCGGGCGAGTGCTGCTGCCAAACGCGGACCGGCATTGGAAGTGCCGGTAACAAACCTTAATGTCGGACCCAAGGTTCTCTCTGCAATGACTCCGGCCATGTACAAATCCGGAACCGAAGTTTCCAGGCTGGGCGTTAGCACCGGATAACCGTCCTCGGTTTGAAGCTCTTGTATTATGGATTCATCCAATAGGCGGCATTTCGCGATGTCGACCCTGTAGCCGGTCGCGAGTACAACTCTGTGCGCGCGATGTTCAGAGCCGTCGCTGAAAATGATCGTCAATCCGTCGCCTTGTACTTTCACGGATTCGATTTCACCGTTGGCTCTCACAGCGACATCCTTGAGCCTGGAACGTAGCCAGTGAGAGCCCCTTGGTTTTTGGACGGACTTCAACAACTCTTCCTGAACTTCAGGCGTTTGCCTTCTGAATTTCTCCGGCGACGCGATCGTACGCGCCGTGCGATAGTCCCCTAAATCTGTTGGAGGACGAATTGCGTAAGACAACGGCCTGAGCGGACCCGGCGTGAGTTGTCTGAAAAGACGTGAACGCCATCGCGGTCTCAGATAGTCAACGTTTGGCGAGCGCGTGATGATCTGAACCTCGGCATCGTGTTCATGAAGCAGAGCGGCATACTCGAGCGCGCTTTGGCCACGGCCAATAACTGCTACGCGCTTCCCCTTAAAGCCGGAAAGATCTGAAAGGTCGGAAGAATGAGGCGCGAGCTCTCTGGGTATCCCAGCAAATTCCTTTGGACGCTGCGCGAACTGCCCTATACCCAACGCCAGAACAAGAGAACTGCAAAGAATGCTGTCCCCATCTTCGAAAGTCAGGCAAAAACCCCTTTCGCTTCGCGAAATGGTACGAACCGAACGTTTATCAAGGTTCGGGGCGACTTGCTTTTGAAACCACTGTCCATATGCGATGAAGTCTTCTATCGGCAAGGGCTCCTTCAATTTCTTGCCTGTCGCCTTTTGATACCCAATTAAGGACAACCTAACTTGCGGAGCCGCGATATTGGATGCTTCAATACCTGAGCGCAGAAACATACCCGCCGGCATGTTTGCCTTCCAAAATCCCATCGGTTGTCCAATCACGTACGGCTCTACACCCGCTGCCTGTAGATATGCTGCCGTACTCAAGCCGTACGGACCTGCACCAACAATGACAATGTTTTTGCTAATCAAAAGTCACATCCCAGATAAATTGCTCACGCGCGTTTCGAGTCCAGTCTCTCCGCTCGCCGCCGAAGCCAAATTTCTCTCCAATATGCAAATTCCCCGCGAGGGCAGCCACCAAAGGCCACGTGCGCGCAGCCGCACATGGATTCCTCCAGGTATACTGTGTCCTTGAGTTGGCGCATCTCGCCCGTACCATCAACGATAATCTTGTCCAAATGGGTTCTCACGCGCGCCTCCCGGCCACACAGCAAGCCCATGTCGGGCGAAAAATACAGTCCCCGGTTGTGTGCGCGCCCATTGGTTGTGAGAACGATTTCTTGAATGGACTTTACCTCGATCGTTTCACCCTGGCTGAGGTTCAGAGTTCCGGTTGGCGTCTTCTTGCTGGATCCTCGAGCGTACTCGCCCGCTGCCAGTCTGCGAATTTTCCAGAACAGCCAAATTCCGATGCGCCTCATCATTTGCGCGGCAGTGCAATTACCTGAGCGAACGTCGCTGATACAGGCGGTGAACCTTTCCGACCGCGCGAAAGGCTTAGTGAATTTCGGTATTTCGCTGGCTTGACAAAAATAGGTCTGCGGTCCGTTTACAGTCTTGAGTCGCGCTCGCAGTTTCTCGCTGGATTCGAGGTCGAACTGGGGCCGGTGGTGACTCCTCGTGGGTTTGCGGAGCCATGCCTCGCGCCAAAAGATCATACATTCTTTTTGGCAGCCATCGTGCGAAACACCAGAACAGCGCAGGCCATCGAGGATAACAACGTCGTTGCCGTTGATCCCCCTCATGGTACTTGGCGCGGATCCCGACATGCAGGTCTTCAATACCCGCCTGGAGACGCTAAACTGTTTCCCGCAAAACTCGATCATCTCTGGCATGAACGGCAGGCCGTCTAACGTGCCGTTCGGGTCCAAAGTCGAGAGAATTTCGCCGGGAGTCCTGACTTCGGCCAGGTCGCCGGGGTGAAGTCGCTCGTGTGTCGTCACAAGCCGCCTCCAACTCCTCTAATGCGTCGGAGCAGGAAATTCCAGACAAGAATGGCGAATCCGATCGGACGCGGCATGGTGTATCGCAGAACTGCGACCTTCTTGATGTATTTCGGGACGCGCCATTTGGCTAATGTTCCGGCGGGAAAGAAGACAATGTCTCCTGGGAGGATTCGACGTTCCTGAGTGTTGCCATAGGTAATGAACGCTTCACCTGCAATGACAACGAGAGTCTCATCCTTGTTATAATGCCAGTTGAAGACGCCTGCAGTGCAATCCCACACCATTACGTAGGACGTTTTGTCAAGACCCCGCGCCAGTTCCTTGCTTCGTGTCTCAGGCGTACCGTGGAGGATCCAACTGGATGAAATCGGCGCAGGTTGAAGCTCCGCTGCCTCGGCAGCAGTTATCAGGATTGATTTAGACATAAGTGCCATAGCAAACAGGTCATAACTAGCTTGGCCCGCTTGGATCTCTCCAAATGGCATTTGATCGATCGACAAATGCGTGCGTTTTGAGCCGCTGGAATGGATATCCGGAGGGGTTATCTACTGGGCAGAGGTCGGTGGCGCTACCCCGTCAGTCCCGTGCAAACCACGCTAGGCCGTGCTCAGTTTCCATTTGTAGGATGTTTTGTCAATCGCGAAGTACCAGCTTGAAGTTGCATACGCCAGGCCGGCAACGAAGAGTAAAAGCTGAAGATACGGAAGGGGTTCGGGCACTCGACAAACTTACTGTTTTTGATGACCGCTACTACTCGACGATCATTCCGCGGCGTGATGGCGTTGCAATTGGACTTCGAGTGAGTTGAGATCGACGAGTGATTTACCGTTGTAATCCTCGGCCCAGGGTATGCGGACAACAAGCGGATGTTTCGTAGCAACCAGTTCCGCGTGGCGCGACGGGGATTCCCATTCGCTCATGATGTGGGTATCGAAACCTTCCCGGTGAAAGAACTGGCGAAGCATGGGGACTGCATCCTGGTAGGCGCCATCCCAGTTCTTCCCGAAGTCATTTCCCTCCAGAAATTGTTCCAGCCGTCGAATCCATTCCACCTTCATAGGGAGGGACCATTCTATCCCAAGGGCGCTTAACATGGCAGAATAGATCATGGCCAAAATTTACCCGTTCCGCAGTCTCAGATATGCGCCCGATAAAGTTCCGCTGGCGAAGGTCGTCACGCAACCATACGACAAAATCTCCCGGGAAATGCAAGAACGGTACTACGCCGCGCATCCGAATAATATCGTTCGCGTTGTGTTCGGTAAGTCAGATCCGTCGGATTCGGCGCATAACAATGTCTACACCCGCGCGGCAGTGTACCTGAAAGAGTGGCGCGCCAGCGGGATCCTCCAGCAGCTTCCGGAGCCGGCATTATTCGTCTACTTCCAGCGATTCACAATTCCGGATCAAAAGGAACTCCACCTTCGAAAGGGATTCGTGGGACTGGGTCGATTGGAAGACTACGCCAATCAAATCGTTTTTCCTCATGAACGAACATTGACGGGACCAAAGGAGGACCGACTTGAACTCTTACGCCATACCCGAACGCAATTCGAGCAGATCTTCATGTTGTATGAGGATCCGGGGCAACGAATCGATCGCGTGATGGACGAGATTGCACGCCGGAATCCCGACGTCCAGATCAAGGATGAATACGGCGTAGAACACACGATGTGGTCGGTTACGGATCACGAGAAGATTCGATTCATTCAGGGACAGATGGAGGACAAGAAGTTAATCATCGCGGACGGCCATCATCGCTATGAAACAGCGTTGGCTTATCGGGACGAAATGCGGGGAGAGAAGGGAAGCGAGCGAATTCCCATGACGTTCTTCAACATGCATAGCCCGGGGCTGACGATCCTGCCGACGCACCGTGTGCTTGCGAATCTATCCGGGTTCGACTTGAAGAGTTTGTTGAATCGCGCTGCGGAATTCTTCGATGCGGCCGAGTCTTCTAATCGAGATCGAATCACCATTGGCATCTTTGCCGATGGCCGCGTGTCCTTTTTGCGGCTCAAGCTGTCGCTCGATCTGCGTTTGCTGATGCCCGACTTGTCAGACAAGCAGCGGGCACTGGACGTCGTGATCCTTCACCGGTTGATCTTCGAGAAATGCCTCGGTATTACCGAAGAAGCAGTAAAACGAGAAAGCTACATTACGTATGTGCGCGAGCGCGAGGCGGCCATCAGCGCGGTCCGCGAAGGAGAAGCTCAGGCGGCTTTCCTGCTCAATCCCACGCGCCTCGATCAATTGCGCGACATCGCTTTCGAAGGCAACGTCATGCCGCAGAAGTCGACAGATTTCTATCCGAAGGTGCTGTCGGGCCTCACAATGTATTCGCTGGACTGAAACGAGCTTCGGATGAGAAATGAAAATTGATTAGCGATTAATGATTGATGGCGCTGAAAAATCTCTGGATTGGCGTAGCGTATTAATCATTTAATCATTAATCAATTCTCAATTTTCATCCGGATTGTGAACCTCACCTTCCCCTGATCTGCGCCGCCCGCTGAGCCAGACCAACGAATTCCTGGCGGTATCCGTTTTTATCGGCGCCACGGCTGTTTGCCGCGGTGGCAATAACCCATTCGATATTTGCCGTACCCTTATACGGTGAGTCACGCAGAATCATTCCGAACCCGGCGACGGCAGCCGCGAAGCGGAAATCCGCGCTCGCGTTTACAAACGATCCGCCGCGATCGACCAGTGGAACCGAGAGCAGTCTGCTCTCACTGGCTTCGGGATCTTTGTAACGAATCTTCAAGTTCAGCATTTCGTTTGAAACGGGCGCATTGCGGGCCAGAGGCTGTGGCAGGGGCTGGTAGCGAAGCGGATCGACACCGGGAACATTGATGTCTACGCCAGGCGGAACCACTTCGAAGAGCGCAGTGACGGTATGGCCCGCACCCATATCTCCGGAGTCTTTCTGGTCATCGTTGAAATCCTGGGCGCGCAGGACGCGATTTTCATAGCCAATCAACCGGTACGCGGTGACCTGGGCGGGATTGAATTCGACCTGGATCTTCACATCCCTGGCGATGGTCATGAGCGTCGAGCCCATCTGTTCCACAAGGACCTTACGGGCTTCGTTAAGCCCATCGATGTAGGCGTAATTGCCATGGCCCTTATCGGCAAGCTTCACCAGAGTGGAATCCTTGAAGTCGTTGCCGAAACCGAGCACGGTCAGGAAGACTCCGCTCTTCGCCTTGTCTTCAATGAGCCGGACCAGATCGTTCTGGTTCGTGATTCCAATGTTGAAGTCTCCGTCGGTGGCCAGAATGACGCGGTTCACTCCGCCGCGAATGAAGTTGGCAACGGCCATGTCGTAGGCGGTCTGGATGCCGGCTCCGCCGTTGGTGCCGCCCTCGGCCTGGAGGCGTTCAATCACGCGCATGATGTCGTTTTTCCGGTCTCCACTCGTCGGTTGAAGGGCAATGCCCGAAGCGCCCGCATACGTGACGATGCTCACCTTGTCACTCTCGGTTAGCTTGTCGACAAGCAGGCGCAGACCGCTCTTCAACAGCGGCAGTCTTTCCGGGGTGCTCATGGAACCCGATACGTCGATCAAAAACACCAGATTGCCCGGTTTCTGACCCATTGCGATGTCCTTTGCCTTGATCCCAACGCGCACCAGCCGGTGTTGGGGATTCCACGGCGCTGCCGCCACCTCCATATTTGCCGTAATGGGATTGGGCCCGGAAGCCTGTGGGTACTCGTAGCTGAAGTAGTTGATCAGCTCTTCGATCCGCACGGCATCTTTTGGGGGCAACTGATTCTGAGTGAGGAATCTCCGGACGTTCGCGTAGGAGGCCGTATCGACATTGCTGGAAAACGTAGCCAATGGCTCCCGGCCGACTGCGATGAACGGATTGTCCGTGATCTGGTCGTACCCGTTGACGTTCGGCCGGGGCGGCGGAACGATGCGGTCTGCAGCGGCATTCGATATTACCGTTGGAGGCGGCGGAGGCGGCGCCGCTTCTTCCTGCGCTTTAAGTACTCCGCCAAGGACACCGGACATAACGCCGGTCCGAGCCCCGCCGCCGATACCTACCCGGCTGGATTCCGCCGCCTGACCCTGTTGGCCTTGCTGGCCTTGTCCGCCCTGCTGACCCTGTCCGCCCCCTTGCTGTAC
>Ga0137394_10002370_pt1 | contig 13941 bp, 10 predicted proteins | sample czobulk116metaG_FD_108278 | JGI IMG/M metagenome (GOLD analysis project Ga0137394, IMG submission 108278) | Vadose zone soil microbial communities from Angelo Coast Range Reserve, California, USA - czobulk1.16 metaG | ecosystem: Environmental > Terrestrial > Soil > Vadose zone | place: USA...
CGCCATCGGTCGAGCGGTAAAGACCCGAGCCTGGACCGCCGCTGGAGAATCCCCACGGCTGGCGGCGCACCTGCCACAGCGAAGCGAACAATTTGTTGGGGTTCTGCGGATCAAAAACGACGTCGATCCCGCCCGTATCGCGGTCATGGAACAGCACCCGTTGCCAGCTCTTGCCACCGTCGCCGCTGCGGTAGATGCCACGCTCGTCGTTGGGTCCGAACACGTGCCCGAGCGCCGCCACGAACACGATGTCGGGGTTTCGAGGATGGACAATGATCGCGCCAATGTGGCGCGAGTCGCGCAGACCGACCTGCTGCCAGGTCTTGCCGGCGTCGAGCGACTTGTAGACGCCGTCGCCGTATGTGAGGTTGCCGCGCGGACAGGCCTCGCCGGTGCCCACATAGATGACATTATGATCGGAGTCGGCGACTGCGATGGCGCCAACGGATGCGATCTTCTGCTGGTCGAACATCGGCTGCCAGGTGACGCCGGCATTCGTGCTCTTCCATACACCGCCGGCCACGCCGCCGAAATACCACGTCGAAGGGTCGCCCGGTACCCCGCTCACCGCGACGACTCGCCCGCCCCGGAACGGTCCGATCTGACGCCACTTCATGCCACTGAACAGATCCGCATTCACCTGACCGGCGGCCGATGCGGTGTACAGCGCGAGCGAAAGGAGCCAAAGCGCGCCCGCGAGCGCGCGAAACCGGCGGTGGATCATTCGATACCTCGGCGGGATGGGTTCGTTTTTAGGGACCGCGATTGTCTGTCGCTCAGTGCGCCGGCGCAACCGCGCCGCTCTAGCTATCGATACGCGGTCATCGAATATGGCCTGGCACTTGGGGCAGTGGCCCAGCTCCTGTTGGGGTGCCGCTGCATGACGAAATGCAGCTCGCCCCCGGCCATGATCTCTTCATGGGTGATGTAGCTGCGGCTCAGCGGTTTGCCGTCGAGCGTCACCGAACGCACGTATGGAGTGGCGTCCGCCAGATTGTCCGCCACCACTGTGAAATGCGCGCCGTCGGGCAAAGTGAGTGTTGCACGCGAGACGAACGGGCGGCCAATCACGTACTGGTTGCTCGCCGGCGCCACCGGATAAAAACCCAACGCGGTGAAGACGAACCAGGCGGACATTTGTCCGCAATCGTCATTGCCCACGAGCCCGGCCGGCGTCGGCGCGTACTGGCTGTCCATGATCTGCTTCAGGCGCTTCTGTGTCTTCCAGGGCGCGCCGCTGTAGTCGTACAGATAGGCGATGTGATGACTGGGCTCGTTGCCGTGGGCGTAGTACCCGATGAGCCCCGAGATGTCCGCGACGTTGGCGAATTTCTTGGGGTCGACCTTGCTGTCAAACACCGCGTCGAGTCTGGCCGCGAGCGCCGCATCGCCGCCCAGGGCACGCACCAGGCCGCCGATGTCCTGCGGCTCGTACCAGGAATACTGCCAGGCATTGCCCTCGGTGTAGTCGCTTCCATAGCCTACGGCCGCGGGATCGAAGGGCTCGTGAAAACTGCCGTCGCTCAAGCGCGCACGCACGAAGCCGCTGTTGTGGTCGAAAACGTTACGCCAATTCTGCGCTCGCTGCTCGAACTGCGCGGCCACCTCGTTACGGCCCATGGCGCGAGCCATCTGTGCAATGCTCCAATCGTCGTAGGCATATTCGAGCGTCTTGGAAGCGGCCTCCGGAACCTTGTCGATGGGCACGTATCCGAGCTGCAGGTAATCGCCGAGTCCGCCGTAGGGGCGGTAGTTGGCCGTTGCCGCCATCGCTTTGAGCGCCTCCTCGGCCGAATAGCCGCGGATGCCTTTCACATAGGCATCGGCGATCACCGCCACGGCGTGGTAACCGATCATGCACCAGGTCTCCAGACCCGCGTAGGACCACACCGGCAACATGCCGTAAGCGCTCTCCTGCTGGAAAGCGATCAGCGAGCGGATGATGTCGTTCGTACGTGCCGGCGGCTGGATGAGAGTGAGCAGCGGGTGCTCGGCGCGGTAGGTATCCCACAGGGAGAAAGTGGAGTAGAACTCGAATCCCTCCGCGCGGTGCACGGCACTGTCGGGTCCGCGATAGCGGCCGTCCACGTCCATGTACAAGGAAGGCGCCAGCAGTGCGTGATACACGGAGGTATAGAAGCTCTTCTGGATGGCTGCCGGCGCGCTCACCTGGACTATCGACAGTGCCTGCATCCAAGCACCGCGTGCCGCGGCACGAGTGGCATCGAAGTCCCAGCCCGGCAGCTCTTGATCCAGGTTCTGCAGCGCGTTGTCCTCCCCGACCGGCGACAGGGCGACCTTCACGAGCAGCGGCCCCTTCAGCGGAGCAAAGTCGAACACGCCTACCAGAGCGCGGCCCTCGATCTGCGCCCGCTCCTGCGCAGCCTGCGCGGTCGCCGCCCCGGAGCAGCCCTTGTAATCCACCGGTCCCTCCCGGTCGTGGAGCGCGTGGCTGCTGAGCGGTTGGGAGAAGCGCACCGCGAAATACAATTGTCGACCCGGTGCCCATCCGCGGGTTTCACGGAAGCCAGTGACGGTGCCGTCGGGGCGCACTCGCAGGCTCGACCAGAGTATCTTGCCGGGATAGTCGTAGATGCTGGACCGCAGATCCAACAACACATGGGCGGGCTTGCCTTCAGGGAAACGGTAGCGGTGCAGGCCAACACGGCGCGTGGCGGTAAGTTCGGCGCGGATGCCGTAGTCATCGAGGGTCACGGCGTAATACCCGGGTTCCGCGGTCTCGCCCTGGTGACTGAAGCGCGAGCGGTAGCCGCTGCCGGGCTGCTGCAGGTCGCCCGGCTCCAGGCGCACCTCCCCCGCGATGGGCATCAGGAGCACGTCGCCGAGATCCGAGTGGCCGGTGCCGGAGAAATGCGTGTGCGAGAAGCCGAGAATCGTGTGATCCTCGTAACGGTACCCGGCCGCCCAGGCATAGCTGTCGTGGAAGTTGCGAGTCTGCGTGTCGGGACTGAGCTGCACCATGCCGAACGGGACGGTCGCGCCGGGGAAGGTGTGGCCGCCCTCCCCGGTGCCGATGAAAACGTCCACACTGCGGTAAGCCTGTTCGCCGGGTGTCTCGCCGCTGAACGCCGCAAGAGACCCGCCGGCCGCCAGCGCGGCAAGCGACGACACGCAGAGGATGCGATACGGCTTGGGGGACATTGCGCGACTCCTGCAGGCGGCCCAGAACTGTCACGGTAAGACAGGGCCGCCGGCTACTGTCTACCGTTCCAACTCGAGATAAAGTAGGCTGCATACCGCAATGGATCAACCGACGTGAGTGCTCCTCCTAGCAGCCACCGTACCGCCCTTACGGTGGTGACGGCGCTTTTCTTCATGTGGGGATTCCTGACCTGTCTGAACGACATCCTGATCCCGCACTTGAAGAGCATCTTTGATCTCAGCTATGCAGAAGTGATGCTGGTGCAGTTCGCGTTCTTCTCGTCTTATTTCGTGTTTTCGTTTCCATCGGGCAAGATCATTGACTTTTTCGGGTACAAGAAAGCCATGGTCGCGGGGCTGGTGACGATGGGGGTCGGCGCCCTCATGTTCGTGCCCGCCGCCGCAGTTCCCTCATTCCCGCTGTTCCTTGCGGCGCTGATCACACTCGCTGCCGGGATGACACTCCTTCAGACCTCCGCCAACCCCTACGTCGCGGTGCTCGGCCCGCCGCGGACAGCATCGAGCCGCCTGAATCTGACGCAAGCTTTCAACTCGCTGGGGACCACCATCGCGCCGGCATTCGGCAGCAAGCTCATCCTCGGAGCAGTCGCAGCTCCTGTCGCCGTCGAAGTCCTGCGCGCGATGAGTCCCGACCAGCTCCACGCCTATCGCGTGGTGCAAGCGGCGTCCGTGAAGGGGCCGTATATCGGCCTGGCACTCGCGCTGCTGCTGCTTGCCGTGGTCATCGGATTCTTCAGGTTACCCACAATCGAGGCAGCGGAACCCCACGGGCGGGTACACGATTCCGTGTGGCGGCATCGGCATCTCGTCCTCGGGGCGGTCGGCATCTTCGTCTACGTAGGCGCGGAAGTGGCCATCGGCAGCTTCCTTACCAACTACTTCCACGGCGCAGACATCGGCAATCTCAGCCTCCAGGATGCCGCGGACATGCTCAAGTATTACTGGGGCGGAGCCATGGTCGGACGCTTCATCGGCTCGGCCCTGCTGCAGAAGATCCGCCCCGGCACCTTGCTCGGATTCAACGCGATCGTTGCCGGCCTGCTGGTTGTAATTTCGATCCTCAGCTCCGGGCACGTCGCAATGTGGTCCATCCTGCTCGTAGGCCTGTTCAACTCCATCATGTTCCCCAGCATCTTCACCCTGGGAGTCGACGGCCTCGGCCCGCTCACCGGAGACGGCTCTGCTTTGCTGATCGCAGCCATCGTAGGCGGCGCTATCATTCCAGAACTGCAGGGCGTCCTCGCCGATAGGATCGGCATCCACCATGCCTTCGTCCTGCCCGTACTCTGCTATCTGTACATAGCCTTCTACGGGTTCAAAGGATCAAGACGCCCCGGCGCAGCCTGAAGGCCAGGAGTTTTGGCGGAACCGCCCGATGACCGAGCCGCCGGATTTCCGCTCCCAAGACTTCCTGCGCCAGCACATCGCGCACACGATGGCCTTCTATCACCCCCGCGCGATCGATCCCAGCGGCGGGTTCTTCCACTATTTCAAGGATGACGGCACGGTGTACGACACCGAGCATCGGCATCTGGTCAGCAGCACGCGCTTCATCTTCAACTACGCCATGGCGGCGCGCGAATTCGGGCAAGCCGACTACCTGCGCGCCGCGCGCCATGGCCTGCAGTACCTGCGCGAGGTCCACCGCGACCCGCGGAGCGGCGGCTACGCCTGGACGCTGCGCAAGCATCGGTCCGAGGACCGCACCAACCACTGCTACGGTGTCGCCTTCGTGCTGCTCGCTTATGCGCACGCGCAGGCGGCTGGCATCAGCGAAGCAGCACCCTGGCTGGACGAGACCTGGCAGCTTCTCGAAAGGCGCTTCTGGGATCCCGACGCCGGTCTGTACAGCGATGAGGCAGATGCCGACTGGAATCTCGCACCCTACCGCGGCCAGAACGCGAACATGCACATGTGCGAGGCCATGCTGGCCGCCTTCGAGGCAAGCGGCGAGCAGCGCTACCTGCAGCGCGCCTATCAACTGGCTGACAACATCACCCGCCGCCAGGCGGCCAAGGCGGGCGGCCTGGTGTGGGAGCACTACGACCGCAACTGGGAGCCGGACTGGGACTACAACCGCGACAACCCCAAACATCTGTTCCGCCCGTGGGGCTTCCAGCCCGGCCACCAGACCGAATGGGCCAAGCTGCTGCTGATCCTGGACAGACAGCGCCGCGAACCGTGGCTGCTGACGACTGCGCGGCACCTGTTCGACGCCGCGATCGGCCGTGCCTGGGACAGCGAGTACGGCGGCATCTATTACGGCTTCGCGCCACAGGGCGGCGTCTGCGACGATGACAAATATTTCTGGGTGCAGGCGGAGTCTCTGGCGGCCGCTGCGTGCCTCGCCGTGCGCGCTGGTGAGGAGCGCTACTGGAACTGGTACCACCGGCTGTGGGCGTATGCCTGGGAACACTTCGTGGACCATCGCTACGGCGCCTGGTACCGCATCCTCGATCGCCACAACCGCAAGTACAGCGACGAAAAGAGCCCGGCGGGGAAAGTGGACTACCACACCATGGGGGCGTGCTACGAAGTGTTGAAAGTGGTGCGCGCGGCAAACAGCTGAAGTTCAACGCCGACCGCGGCGAAAAAGGCAGTCACATCTATGAAAGCGCTTCTCTACGCGGCACCGCTGGCGGTCGCTTGCCTCATGCTGCAAGCGGCGGTGGCGCCGAATTCACCGCAGCTCTCCTCCCGAGTTGAGCTGCGGCGCGCCGATCTGTCACCTTCCACTAACATGGAAGTGATCAGCTCGCTCATTGAATTCAAACCGGGGAGCGAGCTGCCGCGCCATTCCCATCATGGCGTCGAGTCCGGCTACGTGCTTGAAGGCGGCCTGATTCAGCGGCCGGGCAAGGAGCCCGAGATGCTCGCGACCGGCACGCCGATCCTGAACCTGCGCGATGCCGTTCATGGCGGATACCGGATCGTCGGCGACAAATCCATCAGGATCTTCACGGTTCATGTGGTCGACAAGGACAAGCCTCTGTACGAGTATGTGAAGTAAACCCAGGTCCAAGAGCGTCTTAAGCACGCCGGGCAGCCGGCCGCCGCCTCGCGTCCTCGATCGAGTGACGCGCTTATCGTTGCACGTAGTTGCGATAGTTCTGTGCCGTCACCAGCTCGAACGGAATCCAATCGTACTGTTCGACCGGCTCTCCGCGGGCAAGCCGCAACGCATCCTCGACACTGCGTTCGCCTTGGCCCTTGGCGTTCTGGAACACGGTCACAGCCAATCTTCCCCGGGCGATCTGCGCCACTGCATCGCTCGTCGCATCAACACCCGCAACGAGGATCCTGCGCCCCGAGAGCGGGATCTGATGAATCGCCAGGGTCGCGCCGACGGCCATCTCGTCATTATTGGCGGCGACCGCATCGATGCGGGTGCCTTTCACCATCCAATTGATCATCAGATCCATGGCCTTGAGCCGATCGAAGTTGGCGGACTGCTCCTCGACGATCTTGATGGCCGGATAACGGGCCACGATTTCCTTCAGGCCCGCCGTGCGCCCACGGGTGGCATCGTTGGACAGATCGCCAAGCATGATCGCTACATTTCCCCGGCCATGCATGAGCCTCGCCAGCTCCGTCATCTGCAGCCGGCCGGCCAGCCGCTCATCCGAGCCCACGACGACCACGTGCGCCGGCAGATTCCGCTCTTCGGGGTGCCGATTCACGTAGACGAGCGGTATCGCCGCATTGCTGGCCGCCCGGGTGATCGCACGCGTCGCGGCCGTGTCCACCGCAATCACGAGAATCGCATCCACACGCTGGGCGATGAAGTTCTGCACCTGGCTGAGCTGGCGACCGACATCGCCTTGCGCATCCTGGAACTGAATCTCCACCGCCTCGGCCGCGGCCGCCCTGCGCGCCATGGCTTCGCGCACGGACATCAGGAAATTGTCGTCAAACTGAGCAATCGATACGCCGAGCCTCGCCTTGCCATACGCGCAACCGGTCAGCAGCAGGATCATCAGGACGGACCTTGAAGCCAGTCCGCGCAGCAGCTCCGATCGACTCATGACAGCTGTACGGTTCGTCCGCTGTGCAGACTTTGAACGGCAGCCTCGGCCAGCTCGAGTGCGCTGATCCCGTCCGCGAAGCTTGGCGACGGAGTCTTGCGTTCACGCAAGCACGTGGCGAAGTGGTCAATCTCCGCGGCGTAGGCATCAGCGTAGCGCTCAATAAAGAACCGCCTTATGAGGTCGCGGCTCCGAGTGCTCGCGGCATTCCAGCTCTCAACCGTGGTCGCATGTTGATTTCCCGCCCGCAGCATCCCCTTGGAGCCAAACACCTCGATGCGTTGGTCGTATCCGTAGACGCAGCGTCGGCTGTTGTCGATGTGGACCAGCGCACCGGAGCTTGCCCGTAGCACGAGCATTGCGGTATCGATGTCGCCGATCTCGCCAATGGCCGGATCCACGAGATTGGCGCCGAACGCCTGCAACTCGAGGATGTCCCCGAGTAGATACCGCGCCATGTCGAAATCATGAATGGTCATGTCGCGGAACATCCCGCCGCAGGTCTTGGCGTAGGCCACCGGCGGCGGCGCGGGATCGCGGCTGGTGATGATGACCAGCTCAGGGACGCCGATCTCGCCGGCCCCCAGCCGCTCACGCAGGGCGCGGAAGGACGGATCGAAGCGCCGATTGAAGCCGATCATGACGCTCGGCTGCAGCGCAGCGATGTCGTTCCAACAGCGCCTTGCGCGTGCGAGATCAAGATCGATGGGCTTCTCGCACAGCACCGCCTTGCGCGCGTGTGCAGCCGCGGTGATCAACGCGACGTGCGTATCGGTCGAGCTGGCGATCAGCACTGCCTGAACGGCAGGATCAGCCATTACTTCATCGACCGACCTTGCGCACCGCGTGCCCACCTCGCGTGCTGTGCCTTCTGCTGCGGAGGTCATCACGTCGTAAACGCACTCCAGCTTGACAGCCGGATGCCTTGCGAGGTTGCGTGCGTGCATCTTCCCGATACGCCCACAGCCTAATAGCGCCATTCCGATCATGTCGAGCTCCGCTGAAAGTCGTATCCCGGAGCCACCCTGAACATCCACCGCCGCACCGGTCCGGCCATGACGTTGAGGTAATAGAGATCGATGCCATGAGGAGCCCCTACAGGATGGTAACCCCGCGGAACCAGTACCACGTCGCGGTCTTCGACCGATATCGTCTCATCCAGGGTGCGGTCGTCGGTATACACGCGCTGGACCGCGAAACCGCTGGCCCGGGCCAGGCGGTGATAGTAGGTTTCCTCGAGTTGAGTTTCGGTAGAGCCGTCGGCGCTGTCATGTTTGTGCGGCGGATAGCTCGACCAATGGCCGCCCGGCGTGATGACCTCCACGACGATCAGGCTTTCGGCCGGCCGGGTGTCGGGCAGAATGTTGCGAACGTAGCGGGCGTTGGTGCCCTGTCCGCGGGTCTCCTCTGCAACGTCGGTTGGCGGAATCAGCCGAGGCGGCAGGCGGCCGACGGCCGGCGCAGAAGCCAATGCAACCTCACAGGCACTCTGCGCCCGCACGCTGAAACTCGAGCGCGCCGGGACGTACATCGACCACGGTCTGCCTTCGAACGGACTGTCGCGATCCCCAATCGTTCCAAACTCTTTCGCTCCTGCCGCAACGAGCGCGCGCCCCGAGATCAGGACCACGCATACTTCGCGATCGTTGGTAGTGCGCTCGAGCTGCCGCCCCGCAGCCAGGTCTACAACCTCGAATCCCACGTAGGACCAGCCGGCACTGGCGGGCGTGATGCGCTGTACAATCCCATCCGGCGCGCCGTGCTTCGCCTTGACGAGCAGAGGTGAAATCATCGCGGTACTCCCTTGGTCAGAAAGCGTCTCAAGGCACCGTAACCTGCCGTCGCGTACTTAAGCGGATTGGCCTTTTTGGGATCCTGCTCGGCCTCGAGCACGATCCAACCTGAGTAACCCCGCAAAGCGCGGAACACGCTCACATAATCGATCATTCCGTCGCCGGGGACAGTGAACACCCCTTCGAGCACGGCGCGCAGAAAGCTCCAATCCGACTCGCGAGCTTGCATACACACCTCTCTTCTCACGTCCTTCGCATGCACGTGACTGATGCGCTCGCGGTACTGCGTCGCAAGTGCAATGGGATCCACACCCGCGAAAACCGCGTGCCCGGTGTCCAGGACCAGGTGTACGGCCGGCCCCGTCGCCGCCATGAGCGCCGCGATGTCCTGGCCGCTCTGCACGACAGTACCCATGTGATGGTGGTACACGAGGCGCACACCTTCTGCGAGAGTGGCCTCGGCCACGGCCGTGAGCTTGCGACCAAACTCCGCCCAACCGTCAGGTCCGAGCACTGGACGCCTCGACAAGGGGATCGCCAGATCACCGTGTACGGCGTTGGAGGTCTCAGCGAAGATAAGAACCGGGCACTTCATCGCCTTGAGCAAGTCCAGATGCGGCCGTAGCGCCGTGAGCTCGGCCTCCGCATCACGCCGCAGAAGCGCGGCGGAGTACCAGCCAGAAATGCACGCGAGCCCGAAGGACGCCAGCGTCGTCCGCAGCATCCCGGCTTCGCGCGGGAATTTGTGTCCGAGCTCGATGCCCTGGAAACCCACCTGCCGGGCCTCCGCCAGGCAGCTCTCGAGCGGTGTCTCGCCACCGAGCTCTCGCAGGTCGTCATTGGACCAGAGGATGGGATTGACACCAATGTGAACAGTCATGGCTGCTACTCGCCAATTACCGCGCCCATCAATCGACCAGATGCTGCCGCGCCTGCGCCGCGAGATATTTCTCGCGCGCCTCGAGGACCTCGGACCGGGACGAAACCTCAGGCACCGCGACGTCCCACCAATGGCCGCCTGCCTCTGTCGACTTTCGCGGATCAGTGTCGATCATCATCACGAAGGTGCGATCGCTGCTGCGTGCCCGCGCAAGGGCTTCCGGCAGCTCGGCGAGAGATGCGAGCTTGACGCCAACCGCTCCGAGGCTGCGTGCATGCGCCACGAAGTCAGTCCGGACCGCCGGCGCAGGACCCGACGGCTCAAGCAGATTATTGAAGCTCGCATTACCGGTCTGCCGTTGCAGCCGCTCGATGCAGCCAAAGCCGCCATTGTCGAGCACGATGACGATGAGCTTCATCCCCAGCCGGACCGAGGTGGAGATCTCGGAATTCATCATGAGGTAGGAGCCATCGCCCAGCAGCACGATCACCTCGCGGTCCGGCTCGGCCATCTTCACACCGAGCCCTCCTGCGATCTCGTAACCCATGCACGAATAGCCGTACTCAACGTGATAGTCGCCGACCGCCCTGCTGCGCCAGTGCTTGTGCAACTCCCCCGGCAGACCTCCCGCCGCACACACGATCACTTCTGAGCCGTTGCTCGCTTCCTGCACCGCGCCTATGACCTGAGCGTCCGACGGTATGCCGCCAACCACAGGCGCGACACAGCCGCGGGACACCTCGAGCCAGGATCTCTGCGCGGCGCGGGCGCGAGGGGCCCACGTCTCATCCGCGCGCCAGCCGGCCAATGCTTCGGTCAACGCGCGGATCCCTTCACGCGCGTCGCAGACAAGAGGCAGCGCACGATGCTTGCTCGCATCGAGGTGCTGAACGTTGAGCGCGACGAGGCGCCTGCCCTCTGCCTGGAACAATGCCCACGATCCCGTAGTGAAGTCCTGCAAGCGGGTCCCGACTGCAAGAATCACATCCGCCTCGGCGGCGAGCTCGTTGGCCGCCGCCGTTCCCGTCACACCGACGGCGCCCATGTTGAGCGGATGACTCGCCGGGAGCGCCGATTTGGCGGCCTGCGTCTCCCCAAAGGGCACAGCGTGCTGCTCGCAGAAGGACTGGAAATCCTGCTCCGCCTCGGAGTACCAGACCCCTCCTCCGGCGATCGCAAATGGTTTGCGCGCGCGCGCCAGCGCCGCAGCGCATGTCGACACCTCCCGCTCGTCGGGACGCACACGCCGCGGCAACCACAGGCGATCCTCGAAAAAGCTCGCGGGATACTCGAATGCCTGTGCCTGCACATCCTGGCAAAGTGCGAGGGTCACCGGGCCACAATGCGCCGGGTCAGTGAGTACATTCATTCCGCGATCGAACGCCGAGATCAGTTGTTCCGGGCGTGTGATACGGTCGAAGTAGCGGGACACGGGTCTCAGGCAATCGTTTACGGTGGCGAGGCCGTCGCCGAAATCCTCGAGCTGCTGCAGGACCGGATCCGGAGCGCGGCTCGCAAACGCATCGCCCGGCAACAGCAACACGGGCAGGCGGTTCACGTGCGCCACGGCCGCAGCGGTGACTAGATTGGTCGCACCCGGACCGATCGACGAGGTGCAGGCCATCATGCGCCGGCGGCGGCTCGCCTTGGCAAAGCCAACAGCCGCATGCGCCATGGCCTGTTCATTGTGGGCGCGCAAGACCGGCAGCACCTCGCGCGTCGCATACAGGGCCTCGCCGAGGCCTGCGACGTTGCCGTGACCGAAGATCGCCCAGACGCCCGAGAACAGCCGGCGGCGTTGACCTTCCAGCTCAGTCCATTGTGCGGCGAGGGCGCGCACCAGCGCCTGGGCCATGGTCAGCCTGATGGTCTTCATGCGATTGCCTCAAGAATCATGCGAAACTCTCAGCGCGCAGGGCACGCCAGCGATCCGCGAGGAGGCGGAACCGATCCGCCATATCCTTCACGGCAGCCTCATCCGTGATGCGGCGCTCGAACCAGGCATGGGCGGCATCCGCGAAGATGCTGCGCCCGACCGCAAATCCCCGCACGATCTCGAAGCGCGCAGCAAGCTGCAAAGAGCGGCTCAACTGCTCGATGGGTGCATCGAGGCCCAGCACGAGGATACCGCGGCAATGCGGATCATACGTCTGTATCGCCTTGGCGCACGCCGCCCAACCCTGCTCACTCGCTTGCGGCTCCAGTTTCCACCAGTCCGGCTTGATGCCAAGCTCATACAAGCGAGCGAGCACGTGCGCAACCGTGTCGTCGCGCACTCGGCCGTGTTTGCTGGCGACGATTTCGAGCAGTAATTCCCGGCCGAGGAAGCGACACGCAGTGTAGAGACGCAGCAGCTCGCGCTCCTGGCGATCCCGCAGCTCCTGAGGATCGTCCGGGTGGTAAAGGCACAGGCACTTCACGGTTTGAGGAACCGGCCACTCGCTGAGGTGGGCCGCGAGGCTCGGGATCCCCTCGAAGTCGAGCGGTCTCGATCCAGCTCGCTCGACCGGCCGGGCGAGCCACAAACCGAGTCCCGCGGCGCGCGCGAGCGCTTCGCGGCCATACGTCGAATCGAGCAACATGCCGTACCCCGGCCGACCGTCTGCGACTTGCCCAGCGGCCTCCACGGCCAGCAGCTTGAAGGCGCGAACGCGCTCGAGCGGGACGCGGGCCACACGCGCCATCTGCTCGAACTGCGAGCGATGATCCATGGCGAAGGCCATAACTGTTTGCGGCGCCGGGCGGCGCGTGGTCGTCCAGTGCAGATGATTGAGGTGCGCATCCTCGCGCAAGGCATGATGCGCGCTCTTGTGCTGCAGAAAGTGCTGCAGCTCGATCCAGGTCGGGAACTCCGGAGAACACAGCAGCCGCGACACGGCGAACGCGCCGCAGGCATTGCCGTACGCGGCGCACGTCTCGAGGGGCTCGTCGTGAAGATAGCCCCGCAGAAACCCGGCCATGAATGCATCGCCGGCCCCCAGCACGTTGTACACCTCGACGGGGAATCCAGCGCCGGTCACCCCCTCTTCGAGCCGAGCGGGGATGCTGCCTGAGAAGATCACGCAGCCTGCCGGCCCGCGCTTGCAGACGAGCGTCGCGGCAGAACGCCGCCGGATGCTCCGCAGGGCTTCGAGCGTGTCCTCGCAGCCTCCGGCAATGTGGATCTCTTCCTCGGTTCCGACCACCAGGTCGCACAGCGCCAACACGGGCGCAAGCTGCTCGGTGACCATCGCAGAGCGGACGTAGCGTTGCTCGCCGGCCCCGGGGGCGGCCAGGCCCCACAGATTCGGCCGATAGTCGATGTCCAGAATGACGCGTGCGCCGCAGGTCTGCGCAATCCGCATCGCTTTGCGTTGCGCGGCAGCCGCCGACACCATCGAGAAATGCGTCCCGGTCACCAGCAGCGCGCCTGCCGAGGCGACGAATGCCTCCTCCACATCGTCTTCCGACAAGGCGCCGTCGGCGCAATTTTCGCGATAGAAAAGCAGTGGAAACCGTCCCGGATCCTCCACGCCCAGCAACACGATCGACGTCAAGCGCTGCGGATCGGTCTTGACCCCCGTTGTGATGACGCCTTCGCGCTGCAGCTGCTCCAGCACAAAGCGGCCCATGGGCTCATTGCCTACGCGAGTGATGAGCGCCGTACGCAGGCCGAGCCGCGCGCCGCCGATGGCGATATTGGCGGGACAACCGCCCACCGCCTTGCAGAACGTCGCCATGTCTTCGAGGCGTCCGCCGATCTGCTGGCCGTAGAGATCAATGCTCGTGCGGCCGATGGTGATCAGGTCGAGCGCGCTCTGCACGTCAAAACCTCGGGACGACTAACACTTCTTCGCCTCGTCCCGCTGGCGGGCGATGGTCGGTCGCGCGATTGCGTAGTCCGCCACTTGCAGCAGCCGCTTGGGAAGCTCCACTCTGCGCTCAGTGATCAGCGCACACAGCGCGTGGAAATCGCGGGGAGAGGCGCCTCGCAGGGAACCGCCGTTTGGCACCGCTGCTCGAGGGTCGCGCCTGCCCTTCATGAGCCGGGCTCCTTTGCCTTCGGCGGCCCCATTGCGCG
>Ga0137394_10002371_pt1 | contig 13934 bp, 16 predicted proteins | sample czobulk116metaG_FD_108278 | JGI IMG/M metagenome (GOLD analysis project Ga0137394, IMG submission 108278) | Vadose zone soil microbial communities from Angelo Coast Range Reserve, California, USA - czobulk1.16 metaG | ecosystem: Environmental > Terrestrial > Soil > Vadose zone | place: USA...
AAGCTCATACAAAATAAATACTTTTTGTATACACTGCAGGAACCCGTAGTCAGTTCCATCAACTGTGCTGTCAGCTGCTGAAGGTAAGACGACGAACCAAATCTTCGCTCAAGACGATGAAGACCACACACTCTTCGTCTTCTTCGAATCGGCCGCTTTAAAATCAGAGATGGTCCACTAATTACCACCCTTACAACCAACGAAAATGATCTTTGCGTGGTTCCATGGTGATCCGGAGTAGCTGCGTGGGCAAAGGACGGGAAGCAACAGTAGACTTGTACGAGTGACAATGACAGTCGAGTCCCAGGCTCCGGACCGACTTGAGTACTTCGGAGACCGGAGGCAAAAGAATTAATTTACCGGAAGCGGGAACCACGTGGTCTTAGTTTCCGGCGCTTTCCTATTTGTTTCAGCAATTACCAAATTCGCATGAGAAATGTCGTTAAGACAAACTATGAGTACACTACCGTAGCTGTAGCACGAACGCGGACTGAAGGCCCTGGAAGCAAAGTTTTCTGAAGGGGTTAGCAGTCATCCAAGTTGTCCAGCTCATTACAAAGGTTGTCCGTGCAGCTCCACCCACCTCTGCGCGACCTTCACCCAGTAGAGAGCTGGGCGTGCCCCGTCCGCACCCATCTTACTGATGATAAGGCCCCTCCTCGCCCACGCGTCCACGATCCAGCTACCCCAGAAAAACATCCATGCCATAGACCACAACCAGCCCCAGGGCCCCTGCACCTTCACTCCCGTCTTCTCGCGCCAAATCCCCTCAAGCACGCAGCCAACACCCATCATAACGAAGAAGAACGTCACGGAGGACAGCTCGGTCCCAAGTCCCGCGCCCCATACGCCAAAGTCGTGCATGATCCCTGAAATGAAGAATGCGCCGAGCACGCCTCCCGCCCGTCCGAAAAGTTTTGCCCCCGGCTTGGCGCCACAAATGACGAAGGCGCGCTTGAACACCTGGTGCCAACGCATCCCCCAAAAGTCGGCGAGGCTGGTCGCCATCCATGGTTCTTGGAAGAGGGGCGGCCACTGATCGCCGTCTTGGCCGAAGAACGTCATCGCGATGAATCCAACTTGGTAGTACGTTGCCAGGAAAGAGGTGCAGAGCCCGAGCGGACAGATGAAAGTCATCGCGATCACTTTCCCGTAGCGCAGAAGCGGTGGCAGATCGGGATTGAAGATCGTTCCGCCGTAGCGGTGAGTGGGATATTTGGATGGAGAGAGGTCCCACGACTGCTGTGCGAACAGGACAAAGTCGAAGAACGTCTGCGTGGTCAAATATCCCACGAGGAAGTCGAGCGGTCCCTTCCTCGTCGTGGGTTTCGTTGGAGGAACGTAGATGCCTTTGCCCCAGTTCCACCCTATGCCGCGTGCGTTGAGCGTCAGGTCAAAGGCATTCAACAAGGCGCCCTTGAGTTGGGTCGCGAAATCGTTGGGTGCATTCGGTGGAAGCCAAGAGAATCGTTCTCGGACGAATGGCTTCGACGCAGTGGCAAAGTCAGTGGCGCGGAGCATCAGGAAAGACATAAACCACTGCAGTGAGGACAGCATTTGTTAGATAGGGGACGAGCGACAGTGTCGCTAAATGAAGGAATTGACTCACGCATACGGTCATGCTGGACAGGTTGTATCCAGGTTCATCAGATCCATCGAAATTGTACCTTGTGGAGAATCTCCAAGCCAGCATTCCCATCGCAAGTAGTATGCTCAGACGTAGCACTCGCGTATTTCGGAGTTGCACAAGAACGGCGAGTGTGTAGAATAGAAGGAGCACAGGAACATATCCATTGAGCTTGATGCGCTGGGTAACAGGGATACGGTCGGTGGCGGCGGGAATGAAGCCATCAGGGATCAATCTCTCGGGAAATGTCCCATTGAGACTGGAAGAAATGAGCTATTGTGAGGGATTGCGGCGATAGGACCGACACCTACTTGGCCAAAAACACCGTAGGAGAAAGCGGATTCAAGGCGCCCAAAAGGCCCATCTTGTTCGGAAAGTGGTCGGAAAAAAGAATGACGAGCTCAACGGGTGAGATGACGGCGCGATGATGGAGGGCGCTTCCAGCTCTCCGCGAGCTTTATAGTATCCCTTGATTGTAAAGCGCAGAGATGATGTCAATAGGAATTTGATAGTCAGCGTTTTTGATGTGGGATTGACTGGATTTACCTATTGAGTTCCTTGGATTCCACATCTTGCGATAAGGAATGCGGAGAATGTATGTGTCTAGGAAACCGAGCAGGAGAAAATGTTTCTGTTGTCTATGTCGGCAGGATCATTGAGAGGAGTAGCACCTTGACGTCTGCCAAATGGTATAGAACTCTATCATAGGGGTTGTACCGTTCAACGCCCACCAACATGCCAAATGCCGAATATTGAAGTGTGGGAGAAAAGCGAAATACAGTAGTATGCACTCCGACACTCGACGCCCCATAAGACGAGGTTGGAACAGGATTGGCAGATTCTTGGCTCAAGTCAAGGTAGGAATGGTAACATAATTGCGCACATTCCAGATGTCAGGCCTGTCGTACGGAAATGTCTCGGAATCTGGCGCTGCTTAAGCGAGGCGCACGTTCTTTGAAGCGATCAACCGGCTATTGACTTTGACGGAAAGTTTATGAACGAGGAAAATTTAGAAACAGTGCATCCTACGAAACATCTGCCAGACTCCACCATGCACCGATAAACGTCCAGACGATCCGAGAAATGTAATAACTCGCCACACCGCGACGGCCTGCCCCACTCCACGTTGTGCGTATCGCATGTCCCATTTGATCGGAGATAACCTATCTCAATCCCGGTAACTTCGGCTGAAGCAGGCTCTTTACAGAACTCGGCTGTTGGGCACACAGAATTCAAGGCGCGCGTCAGTGGTAAGTCACAGCAACTCGCAACCGACGAACGACGCACTTGGTCGGTCGGGGACCCCTTCGGTATGACACCGAGGTGAAGCGGGTTTACGCTTTCCAAAATGTTGGCGACTTTGGTAACTTTTTCGGTCGCTGCCGCTTGCGTGGCCCCAATCACGGCAAGGGGACTTGCGACAGCGGGGACCTGTTTGCTTGTAGAATTGTTCTCTTCTCCCGACACGAGTTGTGTCTTCCGAAATTTCAATACGTCAGTGGTTTTATAGTATGCGCAATGGGAGTGACACTTGCTTGGGGGTTCAGAGACGCTTGGGGTATTAGGTTTACATGCAGCGGATTCACGCTTTCTAAGGCATTTGCAAATTTCGTAGCGTGCTCGACCGCCGCGGTATGCGTAGCTTTGATGGCATCCTTCGCGATATCAGGGGTCAAAGGCCCCGATGCAATTGCATGATCACCAGAAACGAGGTGCGCAATATTCTCTGCAACGGCGGTCTGACCGTTCGTCACAATGGAGAGACTCCCTGCGACAGCTTGCGTAGCACCCCCTGCGAGACCTGCTGCCCCATTCCTCCCAGCGGTGGCGATAGAAGTAGCCTGACCAACGATACCATGGCCCCCAGAGAGGACATGAACAAGGTCCGTTGGGACAACACCTGGGATTTTGATGCCCTGAGTCACGTTCTTGGCAGTGTCGCCTACAAGGCCGGTTGCAGTCCCTACAAGAGTATTACCTACGACGGCTGCCCCACCTACCATCGCGGCTGTCGTTTTCATGGCAACCCCGCTTATAGCACCCAGTGGGCCGAGAAATTCTGTTGGCAGGCTTGACGCGAGCCAGACGACAGTCCCAATTGTCAGTAATCCTCGTTGATGTAGCTGGAATGCTATCTTGAACAGAGACGGCAACCGTGGGAAGTAACCTCGAAGTGCGAGTTCGTAAAAGGCGAGCCAGGGTGGTGTAATGAACACCTGATAAATGTCAGAGCTCATAAACTGACGTAGTGATGACTGAGGCATACGAGAAAGTTCCAAATCGAGGACGGGATGAATCTTCGTAGTATCGAGAAAAAGAAAGAGAGGATGAACAAAAATAGCTTGAGAAGTCTATCCGAGACGGTCGGACTGCGTTTTGGCGCAACCACACCGAATCCCGACAGCAAGCCAGTGGTCTTTTGGCTCATTTCAGGCATTCGGCTGAGAGCATTTGGTGAAAAATTCCCAATTGCAGGAACTGCGTTGGGAATTGCTTTGGAGAGCTTGGGAAAAGAGCATCAGAATAATGAAGTCAACCCAAAGGCAAAAGACATACACCATCGACTCCTGGGAACGAGTTAAACTTGAAGGTAGACGACATGGGTGAGAGGGTGCCCGTCCTGGATTACCTTGTAAAAGCCCAAGAACCTTATATTCCTTCCTGAGTGGGTACCGAGATTTCATGAGTCGATACCCATTCCACACCAAAAGAGCCATCAGGTGGTAGATCATACCAGGTTTATTCCAACCATGCGGGAGGAATGATACTATTGGATCTGCCATTGGCAACACTGTTGGCAGATCTGACGTACTTGCTGATGCCATCAGCAAGTACGTCAGATTGACATAGTCATGAGGTAGTGAAGACAGAATTGGGAGAAGCCCGACCATGCAGTGCAGATAGTGGTATGCTGAGTGAATGGCGTTTCTAAGAATGAGGACAGCAGCAATAGCAAGTGGTCAAACTGCAAGGTCTACAAAAGGTTTAAGAAATACTGTCTGTATCTCGCGACACCACGAGAATGAGAGGAACGCAGTATAACTCCAGCAACTGCCACACACCATAAACCGAGAGTCACATAGAGCGTTGATAGTAGAATGTCGTCGTAGTTTCGCAAGGTTATTACTAGGCTAGTACTAGTAATCCGATACTCGGAACTGCTTCCTAGGTTCGCAGACCCGCGCCATTACTGGAGTAAACATGATAATGGGCTTCAGCATGCTGAAGGATCCCGTGAGCATACATTGATGCACCGAAGCGCCCATGTAATTTCTAGAGGAACGGGGATATTACCGGAGGGATTCTACTACTAGGCTAGAGTGGCATGGTTCCATTTACGGTTTCGGATGGTTTCGGTTCGGTTTTGACCTCGAGCGGTCATGTGACCGGGACCCCTGGTTTCGTTTCCGAGCACGCTGGTCCGGGTGACCTGCCTTTCATACGAATACTATTCCTCCAACCTACTAGACAAGAGAGAAAGGAGAGGCCATACTCTCTGGGTTATGTGCTTGACATTCCGACGTTGACCCGAGGCGGCGGAGGCGCAGTGCGCCCGACCTGCGCATCTTCCATTGAGCGATTGGCCCATTCCGAGTCTGCTGCTAACCGTTGTAGGTAACAGTGACCCCATCATTAAGATATTTTCTTGCTTACGGTATTTTTCCGATAGGATCGAAGATGGAATTGGCATCTTCCGGGAAGCAGTCAGCACTGGAGGTACCATTCCTCAGGCTCGTAGCTCTACATAAATGGCAAGAAAGGTGTGTATTAATAAGGCTGAGTTCTTGGACGGGATATCGGTGATCTCACGTATGTGTATACGTAGCTACTCTCCTTTCCTGGAGATTGACTCGTTAATATCTGGACTTATTGATTCACGAACTGGCCGGAGCAAACGCATGCTCTTCATTCGGATACCTTTGGACTTGGTTCACGCCTAGTGATATTCCGCGGCTTTAGTAGGCGGTGGAATTGTGATGCCATTCGCGGACCCGGGCCCGTTTGCAACCCCATCGCACACCATCGATTTGGGTACTAGATATAAATGCCAACACAATCAATCATTGATGGGCTTCCGTTGACGTGATCTATTTTTTTCGACGTTTCCTGCGGCCATGTGCTCTCATAGAGTGCCTACAGTGGCCGAGTCATGAGCATGTACTAAATACTACGCGATGATTTTACCATGATGGGAACAGTAATGGGGCTGTAGGGCCTACGAATGTACTTGTTTCTAATTCTACGTTTGCTCCGACCTTCCTCCAACACAAAACGTTCGACGACATTCAAAGCGTTAGACAACCAGCCCAAGTGCCCGGGTCTCAAGTTTGGAATATCCTTTGCCCAATGTCTTCTGCGAATTACTTCCGGCTTGATGGTGGGCGGAGTACTATATACCCACAGATGGCAGCACGAAAATGGGTCAGGAACAGCTAGGCGCTGTTTATTTGGCCGAGGTCCGAAAGCGGTTGCAATGGCTGGCTATTGATCACCCTCCATTCCTCTACCATTCATACGATGTGACACCTTCCTTGGGCGCAAGGTCATGCAATCACGTTGTCATCTTGCAAGAACAGTAAGATACACGAATCAAAAGTCTATCGAGCACCCGAAGAAAGCCTGTGGACAACCGAGGCGGAGCGAAAAAAAAAAAGGTTTTGTCTTACAGGTTTTCGGATGCAGAAATTCAAGAAGAAACAGTCAACAATCCCAGAGCCTTCTCCGTTTCCACCTGCGCAGCCTTTCGAAACGAAACAATCAATTAGCTCTATCGTGTCAAAGTTGTACGTCTGGGGCGCGCTTGCGTACCTTTACATCTGCCAACCTTGCGTCCAGGTCATTCGGGGACGTTGCTGGAATTTTCTTCAAAGCGGTTTCAAGCTTGGATCGACTACTTTCAATCGGTGAAGAATCATTACCATTGCCCACACCATTGGCGCCGCTTGCGTCGCCATTTATGATGGCATCCAGTTCCGCAGTGCTGTCAAGGGTAGGAAGACCGGGACCTGTCGGGCCTGCACCCTTGTACGGACCGGCAGTTAGGCTTCTGAGAGTTGGTAGCCTGATGCCCTCTGGGAAGAGGGCATTCAGCGTCCCCAAGATGGAGGGGAGCCAAGGGAATCTCCTTCGGACTTGGCGCTCATAGAAATTGACAGCGATTCTGAGTGGAAGTGACTGTCACGAAGCCCGATAATCAGCCAAACGTCTTGGAGATAAAACCATGTACTTACCCAAATACCCCAAGTCAGGACTAGCGCGAAGTGCCACAGAGTTAACCACCAGCTCAGAGGTATCAAGATGACGTGTTTGAGGTGCTCAAAGAACGAGTTGAAGTCCTTTCTGAGAACGTTAAGACGCTGAGCGAAGTGCTTGTCTGTTTCGCTGGGGTTGGCGGGGCCGTGGATCTGGAGCTGTGCAGTTAGTTGAACAGATTCTCGGTAGCTGCTGGACCACCTACGGGTCCCCCTAATTGTGCTGATGACATATCGTGAGGCAAAGGGTGCTCGGAAGGAAGCTGTGTCCCCAGTGGCAAGACGGTGTTCTGAACGTGGTTGTGTACTTTGTTCAGGACCCTTTTAAGCCGGAGGCCAACCGTAGCCATCACACATATCACCAGGTTATGACCAACGTTTTTCAGGACAATTTTAAGGCACCATGCTATTTCGACCCAGCAGCGAAATCACGTTGGGAGGCTTTGCATGGACGGGTGAATGCACGCGTTGCCGCTCGGGAAATCGAGGCAACGACGATCTTGGTCGGATCGAGAGGGAATGACAGGAGTATATGCATCCACACCCGGATTACAGCCACGGATATGCCTGAAAAAAGCCGAACTCCAGTCAACGCAGTCGTGACATTACATATCACCGTTCTGGGCTGGGACAGCATGGTGAGTGTCTACCAAAGGAGTCAAACCGTTGCTTTTTGAGCGCCTAGCGGGGTTGACATGTGATAGTCGGGCGCAAGAGTCCGCGAAGTGTCGATTCTTGACTCTGCTCTTAGCCACTTTTGTCGAGGATGCAGTGTATATCGCTCGAGAAAGTATGCACGCATGGTGTGCGTTCATGCCAAGGGTAAATCTCACTGGACTGGTGTTGATTTCACGTGAAACTTCTAGCTAGTGAGGCCGAAGCGCATCAGTCCTTATCAAGTATGATAGAGTTTGAAGCCTTTGATGGCTCGAAGCTTTTGCAGAAAAATGAAACGAAGCTCAGCGGATTCTCGGAGTCCAAGTTCAAACTGAGGTGGGTAACTGAATTGAAGGAGCCGCGGAATTGCGGTAGCGGTTAGCGATCTCGGGCCGCGCGCGCTTTACGGAGTGGCCCGAGTCGGGACGGCACCATCGCGCATGACGCTGGCCCATGGTTTCCTTTCAATGGCACACTATGAGGAGTGTGCTCCCCCGGCCTGAGGCTATGTTCTCTGCATCCAAGTGGCGCTCTAATCCCGTGGCAGTGGCAGATTGCATAATTCACGAGATCAGGACATTTCTCCCTCGGTGGGCGCCATATAACAATGTTATTTCCCCAACTCGCCCGTTAAATCATAGAAGAGCTTGAGATATGCATAACATGAGAACATAAGTAAAGTCTGGACCTTTCACGTGTAAAACACACGACTGGACTAGTTGACTAGTTACCAATTATGGGTGCTTGGTCTTGCCAGTAGTAATAACGCGGTGCACGTAGTGAGAGAAATATTCACAGACACAAGTCCGATGGCCCCCTCAAACAACGACGTTAGTTGTTTGTTCATCACGATAGACAGGTTATCGATTGAGGTTATCAGCTTATTTTGCGGAAGGTCGCCAAGGGTTTTGCGTCATAAGAAGCTTTGGTCTCGATGGCGCCGTTTAGCAAAACGGATTCGCGTCAAGCGTGACATTGTCTTCCCACATCCAACAGCTTTCCGTCATCGTTCTGGTCAGGACACGGGTGCAAATCATGCGCATTTGTTGGTAGCTGTATACATACACAATCAAAAGCATCTTTGCGACTCCCAGGGTCACCCCTTGCCCATTACCCTCAACGTGAATTCTGGCTTCCGAACCCTTTGGTATGGGTGTTACAGCCGCTTCGTGGCGTGATGATGAGAGGCATGTTCCAAAGGTGATACATGTACTTGAGCAGGCGGATCATTGTCCTGTACCATAGAGATATCATGTTACTTGGAGCGGTCGACGCGGCCGCTTTCGCGTTTGCACGCTTAGGGAGCTTTGTGAAGTCTTCAGTGGATTCATGCGCGAGATTCAAAATCGCATCCAAGGTCGAGAGAATCCACGCCATAGCGTTGTGACCTGTGAGATAAACGAACGAAAAGCCAAAGGACATATTCAACCTCAAGGCTAATGCCGCAGTCCAACCGGGCAGGCCCCGTGGAAGCGTTACAACCTTGACGACGAAAGACCATGGAGTGGAGGTCTTCATGTGATGAAAAGGTGGCCGATATGAGGCAGAAAATGAACGTACGATTATGTACCATGTGAAAAATAGAATCAGACGATAACTCGTCTCTATCCAATTAGACATGAGTGCTTTGATGGATCGAAAATGTTCTTTGAACTCTTCAAAGTCATCACTGGCCTTCTGGAGGCGCCGCCATAAGTGTGGATCGTACATGGGCAAGGCATCAACACCAGGAATATCACTGTGTTGTGCGCGGAATGGATCAGAGGTTGGTCTGTGATGAGTCGTGGCCTCTTCGTGAGGTATGGCCAACCCTAAAAAACGCTTAAGACGGTATTTGTCTGAGAAAACGAACCTCATACCACTGGGTGAAGTAATGTGGGATCTGCTTTTAGTATGACCAACAGGGGACCCTTCGACTCGAGAAAGGATTTCCTCATGATTGTTCTGGGGATCACCCGGATAGACATTCCGTGCCCTCTTTAGGGGCCGATAGTAGGCTGGTATGGCTCTTCTAACAGGCACTGCCATGGAATCGGTTTTATATAATATTAGGTATCGGATGAAAGCACAGAATAAAGCCTGCGGAACGGAGAACACACCAGGTTCAATGATCTTCACTTTACGTGTGGTCTCTGAAAAGTTATGAACATCTCTTTTCGCATGTTGGTACATGGCCTGCGTCGAAAGTAAGAGCGTGCAGTCTTGCCGTCGCCAAACTTTATAATTTATCCATCAAGTGAGTCAAGCCTTGGCAAGCGTATTGTAACAGCCGAGTTCGATCCGGAGACGCACGTACGGAAACCTGAGTCAGCAGAGCATCCTCTCGCAAGTTGAAATGCCTATCATAGACATTTAGGTCATGAAAAATTGCTTCTAGAAACATATCAGGGACATTTAAACGTCGAGACGTATATTGTGTTCTCTCCCACGATTAAAATCAACACCTAAGTGTCGAGGCCTGGGCAGGATCTACATAGGCAAGTGGCGGAGCTGTTATTGACCATCGCGCTGGAGCTTTTCACACTATGCGATTATGACATTTGCCAGTCGAACGATACGGTGATCCAGGGAGTATTTAAGAGCAGTTGTGAGACTCACAAAGACAATATTCCATGTGAAAACCCCAGACCGCAATGTGGAGTAATTACGCCAATTTTGAGCCAACCCGAGCCCGGTGGGCACGATAAAAAGCATAGCGTAACCGGACTGAGTTTGAGTGGCGGCAATACTGTGTGACATGTCCTTTCATGATGGAACCGAGATCGCAACCGAAGCGTCTTTCTCCCGGCACGTTGCAGAGATACCGGTCGATAGTCCGAACTACGCTGCGCCGGCAAGCTGTCAAAAAAAATGCTGCTCCGATGGCGAGTTGCGCCTGAAGGTGAACCTTCTTGCCAAGCGGCCTACTTGCGAAGTATCCCAGAAATGCGCACCGGAAACAGAGAGCATACGGCACGCGTAGAAAAAGTTCAGTGGGTAGAGCATAACACGTGCCCGGGCAGGTCATGGGAGGAGACGTAGACTAATAGACGCGCTCGGTGGCCACGGGCTTGACGGACTCGAGAGCACTGTCACGGTCATCCTCGGGCCCGGCCACACCTTGTCCAAATTGCGCAGTAATTGTCACTTGACGATGGGTGACGACCGATGACATAAGTTGGGAAAAAAAGATGCCTCGCTAAGGAACAGGCACTAGAGTGTTCAAAAGTCAAAAGAAAAGAAAAGCGTGAATACCACAGAACCGTCCTTCAAGTTTATGCCGTGTGTCGTGGGAAGCTGCCGCGTGTGTATCTGTCATGTGACTGACCAGTGAACCGCTGCCCGTGGTTGTGTGAATGCCCTTCGTTCGTCTTACAGTGAACTAGTCTTTTACTTTCAGATCATAGTGCTAGAAACCACAGGTCTTTTTTTTAATCAAACAAATAGGGCTGAGGTCTGATTGTGCCTACCTCGAGTTCCTCTATAGGCACTAAAAGGACACCAAATAAGGATCAAAGGGGCCTAAAGATTTTGACGATTTGTGCCAGTGTTCCGGTCGGGAAAGAGGCTGTTGCTTTCAGGCACTAGAGTGCTAGCACAGTCAACGACCTTCTTGGGATACAAACTATTATACTAGCTCCAGGTACCAACACCGATTCGTATTCCTAGTGCGGCTACTAGTAGTGCCACCTTTATATGCCACCGTTCAATCTCTCATGCCACAACGCTTGAGTTGCTATGTTTCTGATGTTGAAGTCCATACACGCGCCGAAACATACTCAGGACGGGGCCAGGGGGGTTGCAATCACAAGCCATGATAAAAGTGTGACCACAAGTGGAACAATGGGACTTGGAGACAGAAGAGGTTGGTCATACATATTTAGAAAGGAGACCAGGGTGCTGCAATATCGATTGATCTCGATAAATGGGAAACCCGGTCGTTCCATTTGTCCACTATGTGTCACGAGCGACACCCTCCCGAAGTACTATTCTCGGCGCTATCGCTATCGAGCCCCACTCCCCGAGTTGTGACCTCGGTGAGGGTCGTCAAGCGACATACAAGGTGACGGCTGAAAAGAGGTGGACTTCGGCCGACGGTTCAGTCTCTTCCGAACTCGCCACTGGCTTTAAAAACATAATTCCTAATCGTGAACAAGTGCGGAGTGACATTGCTTGCTTGACCCTGGGAGGACAGGGGAATGAGAATCCCCATAATCCTACCAGGAATGAGTAGCTTGTAAAACCCGGTAAGACAGCTGCTTGTATGCCCCTAGAAGGATGCTGAACATTCTACTCTGACGACGTGAAGACAGAACATACCAGGGTATACCACGCCACAACCAGCATAAGATGGTAAAAAGTAGCCAACCACCCGAAAAAGAGCCCTTGCGCGTGCCGAATGTGTGCCTTGAATTCTCCTATTTCATCACAGTTGTCCTGTATCCGTCTCCGGAGCGGACCATTGTGCGCGATCGCGGTATAAAGGCCTGGAGGGAGGGCGCTTTCCAAGGAAAAGGGGATGGATGATAATCTTGGTCTGTACCGATTTTCAACCTCAGCGGTAAGTTCCGTCAAATCCCGAACGATATGTGAGAGGATGTCTGGCAACGAAAAGCCCGCATCGATGGGGCTCGCGTGAGGAGATTTGTTATTTTCACCTAAGGTCTTCGCGGCGTCGTAAGGAGGCGTGGAGACGACAGTGGCGATTTGTGCTCGCTTCAGGGTCTGTTTGTAGTTCTCTGAGACTTGCCTGAGCGGAGTCGCCATTGCGTTAAATGGAATTGACCGTTAGCGTGATAGTGAGAAAAGAGAGAACTGCGCCCAAGGGATGGGAATGGACCGGATTGGAAACGGCCCATGCGATATTTAAGTCTGCGATGATTACGAACATCTCTTTTCGCATAACATTACACAAGTAGCCCCGGAATAGCGGACGCGAAGGCATCGTCGGGATGAGCATCCGATGGCCCATATCGGAATTTCTTGGAAGACGACATATACGTTGAGGATGCTATCATCACCCAGGAACCTGGCACCTCGAATAACCAGTTACCGTACAGAGAATGAATACCGTCCAAACTAGAACCTCCACTGACAGGACTCGATGGAGATATTGCACAACGCCACCGAGGAGAGCAGGAACACTCGATTGACATGAGGAGCTGGAGATAATGACCAGGAGCGAGCAGCAAGTGATCAAGCCCTGGTGTCCTGTGATTCCCAAGGAAAGCGCTAGACTCTGGCTCATGGATATTATGGGGGCGTTGAACGCTTCTGTCTTGCACACTCTCATGATTACGATAATTACAACGCCCATCAATCAAGCTTCGTAAGAGTGCTCCTGGTGAATGATGCTTCCACGTCGTTCCATCCTGAGAGTACATCCGTGACGTCGAGTATGTGTAGACCATCAGATAAGGGCGTCTTGAAAATCTGATGGCTCCTTGAAGGGGAAAGGCGCCGCTCAAAGAGTCCAAAAATTACAGACTTCTACCATGCAGCAACATCCGCGTGATTTTTCATGGCCATCGCCCGGAATGTCACTTTATGAATGTACCTGGGACATGAAACTGAAACTATCTTCGGAAAAACACATGGTAAAGTGGAGTCAAGAAGCCCGAGGCCCGAAGCTCATAAAGCCTCGTTCCTCTTCTACTGGCCGCAGGCGTCGGGGAGTACCTGTACGAGTAGCATGGCGCCACCAAAGATTCGGTGAAAAGGCCCACGCAACATCTTCAGTTGGATTGTGCGTGAAATAGCTTTCGGGCGTGCGAGACGTTCCTCTAGTAGATGGAAATAGAGCTACAACGAGCGACGTGACAGCCCAGGTTGTAGGAATGCATTCGAACACGGGGTTCATACCTGGGTTACAGAAAACAGGTAATCTTGTAGACACATTTAGCTCTCCCAAGGAAGTAATGGCGTACCTTCTCATCATTGAGCTTGCACCACTCGAGGTAAGGTCGTTCTGCCATCTGCCCGTGCGTCGAAGATCAGAAGCGATTTTCGATTTTCGACAGGTACGATCTACTATGATCACCTTGGTCCCAAACCGAGGAGGTGGACAGCATCGAGCGTCCGAGGGATCATGTCACATGAGGCTCATGACCACATTCGTGCACAGCGAGGAGCCGCACGAGCACTTACTGTGGAGCTCGCACGGCTCCTCGTTATGCACGGCGCCTCCGGGGAACCCAAAACTTGAACAAGGAGGGGCACCATTACAATTTTCACTCGCTGACCGAAGTGACAATGAGATGTTGTTGGTATTGACATGGCTGTGAGTGTGGTTAAGAGCTGAAACTAAAAAAAAAAGTGAATGGCCTGTGGCGAATCGTGATCGTGATCGATGACTGATGCCCCCCGTGGGAATAATACTTCTGTTGCCGTAATAATAGCGGCCACTCGTCGTTCATAAA
>Ga0137394_10002372_pt1 | contig 13932 bp, 17 predicted proteins | sample czobulk116metaG_FD_108278 | JGI IMG/M metagenome (GOLD analysis project Ga0137394, IMG submission 108278) | Vadose zone soil microbial communities from Angelo Coast Range Reserve, California, USA - czobulk1.16 metaG | ecosystem: Environmental > Terrestrial > Soil > Vadose zone | place: USA...
AGGACATATACCACCGTTCTTGATGATCACACTAGTTTCGTTTTGACGCAAAAAACCCTCCACTGTGTCCGCATTCAGTATGTCCTGAGAGCGCACATTATCAGTTTTTATCCTTGCATTTTGGACTGGTGTTAAACGTACAACGTCTCTGATATACCGAAGGTCGTCATCATGGGCGATTGCCACGGTATTGTTCGGACATTTCTTTTGGGGGATGATAAGCACAGATGAAGTAAATGCGGAAATATAAGCACCGACCTCCGCAATATAGTCTAACACTCCGATGAGCGGGTCGCGGTACTGGAAACGAGAGACATTATGCACAATCCTTCATCGCCTTACAGTAAGAAGGCTGCATACACTCGGAACATCTACAACCGTCATCTCTATCTCATCCTCTCGGTTGTTATCGGGATCGTCGGGAAAGGGTCTTGCTGCACCTATAAGCCTGGTCCATAGGAAGACGCGCCTTGCTCGAAAGCCTCTGATGAATACGCATTGATCCCGACGTAGATTACCCTTTTAATATGGAGAAAGGCACATTAGCGAGTGATGGATGTGATGCTAGGCTAGGCTAACGAACTGGATCCTGTTGACTGTTATGAAATGCTACGCTTGGACGTATCTCGGACCAATCAAATCTTGCCCCACCGCCATCGAATGCTCGGGTCTTCAAGGAAACCTCTGCACCTAGGGTACTGTCCAGAAATGCGGCGGCGCCCCATGACGTGACCAAGGTACAGCCAGTGACAAGAATGAGGTCTTCGATACGTTCGACGCCCAACCCGCGTCTTTGTGCAAAGGAGAACCAGCTGTCCACATGGTCTCGGATATAGTCTTCGAACACAACCGTCCGGATTACATCTTCGCGGAGGCCATCGTGGGGAAGTGTCAAAAGTGCACCGTGCCGCTTGCACTGATACGTGGTACCGGGAGAACTGAGAAGTAATGCATCGATCGCGGCTGACTGGGAAAGGTACACATCACATACTTGTCGGATGTGGCGGCGACTGAATAAGTGGTTCCCTGAATGGCAGTCACATAACGCGAGTAGTAATCCCCTTTGGAGAAACTTGTTTTACGAATGTTGATGAACGGACCTAAGTCCAAACGAGAGTAAGGCTCTGGCTCGCAAAGTGTGCGGTTCGAAGGGTCATTCCATTCAAGTAAGACGTTGAACATCCGACAGAAGTGGCCATCTTTCACAAAACCAACGTCGCCAACTGAGACTTGTGTGTAGAGTCCGGCAGGATCTGGCTCCCATAATGCATGGCCGTGAAATAGAGATGTGAGGCTTTCTCGAAAGACATCGCAGGGATGCAACGGCATCATGGGAGAGATGAAACTAGGAGAGGGCGCTTGTAGGCGTAAGCACACCCAATCCACACCCGCTTAGTCAGCTACACAGCAAACGCAAACAGCAACTGACCCTGACCATGGCAGTGCGTGTGAAATCTACGTGCGCCTTGTATTATTAGACACACTTGAAAGATAATGTGTTTGAATGCATAGGAACAAATTACAGCAACGGTACGCTAATACTAGCTCGGATAATCAAGTGATTTACACTGACGGACAAGTTGAACTTCTGGCGTCAGTCTTGCCTTGAAGGCATTTTCTTCCCAGTATCCTCTAACCGCCCGTACAACGACTGCATCCGAGGCATAGCAAACTCCTGATGTGGCAGTTGTCGAATGTGGGCTCGGAACATGAAACGTGAGCGCACAAGTGAGTGCAAATTCTCTGTTGCTTATTGCGCTTATTGGCTTATTGGGACAGTCCTTCGCGACGATGCAATGTTATTGGTGATGATAACGGTACCAAGCCCTTAACCATGAAGCTTGAAGCAAAGCGTTACAACCTAGCTTTCAGCCGTGCGGAGCAGGGTGACCGCTAGTAGTGGGTATACTAACACATATGATTAACAGAACGTCCCGGACCGTTGAACGAGCCCCACCGATTTCAGTATGCCTTTCTAGTCTCTTACATTTCGCTAATTGCTTGCTTCCCCTCGGATGACCCGACGATCACTTGCCGGGCAACTTAGTTAGCTTTGTATATAGGCCTCAGTACTACTCAGCCCTCGTGTCCAATTACTGAGTTACATCATCTGCTCATCCTGTACAGACAATCCCTCGGCGTGCTCCCTCGAACTCAACCCGTTCGTCGGCCCTACGAGAATCCTTATTACGTGCGATTCAATGAGGAGTGCTAGGTGAACAGTGTACATGGCGATACCACGACGTATAACACTTGGATCAGTCAGGAATCACTTTGAGCATACCGTGATCGTTCTTTCGTATTTAATTGCCATCGCGTACATATATCCAAGCCATTATGCATGACTTGGAAGCTCTTCAGCTCCTTTCACGCTATCAGTATACCTGAAGGGCAGGTAGTGTTTTGGGTCATTGCTGTTGGAAAATTAGAAAGGTGGAGCGTGGAGGAAAAGTAATTACGGCGGTAAACTCACGAGGCTTCTTTTAGTACTCCAGCCGGTGTCAAAGGTTCAGGCCTCGTTTAGGAAGCCCCTCGCCATGGGATGGATGTTTCGGTAAGATCTGGAGCCTATCCCTGCCGCACAAATAGTCAATCCTACATAAGCCTCGGCCCAACTCCTTTTGTGCCCTGCATCTCTCTCTGAACGTTGTGTCAACCGCCACCTGCTCTTTGGAATTTAACCCGGTCCAATCGCGTCTGTGCGATGGCTTTTTCATGTCTTCATGGATCGTCCTAAGCACGTCTTGTACAGTGACTCCGATTCCTGAAGAGCCGCTAGCTGACCAAACGATAATGTGTTGGGGATATCCTTGATGATTCTCCAGCTTAAGCAATGCAACGGGTGGATGAGTCGCGGGGGAAGTTATGTCTTCCTTCGGAAGATGATAATCGTAATCAATGGGTTGATTGGTGACATCGAGTTTGAGGAGATACTTTGACAATGTGGGATGTAAGACAAGGATCGGCTCTCCCTACATCATGGCCATGAGTTCGTGAATGTTTTCAGTTCCACTGAAAGTGATCGCACCGTCAATCCAGCTTCCGCGTAAAAAATTGCTTTCATCGCTTCAGGGACCTCGGGCCCCTTATTGTCGTGTAGAGTTGCAACTAAAAAACAAAATTCAGCTTCTACCACGTAACTGGTAGTATTATAGGTCATATACCAGCGTCCTCGACGAGCACACCAATTTTGTTTTGACGCAAATATCCCTCGACTGCGTCCGCATTTAACGTGTCCTGTGAGTGTGCAATATCAGTTTTCATTGGGAATACAACACTGCATTTTGATTTTGATTTGAACGTACAACGTCTTTGATGAGTCGAAGGTTATCATCCTGGGCGATTGCCACGGTGTTGTTCGGGCATTTCTTTTAGAGGAAAATAAGTACAGACGAAACAAACGCAAAAACATAAGCACACAGACCTCCGCGATATAGTCTAAGACCCCGATGAGCGGGTCGCGATACTGGAAGCGGGACATCATCTTCCATCCTCCATCGCCATAAAATAAGGCTGCATACACTCGGAACATCTGCAACTTGCTCCACCTTCACCTCTGTCCCACCCTTTGGAGTGTTGTCGGGTTCGTCAGGAAGGGGTTCTGCTTCACCTCTAAGCTTGATCCGAAAGAAGCCGCGCTTTGCCCGAAGACCTCTGATGAATATGCATTGATTCTGGCGTGGATTAGCCTACCAATACGAGAAAGAAGCATTAGCAGTTGCCGTGGTGGTAAGATAAGCGAACGAACTGGATCCTGATGACTGTTATGAAATACTACACCTGGACGAATCATGCGCCAATCAAAACTTGCACTACCGTCATTGGTTGGCTGGGTCCGCAGGGAAATTTCGGCAGCGAGTGTTCTGTCAACAAATGCAGCGACGCCCCATGAGGTGACCAGGGTACACCCGGTGACAAGAATAAGGTCTTCCATGCGCTGGACCCCCAGTCTGTGGTGCTTGCACAAGGAGAACCAGTTGTGGACATGTTCTTGGATATAGTCCTCGAACACTTCTGTACGGATAACATCTCTGCGGAGGCCATCGTGGGGAACAACCAACAGTGCTCCTTGCCCATTCCTACACGTATACGTTGTACCGGAGGTACTGCAAGAAGATCTGTCTATCGTAGTCATCCGAGACAGAACATCACGTACTACTCTTCGGGTGTCGCGGCCGAAGTATTAGTCCATTCCTGCGCAAAAGTAACACCACGCGAATAGTATTCTCCTCTGGGAAACCTTGATTGGCGAATATTGACGAATGGACCGGGGTCCAAACGAGGGTAAGGATCTGGTTCGCAATGTGTGCGATTCGAAGGATGGTCCCATTCAAGCAGAACGTTGAATATCCGATGGAAGATGCCCCTTCTTACGTAACCAACATCGCCAACCCCAACTTGGTCGTAGACACCAGCAGGGTCAGGTTCCCATAACGCAAGGCCATGACATAAGGACGTAAGTTGGTCCCGGTAAACGTTGTATGGTTTCAATTGCCGCGGCATGACGAGGTGTAGTTGAAGAAACTAAGAGAGTATGGGTGCCAGTGAGCCTTAACTTGAATCGTCTGGTCGGTTTCTCACGTCATTACGATAACATCGGAACCAGCTGACAGAATGCGTGATGCAAGCGCCTCCATGGCCTTTTCTTCACGGCGCTAGGAACATGAGAACCATGTGTTTCGCCTCATGGCCCCAGCGCCTGTCGGACATCAAGTCGTACTAGTAGTACTAGGCTACGGCGCGGTAAGTACTAGTAGATGACATCAAAGAGGGATGATGTAGTGCGAGATCCCGGTTAGGGGTCGCGCGGCAACGAGTTCGTTCGCACCTGGATCTTTTGCAAGTTAGAGAGGGAGGAGGGGGGAAGAGAGAGAGTGTGTGTGTGTGGGCTACACACACTTGGCACTGTGATGGATGATGGGATGGTCAGAACAATGGGAAACTTGAGGGCTCATAAATACTTGTACTTGCATGGAGAATGGAGACAAATAGAACTTGAGAAAAAGGGGGAAAGGTGCCCCAAACCTGCCAAATGCATTATGGTGCATGGGTTTGGTTTTGCATCAGACGGCAGGTGGGAGAATACGAGCGATAGCCTAAACGAGAGATCGGGACGTATGACGGCGCGGTGGCTTCGGTTTAACGTCAGTCAGTCGAACAAGAGGGAGAGTGCATGGAGGAAGAAATGGGGGTAAAGCTACTCCATCTGTTTACCTGGTCTTTTGACCTTGCGACGGTGCAGTATTTATAACTAAACATGTACCTAAAAACAATCTATCCTACTCTGTACTAGGCTAGGGAAAGGGGCCCAGACTGCACGAGCATGTGAGAACTAGGGTGGCACTTGGTATCGAGGCGAAGAGGGGTCCGGGGCGCGAGAGTGCTTGAGCACTAGGCTCCTCCGAGCCTAGCGCGCACCCGTTCCCTACAATGAAAATGTGATTGTACAGATAAACTACTATAGTACACTTACAGCAAGAAGGCTGAGTAAATGAAATGTTAAACAAATACACAGCTCACAATAATTTGGTGAGCTGAGGTGGACAAGGGAATCCCGTCCCACACGCGTACCCAGTCACGTGCAATATAGTCGGAAGTGTCTCGAATGCTCATTGCGCTCATAAGTCATAACCTACCCTCAGGACTGCTTGGGCTCTTCATCTCCTTCACCTTATGTATCCTCGACGGCCCCGCGACGCTCGATTCGTCCCTACAGAAGAATCAGAAAAACATGGACCAAGAGAGAAAGGTTCTGTGGAACTCACATAGCCTCTTCTGGTATTATCGGCGCAGGAAGTATCTCGCCATTAGGTGAAAGTCCTGGCAATATCTGGAGCCTATCCCGGCCGCGCAAATAGACAATCCTACATGGGCCCTGGCCTAACTCCTCTCGCGTCTTGCATCTCGCTCTGAACGCAAAATCAACTGCCGCCCGCTCTTCGGCACTTAACCTTGTCCATTCATATCTGCGCGAGGGTTTCTTCATATCCTCGTGGATCGTCTTCAGCACGTCTCTCACAGTGATGCAAAAGCCGGGAGAGTCACTAGAGGCTTCAATGGTGATCTGGTGGGGATACCCTTGGTGATTCTCAAGCCTCAGCAATGACATGGCTGGGAATACAGCTGGGGATGCTAATTCTTCTTCCGGGAGGTCATAGTCGTGGCCAATGGGTTGATTGCTGATATCGATCTTGAGAAGATACGCTGACAGAACAGGGTGTAAGATGAGCGGGACCTGTTCTCCCTGGGCAATGATCCATAAGTCCATAAGTGTCTCGCACGTCAAGGGAAGATTTCGTACCGCCAGTTCCACTTTGGCATAAAAGATCGCTTTCACTTCATCAGGAACCGTGGGATCCTCATCGTGTAGGATTGCAGCTGTCAAACCATCATTCAACTCCTGCGTTCCTGGACGTGGTGTAGGAGTCGTACCGCCGTTCTCAATGAGAACGCCAATCTCGTTTTGTCGCAAGAAACCCTCCACGGCATCCGCAGATAGAACGTCCTAAGCGTACACGTTGCCCTTTGTCACCGGAGAGACGATATGGCACTGAGCATTGGACTTTGGACGTACCACACCTTCAACGAGCGAGAGATCATCGTCGTGCGCGATAGCTATAGTATCGTCCGGGCAGTGCTTTTGGAGATGTTAAGCACAGATGAAGCAAAGACAAAAATTACAAGCACACCACCTCTGAGATATAGTCCAATACTCCGGTGAGCGGATCGCGATGCTAATGTAAGATATCAAGTTCCGCACTCCATCACTGTTCAACAAGGAGGAATGCTTACACTGAGAACATCCGGAACAGTCGTCACCTGTATCTCATTCTCGCGACTGCTACCGGGATTGTTGCAAAGTGATCCCGTTGCAAAGACAAACCCTGACGAGACGCGCTTTGCTCGAAAACCTCTGACGAACACACATTGATTCGGACGTGGAGCAACCTTTCGATTTGGGAGAAGAGTTAGTAAGTTTAGCGGTGACGGGGGCGAGAGAACGAACACAGTCCCTCTGACTGTTCTGAAAAGCTACACTTCCACGAGCCATGCGCCATTCAAAGCTCGCCTCGTCATTGTTGAACGATCGTGAGCTCAGCGAAACCTCTGAATCTTGAGTGTCGTCAAGAAATGCGGCGACTCCCCACGAGCTAACCAAGGTGCATCCAGTGACGAGGATGAGGTCCTCCATACGCTTGACACCCAGTCCGTGTTGTTTTGCAAGGGAGAACCAACTGTCGATGTGGTCTCGGATATAGTCCTCGAACACCTTTGTGCGGATGACATCCTCGTGGAGTCCATCACAAGGAAGCCTCAAAAGTGCTCCCTGTCTCTCGTTACACGAGTATGCCGTGAAGGGAAACCTGCAAGAAAGTGTCGATGGCGACTGGCCAAGGCAGAACCAGTCACACCACTTACTCGTTAGGTCTCGCAGAAAGGATATCATTTCTTCCCTGATCTGAAGTCACATAATGCGAGTAGTAATCTCCCTTTGGGAAGCTGGATCGATGAACGTTGACAAATGGACCCGAATCCAATCGGGGAAAAGGCTCCGGTATGAAAAGTGTGCAATTGGAGGGATCGTTCCATTCAAGCAGAACGTTGAACATGCGAACGAAGTAGCCATTGCAGATGAAACCGACGTCGCCGATCGCAACTTGTTGATAGAGACCACCAGGATCTGGCTCCCATAAACCATAACCATAACATAAGTATGCGGTATGTTCTCGGTATATGCAGAAGGGAGCCAGGGACATCATGATGGGGTGTGATCTTGGGTACAACCCCTGGAAAAAAAAAACCGAATCCGCCACCTATGGCTGTGCTGAGGCGTTTGCAAACAAGTCCAAACCCACGTGTGCTCTTAGACTAATCGGTGCTCAGGTTTTCCCATCGAAAACGAAACTAGTTTTAGCTTCGACTTGAAACACCAGAGCCGTACAAAGGATGCATGTACTTGGAAACGACTACCGTGATTCGAGTCGCCTCTGCACATCATCCGAGTCTGAACTCGCTCGTCTCCGCGTTGCGTCCCGCACCTCTGTGTACCGGCCGTGTACTATCCGCCTCTATCCCCCCTTGTTTCCTCACATCTGGACTCTCCTCCCCGGGTTCCCCCTCACGATCTGTGCCCCGCTTTACCCCGCCTAGACCCTTGGATCACCCAAGCCTCATTGGCTGACACCACTACTACTATAGTCACTGGCGTAGTGTGTGCCACCTCAAAAAACCCGCTGACCAACATTTGCAAGTCCTCGGTCTGGACCACTTCCTTGTTTTTTTTAGAATATCAATTACTGTACATCATAATATACTCGACCGTCTCTTTTTGTCTCCACTCTCCATTCTTACCTACCTTTTCCGCCTTTAGACTTCCCACTCTCCATTCTTCAGCTTCCTCTTTTACCTTAAACTTTCACCCTCGATCACCACTGCATTCCCTTCACCCCCGAATTGGCCATGTGCCCGCTGTCACACATCTAGACTTCAATTTAGTAAAATTTATTTGTTTCAGCCATCGTCCCCACCCTCATCATGACCCTCGCTGCGGGTATGTCCCCGGCTGGATCGCATTCGCAATTAACCCTCTCGCTGCCCCCTCCCTCTCTGCTCAAATTAGATGTAGATCACTTGTATATACTGCCCTTGACTCACACAAGTATATAGACCCCCGCCTGGCCTCGTCAAAAGGCAGGCAAAAAAAGGCGCTCAATCTTCTCTTCTCGCGTGCTTCTCTTTGCTCGACCGTTTGACAATAAATCGAGCCCCTGTGCCGTCAATCATCTCTCCGGTCCCGCATCCCTCATCATTCACTAGGACGAATGTGCCACAGTTCAGGCCTGGTAACCTCAGGCTATGGAAATTTGGCCGGATAGTGAAAGGGCTAAGCCAGCGAGGACCTAGCTGTGAGTTCAAGAGCAAAGGCGGGTCGCGGTCCGCAAGTCTGTAAGGTAAGACTACAAGCATCTAATCTACGCGACCCGGGGCTGCCTGTCCGCGCTGCATTGCAATCATGACGGAATAGAGGAGAGAGAGGTTGTTGCCAGAGAGAGAGGTTGTTGCCGGAGAGAGTGTACGCGGTCTGTAAGAAAAAAGAATATATTGCATTGCAGACTGGAGTGAGTAAGTGGTGGCAAACATGCCCGCAGTCCTCAGTTGTTAATTCCATTAATTGTTCCGGATTCGTATGTACCGCGCTATGATCCAGCCCATCCTTACTGCCTCTCCCGCATTTGTTGTGCAGGCCGGCCGTATATCCCACCCATTTGTGATCGCTCGTCTTCTAGCCACAGTAAAAGTTTCCTTCTACTTTACAGTATATAAGACCCCTATTAAGAGATTATATCACAGAGGAGTATATTCGGGGGAAAGACGAGCAACTAGCCTGTGGCCGCTACGGACGCGTGCATAAGTACAGGCAGGTGAGACATATCGTAGATCCCTATCTCGATCTCTGCCTTGTCCTTTAGTCAGCTATCTCGATCCTATCATGTCTCAGTCCTCTGCAAGGATCTGCTCCGTCGGTCTACGCTGGTCTGTCCATCTTTGTATGATTCCCAACAACCCCATGTGCCCATAGTATAGCTCCTCAGTCTTGTGCTCGTCTGTGCGCGCTGGACTGAGATCGGGCTCGTATCGGCCGTATCCCTCGCAGACATCGCCCGTGCGCACCCCCTCTTAATTCACACATTAGTTCGCATCAAATCACCATAGCCTTATATTATACCCTCATCCTGAAGGATGAGAACGCGCAGAGAAGGACTTGGCGGCAAACGCGAAGAGGTTGAGCGAGAGGGACAAGAGAGACCGCGAACTGGCGGCGGTCGGACTTGCTGACGCAGACTCGGAGGCGAGAACGCGAAGACAGTTGGAGGAACACATGCGAAAACGAACATGAGGAAATAGTGGGGCCACTGACTATGCCAGACATAGTTGGGGGTACAGTAGTTTACAAGCTAGAATCACAGTGATGTTAGTAAAGGTACCGTAATCAGTTATCCCTGCGTATTCGCTACCATAACATCTCATTCCCCACATGGACAGCTACAGTGGGACCGTAGAGCTCAGGTTCGGGAAGGGTGGATGCTTGGACAGTGGCACCGACTGTGACCTTGCTGGGTATTGTGGGCTCGTCGAGACGGTGTGCATCTGGTCCCTCTTGTCCCACATGGACAGCCACAGGGTAACCGGACAGCTGTCGCATTGTAACAAACTGTCTGATGGCTTCCTGCACTTTTCCCGAAGGCTGTCGCCCCTCTAGAAACAGATTTTCTAGAGACGGTAAGACATGGGACACTGTCTCCCCTGAGAGGTCCTGCAGGGCCGGAGCGACACGTCGCGCAACTTCCTCGGATAGATACAGATTCTTCACCTCGCTAAACGAGTGGAAAAGTTCCAGCCATTGACCATTTTCCATGTCGTCTTGCCAATGTGGCCGTTGATCTTGATGCTCGCGGAGGTATAGCCATCCCAATGTGAAGCCCGATGTGGAGAGGGGTAACAATGAGCGACAGACCTGTGCCAGAGACGATACCTGCCAATCTGACTCTTCGCATGCGATTTCCAGTGCGAGCCTCCGGGGTTCAAGTGTCCCTGTTCGTAGAGAAAGCTTGAGTTCGACAGAGTATTTGCCAAAAACGACATCTGCTTGATCGAAGGTATCGATTTTTTCTAAGCGGGAAATGAATCGAGGAAGGTGAACGATGTCAAAGACGAGTTGATTAAAGAAGATTATGGTGATTATGTCAAGTAGAGGGGTATCGATTCGGGATACAAGTGCCTCAAAGTAATCGCTAACGCCTTGGAACGTGAGCGAGGTGAGAGAGGGGAGGACAATTCGTGTCGGCGGAGGGGGATGTCGGTCGCTCAAATCGGGGCGCGAATGAGGGGAACGGAAGCCAAGGTGAAGTTCTTGGATCCTGGTCAAAGTGGACAGGCATATCACCATGGCCTCTGGTGAAATGTAACCGGAATCCGGAATGTCAGAGAGGTCAAGCTTGACAAGGTCCAAAGTAGAATAAAGGAGTCTTGCTGTGGCCGGAAATGGAATACCACGCATGTAGAGTGATCGCAGATGCGGGGCGGATCCACCCAGAAACGAATCGGGAAGGATCGGCGTCCATTCATCGCTCGATGAAATCCGCAGGACCGTCAGAGCAGGGAAAGACTTCCGCATTGCTGCAGTAAACTTTTCCAATAGTGGACTTGGGATATCGTCAAAGTTGATGTGACGTACGCGGTCCACATGCTCGAGGGCGGCGAGGATGTTATCTGCGCCCCCCATTAGCGGCTTTGGATCATCACTGCCCACTATGATCATAGGTAAGGGTGGCCAGATATCCAACATCTTCCTCACAGGTTTTCTCGAAGTACAGAGAAGCCGCAGGTCCAGGCGACGTGGTGAGGAAAACACGATGCTCCGCCACCTTCGGCAGACATGTACTAATGTATGCCATTCTTCTATATCCGGAGCTTCATCCAGATCAAAGTTGAATATCTCCAAGACGACGTCGTCTGGGAGCCAATCGATAGTCGCTCGTAAGTACGAACGTGTGCCTGTACCCCACCCAGACTTAGGAGTCGTTGCATAGGTTCCTGCGTTTAATCACTCACGTCGGCGATCTTCCAACCACAATGATTTTCGCTTCCTCGCGGCGGTCCACCCCGCGTCCAAGGCCTTGAAATACGGCATTGAAAGAGGTGCGCGGGGAATAACGGTCGAAGGAGGAAGTGCTTGGCTGTGAGAACGGGGGACTAGTGGGAGTTGGAGCACGCTAAAAGTAAGACTAGTCAGCACTAAGTAGGCTGCAGTCATAGAGTTAATCTGACTTGGATGATGCTATAGAAGTACGTGCCAGCGGTAGTCGCGGAATCAACGATTAATCAACGATGGGAGTGGTCGAGGAGTATGCACTGAAAGGCTGGCACTGCCTCGTCCGCCGTTCCCAGGCTTCCCTTTTCGATTACGCGACCAACCAAAATTCAAATTTAATACCAATTCCCACACTGACACGTGCCCCAGTTGCCTCCGCTCCGACTCCGATATCGGGGACAATGCCCCAAGGCCAGGCGCGATGTCCTTGACAAGCGAATACCAAATTGTGCAGTTCGGCTGGTGGGCCTCGCAAACAATACCGTCTGTCCATTCGCAATCCTCACGCCTCACGTGGTCGCCCTCACTCAGGTCTACTGTGGTCCACCATTTGCCCCGAGTCAAACCCAGCCCAGTGGGTCTGGCCTTGGGAAGTGCATGCATGCCAGTGCATGACAGCGATGCAACATACTTTGGTCTCGTTAATCCGTGCATCCGATGGAGGTGCACGCGTAACTTCATCTGGGTTCGTGTCAACTGACTCAACTCAGCCACTAGTACTCTCTACCTTGCCTCCGGGTCTCGTGACTAGCAGGAATGGCAAGGGCGCGCGCTCGTGCACTTGTGGCGTCGGGCTTGCTCGGGTGGGGAACCGAATAGGGCGACGTAGGCGAGGAGAAAGGGGGAAATGGGGCTGCTGTGCCCGTTCCAGACCCAGCGCGCGCACGCGCCTTACAATGTCACGGTGGCGTGTGTTTGATGGCCCTGGCACTCAGGCTGGCAGTGACTCGGCCCGAGATGAGTAGGTTCCACAGCACAGTTGATCGACGTTGATCTCTATCGAAACACTAGATCTGAGGGCGAGGTCAGTCAAGGTCGGGAAATGGGGAAACTGGGCCGTTCCATGCGCAGCGCGTGCGCTCTCCTTACACTATTCACTGTAGCAGATGTAGTACCTCTACCGTGACCCTGCATGCTGTGTATGGCGGTGGTTGGCGGAGTGATGCATGTCAATTTTTAGGGTTCATGCGCGGTGCTGTATAAGTTTGAAGTTTGGAGTTCGTTCGCACCACCGGCAACGATACCGTGACAGAATCCTCCCCCGATGAATGCACACAACTACACTACTAAGGAATCCATGCATAATCTGAGTCATATTACAAGGCCCATCCGCAGCCTAATCTCCTTGCTGTTAAGTGGCATTGACCAATGTCTCCTCCCTGGGGCCCGGGAACAAGACCCATGTAGGTTTTTGCAAGGTATCCATCAGAACCACTGACCAATCCAACTGACATTGACGATCGACATCCTCCCCGACAACGTTCTGCTAGATATATTTGATTTCTGTCTTGAAGGAAAATATATCGATATCTGGACCGAGGAATGGGCATGGCGCACACTTATCCATGTCTGCGGAAGATGGCGAAGCATCATCCTTGCATCACCACGTCGTCTCGATCTACGAATTATCTGCACAGACAGAACACGAGCAAAAGAGATGTCGGGTATCTGGCCAACTCTATCTATAGAAATAGTGGCCGGTGGGTGGGCACGTCACAATCCGCGGCGAAGACGAGATGTAAATAATGTCATCGCTGCTCTCAAGCACAACAATCGTATATGTCGAATCTCACTCTTGGAATTCTCAAGTTCTCTACTGGAACAAATTGCGGCAATCACGGCGACGCAGGCAGCACCTTTCCCAGCTCTGACCCATCTTCGTCTTACTACTAGATGTGACTCACCCTACAACGAGTTCGAGGCCGCGTTTCCCGACGAATTCTTGGGTAGTTCCACCCCACGTTTGCGATCATGCATCTTACGTCACATTGCGTTTCCGGGAATATGGAATCTGCTTTTGACTGCCAATCACCTTGTAGAGCTTCGCCTTTCCAATATTCCCCATTCCGATTACATTTCCCCTCAGGCGATGGCAACACACCTCTCTATGATGCCCAATCTCAAACAACTTTCCATTGGGTTCCAATCCCCTCGATCCCGCCCTGACTTGTCCAACCCACAAAGGCCTCCGCCGACACGCGTTGGTCTCCCCGCTCTCACCAGCTTTTGGTTCCGCGGTGTCAGTGAGTACGCCGACGACCTTACATCTCACATCCACG
>Ga0137394_10002373_pt1 | contig 13932 bp, 11 predicted proteins | sample czobulk116metaG_FD_108278 | JGI IMG/M metagenome (GOLD analysis project Ga0137394, IMG submission 108278) | Vadose zone soil microbial communities from Angelo Coast Range Reserve, California, USA - czobulk1.16 metaG | ecosystem: Environmental > Terrestrial > Soil > Vadose zone | place: USA...
CGGCGCCAGCTTCAAAGCGGGCTCCCCGCTCGCGCTGTTTCAGACCCACCGGCGGCAGCCCGTTTCCTTTTTGGATGTCTTCTCCTACGATGTAAGTGCCGATGGACAAAGATTCCTGATTGCCACGAGAGTGGACGAAGCCAATTCCGCGCCGCTCACGGTCCTTCTCAACTGGGCCTCCGAAATGGAGAAGTAGTCGTCGCCCTCAACATTCCCGCTTTCAAACTTCATCTGTTCCAACGCCGTTTGACCTATCCTCTTTCACATTCTTGCAAACTCTTCTTGCACGGAAAGAAAACTCAACTCATTTGTTTTCAGGCGATTCTGAACTCTTTGCCCGAAACACCCGGGGCGGGGGGTAGGCCTCGCCTCCTTACTTCCACTCATCCTCCGCGGAGACCCCTTTCCGGCGTAAACTAAACCATGCCGTCTCCTGACAAAATCCCGCTAAGCTTTAACCGCGACCGCGCCGTTCGCCAGCTCGACGCGCGTCTAGAAGAACTCCTCGAAAAGCTACGCAAGAGTCGCCCCTCCGAAGATCCCTGGATGGTCCGCCGCGCCTACGAGATTGCCACCGAGCGCCACCACGACCAGTTCCGCAGCTCCGGCGAGCCTTACTTGTCCCACCTGCTCGAAGTCGCGCATATCCTCGCGGACATGCGCCTCGATGCCACCACCTTGACCGCCGCCATTCTCCATGACGCCATCGAGGACACCGAGTATCCCGTCTCTCGCATCGAAGAGCGCTTCGGCGCCGATGTTGCCCATCTTGTCGAGGGCGTAACAAAAATCGGCCGCCTCAAGATGATGGCCCCGGAAGCGCGTCAGGCTGAAAACGTTCGTAAGATGCTGCTTGCCATGGTGAACGACGTTCGCGTCGTTCTTGTCAAGCTGGCCGACCGGCTCCACAACATGCGCACGCTCGAATATCTCGAACCCGTCAAGCAGCAGCGCATCTCCCGCGAAACGCTGGACATCTATGCGCCCATCGCCCTCCGCCTGGGTATGAGCGTGGTTCGCGGCGAGCTTGAGGACTTGGCATTCCGCTATCTGGAGCCGGAGGCCTTCTTCGCCTTGCAAAAAGAAATCAGCGAGAAGGCGCCCTCTCACAAGAAATTTCTCGAGGAAGTCCAGGCCACTATCCAGAGCAAACTCGTCGAGGCCGGCATTCCCGCCGAGCTGGAATCTCGCGTAAAAGGCTTGTATTCGGTGCACCGTAAAATCGTGCGTCAGGAAACCGGCCTTGCACAGGTTTACGACCTGCTCGCCGTGCGCGTCATTACCGATTCGGAGCGTAACTGCTACGCGGCGCTCGGCGTGGTCCATCACATCTGGCGCCCCGTCCCCGGGCGGTTCAAGGATTACATCGCCATTGCGCGGCCGAATCTTTATCAGTCGCTGCACACCACCGTTTTGCATGGCGGCCAACCCTTCGAGGTACAAATCCGCACGCAGGAGATGCACCGCATCGCGGAGGAAGGCGTTGCCGCGCACTGGAAATACAAATCAGGAAAGCCGTCCTCGGAGGATGATGACCAGCGCATCGCCTGGATGCGCCAGCTCATCGAATGGTCGCAGGAGCTTCAGGAACCCGGAGAATTTCTCTCCACGCTGAAAGTGGATCTCGCGCCCGTCGAGGTTTACGCGTTTACGCCGAAAGGCCGCGTGCTGGAACTTCCGCGCGGCGCTACCCCTGTAGATTTTGCCTATATGGTCCACACCGAAGTGGGGCACCAATGCGTCGGCGCAAAGGTGAACGGCCAGATGGTGTCGCTTCGCCATGAAATCACCAGCGGCGATGTGGTTGAGATTCTTACGCAAAAGGGCCACCACCCCAGCCGCGACTGGCTCAGTTTTGTTAGGTCGTCCTCGGCGAAGAGTAAGATCCGCCACTGGATCAACGAGCAGGAGCGCGAAGAGGCTACGGAAATGGGCAAGCGCCTGCTCGAAAACGAAGCCCGCCATTTTGGCCGCAGCCTCAAGAAAATTCCCGAGGCGGACATCCTCAAATTCGTTAACGATTGCGGTCTCTCCAAAGTTGAGGATCTCTACGCCGCCGTCGGTTTCGGAAAATATTCGGCCCGTCAAGTCCTCACGCGCGTTCTTGGAGAACCGGAAGAATCCGCGGAGACCGAGACCATCGATGCCAAGCCCACTCTCGTCAAGACCGTCAAACGCATGCTGGGTTTTGGCGCGGCGCCCCTGGTGGTCAAGGGCCACGACGATTTGCTCGTTTACCGCGCCAAGTGTTGCAATCCCATTCCTGGCGACGAAATTGTCGGCTACATCACCCGCGGTCGCGGTGTCGCCGTCCACACTCGAACGTGTCCCAACGTCCAGAATCTCATGTACCAGACCGAACGCCGCATCGCCGTCGAATGGGGCGGCGGATCCGAAGCCAAGTTTCCCGTCCAGCTCACCATTCGCGCGCGCGACCGCGCCGGGCTTCTTGCCGAAATCACCGCGGTCATCAGCGGCGCCGGTTCCAACATCCATAACCTCGAAAGCCGCCCCGATCGCACCAACGCGCGCATCGACGCCAACCTCGAAATTGCCGACAAGCGCCAGCTCGAAACCATCCTCGTTAATATCCGCAAGATTTCCGGCGTTTTCGGCGTCGAACGCGTCTACCAGCCCGGCCACTAAAATGTTTCGAGCTCGCATCTCACACCACGCGGTATTTAGCGCCGCTGAAATCTTCTTCCGGCCTTGAGCCTTTCGCCCTGTCGCGCCCACCTGTCCTTTCGCCGGGTACCTCGCACAGCACACTTTCTATCCTTCCCAGTTGCTCCCGATACAATGGACTCATGCGGTACAAACTCATGCTTCTCGGCGTGTTCGTCCTCTTCCGGATGAGCGGGTGCCACCAACATCCGCTCACGGATTATCGTCCCCTCGATCAGGTGGGGATGTGGTCCAGCAACGTCGAGCAGCTCAAAACCTTGAACACCTCGGACACAGAAGTCGCACAGCTCGTAAAGTTGAAGCAAGCCGGGATCGGTGACGATGCTTGCGTAACTCTGATTACCGAAGCGCACAAGCGCCAGCATCTGTTTACGAGTGCTGATTCCGCGGTCAACCTTGCGCACGCGGGTTATCCCGAGCCGGTGATTCTAGAGATTGCGAAAACGGATCAGCTGGATATCATCAGCGGTGATGCCGTCATGCTGCGGCTGGTCGGCCTTTCCGATTCCGCCGTCGATTTGATTTTGCATAGGAGATTGAAGGGCCAGGCCACCATGAGCAGCGCGGAAATTGGCCGCCTGAAAAATACCGGACTTGCCGAGAAGCAAATTCTCGAGCGCATCAATCAGGGCATGACCGATGCGCAAGCCGACAAGGAAGCGTCACTGCGCGAGGCCGCGCGCAATCACGCGAACACGGGTTTTGTTCGAACGCGCGGCCGCAAGTCGCGCTGAACTTGAACTACTCATCTCTTTCGAAAAGTTGAAAGCGGAACCGCCGCCAGCCGCAATCGCCGAGAAACTTTCACGCGCTGCTTTTGCTTCTCACTTTTCCCCGTTACAATCAAATCGTTTTGACCACGCGAATGCGTTCATATTTTCTGTTCGCGCCGCTCCTTGCGACCTCTGCCATATTTGCGGCGGGGTGCGTTGCGCCGCTCGGCCCCGGCTACATTATCGAGAGCCAGCGGGTCCGCGTGCAGTTCGTTCCGGCTCCAGGCCCACGCATTCGAATTGACGCGGAATACCGGCTGAAGAATACCGGCAACCAGGCGCTCAGCGAACTCGAGTTGCGTCTGCCGGGGCGGCGCTTTCATTTTGATGAGCCTCGCGCGACCTGGGATCGAACGGCACTCACAACTGCAATCTCCACCGAGAATCCGCGAAACGCGTTGATTGCTCTTCCGCAACCGTGGACCATGTCGGCGCAGCACACGTTGCATCTCTCCGTGGAGTATTTACCGGTGGCCGCAGGCGAAGCGGCTTTTAGTTTTTCCAGCGATGCGTTTTTTCTGCCCGCGCAGGGATGGAGTCCCGAATTGCTGCCGGCGCGTGGCCTCTTCGCCACGGGTGGCGTGCCGCCAAAGAAATGGGAGATGAGCGTGCGCGTGCCGGATGGATTCCTGGTTCACACCAGCGGTCAACAGGCAAAAACTTCGCGCCGGGGCGGAGAGGTGATCGTCCGTGCTTTACAGGGAAGGGACGATCACTATCCCTTCGTGATTGCGGGACGTTACACGTTCGCGCAAATCGGAGAAGGCCAAGAAAAGATTTTTCTGTGGACGCGCAAAGCACAGGGCGTAGCGGATGTGCGGGGCGTAAGCGATGCGCTGCTTCGAACGACAAAGGTCTATGACCAGGTCTTTGGAGCGCGCACGAAGGAGTCTTCCTCGACATGGATTGTGGAATGCCCTGTGGCGGCGGGATGCTTCACGCGATTCACTCGAGCAACCGCGGTGTTGCGGGGCGACGAAGAAGGAGAACCCACCACCGCAGAGATGGTTTCCATGGATACCATGATGGTGGACCTCGGAAGCGGAACGCCGAAACTCGCGGCGGCGGCCGCTCCTTCGCTCGCGTCGAGCTGGCTGGGCTATGCGCAGAATCCTGGATTCTACGACCAGGAACCGCCGCTTTCCGCTCTGCCAGCGTTTGCAGCTTCGATTGGACAAGAAGCCGCGGAGGGAACGGACTCGCGCGCGGAAACGATTCGCCGCGCGCTGCGCCTGATCCCGGAAAGAGCAACGGCTCACCGGCAGGAAGATCCAACGGCTGTGCGAGCGAAGAGTTTTCTATTCTTTTATGCGTTACAGGATCGGTACGGACGGGAAGTGTTTCGAAAGGCGATCAGCCACATGTTGTATGCTCGCAGGGAGCGCGGGTTTGAACTCAGCGACCTGATTGCGGCTTTCGAGCAGGAAACGCACCAGAATGTCGCAGAGTTCGTGCGGTTGTGGATGAAGCGTCCGGGAGTGCCCGAGGAATTTCGCACGCGGTACGGGGGCACCGCCGCGGCAGTGCCCCAATCTGAAAAGGAGACCACACCATGAGAGACGTCATTCTGACCGACCGGGGGCCAAAACCAATCGGACCGTATTCGCAGGCCATCCGGACGAATGGGTTTCTGTACGTCTCGGGGCAAGTGGCGCTGGATCCGAAAACGGGCGAGATGACGGGGGCGGACATTCGCCAGCAAACGGAGCGAGTGCTGGAAAACTTGAAGGGTATTCTGGAGGCGGCGGGTTCGAATCTGCATCACGTGGTGAAAACGACGGTTTTTCTGAAGGACATGAACGAGTTTGCGGCCATGAACGAAGTGTACGGCAAATATTTCACGTCGGCGCCGCCCGCGCGGTCGACGGTGCAGGTGGCACGTTTGCCGAAGGACGCGTTGGTAGAGATTGAAGTGATTGCCGGACCGTAGGCGTGAACATCAGATAAAGAAAAGAACAAAGCAAGGAATTACCCACCCTTCAAAGAGCAAGCAACCCCGAAGGGTGCGGCACCCTCGTTATTTATTCTTGGTAGATTGACGGAAATCGCGTCCTAACGTCATGCCTGCCCACAAGAAGAGAAGTCGAACGAGTGATCCACCGGCCAGCATCGCCAGGATGCAGAAGGACTGGCCCGGAGGGTGCAAGCGCATGCCATGTTTGCGCAATTCTCGTGCCGAATGATTTGCCTGGAAGACACTGAAACGGTAGACGGGACTCCATTCTCCCTGGAGAACAGAGAGAGCTAATTAGCGCCAGACCTAGTAGGAAAAGGAGACAATCCGATGAAAGTCATTTCGCTTATGGGGATATTGGCAGGTTGCGTGGGATTGGCCGGGCTTGGAGGACCCTCCGCGCGCGCCCAATCGGAGATTGATCCAGATCACTTCGAGTCGTCTAATGTAGAGCCCTTCGAAAGGGCCAAGATCAATACCAGCAGCGAAGCCTGGGCCATGCACTACGACGGCAAATTCACGTTGCCCTACACGGTGCAATATAGGGGGAAAAGTCTGCCCCCGGGCAGTTACTCCGTTTCGCTTCATTCCGATGGGAAGATTGGCCAAGCCACACTGAAGCAGAGAGGTCGAGCCATAGGCATTCCAGGCGTCGTGCACAAACAGGCGCACAAATCCGGGAGTGACACGCTCGTTCTTGTGGAACTCAACGGAAAAACACGAAGGCTGTCAGCAATCCAGGTGGCGGAATTGGATTTGGTTTTTGAACCGAAACTGCCGATAGAAAGTTTATCGGATCGCAAGCCGAGACGATTCGAGAAATTACCGTTGACGGAGACGGGCCAAAGAAAGTGACGGGCGCCGGATGAATCCCAATGAACGGCGGGCCTTTCTGATGTGGTCTAAATCGGGCGTGAGGTTGAGTCTAAACCCGCGCACGCAAAACCGGCGTACGCGCCACCCGGAATCGAATTAATCGTTTGCGCCACCCATCTGACTGGCCTTAAAGCAGGCGTGAAGTTGAGTCTAAACCCACACGCCCCGACAGGGTCGGGGTGGATGCCATCAGCCATATCTAGGGTAACAGCGAGAAATTCACCATAATCGTGGTGTCGACTTCGAGGGGCTCCCCGTTCAGCAGCGTCGGGCGATAACGCCATTGGCTGACCGATTCGACAGCGGCGCGGGCAAGCTCCGGATCAGCTTGGCCGTTCATGACGCGCAGGGACAACGGTTTGCCGTCCATCCCAATGACCGCATGAAGAATCACGGTGCCTTCGATGCCGGCCGCCTTGGCAGCGGCGGGATAGACCGGCGTCACCTTGTTGAGAAGTTTTGTAGCCTGTACTTGGCCGCCGAGACGGAGCCGCGATGGCTTTCCTCCCGTTTCCGATCCAGGAAGAGGTTTGACGGTTCCTTCCGGCACGACGTCCACTTCTTCCATGACTGCGCCGACTTCTAACATGACGTTCTGTGATGCTTCACGGCCAGGCTCCAGCGCGACCTCAGGCGCTCGATATACCTCAAATCCGCGCTTCACTACTTTCATCTCGTACTCACCGGCAGGCAAAGACTTGAACCTGAAACTGCCGTCTGCGTCTGACGCAGTCATGACGATGGTGTGCGACTTGTGGTTGGTCATGATCACTGTCGCATTCCTTACACCCGTACCGCTCGCATCATGAATCGTTCCTCTGAATTTGCCCGATAGGTTTTGGGCTGGGAGCCTGAGAGCCGCAAGCGGGAGGAGGAAGCACAAAGCGACAAGCATGGCGAACACTCCCGTTCTTCGCGAGATTTGACTGCGGTTGATCGACGGATTCAGCATGGCAATAAATCTCCTTTCAAGAGTGGATGGCCTTGCGATGGCAAGGGCCATAGACCAGCTACGGTCTGAGTTTTCAAGGGTCCGTGCGAGATCGAGGAGTTGGCTGGCGTATTGTGATGCTTCGATGCCGGAATTCAGCACAGTGTCGTCGCAAGCGCGTTCACTCTCCTGTCGCAGGCTTCTCGCTGCCATCCACGCCAGTGGATGGAACCAGTAGAAGCATCGTGCCAGCTCAGCACAAATCTGCAAAAACCAATCGCGACGGGCGATGTGCGCGAACTCGTGGAAAAGCACGATGCGCCGCCGGCTCTCGGACCATTCGGACGCGCCCGCAGGGAGGATGACCAGCGGCCGGAAGATTCCCCAAGTGAGCGGCATCGCCAGCGGATTGGCGGATTGGAGCACCCTTACGGGACGCGCGATCTTCAGCGAGTTGGAAAGTTCGGCAACCCTGAAGAGCCACTCCGTCCGGAGCAGCGGTCTTGCGTGCATGGATGCCCATGCAATCCGCGCAAGGCCGACTGCGAGCCTCAGCGCAAGAACCAAGAAGCCGGCGAGCCAGACCAGGAGAACAATGCCAGCTAGCTTGCCGAACAGCGGCGGAGCTGCGCCGGCTTTGACAATCATCGCGGGCAAGCTATCAGAACCGGCCGCGGTTCCCATCGTATTTGCCGGGTGCCAAAGCCCAGCTGCACCCCCTAGCGCGGCAGAATGCCATGCGGGAAGCAGCAGCATGAATGCGGGAAGGGCGAGCGAACCGAGAATTCCCGCGGCCCACGCACGATGCCGGAGAGCAGCAGATTGACCGCGCAAAGCGGTCGCGATGAGCCACACCAAGATAAAAAGAACCGTTGCCTTTGCAAAGCAGGCAATGAGAAATGCGCGCGCAAGTTCGGAGCTGTCTAGGAGGTTCATGGTCAGCTCTCCTTTCCCCCTTTGGCGACCAAGCGAGCCAGGCGATCCAACTCTTTCGGAGAGATTCGTGACACTTCGCCGCCGAGCAACGCGGCGACCACATTTTCTGCAGAGCCGTCAAAAAATGTTTCGACGAGGTGACGCAGCGCGGAACGCCGCGCGATGTCACGGGGAACCGCCGGGGAATAAACATATCTTAGGCCGTGCTCTTCATGGCGGACATGTCCTTTCTCTTCGAGCACACGGAGTTGTGCACGGACGGTCGAATAGTTCGGCCGGTCCGGGAGTGCGGCGAGCACTTGCCCGACGGTGGCCCGTTCGAGCTTGTAGAGAACATCCATGATCTGACGTTCGCGGCGAGCGAGAGCTTTGGGTTTTGGTTTTCTCATGATCTCGTGCTAGTAATCTAGCATAACTGCTACAGAAATAGCACCTGGGCCTTGCATGAGTCAAGCTAATTCTGCTGCGATGTCAAGCTTCGTTAGAAATGTCTCTCGCGGTGAGATGGGAAAGATGTGGCAAGGCGGGGCGCTGCAGGGAGTCAGCACTTTCTTCGAACCCACCGGTTGACCTTCACGTCTCTCGCAAAGCGACGAGGGGATCCACGCGGCTGGCGCTACGGGCGGGCAGATAGCATGCAAGGAACGCCACAACGAGGAGGACTAGGGATGCGGCTCCGAGGCTGAGAGGATCGTTGGCGCTGACTTCGTAGAGAAAACGTGATAAAGCGCGCCCAAGCAAGAACGCCAAGACAACTCCCAATGCAATGCCGCTAAAGACCACGGTCATTCCCTGGCGAAGAATAAAAAGCGACACTTCGGCCGGGCCGGCTCCCAAAGCCATTCGCACGCCGATTTCCCGGCGCCGCTGATTCACGGAATACGCCATGATTCCGTATAGACCTACCGACGCAAGGCCCAGCGCCAACAGTCCGAACACGCCGAGCAGGCCCACACCGATCTTCGACCACCAAAGCGCCTGATCAATCACCTTACTCCCAGTGCGCATGTCTTCCATGGGCAGAGCGGGATCGAGGCCGCGAATCTCTCCCTGGACGGCGGCGAGGATTGTGGACGGGTCACGTTCGGTTCGGACATAAAGAATCATGCCGTCGGAGTAGTTCTGCCGCAGCGGGATGTATATGCACGCCTGGGGAGTTTCACCGAGCGTTTGGTAGTTGGTAGTCTTCACAACGCCGACGACCTGCAGGAACTCCTTGCCACGGGGCAATTGCAGCCGCTTACCGACGGGGTCTTGGTTGGGCCAATACTTGGCAGCCATCGTGTCGTTGATGATGGCCACAGGAGTCGAAATGTCACGATCGTCTTGGGTAAAATCGTGTCCCTCGAGAAACGGAATACCTAGCGTGGGAAAATAGTCAAAATCGATGGTGTTTACGACCGCCGAGATGGCATCCGATTTCTTGCGCTGCTCTTGCCCCTCAATTACCACGCCGGTTTCTTTACGTCCCCAAAGCGGCAGATTCGATGCCCAGGAGACAGACGAAATGCCAGGTACGCTGCCGATGCGATCACGCGCCTGCTTGTAAAACTGTTCCGTTCGCGCCCGATCATAGCCGGCTTGGCCGGGGTAGAGCATGAAAAGCGCCAGGTGCTTTGTTTCGAAACCGGGATCGATAGTGTATTCATGCTGGATGCTTCGGAGGAACAGGGCCGCCACTACGAGCAAGACGAGGGAAATCGCGACCTGGCCGGCGAGGAGCGTGTTCGCCAAGCTGATACGGCTGCGACTCCGGCCCACGGTGCGCGTTTCCTCCTTGAGCACTTCGGAAACAGATGTGCGCGAAGACCGCAAGGCGGGCACGATGCCGAATACTAGCCCGGTTAGGATAGAGACAGCGAACGCAAAACCGAACACGCTCGCGTTGATCCTGAGATCAGCAAGATTCTGGGCATATTCCCCGGGACGAAGCGACCAGAGAAAGCGGCATCCCCCATAACCGAATAGGAGTCCGAGAATGCCGCCAAAAAGGCCGAGCAGAACGCTTTCGGTCAGCAATTGACGCATCAGGCGGCCGCGGCTCGAGAGAGAAGCAGATTGGCCACGTTGGAACAGGCGATGAGCAGCACAAGCCCCACGATGGCCATCAGCAAGGCGCTTCCAAAGAACAGCGGCTGCCGTTCTGGACCGTAAGCGGCTTCGGTTAAGGGCCGCAGCGTGACGGCCTGGCCCTGATCCGTGTCTGGATACTCTTTTTCGAGAGCGGCTGCAACTATGTCCATCTCGGCCCGAGACCGAGCAAGCGAAAGACCGGGCCCGAGGCGGCCCACTCCCGTAAAGAGAGGAATCGCGCGGTCGCTGAGGGCGTGCCGCTGCTGGGCCGGCAGGATCTGCTCCGCCATCATCGACGGGACCCACATATCGGGGCCAAAAACAGCGTACAACCCTTTAAAGCCTTTGGGCCCGATACCGATAATGGTGAACGGGGTGTTGTTGAGCTTGATCCTTCGTCCGAGGATGTCCGAAGCTCCGCCAAAGCGGCCTTGCCATGCCGTGTAGCCGAGCACGACGACAGCTCCTCCACCTGGCGTGGTGTCCTCGCTAGAAAGGAAGAACCGGCCCATTGTTGGGTGGATGCCGAGCACATCGAAATAATTGACGGTCACGACCTCCACGAAAATCCGATGCGCCTCGGCTCCGTCGGTCATAGTAATCGCCATGGGATTTGAGTGAGCTGCCAGGCTGCTGAAGGAACGGGTCCTTTCTCTGAAATCCTTGATATTCAGGAAGGACATGGGTTGCAGTTCACCTGTCGTCTTCGCTTGTGTCGTGTTAAGGGCAACCAGTTCTGAGCCTTTCTCGACGGGAAGCGGATTCAAAACAAGAGTGTCGATGATGGTGAAGACGGCAGTATTGGCGCCGATGCCCAGCGCAAGAGTCAGAGCCGCGACGGCTGTGAAGCCCGGGCTCTTTCGCAGAATGCGTCCGGCGTAGCGCAGATCCTGCAGAAAATCTGATATCCATTGCCCGGTTGTCGCGGCTCCAGCAGGCACGGGGTCTTGACGGACCGTGTTTTCGGTATCCCGCACCTCAGCTTGGAGATCGGTGGAAACTAATTCCGCAGTCACTTCCCGACAGGCTTCCTCGTCGGTGGCCCCTTCGGCCCGCAATTGGTCGTACCGATCCTGCAGATGACTTGAGATCTCCTCGATGATTTCCGCTTCGCGTTCCGCGCGGAGATTCGATCCTTCGAGACGTTTCGCAATTTCATGTTTCCATTCAAGCATTTTCCACTCCTGCGACTCGGCTGACTGCTCCGGCAAACTCCTGCCACTTCCGGCGCTGCAGTGCCAGAACTCGTTGTCCCTCGGTGGTTAGCCGGTAATACCGACGGCGCCTTTGATTTGGTTTTTCGACCCAGCGCCCCTGAATCCAGCCACGCTTCTCGAGCCGGTACAGCAACGGATAGAGCGACGCGACGTGAAAATGGAGAGTGCCCTGTGAGCGCGTCTCAATCAGCCCGGCAATGTCGTAGCCGTGCCGCGGCTGGTTTTCGAGAAGGGAAAGGATCAGCAGCTCAGCGCTCCCCTTTTTCCACTCATTTTCGACTGTAGGTGCCATATGTGGGAGTCCCACATCTAATACGCGGGCTTACCAGAGAAGATTTCAGAGAACGGACTATCTTTGGGCAGGCGCCGAGCAGGCCTGGTTGTGGGAGACCTCAGAAGGTGAATCTCACGATGGAGAAGGCGGATCTGCTGTAATTCTGGACATGGGCGGGTCTGCTCCCGGCTAGGAAAATAGTGCCCGACAGGGAGGAGAGAAAGCTCCGCGAAGGAAGAGTTACGGGCGGTCGGGGCTCTCTAGGGATTCGGTGACTGCGAAATAAGTCACCACGGCCGTGATGGCGACGGCGTACCAGATGAACCTGGTCTGGGCCGCCTTGATCGGCGATCCGCCATATCCCTTGGTACCGGCACCGCGCGGCCCTTGCGGGTTGGCAGCGTTGGGATCGAGAACGATGCGATAGGCGGCGCCTTCCGGAATTTCGCGCACGTCGTCTTCGACAGCGATACTCAGTGACCCGCGAGTGCTCTTGACGAACAATTCCTTCGCATTCAGGACCGTGACTTGTCCGATGGTGGGCTGGTTGGTGTTCGGGCGTATGACAGCAGAAGCCACGTGCAAGGCAAAGGCTTTCGAATTGGCGGTCGAAAAAGTAGCGGAGCCGATAGTAAGCGTTGCGGCCGGACTGGCGTTCTCCAGGGAGAACGTGGCGCTGCTCGCACTGGAGAGGAGCAGCCGGGCAGTTCCGGTGCGGACCTGGACGCTTCCGGCCTGTTCGGTGCTAAGTCTGTCGCCGCTAAAAACAGTCGCGCCAACGGACGCGTGGGCGGCGCCAACATGGGCGTGATCGGCGTAGACGACAGTGCCGAGCGAGGAAGGAGCGGCCCAGACAGGCGTGATCAGGAGCGAAATAGAGACGAGCAGGGCGGGGATGCTTTTCGTAATTAAAATGCAGTCATTGCGACTGGTGACTGCGAAACATTTCATGCTGCTGGTGACCGTAGAACGGTCAGCGCGCAGGCGCATCATTAAACGCCTCCAAAAGGGCCACCGGAAGAATACTGAGTAAACTCCGTGCCGTCAATCAGTAAACACTTTTTGAAAAGAAAAAATCGCACGCTTCGAACGCGAAAGGAGTTTGCTAGCCGATGAACCGTTCCGCTGCTACAATGCAAGCAAAGATGACCGACTGGAAACAGATTACCGCTCGCATCCGCCGCGCGCGCACCAGCAAGGATCCCGCGGGGCAGCTTTCGAATCTTTACCAGAAGACGCGGGACGCCATGGTAGCGTTCGAACTGGCTAAGTTTTTCGAAACTTCCGGGCAGAATGCCGATGCCGCGAAATGGTATTCCGCGGCGGCAGAGAGATTCCGCCGCTCGGATTGGAAAGTCAAGGCACAAGAGGCTGCGGTCCGCCTTGGCGGCGCGCCGGGCGAAATTCCGATGGAAGCGGGGGCCCCGCCGACGGAAGAGATTGCTTTGACGCCGCCTCCGGTTTCGACGCCGGAGCCGGATTTGCCATTCGAACAGAATCCAGAAGCGCTCGAATCGTCCGTGGCGGTCACCAGCGACATTCAGCAGGCTGCAGAAGGTTTAGTGAACATGCGATCTTCTCCCTTGCCCGAGAGAAAAAGCCGTCGCCGGGGACGCCGCGGGGGCCGGAACCGGCGCAAGGGCAGCAACGGGAAGGAAACAGCAATTGCTCCCGGTCAGCACTCTACGGAGGCTCCCGAGCCGCCCCGGGGACTGCCTCGCGCCGTTTTCAATGAATCGGCCGAGCCGACGCCTCCCCGAGTGACGCACAGCCATGCGATCCCCAGCCTGCCGATTGAGACGATTGGGGAGCCGGGCGGAGCAAACGTGAAGGGCCGCTACGGCGATCCCGGGCTCTCTTCGCGAATTTCCTTGTTGGAGATGCAATTTCGCAGACTGATGACCTGCCCGCCCGCCAAACTACAAGAAGCGGATCATGCCCCGGCAGGACCGGGTGTATTTGTCCTGACGGATTCGGACCTGACGAGCTATTACTACGTGGAAGCTTGCCAGACGCTGCGTATCGCCATCGGCAACTTATTGCGTGGCGGCTCAAGCCGGCGCGGAGCGGATTCGATCAAGCCGCAACTCGCGCAGTACCTGGGAATTCCGGAAACGCGCGTTGCAAAGTATCTGGGAGAACACTGCGTGGTGCGTTGGCTGCAGCTGGACGAAGGCGCTTCGAATTTTGCGCATTTTGTCATCGCCGTCCTC
>Ga0137394_10002376_pt1 | contig 13923 bp, 10 predicted proteins | sample czobulk116metaG_FD_108278 | JGI IMG/M metagenome (GOLD analysis project Ga0137394, IMG submission 108278) | Vadose zone soil microbial communities from Angelo Coast Range Reserve, California, USA - czobulk1.16 metaG | ecosystem: Environmental > Terrestrial > Soil > Vadose zone | place: USA...
AGCAGGCGCTGGTGCTGGTCGACGATCCAGATGCGCGAGTCGGCGCGCGACAGGCTCTTCAGGATCAGCTCCATCTCACCGGAGGCGGGCTGCCCGGCGCGCAGCTCGAGGAGCTGCGGCCGGTCGTGCAGCGCGGTGGCGATGGCGCGCGCGGTGGCGAGCAGCGCCTGCTCCTGGCCTTCGCGCAGCAGCTTCTCCATCTGCTTCACATGCACGTAGCCGACCAGCGGGATCACCGCGAGCACGAGCGCGACCAGCACGACCTTTACGCGCAGCGTCAGGCGCATGCGAGCTTCAGGCGTTCCAGCGGTAGCCGAGGCCGTAGACGGCGTCGATGGCCGCGAAGGCTGCGTCCACGGTTTGGAATTTGCGCCGGATGCGCTTCACGTGCGAGGTGATGGTGGCGTCGTCGACCACGATGTGCGCGTCGCGCATCAGCTGCTCGCGGTCCTTGACGTGCCCGGGGAAGCGCGCGAGCGAATGCACCAGCCAGAATTCCGTGAGCGTGAGATCGACCGCCGCGTCGCGCCAGGTCGCCTGGAAGCGCTTCATGTCGAGCCTGAGCGGCCCGCGCTCGAGCGTCTCCTCGGAGGCCGGCGGCTCGCGCAGGAGATCGGCGCGGCGAAAGAGCGCGCTGATGCGCGCGAGGAGCTGCGGCAGGCTCGCGTCCTTGGTGAGGTAGTCGTCGGCGCCCATGCGCAGGCCGGACACCATGTCGAAGTCGCTGTCGCGCGCGGTGAGGAAGATGATCGGCAGCGCGGCCGACATCGCGCGCAGCTCCCGGCACAGCGTGAAGCCGCCGTCGGGCTCGTCGCCCAGGCCAATATCGAGCAGCGCGAGATCGGGCAGCTTGGTGCGAAAGCCGTCGGCGGCCGATTTCCGGTCGGCGTACGCGCTCACCTGGTAGCCGTGCTTTTTCAGCATGTCGGCGTAGTTCGCGCGGATCGCCGCGTCGTCCTCGACGATAGCCACGGTGCGTGCCATGGCGCCCAATATACAAGCGCTGGCGCCGCTCGCGGCGTGCTGCCCGCGCTTTGCCACTATTGATCGGCACTGCGCCATCCCTCGGTCGCAGCGCGGTCGCAATCGGCTGGTGCAATGCACTCCATGGAAAGGGAGATGCAAATGGAGCCGAAACTCAACGTCACTATGCGGCAGGTGCTGAACGACCTCGCCTTCACCGCGGTCGCGGCGCTCGCCACCGGAGCAGCGGTGGGCGGCATCGCCTTCATCGTGGTGCGCTTCTTCGCCGCGTAGCCAGATTCGGCGCTGCGGGCTGGTGGCTGGGGCTTGCCTGGTCCTCCCCACCTCGACGCGGGACGCGCTCCAAACGTGTTCCGGTCCCCAGCCCCTAGCCCCCAGCGCCGCTCTTGGGCTAACTTGTAATCCGGAAGGGGAGACTCCAATGAAAGCATCCGGCGCGCTCGCTGGTCTGGCGCTGCTCGTTTCATCCGCCGCGTCCGCGGCGCCGCAAGTGGAGGTCTTCACACCGCAGGGCGAAGCCAAAGGCGTGCGGCAGGTCGCGGTGCGCTTCAGCGAGCCGATGGTGGCGTTCGGCGATCCGCGGCTGCCCGAGCCGTTCGAGGTGCGCTGCGAAGGCGACCCGGCGCGCCTCAAGGGCAGGGGCCGCTGGGCCGACACGCGCAACTGGGTCTACGACTTCGAGCAGGATCTGCCGGCGGGACAGCGCTGCACGTTCAGCCTCAAGCCGGAGACCAAGGCGCAGGGCGCGCGCGAATTTCGCTTCAACACCGGCGGGCCCGCCGTGATGAGCTCGCTGCCGAGCAAGGGCCACCATAGCATCGACGACCTGCAATGGTTTCTCCTCGCCTTCGATACGCAGGTCGACGCGCCGAGCCTCGAGAAGCACGGCTGGTGCGAGGCCGCGGGCATCCAGGAGCGCATCCCGCTACGCCTTCTCAGCGAGCGCGAAAAGCGCGAGCTGATCGAGGCGAACCGCGCGGACGCGTTCCGCCTGTATAACGCCTACCTCGTCAAAGGCCGGCGCGCCGTGCCGATCGCGCAGTTCAAGATCGAGGACAAGCGCTGGAAGGAGCTGCCGGTAGTGGGCGTGCGCTGCGCGCAGCGCTTGCCCGCGGGCGCGGCGGCCGCGGTGGTGATCGGCGAGGAGGTGAAAAGCGCGAGCGGCCTCGCGCGCGGCACGATGCAGCGCGTCACGTTCAGCGTGCGGCCGGCGTTCAGCGTCAAGTTTTCGTGCGAGCGCGCAAACAAGGACGCGGCCTGCCTGCCGGTTGCGCCGATGGGCCTGGAGTTCAACGCCCCGGTGCCGCGCGAGAAGGCCGAGGGCCTGCGCCTCAAGCCCGCGGCGGGCGGGCGCGCGCTCGAGCCGAAGCTGGAACCGAACGTCAAGACCGTCCAAAGCGTCGAGTTCCCGGGGCCATTTCCGGAGAAGAGCCGCTACCAGGTGGAGCTGCCGCGCGGCTTCGTCGACGACGCGGGGCGCGAGCCCGAGAACCGCAGCGCCTTTCCGCTCGACGTCGGCACCGACGAGAATCCGCCGCTCGCGAAATTTCCCGGCCGCTTCGGCATCCTCGAGCTCAACGCCGAGCCGGTGCTGCCGGTGAGCGTGCGCGGCGTCGAGGCGCCGGCGGTTCCCGGGAAAAGCGTCCTCGTCAAGGACGAGGCGCAGATCATCGAGCGCTATCAGCGCTTCATGTCGCGGCGGCACGAGCGCCACCCGCTCGGACCGGGCGAGGCGTCGGCGCTCGATGCCGGCGATCGCGCGAGCGCCTTCACGCTGCCGCGCGCAAGCGGCGAGAAGCCGATGGAAGTGATCGGCATCCCGCTGACGACGCCCGGCTTCCATCTCGTCGAGCTCGCAAGCCCGCGCCTTGGCGCGGCCTTGCACGGCGCGCAGAAGCCGTATTACGTGAATACCGCGGTGCTGGTGACGAACCTCGCGGTGCACCTCAAGCACGGCCGCGAGCGCTCCATCGTCTGGGTGACCACGCTCGACGGCGGCAAGCCCGCTGCCGGCGCGCAAGTCACGGTGCGCGACTGCCACGGCCGCGCGCTCTTCGAGGGCCGGACCGACGGCGCGGGCATCGCCGACGCGGGCGGCAGCCTGCCGACGAAGCGCGAGGCGCCGCGCTGCGACGCCACGGCGGCGCTCTTCGCCTTCGCGCGGCTCGGCGACGATGTTTCGTTCACCAGCTCCGACTGGTACGAAGGCATCGCGCCCTGGAACTTCAACGTGCCCGACGGCCAATGGCGCACGCGGCCGCTCGTGGTGCATACCGTGTTCGACCGAACGCTGTTTCGCGCCGGCGAGACCGTGAGCATGAAGCACCTCGCGCGCGTGCCGACGATGGGCGGCTTCACCATTTGGCCCGCGGCGAACCTGCCGCGCAGCGCCGAGATCGTGCACACCGGCAGCGGGGAGAAATATCCCATCGCGGCGAGCTTCGATGACGCGGGCGTCGCCGAAAGCGCCTGGAAGATCCCGCCCGAGGCGAAGCTCGGCGAGTACCGCGTGCAATGGGCGCGCCGCGGCGAGGTGGTGTCGAGCGCCGCGTTCCGCGTCGAGGCGTATCGCGTGCCGCTGATGCGCGCCACGCTCGCCACGCCGAAGGCCGCGCAGGTGCGTCCCGCGGCGACGCGCGTCGACGCGGCGGTGAGCTATCTCTCCGGCGGCCCGGCGGCCTTTCTGCCGGTGAAGGTGCGCCACCGCATCGAGCCGCGCGGGGTCGCGTTCCGCGATTACCCGGAGTTCCGCTTCGGCGGCGAACCGGTGAAGGAAGGGCTGCAGCACGGCGCTCTCGAGGACTACTGGTCCACGTTCGAGCCGGAGGAAAGCGAGTCCGCTGCGGCGCCGGCGGGCCCGGTCGCCGTGCGCGCGCTCACCCTGGACGCCGCGGGCACCGCGGCAATCGACATCGACAAGCTGCCGCCGGTCGAGCGCCCGGCGAGCCTGCTGGTCGAAATGGAATACGCCGATCCGAACGGCGAGCTCCTCGCGACGAGCACGCGCGTCGCGCTGCATCCGGCGGGCGTCTATCTCGGCATCAAGCCCGAGGGCTGGGCGGCCAACAAGAAGAGCGTAAGTGCGCAGCTTCTCGCGGTCGACACCGCGGGCAGGCCGGTCGCCGGCCGCAAGGTCGCGGTCGAGGCCTACCTGCGCAACACCTATTCGCACCGGCGGCGCCTGATCGGCGGCTTCTATGCCTACGACTCGACCACCGAAACGAAACGCGCCGGCTCCGGCTGCTCGGCGAAAACCGACGAGCGCGGACTTGCCTTCTGCACGCTCAAGCCCGGCACCTCGGGCGAGCTGATCCTGGTGGCGCGCTCGAGCGACGACGCCGGCAACGAGGCGCTCGCGTCCACCAGCGTGTGGGTCGTCGGCGGCGACGAATGGTGGTTCGAGCCGACCAACCACGACCGCATCGATCTCGTGCCGGAGAAGAAGCGCTACGAGCCGGGCGAGACGGCGAAGCTGCAGCTGCGCATGCCGTTTCGCGAGGCGACGGTGCTGGTCACCGTTGAGCGCGAGGGCGTGCTCGACCAGAGAGTGCTGCGCCTGCAGGGCTCCTCGCCCGTGATCGAGCTGCCGATCGCCGGCCACTACGGTCCGAACGTCTTCGTCTCGGCGCTCGCGGTGCGCGGCCGCGTCGATCCGGAAGTTCCCGGGCCTTATGCGTGGCTCAAGCGCTGGGTCTATCGCATCGGCATGTTCTTCGGGCTGGTGGACGAGCTGCCGGTGGAGCGCGACACGCGGCCCACCGCGCTGGTCGATCTCGCGAAGCCCGCGTACAAGCTCGGCCTCGCCGAGATCAAGGTCGGCCGGCGCGACTACGAGCTCAACGTCAAGGTCGCGCCCGAGCGCGACGTGCTGCGCGCGCGCGACAAGCTGCGCGTGGCGATCGCGGTGACCGACGCGGCGGGCAAGCCCGCCGCGCTCGGCGAGATCGCGCTCGCCGCGGTCGACGAGGGGCTGCTCGAGCTCAAGGACAACCAGTCGTGGGAGATCCTCGAGGCGATGCTCGGCCAGCGCCCGGAAGAGGTGTCGACCTCGACCGCGCAGGGCCAGGTGATCGGCAAGCGCCACTTCGGCCGCAAGGCGCTGCCGCCCGGCGGCGGCGGCGGCAAGGCCGGCGCGCGCGAGCTGTTCGACACGCTGCTCGCCTGGCGCGGGCGCGTCGCGCTCGATGCCCAGGGCCGCGCGCTGGTCGAGATCCCGATGAACGATTCGCTGTCGGAGTTCCGCATCGTCGCCATCGCCCACGCCGGTCCGGCGAGGTTCGGGCACGGCGCGGCGCGCGTGCGCACGACGCAGGACCTGATGCTGCTCTCCGGTCTGCCGCCGCTGGTGCGCGAAGGCGACGAGTTCGACGCGATGTTCACCGCGCGCAACACCACCGCCAGGCCGATGAAGCTCGACTTCTCCTGGACGCTGCAGGGCAAGCGCCAATCGCGCCCGCTCGAGCTCGCCGCGGGCGAGGCCAGGCTGATCAGCGTTCCCGTGCGGGTGCCGGTGAATGAAACCGAGCTGCGATGGGAGGTCGAGGCCAAGGGGGCCGACGCGTCCGATCGCCTCAAGCTGTCGCAGCAGGTGGTCGCGGTGCACCCGGTGCGCGTCTACCAGGCGACGCTCGCGCAGCTCGACAAGCCGCTCGTCTTCCCGGTGGAGCGGCCCGCCGATGCGCTGCCGGGCAAGGGCGGCCTGCGCATCGAGCTCATCCGCTCGCTCGCCGGCGAGATGGCGCCGGTGCGGGAATTCTTCGAGCGCTATCCCTACAGCTGCTACGAGCAGCGCGTCTCGCGGGCGATCGGCCTCGGCAGCGAGAGCCAATGGGCGGCCGTGACCGCGAGCCTGGCGGCGCATCTCGACCGCGACGGCCTGGTGCGCTACTTCCCGGTCGACTGGATGGAAGGCAGCGACGCGCTCACCGCCTACGTAGTGCAGATCGCGCACGCCGCGGGCTATAGCTGGCCCGAGCGGAGCCTCGAGCGCATGCTGGGCGGGCTGGAAGCCTTCGCCACCGGCAAGATCGTGCGCGGCGGCGCGCTGCCCACCGCCGATCTCACCGTGCGCAAGCTCGCCGCGATCGAAGCGCTCGCGCGCCACCAGCGCGCCCGGGCCGCGATGCTCGACTCGATCGCGATCGATCCGCCGCTCTGGCCGAGCTCCGCGCTGATCGACTGGATCGGCATCCTGCAGCGCGTCGGCGGCATCGCCGGCGGGGAGGCGCGCCTGCGCGAGGCGCTTTCGCAGCTGCGCGCGCGCCTCAATTTCCAGGGCACGGCGATGACCTTCTCCACCGAGCGCGCCGATGCGCTGTGGTGGCTCATGGTGTCGGCCGACGTGAACGCGAACCGCGCGCTGCTCGCGGTGCTCGAGAGCGCCGACTGGCGCGAGGACATCGGGCGCATGGTGCGCGGCGCGCTCTCGCGCCAGCGCAAGGGCATCTGGGGCACCACCGTGGCGAACGCCTGGGGCGTGGTCGCCGTCGCGCATTACAGCGAGGCCTTCGAGAAGACGCCGGCCTCGGGCAGCGTGGAAGCGCGCGTGGCGCAGAGCGCGCTCGCGATTCCCGTCAAGGAGGAAAAGCAGCAGCGCGACATCGGCTGGCCCGCCGGCCGCGACACCATCACCGTCACGCATGCCGGCAGCGGCGCGCCCTGGGCGATCGTGCAATCGCGCGCGGCGATCCCGCTCAAGGCGCCGCTTTTCACCGGCTATGCCATCACGCGCAGCGTGACGCCGGTCGAGCAGAAGGAGAAGGGTGCCTACTCGCGCGGCGACGTGTATCGCGTGACGCTGGAGATCGACGCGCAGAGCGACATGACCTGGGTGGTGATCGACGATCCAATCCCGGCGGGTGCGGCGATCCTCGGCTCGGGCCTCGGGCGCGACGCCGCCTCGCTCACCAGCGGCGAGAAACGCGCCGGCTGGGCCTGGCCGGTGTTCGTCGAGCGCACGCACCAGGCCTACCGCGCCTACTACGAGTTCGTGCCGAAAGGGCGCTTCAAGCTCGAGTACACCGTGCGGGTCAACAACCCGGGGCGCTTCGACCTGCCGGCGACGCGCGTCGAGGCGATGTACGTGCCCGAGATGTTCGGCGAGCTGCCGAATAACGGCGTGCAGGTGAAGCCGTGAGGCGCGCGCTCGGCATCCTCGCCGTGCTGCTCGCGGCCGCAGGCGCCACGCTGTTCGTCGGCCCCTACCAGGTGCTTTCCTTCAGCGAGGTGAAACGCGAGTGGCGCTCGTCCGACGCCTGGCTGCTCGACCGCCACGGCGAGCCGCTCTCGCGCATCCGCATCGACAAGACGCGCCGGCGCGGCGACTGGATCGCGCTCGACGACGTCTCGCCGGTGCTGGTCGCCGCGGTGCTCGACGCCGAGGACCGGCGCTTCTACGAGCATGCGGGCGTCGACTGGCGCGCGCTGCCGGGCGCGCTGCGCGATCAGCGCGGCGCGAGCACCATCAGCATGCAGCTCGCCGCGGCATTGCATCCGCAGCTTGGGCGCTCGGGGACGCGCGGCCTCGTGCAGAAGTGGCGTCAGACGCGGCAAGCGGTCGCGATGGAGCGCAGCTGGACCAAGGAGGAGCTGCTCGAGGCCTGGCTGAATGTCACCGCGTTCCGCGGCGAGCTCGAGGGGATCGATGCAGCGGCGCGCGCGCTCTTCGCCACGCGGCCGGCGGGTCTCAACCGCGCCGAGAGTGCGCTGCTCGCGGCGCTGGCGCGCTCGCCGAATGCGCCCGCGGCGGTGGTGGCGCGGCGCGCCTGCGCGCTGGACCGGGCGGCGTGCGCCGAGGCGCAATCGCTCGCGGCGCTCGGGCTGCGGCCCTACGCGCGCCGCCTGGAAGGCGATGCGCCGCACCTTGCGCGGCGCCTCCTCAAGGTCGCGGGCGAGCGCCGCGTCTCGACGCTCGATGCGCGGCTGCAGCGCTTCGCCGCCGAGGCGCTCGAGCGCCATCTGCGCGAGCTCGAGGAGCGCAACGTCGAGGACGGCGCGCTCATCGTGCTCGACAACGCCAGCGGCGAAATCCTCGCCTGGGTCGGCTCGAGCGGCGAGCTCTCCGCGGCGGCCGAGGTCGACGGCGTGACGGCGAAGCGCCTGCCCGGCTCGACGCTCAAGCCTTTCCTTTATGCGTTGGCGCTCGAGCGGCGTCTGCTCACCGCGGCATCGCTGCTCGACGACACGCCGGCGGTGATCACCACGCCCGCCGGCCTCTACGTGCCGCAGAACTACGACCACAGCTTCCGCGGGCGCGTGTCGCTGCGCACCGCGCTCGCGAGCTCGCTCAACGTTCCGGCGGTGCGCACCCTCGCGCTCGTCGGCTACGAGCCCTTCCATCGCCGCCTGCGCGAGCTCGGCCTTGCGCTCGAGCGCGACGCCGATCACTACGGTTTCGCGCTCGCCCTCGGCGGCGGCGAAGTGACGCTGCTCGAGCTGGCGCAGGCCTACCGGCGGCTCGCGCGGCGCGAGGGCTTCGACGAGCGCGCGGCCTACATCGTGGGCGACATCCTCGCCGACGCCGCGGCGCGCGCCCCGGCCTTCGGCCTCGCCAACGCGCTCGCCACGCGCTACGCCGCGGCGGTGAAGACCGGCACGAGCAGCGATATGCGCGACAACTGGGCGCTCGGCTATTCCGCGCGCTACACGGTAGGGGTCTGGGTCGGCAACTTCTCCGGCCAGCCGATGCACGACGTTTCCGGCGTCTCGGGTGCGGCGCCGGTCTGGCGCGAGGTGATGGACTACCTGCACGAGGGCGAGAGCGCCGCCCCGCCTCCCGCGCCGCGCGGCCTGCTGCGCAGCCGGGTCGCCTACGCGAACGCGGCCGAACCGCCGCGCGAAGAATGGTTCCTCGCCGGCACCGAGAGCGCCCTGATCGTGCCGGTCGAGGCGCCCGCCGGCCGCGCGCGCATCCTCGCGCCGGCGAACGGCGCGATCCTCGCCATCGATCCCGACATCCCGGCGGCGCGCCAGCGCGTGCGCATCGAGGTCGGCGGCGCGCAACCGGGCTCGCGCGTTGTGCTCGACGACGGCGCCGCGGCGCCCGAGCTCTGGCTGCCGCCGCCCGGGCGCCACGTCCTACGGCTCGTCGACGCCGCGGGCGCGGAGCTCGATCGCGTTCAGGTCACGGTGCGCGGCCTGCGCTGATTCCTAGCTCGGGTAGACGGTGTAGCGCACGAAGCCGCTGTGCTTCGTGAACTTGTCGTAGAGGCCGCGCGCGGTAGTTGTTGTGCCGCGTGTGCCAGTAGAGCCGGCACCAGCCCTGCTTTTTCATCTCGGCGACCAGCCAATCGATCAGCTGCTCGCCGACGCCGCAGGGTGTGCTCGTGGATCAGGTAGTTCGCGATGCCGATCACGCCGCCGCCTTTCCAGGATCCGGCGCCAGGTATACGTGCTCAGCTTCTCGTCTGGCTGGCGCTCGTAGAAGAGGCAGTAGCCGTCCAACAACTCGCGCCAGCGGCGCTCGTCGCGCGGCTCGGCGGGACGGACATTCACTTTCATTACGACCCTCCGCACCGGGGTCAGACCCCTGTCGATTCCTGCAGGGGTCTGACCCCGATTCTTAGTGCGCTCCTTTCGGCGCGCTCTGCAAAAGCTCGCCGAGCTCCTTCTTCCACCACTTCGCCTGGCCGGTGGTGCCGTGCCCGGCGGTATCGGCGCTGCCGGGAATGAGAAGCACGCCGCCGCGCTTCACCCGCTTGATCTCGCGATCGAGCACGCCGAGTTCCGGCGGATTGCGTTCGTCGTCGACCGAGTTGATCGCGAGCAGCGCCGCCTCGATGCGCTCGAGGCCGGCGGAAGGGTTGTAGTCGCGCGACGAGTCCCACTGGTAGAGCACATCGTTGGCGTCGCCGGCGAACGGCGCCTTGAGGCGCGTGTCGAGCAGCTGGTCGGCCTTCTCGCGCGTCGGCGCCGCCTTGTACAGCGCCTGGTTGCCCCCGTTTGTGGCGATGGCGTAGAACACGGACGCGAACTGCGCGCTCCGCGGCTGCTTAGTGTAGTGGCCGTTCATCCATTCCGGATCGTTGCGGATCGAATCGACGATCAGGCGCCGCGTCATCCAGTTGCGGCTCGACATCTCGATCGGCAGCGAGGCCATCGGCACCGCGATGTCCATGGCGCGCGGATACTTCTGCGCCCAGATCCAGGTCTCCATGCCGCCCATCGAGTTGCCGATCACGAGGCGCAGGCGCTTGACGCCGAGGTGCTCGCTCACCAGGCGCTGGTGCGCGTCGACCATGTCCTCGTAGTTGTAGCGCGGAAAGCGCGTGCGCAGGCCATCGGAGGGCTTGCTCGATTTCCCGTGGCCGATCGCGTCCGGCAGGATGAGGTAATAGCGGCTCGCATCGAGCGGCTGGCCGGGCCCGAACAGCTCGCCCCCGAATGCCGGCGTGAGCAGGCTCGCGGCCGATCCGGTCGTGCCATGCAGCAGCACCACCGGCTCGCCGGTCGGCGCGCCCACCGTCGTGTAGTGCAGCCGCAGCTCGGGCAGCACCTCGCCGGTGTGGAAGCGAAAGTCGCGCACGATCCAGCTCCCTTCGCGCGGCGCCGGGTAGTCCGCTGCGGTCGCCGCCATCGCCATCGCGGCGCATGCGACTGCCAAGAGCAAGCGTTTCATCGTCATCCTCCGTTAACGAATGGCGCGGTTGAGACTCGTGCCGCTCACGCGCACCACGCGGCCGTCGTTGGTGAGCTCGACCGCCTCGCCTTCGACGAACGTGTTGTTGTCGACGTCCACCTGCTGGAAGCCGCCGATGTCCATGCGCACCGACAGGCGATAGAGGTTGGGATCGGGACGCCGCCCGGCGCTGCTCGGCTGCGCCTTGCCCTTGTTCGCGTTCGGCAGCACGCCGACGCCGGTGATCACGCCCGAGCCGGCCTTGAAGTTGCCCGGCGCGATGATGGTGCCTTCGACCTGGCCGGGATCCTGGAAGTAGCTGCAGGCGCTGAGCGCGAGCACGAAAGCAATGGTTCGTCTCATGCCCAAAGCCTATCTCAGCTCTTCGCCAAGCGTTCGGTCATCGGCGCATTCTGGTGAATGATCACGCCCTCCATCGGATCGACCGGCGCAAGCCACGGCCGGCGCGCGAGCATGTCGCGCGCGTCGGTGTAGCCGGCTTCGCGCCGCGCGGTGAGGCCGTCGGGCGAGAAATCGATGTCCTTGGTGTAGTCGTCGCCGTCGTGCTCGGGCGCGAGCAGGCGCACCACGTGCATGGTGGTGCCGCAGCCGTGCGAGGTGAGGTCCTGCAGCTCCGGATCGTTCTGCTGCTCCGCGGGCAGATGACGCTTCAGCCGGCGGATGATGTGGCGCATGCGGTGGAGCTGCTTTTGCCGCGCGATGTGGCTCTCGGCACGGCTCGCGTACTGGATGTTCTTCTGGCGCCCGAGCACCTCCCAGATGGAGTTGGGCGCCGGCCCCTGCGATTGCCAGACGTTGACGTTGAAGATCACCGAGTCGCGCCGCGGCTGATCGTCCATCACCGCCTCGATCGGCGTGTTGGAGAAGATGCCGCCGTCCCAGTAGGGCTCGCCTTCGACGCGGATCGCGGGGAACGCGGGCGGCAGCGCGCCGGAGGCCATGATGTGCTCCAGCTCGAGCTTGCACTTGGCGCTGTCGAAGTAGGCGAGCTCGCCGCTGGTCACGCCGACCGCGGCGACCGTGAGCCGCGGCGCGCGGTGGGCGAAGAGCTCGGGCTCGAGCAGGCCGCCGAGCGTGTCCTGCAGCGCCTCGGTGCGGTACCAGGACGAGGCGTAGACGCCGAGCGGCGCGTAGATGCCGCCCCACGGGATCGCGCGTGGCGCGAAGAACGCTGGGATGCCGGACACGGTGGCGGTGAAGTTGGCATACCAGTGGCGCGCCCATGGCGCCGCCATCAGTTCCAGCATCGGCGAGAGGCGCAGCTTGTCCCAGAACTCGTCCAGCCGCGCGAGCCGCTCGTCGTGCCGGTTGCCGGCGAGCAGCGCGCCGTTGATGGCGCCGATCGAGGTGCCGATCACCCAGTCGGGCTCGAGCCCCGCCTCATGCAGCGCCTGGTAGACGCCCACCTGGTAGGCGCCGAGCGCGCCGCCGCCTTGCAGCACCAGCACCACTTGTCCCTGCACGCTCGTTCCGCTGCAGGACGCCATCGCCGTGCTCATGGCGCGAGAATAGCGCCGTTGACTCCCCTGGAGGAGAAATGAAAGCCAGCGTCGTCGCGCTCTGCACGATTTCCCTGCTCGCCGGATGCGCGAGCGCCGGGCCGTCGCCAGAGGCCAAGGCGCAGCTCGCGCCGACCGGCGAGTTGCGCGTCGCGGTGCTCACCTCGAACCCGATCATCCACCGCACGACGCCCGCGCTCGGCCGCGAGCTCGCGGCGCAAGCCGGCGTGCCCGCGAAGCTCATCGACTACGGCGCGGTCAACCGGCTGATGGAGGATGCAACCAAAGGCGCGTGGGACGTCGCCGTCGTGGCGATCGATCCCGAGCGGCGCGCGATCGTCGACTTCGCGCCGGCGCATCTCAACGCCGATGGCTTCCTCACCGTGCTGGTGCCGCCGGGATCGACCGCGCGCCGCATGGCCGACATCGACCAGCCGGGCATGCGCGTCGCGGCGGTGCGCGGCGCGGCGACGCAGATGGTGCTCTCGCGCACGCTGAAGAACGCCACCGTGCTCGCGGCGGAAAACGAGGACGCGGCGTTCGCGTCGATGAAGGACGGCAAGGCGCAGGGGTATGCACAGAACCGCTTCATGCTGCGCGCGCGGGCGGCGACGCTGCCCGGCGCGCGGCTGCTCGAGGACTCGTTCGCGGGCCTGCACCTCGCATTCGCGCTGCCGAAGAACCGGCCCGCGGCGGCGCGCTACGTGGCGCAGTTCGTCGAGCAGGCGAAGGCTTCGGGCGTGGTGCAGCGCGCGATCGAGGACGCGGGCCTCAAGGGCGAAGTCAGCGTCGCGCCGCGCGAGCAGGAAGCTCCCTACAAGGGAATGTGAGCATGCGGCGCCTGTTGCTCCTGCTCGCATGCGTCGCGCTCCCGGCGTATGCGCTTTATCCGGAGAAGCCGATCCGCTTTATCATCCCCTCGGCGCCCGGCGGCTCGCCCGACGTGCTGATGCGCATCCTCCTGCAGCAGATGTCGCAGCAGATGGGTGTCGCGTTCGTGGTGGAGAACAAGCCCGGCGCCTCGTTCGTCCTCGGCACGATGGACGTGGTCAAGGCCGCGCCCGACGGCTACACGCTCGGCTACGGCAACATCGTCTCGCTCGCGATCAACCGCTCGCTCCTTGCCTCGCTGCCCTACGACGTCGAGCGCGATCTCACGCTGGTTTCGAATGTCACGTACGTGTTCAACATGCTGGCGGTGAACAACAACCTGCCGGTGCGCACGGTGGCCGAGCTGATCGACTACGCGAAGAAGAATCCCGGCAAGTTGACCAACGGCTCATCCGGCAACGGCACCACCGGCCATCTCGGCGCCGAGCTCTTCAAGGCGATGACCCGGACCGAGATAGTGCACGTGCCGTACAAGGGCAGCGCGCAGGCGATCAACGACCTCATGTCCGGGAATCTGCAGGTGATGTTCGACAACGTGCCGTCGATCGGGCCGCACGTAAAGTCGGGCCGGGTGCGCGGGCTCGGCGTGTCGTCGCCGAAGCGCGCGGCGACGTTCCCGGACGTGCCGGCGATCGGCGAGACGGTAAAGGGCTACGAGACGAATTCGTGGGGTGGCGTGATTGGGCCCGCGCGCCTCCCCAAAGAAATTATTTTCAGACTGAATAAAGAAATAAAGGCCGCCTTGGCACCCCCCGCGGTGGCGGAACGCTACCGGCAGCTCGACACCGAGCCCGACGGCGGCACGCCGGAGGAGTTCCTCGAGCTGGTGAGGAGCGAAACGCCGAAATGGGCCGAGGTGGTTAAGCGCTCCGGCGCGAAAATCGACTGAGCGCCTCGCGCGAACGTTACCTC
>Ga0137394_10002378_pt1 | contig 13915 bp, 16 predicted proteins | sample czobulk116metaG_FD_108278 | JGI IMG/M metagenome (GOLD analysis project Ga0137394, IMG submission 108278) | Vadose zone soil microbial communities from Angelo Coast Range Reserve, California, USA - czobulk1.16 metaG | ecosystem: Environmental > Terrestrial > Soil > Vadose zone | place: USA...
CACGTTCAATGCGATGCACGTATCGTCCTTGCCACGCGGACCTAACGCATGGGTATTGCAGCAACCTCGGCGTATGGACTAAATGGTGGCCGGTAGCTGAACATTCCGGTTACCACAGACAGGACATCAATAAGATGGGCGCACGAGAACAACCCATGCACCAAGACTGGTAGATGAGCGCGCACCCAATCGTGATTCGCTGGGCCATGCGTGTGAGCGGCGTTCCTTTCTCGTTCTCACCGATTTTCCCGGCGGCGTTCCTTCATGATTGCTCTTTTATAGTTCTTCCGCGGACACGACTGCGCAACGCCTAGCGATGGGCCGACCGGGTTCCCGACGAAATTCACCGGGGAAAACTCCAGCTTCGGAGAACGTCGAGAATCGTTGTCCCGAGATCATGAAGGTGAACCCTCGAGCCTCACGGTAGTTGTACGCCTGAGTGTGCGGGTCAGCACTATATTTATGCCTTCAGCTTCGATCATTTACAACGGAAGGGAAGCACCTTCCCATCGCGCACGAGACCCGGAGGAATGGTTTCCGGATCGATCGGAAGGGCGATCCTGCTGCTGCTCATAATCCTCCATCTTGATCCTTTCTGACCTCGTTTCGACCCCATCAGTTGTCAGCGCATCCAAGACCATAGCACTATCACTCTCCTTTTCTTCATTCACAGCATGTAAGTACGTACAAAGACTCGCGTAGGCTACGGGTACGGCATGATTGTATGCTACACATGATGCACTGTACTGTAGAGGTTTCCCAGTTCCATATCGCCGTACCTGATCTGCAGTGGTGGCCACGAATGATAGCTGGTTAGAACCCTCCTTGATTCTCCAGTGTACTAGTATTGTGTTGGCATGAGCTATTACTAGCAACTCGTGCGTCGTGCGGAATGTGTGGTAACAGAATGCACGTGATGTGGCAACCGAGCATCTGTCATCGGCAACAGGGCGACGTACTGATGGTAACGTTGTGCGATGATATCAACTCTGGTAGCGTTCAATGTCCAACGTAGACATGTGTGATTACAGTACAGTAATGTCCCCCCAAAACGAGCAGGGAACCTCCCCCCTCGCAACGATATAGCACTTTACGCCGTAATTCAATTCAGTTCTAAAAAAAATCCTCATTTTTTACAAGATTTGCCAAGACGCGGCCTTCTTATTACAACGTGACCAATTTTCAATTATCAACTGTCGTGATGTTTGATGCCATCACATCAAAGTCACAAGTCGACAAGAGGCAAACAAAGTGGCGGACAATGAGAAAACAAAAAATTTAATTCACAAAACCACGACACAGAAGGTAGCAGTCCGCAAAGGGGTATTGGAGAGTATCGTCCCTGGAACGACGCGTCGACAAGAAAAAAAGTCACCGTGAAATCGACGCCTGTGACACTAGAAATTCTGCTCTTCCAACTCGATTTCCCGGCGCTCCTGGGTGAGAGCACAGGAGTGGCAGCACCAAGAGACGAGGCAGTCACTGACGCCACTGCCACGAATACCATAGCGCCCGCGGATTTCTTCGCGGGTGCCAAGCTGGATAACGCACATGTTCATCAGGACTTTTTCGTTCATACCAATCAATCATCCTGTGGACGTACCTGCATGACCCAAGCGAAACCACAGTATGCCAGACCGCAGTAGATGCAGCATTGGTCGTCCATCTTTTCGGTGCCGGGGGGGAGCACGGTGCCTTGGGTTTGGAGACTGCGTAGGTGTTGCCTGTTCCTGCTATAGACGATGCAAGGGCAAAAGGTGGCGAAGCAGCCTGCGAAACCCGGGGAGAAGAATGAGAAATAAGAAATAAGAGGAGTTTTGCGTTCCGTCAATTCTACGCACAGAGACCGCACATGGAGAAGCAGTCGAAAAGGCCGTAGCTCCAGTCGCGCTGCCCATCAGGGCCGATCGGACAGTTCAGGGCGTTCTTGTTGCCACCTGCGGACATCGGGGCGGTTCCCTGCGAAGCACACAAACGCGAGAAAAAAAGACGTGGTTGAGTATCGGAAACGACTGGGTGGATCACAGATGCACGCACCTGGGGCTGAGTGCTAACAGGCTCCTTGTAATCTGCCATGGGTGGACGGGTCGCTGGCGCTTGGTGAAGGTTACTGGAAGTGGGAAGGACCGTTTGCCCGCATCAACGACGTCCTTTTATGTTATTTGAGACTCGCCCCTTTTCTGCCAACAACAGCGCCCAGGGTGCGTAACTCGGGTGCGTATGGTTTGCACTCCTCCGCGTCAGTGGCGTCACATGTGACAGGAATTTGAGATTAATTGTCGTGAAGGCCCACGGAAACATACGCTTTAGGTATAGTCAACGACCGAAGCGGCGTAGAACGTCCGGCTCGCATTTGCCGCCCGGGTTGGCGGACCGATTAAACATACGATGCTTGATACCTCATTTTTACATTTGTTTTAAAAAAACACCCAAAAGTGAAGGTCACACAGTAGTCACCCATTGTTTGTCTTCAAAATCTGCTGTTGTACAGAAAAGGAAGAGATGCACCAAGTCCAAAAAGGGAAGGTCATTCACATGGCACCTGTCTGAAGGAAATTGATACAACGCTTCATAAAATTATGAGCGCAGAGGGTCGTACGATCTGCGGAGGGGAATTAAACATCAAACGACCCTTCACTGGAAGTTTCCCTCCTCCAACTCGATTTCCCGGCGCTCCCTGGGTGGGAGCACAGGAGTGGCAGCACCAAGAGACGAGGCAGTCGCCCACGCCACTGCCACGGATACCATACCGCTCGCGGATTTCTTCACGAGTGCGGATCTAGGCCATGCATATTTGTATTTCAGAACTTTCGCTTCGCATCGATCGACCATGCCGCGGACGTACCTGCAGGACGCAAGCGTAGCCAAGGATCACCAGCCCGCAGTAGATGCAGCACTGGTCGTTCATCTTTTCACCGCCGGCGGGGGAGCACGATGCCTTGGATATTATGCAGACTGCGGAAGTGCTGCTTGTTCCCGCTGTAGACGATGCAAGGGCACCAGGTGGCGATTCTGACGAAGCAGCCTGCGAGGAGGGAAGAGTGAGGGAACGCCGAGCGATCAGTAAAAATAAAAAAACATAAGAAAAGCAATCTACGTTCGCGTACAAAGGTCACACGTGGATAAGCAGTGGACCGATAGGGCGGTTCAGGGCGTTCTTGTTGCCGCCCCGCCCGCATGGGGGAGGCGCTCTGCGAAAGAAAGACGCGTAACGAACCCGTAAATAGTTGAGCGGCGAAAACAACTGCGAGGACTCGGACGACAGACCCACCGTGGGCTGAGTGCTAAACAGGCTCCTTGTAATCTGTCACGGGGGAATGGGAAACGTGAAGGATTGACTACCGTAGAAAGGGGAAAGTCCCATTTCACCCCCCTTTGTTGCGGGACCCGCGTAACGACAGTGAAATTTGAGGTACAGTAATACAGTACGGTAAACCATAAATACGAACGCTTTAGGTAAACTTGAAATCACGAAGCGGCCCGTTACATATGAAGTGATGAAAATAAAATGCAGCTGGCAACACGGGCGGGCGGTACTGTACAAGTAGCTGAGGCTCAAGGCCACGCCGTACATATCGCCGTCCGGATTCCAGCGGACCGAAATATCGAGACATGGATGCGTACCTCGTTCGGTGAAAACACCCAAAAGAGAAGCCCAAAATCCATCATACGTGTTCACTTGGTTTCTTGTCTTCAATAATACATCTGAGGGGGGGCTGAAGAAAGGGAAGACGTAGGCTCAAGTCCAAAAAGAGAAACCTCTTCGCACAGTACCTCCGAGTCTGATGATTAACCCGAACAATACGTGAGCGCCCCCGCGTGATTGACCCCCGTTATATCCTCCGACTTGAATGCCAGTGCTTATCTAACTTAATCCTAGACATGGCAAAGTCAATTGTGTCAGGTTATAACAAATCGACGTGTATTCATTCAAATTCCCGCCCACAAAGCTGATTGAGGATGGTACAAGATTTCGAACATCGTGTCGTAGAATCGTGACATTGAGGGTAGTACAACCTGCGGAGGGGTGTTCTTGGAGCAATGCGCAAAACAACATTCGTGCCCCCCTTCACTGGAAATTTCTCTCCTCCAACACAATTTCCCGGTGCTCTTGTGTGAGAGCACAGCAGCAGCAGCAGCATGAGGCGAGGCAGTCCTGACACGGGCCGCCACGAATACCATAGCGCTCGCGAATTTCTTCGCGAGGGCGAATCTGCACACGCCCGGGATTAGTCGGAATCTCATATAATCTACGTCTTCGGGACGCACTTGCAGGATCCACGGGTAGCCTGTGGATACCAGTACACAATAAATGCAGCAGTGCGTGTCCATCATTTCGTTGGCGGCGAGAAGCGGAGTGCCTTGATATTGCAGGCTGCGCAGGTGTTGCATGTTCCTACTATAGGCGATGCAAGGGCACAAAATGGTGAAACAGCCTGCGAGGAATAGGGCCGGGGGGGGGGGGAACAAGGGGTCAGCGTATCTATAAGTTCCCATTCAATTCTACGCACAAAAACCACACTCGGAGAAACAGCCGAATAGGCTATAGCTCCATCCACGCATCCTATCTGGACCAATAGGACGATTCAGGCCATTCTTGTTGCCACCGACAAGCATGGGGACAGTGCTCTGCGAGGGACAGCATTAGTTGCGCAGCAACGTAAGTTGAGTGTTCCGCCCGTTAGGAGAGTAAGGAGACTAGGTGAATCACACATGCACACACCTGGGGCTGGGCGCAGACAAACTCCGGCTTTGTTCCTGACGGCTTGATTTCTGACGGCTTGATTTCTGACGGCTTTGTTTCTGACATGCTGACTCGGGAGTGGGGTTGGTTCGAAGATCGTAGAGTTGGTTTCCTTTTTATGCTACTTGGGATACCCCAATGAAAGAACTGCGCCCTGCGTGCATACATACACACGGTCACTCCACAAACGTCCCAACGGGGTACCCACAAGGGACAGAGACAGCAAGGCAGCGAGATAAACCGTATATGGGTCCACACTGACAGCAGCCAACGCTTTAGGTGCTATCGCGTACTGGGCATTTGAAATCTTTTTGAAGACATGTCTCAGAAACATACTTTCCGACCAGTAGGTGCCACCGGCTTTCTACTGGAGGTAGGTATGCTTCTAACCTAGACATCTGTGTATAATAAAGTCGAATATCAATGGTTGCGTCTTGGGGAGCACCTTGCCGGACTGAAAACCGGGTTTTTGAAAAGATGAGTCACATCGGTCACTGCCTGTCAAGCCATTATCTCGTGTTAGATCACGCGCCAGGCATACGACAATTAAAATTGTGATATTTGAAACCCCGCTAAGAGATTGCTACGCTCGACTCACGCTCATCCCAAAATCTCTGCCATGTATGCTGCAGTCACTGACAGGGCCTGAGATTTTGCACAGAGCTTGGCATATGCATGAGATTTGAGAATATCAAGTTTCTTCTGCAATTTAACATCTGGAAATTTATTTAGACAGGGTTTTCTGTCGATCATGCAAAATTTTGCACAGTTTTTTTTGCTGTTTTATCAAAACTTGGTGGATTTCCTCCAAAAGCAACCTTTTATGCATCACAACCACCTACTCTGAGAAGCCAGAGGGTGAGTTCACAGGAAAGGGAGTTATTACAAGTTTTCAAAAACCCAGTAGTTTTCAAATAGTACGATCTGCGGGGGAGAACGGTGTAACTTGAATTACACACCGTTCTCCGAGCAAACGATTCACTGGAAGTTTCCCTCCTCCAACTCGATTTCCCGGCGCTCCTGGGTGAGAACACAGGAGTGCCACGGATACCATAGCGCTCGCGGATTTCTTCACGAGTGCGGATCTAGGCCACGCATATTTGTATTCAGAAACTTTCGCTTCGCATCAATCGACCATGCCGGACGGACGTACCTGCAGGACGCAAGCGTAGCCAAGGATCACCAGCCCGCAGTAGATGCAGCACTGGCCGTCCGTCTTTTCACTGCCGCGCGGGAAGCACGGTGCCTTGGATCTGCAGACTGCGGAAGTGCTGCTTGTTCCTGCTGTAGACGATGCATGGGCATCAAGTGGCGAAGCAGCCTGCGGGTGAGGAACTCGCAATCAGCAAAAAAAAACGTAAGAAAAGCAAACGACGTTCGCGTACAAAGGCCACACGCGGAAAAAGCAGTCGAAAAGGCCGTAGTAGCTCCAGTCACGCTTTCCATCTGGACCGATAGCCTGAGGACGGTTCAGGGCGTTCTTATTACCGCCAGCGAACATGGGGGCGTCGCCCTGCGAAAGAAATACGCATAACGTGGTTGAGCGTCGAAAACAACTGGGAGGACTCGGACGACAGACCCACCATGGCTGAGTGCTAACAGGCTCCTTGTAATCTGCCATACTGACGGAGGAATGGGAAACGTGAAGGATTGACTACAGTAGAAAGAGGGGAAAGTCCCTTTTGTTGGATTTCACCCCCATTTCCCCCCCACCCCCTTAGGTAAAGTCACGAAGCGGCCCATATGATGTGATGATGAAATAATCAAATGCAGCGGTGGCAACCACGGCGGGGCGGTAGGCGAAGCCCAAAGGCCATCCGCACATATCGCCGCAGTACCCCGACTCTGACATAACTGAACGTGGACACTCAGGCTACTGTATGTGAGCGCCCCCGCATGATTGGCCTCCGCTATATCCTCAAAGGGCTCTAACTTGAGTGCCAGCGCTTATCTAACTTAATCCTAGACAGTCAAATGTGACAGGTTATAACAAATCGACGTGTATTCGTTCAAATTCCTGGCCACCAAGCTGGTGGACTCGGGATTGAGGATGTTACAAGGTTTCGAACATCGTGTCATAAAATCATCGTGACATAGAGGGAATTACAACCTGCGGAGGGGTGTTCTTCAGTTGGAGCAACGCGCAAAACAACATCCGTGCCCCCTTCACTGGAAATTTCTCTCCTCCAACTCAATTTCCCGGTGCTCCTGCGTGAGAGCACAACAGCGGCAGAACCACGAGATGAGGCAGTCCTGAAACGGACCGCCACGAATACCATAACGCTCGCGGATTTCCTCGCGAGGGCGAACCTGCACACATCCGGGAATTAGTCGGAATCTCATATATTCTATGTCTTCGGGACGCACATGCAGGACCCACTGGTAGCCTGTGATTACCAGTCCACAATAAATGCAGCAGTGTTCGTCCATCCTTTCGCTCTCGGCGGGAAGTGGAGTGCCTTGATATTGCAGGCTGCGTAGGTGTTGCCTGTTCCTACTATAGACGATGCAAGGGCACATCGCAGAGAAACAGCCTGCGAGGAAAATAGGGGGACGAACGTGTGGTCAGCATATCTAGAAAGAAAGGGGTTCCCCGTTCCTCGAATTCTACGCACAAAAACGACACGCGGAGAAGCAGTCGAATAGGTCATAGCTCCATCCGCGCTTCCCATCTGCGCCAATAGGACGATTCAGGGCATTCTTGTTGCCACCCGCAGACATGGGGACAGTAGTCTATGAAGGACGGCATTGCAGTAGTTGAGTGTTCCGCCCGTTAGGAGACTAGGTGAATCGTACATGCACACACCTGGGGCTGGGCGCTGACAAACTCCTGCTTTGTATCTGACATGCTGACTGACTCGGGAGTGGGGAGGGGTTGGTTGGAAGATCGTAGAGTTGGTGTCCTTTTTATGCTACTTGGGACACCCCAATTAAAGAACAGCGGCGCCTTACATGCGCAATACACACGGTCACTCCACCCCGAACGTCCCCAATGAGGTACCCACATGTACAGGGACGGAGATGGCAACCAAGGCGGTGGGATAAACCGTATATGGGTCCACAAGCAGCCAACACTTTAGGGTATAGTCACAGACGTCTGGTTCGGCCAGTCGCGGCACGCGCATTCCGCTGCCCGGTTTTTGGCGGATCGATTGACCGAATGCTGAGATATGTTTATCAGAGGCAATGCCTAACATAACCTATAAACATAATGCCTGAATTTATCATACGTGGTAGTCACTCATTTTTTTGTCTTAGTAAAATCATGTTGAGCGGTCGCTGCAAGAAAAGGAAGAGAGGGCATAAGTCCGAAAGCGTCTTGACGCGGCACCCCTCTGAGTCTATCTCGGACCCCGCATCATGGACCACATCCCCGTTTACCTCTAAGCGCTTATCTGGCTCGGACTTGTTCCCTAGACATGCCAAAAACAGGTCATAACAAATATACGTGTGTTCGTTCAAACCCGTGCCCACAAAGCTAGTAGATAGAGTGGTGGTATTATAAAAATCTTGACACAGAGGGTAGTAGTCTAGTAGAATCTGCGCCGGAGGGAGGGGTATTGAACATCGTTCTTGGAGCAACGAGTTAAAACGATGCCTATGCCCCCTTCAGTTCACTGGAAACTTCTTTCCTCCAACTCAATCTCCCGGCGCTCCTGGGCGAGAGCACAAGGGCGGCACCACGCGGAGACGCAGCAATCACCAACCGCACTGCCACGGATCCCATAGCGCTCGCGCATCTCTTCACGCTGGCGAATCTGGTCCGGAACCCGGATTAGTCGCAATCTCATATCGTCCATATCCTCGGAAACGCACCTGCATGACCCAACTGTAGCCGACGATCTCCAGTCCGCAATAAATGCAACACTGGTCGTCGTTGGTTTCGCTGGCGGCGGGAAGTGGAGTGCCTTGGTATTGCAGGCTGCGCAGGTGTTGCCTGTTCCTGCTATAGACGATGCAAGGGCACCAGGTGGCAAAGCAGCCTGCGAGGAATAGGAACAAGCGGAGGGGGGGGAGGAAGAGGTGCCAATGGTCAGCAGGAGCATAAGAGAAAAGACGTTCGCGTTCGCGATATTTCACGTACAAGGGCCGCACGCGGAGAAGCAGTCTAATATGCCATAGCTCCAGTCGCGCTTCCCATCAGGTCCGATTGGACAATTCAAGGCGTTTTTGTTGCCGCCTGCAGACATAGGGACAGTGCCCTGTGAAAGACACCCATGCGCAGTTGAGTGTTCCATCCGCTGGGAGACTGGCTACCACGCATGCACACACCTGGGGCTGGGTGTTGACGAGGTCCTTCTTGGCATCTGACATATTGACTCGGCAGGGGACGGGTTGGTTCGGAGATCGTAGAATCACTGTCCCTTTTATGTTGCTTGGGAACTCCTCTCCCGCCCCAACCGGGCGAATACGCCAACGCCAAGATCAGCGCCCTGCGTGCACACATACTCCACCTGAATGCGGAATCCACGTGTGCAGTTACATGTGACCCGAAGATGACTCGGACAACCAAGGCGGTGAGGTAAACGTGCCAGTGGTCCATAGAAGCCCACGCTTTAGGTAGTCATAGAAGAAGCGGTGTGTAAGGATGCCCTGCTCGCCATGACCCTGCAGTTTCAAGGACCGGCGGACCATTGGCATGCACGCTGATAACAACCCACCAAACCTAAGAAAATCTCGCACCCTGGTACAAGCCCTGCTGCATTACCATGAACAGCCACCTGTGGCCATCCGCCGTATGATACCCCAAGGCCGAATTGCCGAATTGCGAACTTTAATGTTAGTTCCCCTAGGTGGAAGGTGGCTCTCGCACCCGGTAAGGAGGTTGAATCTGATCTAATGCCTGATGGGGTGCAAATCTGCGACACATCGCACGACATCACATGTTCAGAGTGGAGGAGGCCCTTCGAGCGAAGTCCTGTAGTCGTTCCTGCCAGCGACCGCAGCTCATGTCGACCACTGCCATGATGCTTTTAACGAACTTGACCAGTGTGCCACCACTGAAGAGCGTAAAAAGTGAAAGTGAAGGCAGTGACTTAGGTAACCGAACGCACATGCGGCCGCGCCCGGAACCAGGCATCCATCTGCAGCGAGGGGTTTTCCATTCTGGTCAAACAAGCGCCAACCTGTACAGCGCCCGTACGGCCGCTTTTTGCTGGATTACGTCGCTGAGACATGAGGCATGACCTGAGGCATTCAAAATGACATCAGCAAGCCATCTGCCGCCCTTCCTTCAATGTCATGTGAGGATATTATTATTAGCTAGATGATCTTGATCGGTGATGTCCTGATGCCTTTCGGATGGATCTAAACGATGTACGGTATCGAAATGATACGAGTGTGGGCCACCGTCACGGTATTACGGCGAGTTTGTCGCATTAACGTCCCGTAAAAGCAGTCAGTCTCACATTCTCCTCTTCCACGAACAACAGGATAATCTATCGACCTCATGTCTCACTTAGGCTTCAAGACCCATCATTTCTCGGCATCCATATTTTCACGGCTCCGCTGGGTCTTCTTTCCCTAGGACACTCGCTTCGTTCATCGCATTATCCGCCTTCTAATTGGCCCGCTTCAACTTTGAAGGCCATGGGCGCCGTCCACGTTTCGTTCTACGCGTTTAGAGTGCTCCAATGATGAGGAAGGCTGCATGTGGGTTTTCGGCGTAGATCTTCAGTTCCCGCTGGTACCTCGGCATTCATCATTCTGAACAGCCACACAATGTCATGGTCCTGATTATGAACAGAAACTCCAGCACAGCGTCGGCAGGCACGATGGGCGCAGAACAGCAGCTACTGACGCACGAATTGACCAAACAATATACACCTGGCATGGCGGGGATAGGCAAAGATATAATAACTGCACTGCGCGAATGAGCACAGCGAAGATTTGCTTTATTTGGGTAAGGAGTAATCCTGACAGGGCGCAATCGCTTCCCCGTGAGAGGCCGATCACTGGCTGCGGACCCACCAGCTAGGATTGGGAGAGATTGAAGACATCTTGGCTGTTGACAGGGACAACCTGGTCACCCCGTCATCGGATGTATGACCACCCTCCTGCATACTCGGGCCTCGTCGCCATCGACACCAGGCAACTCTCCTTGGCCAAACTTCTGCACAGAAAAGAGAAAGACGGAGATAAGAAGGCCCATCAGAGATACGCGTTATGATGAGCGAGAGCAGACACCAAACGCACCACGACTCGCACGAAGTGATCCACACCAAAGTATACGTCCGAGTCACCGGGCAGCATGACCGTGGTAGAGCGGTACGGGAGCTTTACTGCCGAGAAAGCCCCGTCCCGATCCCAGTCCCCGCCACGAGCGCCCCCGTTCTCACGCGCATCATCATCGCCATCACCATCTTCATCTTCATAACCATCAACGACGCCGTGACCTTCCCCTTCCCCAATCCAAGCTCCGCGCTTCCCCCCACACAGCGACTCAATACCCGGTGCGAACGCGCAGCGCTCACGCCCACGCTCACTTAGCGCGCCGCGTGCGCGATGGGGATTAAAGTCAAAATGCGCGAGTACGCCACCCCCGAACACGAAAAGGCGTTCATGCAGCGTGGCGTGCGCGCCAAGGACGAGGGGCGACAGTACCCGCGCCTCGACGGCGGGGCTCCATGCACACCATGGCGTGTGCGCGGGCGTGTCTATGGCTTGAGCTTGAGCTTGGGCAGCATCATCACCAGCGACGGCAGGTGTGGCGGCGAGGACGCACAGCGCGCTGCGGCGGGTGACGAGAAAGACGCGGGCGTACTCTTCCGGGTAGAACCATTCGTCATTATTCCAACTTTTCGTCTCGGTCGTGTAGTGGAGCGCGATGCACGTTATCGCCCGCTCTGAGTCTTCGTAAAACAGGGCGGCCGGGGTGGAGGGGAAGGGAGAGTAGGAGGAACGAGTGCGTGATGGTGGCGCACTGTCTTGTGGTGGATCCGTGGATGCGCTGTGCGCTGTGCTGACACGGAACAGAACCAAGTCGTTGTGGATTGGCGGGAGTTTAAGTGTGCGCAGCTTGTGCAATATGGCCGCGGTGGTGTCAAGTCGACAGAGCTCGAGTGTGTCGTTTGTCGGATTGACAAGCGCGATGGTATCATGCGAAAGGATGACGATGTCATTCAAAAAATGTGTGGAAGGCACGTCAACCTAAGGGAAAGTATAAAATCAATATGCAAACAGAGAGGTACACAAGGAACATCGCCGCTTACAGTTATGACGGATTGATCATTCAACTCCACCAACATCATCCAACTTTCGGGTCGCCCGGGAATATCTACCGTCATGACGATGAGAAGCTGGTCCTCGACGACGTGCATTTTGGAGACGCAGAACCCCCTGTCTGTGATGCAGATCGGTTGGTTCCGACGAGCGAGGGGGTGGGGCTGGCAGTCATGAAAGTTCAATAGCTGCAGCGCTGCTTGATTAGATAGCCACGGAGCTCTGGCAGACGCACTCAGTAATGGGACGGCTGCGAGGTGGCGGCGATCCACGTACTCGATGAGCACCGCGAACAAATCGTACTTCTCGATGGCGAATGCGTAGCACAGGATGCCAACGCGCTGTTGAAACGCATGTCGCACCGAGTACACGTCCTCCCGTTGCAGCGATGCTCGGGCGAGATCGAGGTACCTGTATCCACAGCCGTCCGCACGACCGTCCGCCAGCGGGTCCATCTCGACGTAAAATCCTTCGACGACCAGCACGTCCGAATCTGGATCCCCCGTCGCAATCTCGACGACTTGCTGTTTTTGATCTCGTTGCTGCGCTGTAGGATCGGCGGCGATAGACGTGTGGATGTTGTCCCATGCGGTTTCCCAGCGGTCTAAAGCCGCGAGTCTCTCACGAATGGGGAGGCCGTCTGGCGGAGGACGATCCCGCAGGCCGGCTTCCCGCATGCGGGAATGGTAGGATCGCAGCGCGGGTTCGCAGACCATGCGGGAGAGACGCTTGCACGAGCGCTTCAACGACAAGATGTCTTCGAGGGGGAGGTAGGACAATATTTCATGGAGGAGCTCAAGAGGGAGCTGGAGAAAAGCCCCGGACATCTCTCGTCGCGGTCGCTGTGGTAGATCGACGAGTAGGAGAAATGGGCGTATATGCGGCCCTCCCCTCGCTCTTTAAACCCGGGGGTTTGCGCCTGCCCATCACAAGTAAGATACCATCTGCGTCGCGATCAATGCGGGTGATGCGGAGCACTCGTTCGAAGTTCTTCACAGTCACAGACGCGGGCAGGGCCGCCCAATGAAAGACCGTGTGAAAGTCTGACTAATTCTACACCAAAACGACAATTGCTGGAAATCAACACGAGAGGCCCTTCGCCTTTCGTTTCGGATAAGACAAAAACCCCACTCGCCCCCTCTTTATCGCCGCAAACGAAACGCACGGTCGAAAAATGTCTTCGTCTTCGAAGAAGCCTTCCTCCGCCGTGTAAGTTCACCTTCTTGTCGATCGTTTCTCCCGCGTCTGTGGCACAGTGACTATCTGCGCGCGCCCGCGCAACGCGGGAGGGTCCAAGCGCTGGCTGAACGGAATATCTCCATATCGCAGAGGCAAAGCGGGTTCGAGTCCAAAGCGGCGCTCAAAGAGCCCGACGAAGCATGACTCTCCCGAAAAAGGGAAGGCCAAGACGACCGCTGGCAGACCACGCCGTGCAGAGGGTGAGGACGAGGACATGGATGATGCTATGGCTGAAGATGATGACGAGGACGAGGACGAGGATGATGACGAGGACGAGGACGGTGATTCGGAGGATGACGAGATTGAGGAATACGAAGAGACTTTCGAAGAGGTATTTCTTATCCTTATCCTCCCTTTGCTACTACCCCTTTGTTTGTATTGCTGATGACCGTCTCGCTCTCTCCTGCCGTAGATCGATCCTTCCGCAATTGTCGGGCGCCGCACCCGTGGAGTCAAGGTCGACTATACTTCCCCTCAGGCGCTCTCACGCGCTGGCGTCGAAGCCGAGAACGACGACGAGGAAGAAGAATAACCCCCCTCCTCGTGACTCGCTGTGCCTCAGAAGGGAAGAATTTTTGCGGATAGAGAAATGGCTGCTTTCAGGTTGTTGTATCGAGAGAGAACAAAGAGGCAATCGTATTCTGGCTTCTCGGATGAGAGCATCATTCTTGGCCCACTCGTCGCTGGCTGCATCAGATTGCATGATTTACC
>Ga0137394_10002379_pt1 | contig 13914 bp, 12 predicted proteins | sample czobulk116metaG_FD_108278 | JGI IMG/M metagenome (GOLD analysis project Ga0137394, IMG submission 108278) | Vadose zone soil microbial communities from Angelo Coast Range Reserve, California, USA - czobulk1.16 metaG | ecosystem: Environmental > Terrestrial > Soil > Vadose zone | place: USA...
GCTTGATCGACATGCACACGCACCTGACGTTCGACCTGAACTCGCTGGGATATCAAGGACTGTCGATTTCGACGGCGCGCGAGGCGCTGCATGGCGCGAGGAACGCGCGGCGGACGCTCGAAGCAGGTTTTACAACGGTGCGAAACCTTGGCGCGAGAGACTATGCAGACATCGCGCTGCGGGATGCGATTAATGACGGCGACGTCATCGGGCCGCGCATCGTCGCGTCGGGGCCAGCCCTCGGAATCACCGGCGGCCACTGCGACGAAAACCTGCTGCCGCCCGCGTTTCACCTTCAGGGAGATGGAGTGGCGGACGGCGTCGAGGGAGTGCAGCACAAAGTTCGCGAAGTCATCAAGTACGGCGCGGACGTGATCAAGATTTGCGCCACCGGCGGCGTGCTGTCGAAGGGCGACGACCCGAACGCCTCGCAATATACGCTCGAGGAAATGAAGGCGATTGTGGCGGATGCGCACCGACTCGGCAGGCGCGTGGCCGCGCATGCGCACGGCGCCGAAGGCGTGCGCTGGGCTTCGGAGGCCGGTGTAGATTCGATCGAGCACGGCCACCTGATGGACGACGCGGCGATTGCCACCCTGAAGAAAAACGGAACGTATCTCGTGCCGACGCTCTTCCTCGGCGAATACATGGAAAAGAACATGGACCGCAGCGACGTGCCGGAGTTTTCGAAGCAAAAGATGCGCGATGTGATCGCCGCGATGCGCAAGAACGTAGGGAAAGCATTTGCCGCCGGTGTGAAAGTGGCGTTCGGCACGGATGCGGCGGTATATCCGCATGGACTCAACGCGGGTGAGTTTCACGTTTACGTGAATCTGGGAATGACGCCGCTGGCGGCGATCCAAACGGCGACCATCAACGCTTCCGACTTGCTTGGATCGAAGTATCTTGTCGGCACGCTGGAGCCGGGCAAGTGGGCGGACGTGATTGCCGTGGATGGTGATCCGACGAAGGACGTTACGCTACTCGAGCACGTGAAGTTCGTTATGAAGAATGGGACGGTTTACAAGAACGACTACTCGAAACGGTAATTGTTATAGAACGGCGGAATGGCGGAAGCGGGATCATTTGCGGATCGGGTGAAGCAGCAGGCGGACATCGTTCGCGTGGTGGGGGAATACCTCCGCCTGAAGAAGAGCGGGCAGAATTTTACCGGGCTGTGTCCGTTTCACGCGGAAAAGTCGCCGTCGTTTGCGGTGCATCCGGCGAAGCAGATTTATCACTGCTTTGGATGCGGTGTGGGCGGGGACGTTTTCAAATTCGTGATGGAGATGGAGAAGTGCACGTTTCCCGAGGCGATTCGAATCGTTGCAGAAAAATGCGGCATCGCCGTTCCGCGGCAAAAGGAGCGTTCGCCGGAGGAGCGAAAAGAGAATCAGCAGCGAGCTGTGCTGGTCGAGATGCACCTCGAGGCGCAGACTTTTTTCGTGAAGCAAGTCGAAGGGACGCTGGAAGGGAAAGCGGCCCGAGCGTATCTCGAGGATCGCGGGCTAGATAAGGATGCGATCGCGCGTTTCGGAATTGGATACGCACCGAGCGGCGGCGATGCGCTCCTGCGCCATCTCAAGTACAACGAGAAATTGCTGATCGAATCCGGGCTGGTATCTCGCGATCAAAACGGCGGGCGTCTGTTTGATCGATTTCGGCGGCGCATCACGTTTCCCATTTCGAATGAATCGGGAAAGATCGTGGCATTCGGAGCTCGGGCGCTGGGCGATGACATGCCGAAATATCTCAATTCGCCTGAAACACCGATTTATTCCAAGAGCAACGTGCTCTATCACATGGACCGCGCGAAGGAGGGCATCCGCCGGCAAGACTTCGCGATTCTAGTGGAAGGATATATGGATGCGATCGCGGTGGCGCGCGCGGGGATCAGCAACGTGGTGGCGAGTTGTGGCACGAGTCTCGCCGAGCCGCAGATCAAGTTGCTTGGGCGCTTCACGCGGCGCGTCATTGTGAATTACGATCCAGACGCGGCGGGGCAGATCGCCACGGAGAGATCACTCTCCCTGCTGCTCGAGCAGGACTTCGAAGTGCGCGTGCTCGCGCTGCCGCCGATAGGCGATAGAAAGGCTGACCCCGATTTATTTATCCGCGAAAAGGGGGCGGAGGAGTACCTCAAACTGCTGAAAGAGGCACCGCCTTACGTGGACTACCTGATTGCGCGGGCCCGGCGGATGGATTTGACCAGTGGAGAAGGAAAACGGCAGGCTGTGAATTTTCTGTTGCCATACGTCCAGAAAATCCCCAATCGCATCCTGCGCTCTGAATGGGCGACGCGCATCGCGCAACAACTGCGACTGGATGAGCCAGTACTGCGTGCAGCGCTTGGCAAAGCGGCGGCGGAGCGCCGAAGCGAGGTGAAAATTCAGCCGGAACTCGTGGGACGCGCAGCCAAGCCGGCAGAGCGACGGCTGATTCGCATGCTTATGGAGGCGGAGGGCTTCCGGCAGGAACTTGCCAAGCACCTGCAAAATGCCCGTCTGTATCACGGCCTGGAGACGGAGAAGATTTTTGCGGCGCTGGTGATCGCCAGCCTGTCCGGGCAGCCTCTCAAAGCCACCGAAGTCGGGGCGGTGCTCGAGGAGCGCGACCGGCGGCTGCTCTTTGAGATCTTGTTCGAAGAGGCCAACGAGCCGACCTGGGAAGAGGCCGTGAGTTGCATCGAGGCGCTCGAGCACCGGCAAGCCGAGCGGGAACTGGCCGACGTGCAGCGCAGCATCGAGGCCAACCCACCCGGACAGGAGTTACGAGGTCTCCTGGAAAAAAAGCAGGAATTGATGCGGCGGCTCGCTGCTGCTCGTTGACGTCTTGGGGCGGGAGCAACGCTCCAAAATCGCGAGAAACTCCTTGCTCGGCTCGGAATGAGCAAGGAGTCCGACGATCCCTTATGGCTCGAGGTCTTCCACATAAATCCTCGAATTAAAAGATTGACGGGATGGGACTTAAACGTGTAGCGTAATAGGGTTTCGCGAGTAACGGTTTTGCCGTTAAACGCATCTATATAAGTGTATTTATCGGCAGGAGCCGGGCTCCAAAAGTGCGGGAGGCGGGCAACGCACGGGGCTGGCGGCGGGCAAGCGGCGCGGTGCAGAGTTATTCAAACAAAAACAGTGAGCGATCTTCTCCGGGAAATTACCCGGTGGTCCGCCCCGGCGCGCCAGCCTGCGCGCGGTATGCCTGGAGTGCTTGGGATTGCGGTCAATTAGCGGGAGGAATTTGTGGCAGCAGTAGGCCTTGAAGAGAAATATGATGCGGTACGCCAGCTCATTGCGGTGGGCAAAGAGCGCGGCTACCTGCTCTACGATGAAGTAAACGATTCGCTTCCGGCCGAGGTCCATTCCTCGGAAGAAATCGACGATCTCCTCACAACCTTCGAACGGAACGGCATCGAGATTTATGAGGACCAGGCTTCGGCAAAAGCCGCGCGCGCCGTGGAAGTTTCCGCAGAGGCCGGCGAGCACGAAGTCGTCGTCAAGGACGATGCGCACTCCGACGAAGGCAGCAGCGACCTCGATCTGACACCCGGTTCGCTGGAAAAAACAAACGATCCCGTGCGCATGTATCTGCGCGAGATGGGCACCGTACCGCTGCTGACGCGCGAAGGCGAGGTCACCATCGCAAAGCGCATCGAGCGCGGGCAACTCGTGGTGATGAAGTCGATCACGCGCTCGCCGATCGTCATCAAGGAATTGATCGCCGTTGGCGATGATTTGCGCAAGGGCGTACGGTCCATCAAAGAGATCGTGCAGTTCGACGACGAAGAACTGACCGAAGAAAAGATCGCCAACAAGACTAAGCAGACGCTCAAGTACATCGACAAGATTGCGAAACTATACGAGACAGCGCTGAAGCAGGCCGCGAAGCTCGATAAAACACTGAAGTCGAAAAAAAGGTCCTACATCCGCGCGAAGTGGGACGTGGCGCGGACGCGCGTGGAAATTTCCGTCGCCATTCGCGACATCGATTTCAATCCATTTGAGAAAAAGCGACTGATCGACAAAATGCGCGGCACAGTGGAGCGGCTGCAGTCGCTGGAACGCGAAGCCGGTCGGTTGGAGCGCCGCGCAGACGTGGCCAAGGGCGACGTCGCGGCGGAAGCGCGCAAGGAACTGCGCACTCGCCGCACCGAGCTGAAAGACATCGAGGAAGCCAGCGAGGTTGGGCTCACCGAGCTGAAGCGCACACTGACATTCATTCACCGCGGCGAAGCCGAAGCCGAACAAGCGAAAAAGGAATTGATCGAAGCCAACCTTCGACTGGTCGTTTCGATCGCCAAGAAATACACCAACCGCGGATTGCAGTTTCTCGACCTCATTCAGGAAGGCAACATCGGCCTGATGAAAGCGGTGGACAAGTTCGAGTGGCGCCGCGGGTACAAGTTTTCGACGTATGCGACGTGGTGGATTCGGCAAGCCATCACTCGCGCGATCGCCGACCAGGCGCGCACCATCCGAATTCCGGTGCACATGATCGAAACGATCAATAAGCTGGTGCGCACTAGTCGCCAGCTGGTGCAGGAACTGGGCCGCGAGCCGACCAGCGAAGAAATCGCCAAGCGCATGGATATCCCCGTGTCCAAAGTGCGCAAAATTCTGAAGATCGCGCAGGAGCCGATTTCGCTCGAAACTCCCATCGGCGAAGAAGAAGATTCGCATCTCGGCGACTTCATTGAGGACAAGGCCGTGGTTTCGCCATCCGATGCGGTCATCAACTTGAACCTGAAGGAACAGACTTCTTCCGTGCTGAAGACGCTGACGCCGCGTGAAGAAAAAGTCATCAAGATGCGCTTCGGCCTAGACGACGGCAGCGAGCATACGCTCGAAGAAGTCGGCCAGTCGTTCGCCGTCACTCGCGAACGCATTCGCCAGATCGAAGCCAAGGCGCTGCGCAAGTTGCGCCACCCGTCGCGTTCGCGCAAGCTCCGCGCCTTCCTCGAAGGCCCCTCGCGCGATTACCTTTAGAAGGATTTTGCCGACTCTAAAGAAACGCCTCCAAAAACTTCGGAGATGTTTCTGTTTTGGGGCCGGATTGTTCCCTGGAACACGGCCGAACCGTAGAAGCATCTGGATGGTCCAAACCAGCATGAACAAAGCCGGCGAGGGTGTACCACATGCGGGAAATATCGCGTCGGTTATCCGGATGCAGGTTGGACTGGATGGCATAGTCGAACGTAGGAATCATGACCAGGAAGACAGGGCAGCCGAACCACGCAAAATGCATGCTCAGGAACGCCTGCGTTTCTGCAAGATGCTGGGCGAGAGCCAGTATCGCTTGTTTGGAAGATTGATCGATTTCGACGGCATTGCGGAAATAACGCGGGGAATGCCAAACGCAACTCGCACTGCGAGAAGACTGCCCCCCACAAACACTACAAAGAAAGCCGACTTCGTTTGCCATCCGTTCGGGACGCCCAGCGCGTTGAAGTGCGAAGCCACCACTTCCGGCAGTTCCGAGTAGTAAGACGAGAAATAAATTGCCGCGCCCATGGCGAGGACGGCGAATAACGTTCTGGGCAGCCTGGCATCTTGCATTTGAGTTCCTTTGGCCAGACTAAACAAGATCACCGGCGGTGACAATAACGACAGCACAGCGGTTGCTAGCGGAGTCACCGCGCATGCCAACGAGAGTAGCGCAGGGCAGCTCGATAAGAAGTTTTTTTGCGAAACAAATTTCTTCTCGGTCGCACGCTTCGAATTGATGCATATTAGAACAGTGGAGATTTCCTAGAGGTCAATGAAAACAACGCAAAGATTCATCGCGATTGTTCTACTTCTGCTCCTCGGCGCCACAATGTATGGATTGTACCGCACGGGGCAGCCGGCAAACGCGCCGGTGACGCCGGACAAGACGAAATATGGAGGCGCTGCGCAGGGGCCCATTGTCGATCAGACCCCCCTCTTGACGGCGCAGCGGTTAGCGAAGATGACCCTCAGCGCGGAGGAACTGCCGTTTGCCCAGGAAGCGTTGCGGCTCGGGGATCAAGAGATGGACTTGGCGTTTGCGGCGACGGTGCGGGATGCAGAGGAGCATCCGCCGGTGTTGGGCGCCGAGGCCAGGGGAATCCAGGCGCGGCTGCAGAAGGCGCAGAGGGCCCTCGAAGCGGACGAGGCGCAGGTCAAACAATTGACGGGCGAGGAGGAAAAGGCCACCGGAGAGAAAAGAGGCGCGCTGGATGATCAACTCGACGTGGCCAAGGCGCAACTTGAGTTGGACCAGGACGAGGTTGATGACGCGAAGCAGGATCTAATCCGTGCGGGGGGCGATCCGCAGGGCCGCATTCAGACGATGGTCGAAGAGCACGAAGCGGCTTCGCACGCCGCGGACAGCCTGAAGGTGACGGTGACGGCGCCCGTGGAAGAGCGCGGGCTGATTCATCGGTTTCAGCAGTGGTCGGCACTCCATCAGAAACAATTGGAATTGTGGCGTGCGAAGCAGGATGCTGAGTCGCTGGCGGCATTGTTTTCCGCGAAGCACAACGCGATGGAAGCGCAGATCGCTGCGGCCAAGAGAGAATCGAGTGGGGTGAGTTCCCAGGCTCGTGCAGGGACCACGTCCTCCAGTGCCGGAAAGCGCGTGAATCGCAGCCGCGAAGAATCAACCGCCCTATTGAAGGCGACGAAACGGCGCTCTGCCGATGAGAAAGCGCTTGCAAGCTTTGACAAGCGCATCGATAAGCAGAAGCAACTGGCGGAAGTATACGGCAATTGGATTGACGTAATTGCGGCCAAGCAGCGTTCCGTCGTGCACGGCGTGCTGACCGGGCTGGCCGTCATATTTGGAATCTTGCTGATCGGGCTGTTCTTCGACAGCTGGCTTGAGCGGTTGCTGGGTAAGACCTCGCTGGATCGGAGGCAGGTCGAAACGCTGCGCACGGTGACGAGCGTGGCGGTGCAGGTCTTTGCCGTGCTTTTCATCTTGCTCGTGATTTTCGGGCCACCCAGCCAGCTCGGAACGTTCCTCGGACTTGCGGGCGCGGGCCTCACGGTTGCGCTAAAGGATTTCATTGTGGCCTTCATTGGCTGGCTGGTGCTGATGGGGAAAAATGGGATCCGCCTGGGCGATTGGGTGGAAATCAACGGCGTGACCGGAGAGGTGGTCGAGCTCAACATGTTTCACACAGTGCTGCTCGAAACCGGCAATTGGACCGATTCCGGCCATCCCACCGGGCGCCGCGTTACGTTCACGAATAGTTTTGCCATCGAAGGCCACTACTTCAATTTTTCAACTTCCGGCCAGTGGCTTTGGGATGAACTGCAGGTCGTGCTCCCCGCTGGACAGGATCCCTATCCCATCGTCGATGCGATTCAGAAAAAAGTTACCGAGGCTACGGCGGAAAGTGCAAAACAGGCCGAGCAGGAATGGAAGAGCGCGGCGCGTTCGCGCGACATGAGAGCTCTCTCCGCGGCGCCCGCGATCAACGTCAAGCCGGCCATCGGCGGCGTCGAGATTGCCGTGCGCTACATCACGCGCGCCAACGAACGCTACCAATTGCGCGCCAAACTCAATCAAGCGGCCGTGGATCTGCTCGGACAGAAGGCTCTACCAGGGACCCCAGCATCTGTGCCTTCTTCCAACTAGGCCAAACCCACGGGCAGCGGACGGTCACTCTGCACTGCTTCGCGCGCGCACTTGTTACGAGGTCAGCCCGAATTTTCCCGGCGAAGACGTCTAGTCCAGTTTGTCTGCTCCGAATGCAGCGCGCCACGCGCATGGTGCGCTCGCGCACATTCCCAAAATATTGCAGGAACGGCTGAATCGTGCGGATTTCCATGGCGGCCTGGTGCTGAAGAATGCCCCGTCATTGAAGCTTAGGGCAAGAGCTGGCGTGCGCGGATCGAAGAGACAGTGGCTCCAGTGTAGAGCACGGCCAGCAGCGCATACGCCACGACCAGGCCCGCGCCCTGTGCAACCCACCCCAGCGCAATACTCATGAAAAGCTGCACGATCGTCGTCAGAATGGCCATCGCGGATTGTGTCCGTCCCATAAAATGCCTTGGCACGATAGTCATCAAGGAAGACTGCGCCACCACTCCACCCAGCGCGCGGCAAAATCCAAACAGAATTTGCATCATCACGGCGCCCACAAGAAACGCGACGAACGGAGTCGCCATGTGCCCTGCCGCGAGTCCGGCACAGGCCGCAACATAGATGGGCATGCGCATCGCCTGGGGAAGCTGGCTCGCAATGAGTCCTCCGATGATCGCGCCGGTGGCCCAGCCGGCTTCCAGAAATCCCAACCCCTGTGGGCCGGAATGCAAAATATCATTTGCCAATGCCACCAGCACGACGTTTGCGCTTACCACCCCCGCCATCATGATGGAATGCGTGATGCCCAGGGCGCGCACCAGTGGCTGCTGCCGCAGATACGCGAAGCCTTCCTTCATGTCGGCGTAAACGGCTAGCGACAGGCCGGCTTCCGCGACCTCCGGATTTTCTCCGGTCTCCAACGCCTCGGCAGTTGCTTCCGTGGCTTCGTTGTACTCCCGGGGATATTTCTGACTCTCCCGCGGTGAGACGTACCCGCGGCGCACTTGATGGAGGCAAAACGCGGAAACGAAATACGTCAGGCCATCGATAAAAAGAATTCCCGCGATTCCGGCAGTGTTGTAAAGGAAGCCGACGAAAGCGCCGGCAATGAGCATCCCGCTCTGTACACCTACCAGCACCGCCGCATTCGCGCCGGTGAACTGGCTTGACGGAATCACCTCCTGCACCAGCGCGTTCACCGTTGCCCAATACATTGCGGAGCCAATCCCAGTGATCAGCGTCATGGCGTAAAGGTGCCAGAGCTGCAGATGGCCGCGCCAGGCGATGTACGCCGTAGCAAGGACGAAAAAGGCGCGTACGAGATCGAGCAAGACTCCAAGGTAACGCCGGTCGATTCGATCGATCAGCACGCCGCCGAGAAAGGGCACGAAAAGTCCCGGCAGCGTCATGACGATGACTTGCCCGCTGACCTTCACAGTCGAATGCGTTGCCGCCAGGATGTACCAGCTCACGCCCGCGAAGTTCATCCCGCTGCCGAAGAGCGACACGAACATCGCGAGAAAAAAATAGCGAAAGCCCCGCTGCGCCCAGATCAGCTTCCAGTCGACACGGTGCGTTGCTGTGGTGGCCATGGGACCTATTAGCTTACTATCGTATTCCCGCGCGCCGGACCGCCGTTTCAGAAGTAACGGCGGATGCGGCCAGTAGAAAACACTGGCTGCTGCTGTCAAATGAGGTGAATCATGAAATGGATTCTTTGGATCTTCGTTGTGCTCGCCGGAGTTCTGATGCTGATTAGGCTGATCGGCAGGAACGTGGACGTATGAAATCACGCCGGTGCCCTAGAGGCAACAGCCTGCGCATCCGTGAAGACGGAGGAATCTACAATCCGCTGTTTCGATTCCTGGCGAGGTTTGTATTCGGCTACAGCGGAACGATCGACACTTATCTGAAATCGATGGCGAAGAAATTCGGCGAACAGCCGGTCGTGGGGAATTGAGCGATGGGAAACGAAGCGAATTGCAAGGTGTGTTTCGGCAAGCAACAGTCAGAAGGGAAAGCATTGCTCGAAACCAGCGAGATTCTCTTCCGCGGTGATCTCCGGCTGAAGATTCCCTTTTCCACGATCAAGTCGGCGAAAGCCGTGGATGGCGAACTGCGCTTGCAAACAGCGGAAGGACTCGCGGTCTTCCAGCTCGGTCGGACGGCAGAAAAATGGTGCGACAAAATCCTTCATCCGAAGTCGCGCATCGATAAGCTTGGCGTGAAACCCGGAGCGAAGGTTTCCTTGCTCGGTAACCTCGATACCGGATTTCTCAGGGAAATAGGCAAACTCACTAAGTCCGTGAGTGGGAACAAAGTTGCAGCCGATTCGGAATGGATCTTTTTCGCTGTCGATTCGAAAGAAGATCTCCGTGCCCTATCAAAAGTCTCGAAATCCATGGAAGGCGCGGCTGCGCTCTGGATCGTTTATCCCAAGGGACAAAAGCACATCACGGAAAACGATGTTCTCGCCGCCGGCCGCAAGTGCGGCTTGAAAGATGTGAAAGTTGTGGGCTTTTCCCCCGCGCACACCGCACTGAAATTCGTAATCCCTCTCGCTCAGCGCTAGTCGGACGATTTCCACGCGCTGGGAAATCCATCCGAGTTTCGTGTTTCGCGTTTCGAATTTCATGTCTATGATGACCGCATGAGCGGGTTGCTCGAAGTGCGCGGCTTAACAGTGGAACTGCCGACGGCGGCGGGATGGGTGCGGCCGGTGAATGAAGTTTCGCTGGGGGTCGACGCCGGCGAATCGCTAGGTCTGGTCGGGGAATCCGGCAGCGGGAAGACGATGTTGTCGCTGGCGCTGATGGGATTACTGCCGCCCGGCGCGCGGGTCAGCGGCGAAGCAATCCTCGCGACCGAATCGTCCGCGAAAAATTTAACCGTGCTCACCGAACGCGAATGGCGCGACGTTCGCGGCGGTGAGATTTCCATGGTCTTTCAGGAGCCCATGACCTCACTGAACCCGGTCATGCGCGCCGGCGCACAAATTGAAGAAGCGATCCGCGCGCATCAGCGGCAATTGAGTACCAACGAAATGAAACGCAAGACAATCGAAGCCTTGCGGCGTGCGGCGATCTCCGAACCCGAAGTCCGCGCAGAACAATTTCCGCACCAACTCTCCGGCGGCCTTCGGCAGCGCGTGATGATTGCCATGGCGCTCGCCGCGGGGCCGCGGCTGCTGATCGCCGACGAGCCGACAACCGCTCTCGACGTCACCGTGCAAAAGCAAATCCTGGATCTGCTGGACCGCCTCCGCCGTGAACTGCAACTCGGTCTACTTTTCATCACACACGATCTGGGCGTCGTTGCGCAAGTAGCCGAGCACGTTGCCGTGATGTACGCCGGACGCATCATCGAGGAAGGACCCGCCCGCGAAGTCCTGGCAAAACCGCGTCATCCTTACACGCAGGGGTTGCTGAAGGCCTCACCAACTCTCAAGCGCGGCGCGCTGTCGCCCATTCCCGGTGCCGTTCCTCAGCTTACGGCGCTCCCCCCTGGCTGCGCGTTCGAACCTCGCTGCGAATTTCGCCGCACCGAATGCACTGCTGCCGTCCCCGCCCTTCGATTCATCGGCAGCGATCACGCCGCCCGCTGCATTCTGGTCTGATGGAAGCGCTTCTCACAGTGCGTGAACTGCGCAAGACCTACCGGCGAGGCAGCGCTGTTTTTTCGCAAGGAACCGGTGGCGCGCGCTTCACCGCCGTCGACAACCTAAGCTTTTCCGTTTCGCGGGGCGAGACGTTTGCCGTCGTCGGCGAGAGCGGTTGCGGAAAGACCACGCTGGCGCGCATGCTCCTGCGGCTGATTGAACCTGACTGTGGCGAAATCCTTTTCGAGGGGCGCAATCTCCTCGCGCTGCACGGCGAAGAGTTACGCTCGCAGCGCCGCCAGATGCAGATGGTTTTTCAGGATCCTTTCGCCTCGCTCAATCCGCGGATGCGCGTGGGCGAAATTGTTGCCGAGCCTCTCGCCATTCATGAGCCCGGCCTCTCCGGCACGGAGCGCCTGGCGCGCACGGCGACGATTCTCGGCCGCGTCGGTTTAAATGAAGACGCCATGCGGCGGTATCCACACGAATTTTCCGGCGGCCAGCGCCAGCGCATTGGCATCGCGCGCGCCCTCATACTCAAACCGAAGCTCATCGTGGCCGATGAACCCGTCTCGGCTCTGGATGTCTCCGTCGGCGCGCAGGTTCTTCTCCTGTTGCAGGAACTCCAGCGCGAATTCGCGCTGACCTACATTTTCATCTCCCATAGCTTGCCCGTGGTGGCGCAGGTTGCGACGCGCATCGCCGTCATGCGCGCCGGCCAATTCGTCGAAACCGGCCCCGCCGATAAAGTTCTCCGCCTGCCGCAGCACGACTACACTCGCGAACTGCTTTCTGCCGTCCCGGAGTTGCCCCGATCGTAACTTTTCCTGAGACCTAGGCGCAATCCTTAGCCATTCTTCTTACTGAGAACGGATCACTGAAAACTGACAATGTTTTCCTCATTGCGCTACAATCCCCCCACTGAAATATTCCCTGGTGCTCGTGCGTAGTCCCTGTCAGACGGCAGACTACGCAACCTTGTGGTGGAGGAGTCCTCGATGGCTACAACCCCCGTTCCTGCGCCGGAGGCGCAAGCTTCAATCAGTCCGTTTGGCCGCATCATCGGCGTTTTCTTCACGCCGAAGAACACCTTTGAAGACATCGTCAGGAAACCCAGTTGGATGCTGCCGATCGTTCTTCTGACGGTTCTCAGTCTTGCCGTCAGCTTCTGCATCAATCAGCGGGTCAATTGGCGCGAATTCATGAGCCAGCAAATCGAGAAGAGTTCGCGCTCGGCGCAGATGTCGGCCGAACAAAAGCAGCAGCAAATCGAAGGCGGCGCCAAGTTCTCTCCCGTCTTCACGTACTGCATCGGCCTTCTGGGTCCAATTCTCGGCGCGTTGATTATTGGCTTGGTAATGTGGGGGGCCTACAGTCTCCTCGGCGGGGCGAGCACCAATTTCGGCACTGCATTCAGCATTACCTCGCATGCGTTTCTTACGGGGCTAGTCAGCAGCCCGCTTTTCATCCTGATCCTGTATTTGAAGCCGTACGGCACGATCGATCTTGAAAACCCAGTCGCCACAAATTTGGCGGCAATCTTGCCCGACGACTCCGCGAAGTGGCTGGTGGCACTTTGCAAGTCATTCGATGTTTTCACATTTTGGACGCTGATCCTGCTGGCGATTGGTTTTGCCGCTGTGAACCCGAAAAAACTGAAGGGGTCCAAGACTTACACGATCGCTTTTGGCGTCTGGGCGGCCTATGTGGTCTGCCGAGTCGGCTGGGCCTTCATCTTCTCCTGATACACTGAAGTAGGACAGGCATTCTTGCCCGTACTGCTCTCGGGTGTTCAGTCGAAGATGAACTTTTCGTTTGAAGTAGCAAAGACCGATGCCGCGGGAGCGCGGCGTGGGCGCTTGACGACGCCCCATGGCGTGATCGAAACGCCGGTGTTCATGCCCGTGGGCACTCAGGCGACCGTCAAGGGCCTCAGCCAGGAAGCGCTCGAAGAGCTCGGCGCCGACATCATCCTCGCAAACACCTATCATCTTTATCTGCGCCCGGGGCACGAACTCGTCCGCGAGCTTGGCGGCTTGCACCAATTCATGTCCTGGCCTCACGCCATCCTCACGGATTCTGGCGGCTATCAGGTCTTTAGCCTTTCCGAGTTGCGAAAAATGACCGATGGGGGCGTGCGCTTCCGCTCCCATCTCGACGGCTCGGAACATCTCCTTACGCCAGAGAGAGCCGCAGAGATTCAGCTCGCGCTGGGATCGGACATCGCCATGGTTCTCGATGAGTGCATCGAGACGCCCGCGCCGCGCGAGAAAGCGGAGGCCGCGCTCAAGCGCACCACAGAATGGGCTCGCCGAGCATGCAACTTCTTTCAGGAATGTGCGCGACGCAACGGAAACCTTAACCAATGGCAATTCGGCATCGTGCAGGGCGCCACATTTGCCGATTTGCGTCGCGAAAGTGCGCGGCAGCTTCTCGATCTCGATTTTCCTGGATATGCGGTCGGCGGCCTTGCTGTCGGCGAACCGCATGAAATGACCTGTGAAATGACTGCCGAAGTGACGGCGCTGCTACCCGAGGGCCGCCCGCGCTATCTCATGGGCGTCGGCCGCCCCGAACAGCTCGCGGATTACGTCTCGCTGGGCATCGACATGATGGACTGCGTCCTGCCCACACGCGCCGCGCGTCATGCCTGCCTGTACACTTCTGAAGGCCGCGTGCTTATCAAGAACACGCGCTACACCCAGGATCGGCGGCCCATCGATGCGAACTGCTCCTGCAGTGTCTGTCGCCGCTACTCTCGGGCC
>Ga0137394_10002380_pt1 | contig 13911 bp, 11 predicted proteins | sample czobulk116metaG_FD_108278 | JGI IMG/M metagenome (GOLD analysis project Ga0137394, IMG submission 108278) | Vadose zone soil microbial communities from Angelo Coast Range Reserve, California, USA - czobulk1.16 metaG | ecosystem: Environmental > Terrestrial > Soil > Vadose zone | place: USA...
CGCACGCCTGTTGAGGTGGGGGGCCCCGAGATGGCCCCCCACCCCCCCCACGGCTCGGAGCACCCCGGGGGACCCGGGGCGCTCCTCGATACGCTCTGTGCTCATCGGCGCTCGCCCAGCACGGCCTGGAAGCGGCGCTCGGCGCCGTCGCGGCGGACGGTCACGTCCACGCGGTCGCCGGGGCGCCGGCTGCGGAGCGCGAACGAGAAGTCCTGCAGCGTGCCGACCGTCATGCCGGCGAACGTGACGATGACGTCGCCCGCCCGCACGCCCGCGGTCTCGGCCGGGCTGCCGGCGCGGACGTCGCCCACGCGCACGCCGCCGTCCTCGCGCTCGCCGAACTCCGGCACGACGCCGAAGAACGGGCCGTAGCCGCCGCGGACCGAGGACGGCGGCGCCGCGATGCGCACGTAGGCGGGCGGCGTGGCCGTGGTGGCCACCGCGTCCACGACGCGCGCGGCGAACGCCGTGACCTCGGCGAGCCCGGCGCCGTTGATCCGATCCCACGTGTCGCTCGGCCGGTGATAGTCGGCGTGCGCGCCGGTGAACAGGAACAGCACCGGGCGCCCGGCCGAGTAGAACGCCGTGTGATCGGACGGCCCGAAGGGATCGCCGCGCAGCGCCAGCGTCAGCCCGCCGGCCTGGGCGCTCACCAGCTCGCGAAGCCCGGCGCCGCCGTCCACGCCACCGACGTAGAGCGTGCGGTCGCGCAGCCGCCCCACCATGTCGAGGTTCACCATCAACACCGTGCGGTCGAGCGGCCGCGCCGGCCGGCGCACGTACTGCGTCGAGCCGAGCAGGCCCATCTCCTCGCCGGCGAAGGCCACGAAGACCAGCGTGCGCGGGGCGCCGCCCGCGGCAGCGAACGCGCGCGCCAGGCCGAGCACGGCGGCGACGCCGGAAGCGTTGTCGTCGGCGCCGTGGTGCACCGCGCCGAGCGCGTCGGGCGCCAGCGAGCCCTCGCCGCCGCGGCCGAGGTGATCGTAATGCGCGCCGATCACCACCGTCTCGTCGCCCAGCCGCGCGTCGCGGCCGGGGAGCACGCCGACCACGTTGGCGGCGCGCCCGCGCTCCCGCACGAGCGTCACCCGCAGCGCCACGCGCGCGCCCGTCACCGCGAACGACTTCGGCGCGGGGCCCGTCTCGATCGCGGCGGCGGCGACGGCGAGCGTGACGCCCGCCGAGGCCAGCATCGCGTCAGCCCCGGCGCGCGAGACGGCCAGCGCGAAGATCGACCACGGCTGGCCGAGACCGGTGAGCGGCGGCAGCGCGTCCCCCGCGCGGTCCGGATGCGCCACGAGCAGCACGCCGGCAGCGCCGTGCTCGCGCGCGTTGATGACCTTGTGGCTGCGCTCGGCGTAGTGGTACGCGTCGGGCCGGCGGAACGGGCCGGCCGCATCACTGCGCCGCGGCTCGCCCTCGATCACCAGCACGAGGCGGCCGCGGACGTCGAGCCCCGCGTAGTCGTCCCACCCGACGTCGGGCGCCGTGATGCCGAACCCCGCGAAGACGACGTCACCTTCCCACGCGCCGTCGGCCGACATCGTCAGCGGCACGTACTCCCGCTCGAGCGCGAGCACACGCGCTGCCGGCGTCACCAGCCGCAGCGCGTTGCCATCGCCCAGCTTGATCCGGGTAGGCACCGTGAACGCCTGCTGCCACCCGCCGTTGTCGCCGCCCGGCGCGAGCCCCGCCCGCTTCATCTCCCCCGCAATATGCAACGCCGCCCGCTCCGCCCCCGCCGTCCCCGACGCCCGCCCCTCCATCTCCGGCGCCGCCAAAGTCTTCACCTGCTCCACCAACCACTCCGCCGCCGGCGTCGAAGGCGCCGCAGCATGCGCGGGAAGTGCAACCAGAAGCGCAATGAACGTAAGAGCAACGGTACGAATCACGCCGGCCATTCTACCCGCGCAAATCCCAAACCGAGCGCGTGGCGGCAGATGGGCCCTTATCGCCGCTCCGCCGGCAAGCGAATGACGAACCGCGCCCCGCCCGCGACCCCCCGCTCCACCACCAGCATCCCCCGATGCGCGACGACGATCGACCGCGCGATCGCCAAGCCGAGTCCGCTGCCACCCGTCTCGCGCGCGCGAGCAGCGTCCAGGCGCACGAACGGCTCGAAGATGCGCTCGGCGTCGGCCGCGTCGATGCCCGGCCCGGTGTCCTCCACGGCGAGAACGGCCGTGGATCCTTCGTCCGCCAGCGAGATCTCGACGCGGCCGCCGGCGGGCGTGTACTTGATGCCGTTCTCGAGCAGATTGAGCATCGCGCGCCGCAGCGCGCCGGCGTCGCCCTGCACGGCCACCGGCGCCGTGACGCCGAGGCGCACGACCACGCTGCGGTCCTTGGCCAGGCGCGCGGCCACCGCGGCGGCGTCGAGCACGACCGATTCGAGATCGACGCGGGCGCCGGGCGACTCGGGACCGGCGCTCGAGCGCGAGAGCAGCAGCAGGTCCTCGGAGAGGCGCACGAGGCGGTCGACCTCCTCCAGCGCCGAGGCCAGCGCCTCGCGATACTCCGGCCCCGAGCGGTCGGCGCGCAGCGCCACCTCGAGCGTGCCCTTCAGCGCGGTCAGCGGCGTGCGCAGCTCGTGGGCGGCGTCGGCGGAGAAGCGGCGCATTTCCGTGAACGTGCTCTCCAGCCGGGCCAGCATGCCGTTGAGCGTCTCGGCCAGGCGGTCGAGCTCGTCGCCGGTGCCGCGCACCGTGATGCGGCGGGCCAGCGCCCCGGCGTCGATGCGCCGCGCGGCCTGCGACATCTCGTCCACCGGCTTGAGGGCGGCCCGCGCCATCAGGCGGCCGCCGGCCGCGGCCAGCGCCACCCCGAGCGGGACGAGGATGGCCAGCGTCTCGATCCAGCGCTCCAGCGTGCGCTCGGTCGGGCGCGTGGGCAGCCCGACCTGGACGACCTCGACCAGCCGCCCGTTGCGGTGCACCGGCAGCGTGACGACGCGCAGCCGCTGGCCGTGCAGGGCGATCGTCTCGAAGGCCGGCCTTCCCTCGATGATCGTGCGGCGCGCCGCCGCCGACAGCGGCAGCTGGTCGCCGCGCAGGCCGCGGGAGCGCAGCCGCAGGTGTCCGGTCGGATCGAGGAGCTGGAAGAGCTGATGCTCGGGATCGAGCAGCTCGCGCAGCCACTGCTCGGCCACGTCGAGCGGCTCGTCGCGCGAGGCGTCGCGCACGACCTGCGCCATCGTCAGGAGCGTGCGGTCGACGTCCTGGGACAGGCTCCAGGAAAGCAGCGAGTAGGACAGCGCGCTGACCAGCACCAGGATCGCCAGCAGGGCGCCCGTGTACCAGAGCGTGAGCCGCGTGTGGATCGACTGCGGCCTCACGGCGCCTCCGCGCGCAGCGCGTAGCCCGCGCCCCGCACCGTGTGCAGCAGCCGCGCTTCGCCGGCGCCATCGATCTTGCGCCGCAGGTAGCCGACGTAGACGTCCACGATGTTGCTCTCGGGATCGAAGTCGAGGCCCCACACGTGCTCGGCCAGCATCGGGCGCGTCAGCACGCGGCCGGCGTTGCGCATGAAGTACTCGAGGAGCGCGTGCTCGCGCACGGTGAGGGTGATGCGGCGGCGGCCGCGGCGCACCTCGCGCGTGGAGGGATCGAGCGTCAGGTCGGCCACGCGTAGCACGGGACCGGCGGCGGCGCCGCGGCGCAGCAGCGCGCGCACGCGGGCCAGGAACTCGTCGAACGAGAACGGCTTGGTGAGGTAATCGTCGGCGCCGAGGTCGAGGCCGCGCACCTTGTCGGCCACGCTGTCGCGCGCGGTGAGGACGAGCACGGGCGTGGTCAGGCGTCGAGCCCGCGCGAGCTTCAGGATCTCGAAGCCGTCGACCTTGGGCAGCATGAGGTCGAGCACGACGAGGTCGTAGGGCGGGCCCTCGAGAAGGTCGAGCGCGGCGCCACCATCGGCGGCCACCTCGACCGTGTGGCCCTCCTCGGCCAGCCCCTGCCGGATGAAGTTGGCGACCTTCCGCTCGTCCTCGACGACCAGGATGCGCACCTGGGCCCCCCCGGGGCGCGCCGCCCCCGCCCTGGTATCTTCGCCCTGGGCGGGGACGGCGTCCACGTGGAGGCCGGCCGCGTCAGCGCGACGTCAGGCGGGGCGACTGGCCGCGGCGCCGCCGGGCAGCGCGCGCAGCCGGGCGCGCCGCGGGACGGGCAGCTGGTAGGGGATCATGAACAGCGCGCGCGCCCAGGCCTGCCCGCGCTCGGCGGGCGGCCGGCGCAGCGCGCGCTCGAGGTCGAGACGCGCGAGGTCGATCCAGTGGCGCCACGCAGACGCATCGGCGCCGGTGACGAGCCGGGTGAGCGCGCGCGCCAGCGGTCCGTCGGGTCCCAGATCCTTGACGGCGAGCCCGGGACCGAGGACCGGATCGCCGAGCGCGCACTCGGCGATCCACACGTGGGTCTGCAGCACGAGACGACGGCGCTGCGCGGGCCGGATGGCGAGCCAGCGTGGCGCCATCGCCTCGTACCACAGTTTGAGAGCGTCAAGGCCGGCATCGTCGAGCGCGCGGCCGGCCGGCATCAGCGTTCGCGTCACCGCCGCCGCGGCGGCGCGCTCGTCCGGCGTCACCACCGCGGCGGCGCGGGACTGGAGAAAGAGCTGGTCGGTGACGGCGCGCTCCACCGTCGCGATCAGCTCGGAGCGGCGCGCCGGATCGCCGTCCCAGCGGCGCACCCAGCGACTCACGATGCGAGCGACGTCCTCCACCCGCAGCCACTGCAGCACCACGGTGCCGCCGGTGAAGCGCGCCGCCCGGAGATCCTCGATGATCGCGCGGGCGACAGTCCGGGTCTCGTCGAGCCACTCCACGCGCTCGACGCTCAGCGGGGCCAGCGTTTGTCGCAGCAGCAGCCCCAGGCGACCGTGCCCCGACTCGTAGACCGCGACCAGATCGGGATGGCGCCGGCACACTTCGAGCAGGCGATCGTCCCACATGCCGGTCACCCTCAGGCCGCGACGGTGAGGTAGAGAGACTGCCCCTCGCGGTGGACCAGCACGAGCAGCGGTGTGCCGGCGGGGTGGCGCTTCACCGCCTGCTGCAGCGCGGCCACGTCGGCGACGGGCGCGCGGTCCACCTCGAGGATCACGTCGCCGACGGCGATGCCGGCGGTCTGTGCGCGTCCGCCGTCCTCCACCTGCTGCACCAGCACCCCGCGCGGCGTCGACACGCCGAGCTGCTCGGCCAGCGCCGGCGTGAGCGAGCGTCCGGCGATGCCGAGGCGAGTGGCGGCCGGCTCGGCGCTCGCCACGTCCTCACCGCGCTCATCCAGCTTGGCGACCTTGACGCTCAGCGCGAGGCGCTTGCCGTCGCGCAGCACGTCCAGCGGCACCTCGCGGCCCACCGGGGTCTCGGCCACCGCGCGCGGCAGATCGCTCCAGCGCGCGAGCGGCCGCCCGTCGTAGCGCGTGATCACGTCACCTTGCTTGAGCCCGGCCCGCTGCGCGGGCGAGCCGTCGGCGACACTGCTGACGAGCGCGCCGGTGGCCTCGGTGGTCCCGAAGCTCTTGGCCAGGTCGGGCGTGAGCGCCTGGATCGACACGCCGAGCCAGCCGCGCACGACCACATGGTTGCCGGACGCCAGCTGCGTCACCACGGGCTTCACGAGGTTCGTCGGGATCGCGAAGCCGATACCGACCGAGCCGCCGCTGCCGCTGGCGATCGCGGTGTTGACGCCCACGACCTCCCCGCGTGCGTTGATCAGCGGACCGCCGCTGTTGCCCGGGTTGATGGAGGCGTCGGTCTGGATGAAGTCGTCGTAGGGGCCGGCGCCGATGGCGCGCCCCGTGGCGCTCACGATGCCGGTGGTCACCGTCTGCTCGAGCCCGAACGGATTGCCGATGGCCATGACCGGCTCGCCCACTTCCAGGTGCGCGGAGTCGCCGAGCGGGATCACCGGCAGGCCCGTCGCCTCCACCTTGAGGAGGGCGAGGTCCGTCTTGGCGTCGCGGCCGACTACCTTGCCGGTCAGCTCGCGGCCGTCGCCGAACTTCACGCGAATGTCTGAGGCGCCGTCCACCACGTGGTTGTTGGTCACCACGTAGCCGTTGGCGTTGATGACGAAGCCGGAGCCGAGCCCGCGCAGCATCCGGCGCGGCGCGCGCCCGCCGAACTCGCGGGACAGGTCATCGGACTCGGCGCCCTCCTTGCGGACGCCGCGCACGCTGACGTTGACGACGGCGGGCTTGACGGCACGGGCGATCTCGACCCAGGCCGGCGCCGCTGCCGTGGTGATGGGCGCCGTTCCCGGCGCGCGCTCGTGCCACAGCGGCTTGGCCTCGAGGGCCAGGACCGCCAGCGGCGACATCACGGCGAGCAGCAGAGCGGTGAGCGACAGCAGACGCGTGACACGCGCGGTGACCTTCATCTCCCATCCTCCTGCGGTCCGGCTCCCACGCCGGCCGACACGAGGACGATAGCCCGCGAGCATGAGACGCCCATGAAGGGCGGATGAGAAATTTCTTACTTCAGATGGGGGCCCCGAGATGGCCCCCAAGCCCCCCGGCGGCTCGGAGCGCCCCGGGGAGCCCGTGGCGCTCCTCGATTTACGCGGGGAAATTTACGCTAGGCGCGCGTGAGGATGCGGCCGGTGCCCTGGGCGCGCATGCGGTTGTCGTCGACGACGAGGGTGCCGTTGACGACCACGTAGGGGATGCCGGTCGGGTAGCGGTGCGGGTCGGGATAGGTGGACTCGTCCTTGACGGTGGCGGGGTCGAAGACCGTGAGGTCGGCGAAGTAGCCGGGCTGCACCAGGCCGCGCTGGCGCAGGCCGATGCGCTGGGCCGCCATGCCGGTCATCTTGTGCACCGCGGTCTCGAGCGAGAAGATCTTGCGCTCGCGCGCGTACTCGCCGAGCACTTTGGGGAACGTGCCGTACGTGCGCGGGTGCGGCTTGCCGGGCCGATCGCCGTCGCCCTCGTAGAGCGGGATCGAGTCGGAGCCGATCATCAGCGCGGGATGCGCGAGCACCTTGGCGACGTTCTCGATGGACTGCGAGAAGCTCACCATCCCGACCGTGCACTTCTCCTCCAGCAGCAGGTTCATCAGCACCTCGGCCGGCGCCAGCCCGGCCTGCCGCGCGATCTGGGCCAGGTGCAGGCCCTCCAGCTCGCGCCGCCCGCGGCAGGTGGCGATGAATACCTGGTCGAAGCCGATGCCGCCCTGCGAGACGGTGCCCCAGCGCTCGCCGTCGATCAGGCACTCTTCCACGATCTTGCGGCGCGTGGCGCGGTCGGCCAGCCGCTCGAGCAGCTTGGCGGTGCCGCCGTCGTGGGCCCAGGTCGGCATCATGTTGTCGAGCTTGGTGCTACCCGCGTTGTACGGGTAGACATCACCCAGCACGTCCACGCCGCGCGCCCGCGCGGTCTCGAACAGGCGCAGCGCGGCGTCGATCTTCGGCCAGTTCTCCTTGCCGGAGGCCTTCACGTGCGAGATCTGCACACCGACGCCGCCCTCCTCGCCGATGCGGATCGCCTCGTTGATGGAGTCGAGCAGCATCGAGGACTCGCCGCGGATGTGCGAGAAGTAATAGCCGCCGCGCGGGGCCATGGACTTGGCCAGCGCGATCAGCTCCTCGGTGTTCGAGTACGCGCTGGGCGCGTAGACGAGCCCGGTGGAGAAGCCGAAGGCGCCGGCGTCCAGCGCTTCGCCGAGCAGCCGCTGCATGCCCTTGAGGTCGTCGGCCAGCGCCGGGCGCGCCTCGAAGCCCATGGCGGCGATGCGCAGCGCCCCGTGGCCGACGAAGTGCGCGACGTTGACGCTGGGCTTCACGGCGCGGAGCGCGTCGAGGTACTGGGCGAACGTCTCCCAGCGCAGGTCGAGCGTGGCGCCGATGCCGCCCGCCCAGCCCTGGATGATCGCCCGCTGATCGGCGCGCAGCGGCGCCTGGGAGAACGAGCACATCCCGACGACTTCCGTGGTCACGCCCTGACGCACCTTGGACTCCGCCGACGGGCAGGCGAAGTAGAAGAGGTCGGAGTGCGAGTGCATGTCGATGAAGCCGGGGGAGACGACCTTGCCGGTGGCGTCGATCACGCGGTCGGCCTGGCCGGCCAGCGCCGGGGCCACCGCGACGATGCGCTCGCCCTCGACGGCGACGTCGGCCCGGCGCGCGGGCGCGCCGCTGCCGTCCACCACCGAGCCGCCGCGAAGCAGGAGGGACCACGCCATCGGCTCAGGCCTCCTGGATCGCGACCGTCTTCATCTTGTCGCCTTGCTTGATGCGGTCCACGTGCTCCATGCCGGAGACGACCTTGCCGAAGACCGTGTAGTTGCCGTCGAGATGCGGCGTGGCGCCGTAACAGACGTAGAACTGGCTGCCGGCCGAGTCGGGATGCTGGCTCCGGGCCATCGCTACCGCGCCGCGCACGTGCTTCTGCTTGTTGAACTCCGCCTTGATCTGATAGCCGGGGCCGCCGGTGCCGTCGCCCTTGGGGCAGCCGCCCTGCACGACGAAGTCGGGCACCACGCGGTGGAAGGTCAGGCCGTTGTAGAAGCCCTTCTTGGCCAGCGTCACGAAGTTCTCGACCGTCTTGGGCGCGTCCTGGGGAAAGAACTCGATCGTGATGACGTTGCCGTTGTCGAGCGTGATGACGGCCGACTGGGTCACGCGACTCTCCTCACTTGGTGACGATCTTGATGGACTTGATGCGATCGCCGACGCGGATCTGGTCGACCACGCCCATCCCGGTCACCACGCGGCCGAAGGCCGTGTACTTGCCGTTCAGGAACGGCGCGGCGCCGAGCATCAGGTAGACCTGGCTGCCGGCCGAGTTGGGATCGTCGGTGCGCGCCATGCCGAGCACGCCGCGCTCGAAGGGCCGCTTGTTGAACTCCGCCTTGATCGTGTAGCCGGGGCCGCTGCTGCCCATCTTCGGGTCGTCGAGCGGCAGCGTCTTGGACTGCGGGTCGCCGAACTGCACGACGAAGTTCGGCTCCACGCGGTGCACGCGCTGGCCGTCGTAGAACTTCTGGTTCACGAGCTTGACGAAGTTCTCGACGTGCTTGGGCGCGTCCTGCGGGAAGAACTCCAGCACGATCTCGCCGCCCTTCTCCATCGTGATGAGCGCGGTCGGCGATGTGCTGGCGGCCGCCGGCTTGTCACCCGGCGCGGGCTTGGGCGCCGGAGCCTGGGCCGCGGCCGGAACGACGGCGAGCGCGACAAATCCGAGAAGTGCCAGCAGGAATCGGGTCATACGAGAGCCTCCGGGGGGCGAGACGTGGCGACCATTATACATAGCGGGCGCGGGGTCAGCGGACGGGCGGGCCGCCCAGCTTTCCCATCAGCATCAGGACGACCAGAATCACCGCGATGCCGACGATCGCCGCCAGCACGAGCTCCGGCCGCGGCCGCCCGGTGCGGCGCGTCGAGGTCCCCGTCGGCCGCAGGAACCGGCCGAGGTAGCGGCTGAGGCGCTCGCGATCAGGCGGGGCGATGCGGACGAAGTGCAGGCCGAGCCCGTCCTCGCCCGCGGTGCGGACGACCGCCGCCTGCACCTCGACGTCGCCCGCCTGTCCGAGCTGCAGGCGAAGCTGCACGGTCGAGTTGACGGCAAACGCCGCCTCCGTGCGGAGCGAGCAGCCGGCGAGCGACAGATCGATCGTGTGCCCTTCGCCGCGGGTGGCGCCGGCGGACACGATCGCCGGGACCTTGACGAGGAGCCGGTCGTACTCGCGGCGCTCGTTGCCATGCTGACTGTAGTGGCCGCCCTGAAAGGCGCGGAACCGGGTGGTGCAGAGCTGGCAACGGAAGGGATAGAGGTGCAGGACGCCAAGCAGATGATCCCACACGCCCACGCGCCGACTGCGTCGGGCGGCCTCCTGGCGGCACCGGGGACACCGGACCATGCTGACCCACATGGTAGGATGGACAGATGCAACAACGCGAAACAATCCGTAACATCGCGATCATCGCCCACGTCGACCACGGCAAGACCACCCTGGTCGATGCCATGCTCTGGCAATCGGGGCTCTTCCGCGAAAACCAGGCCGTCGCCGAGCGGATGATGGACTCGATGGACCTGGAGCGCGAAAAGGGCATCACCATCATGGCCAAGAACACGGCCATCAACTACAAGGACGTCCACATCAACATCGTGGACACCCCGGGGCACGCCGACTTCGGCTCGGAGGTCGAGCGGACGCTGACGCTGGTGGACGGCGTGCTGCTGCTCGTCGACGCCGCCGAGGGGCCCCTGCCCCAGACCCGCTTCGTGCTCAAGAAGGCGCTGGAGGCGGGGCTGCCGCCCATCGTCGTCATCAACAAGATCGACCGCTCGGACGCCCGGCCGGCCGAGGTGCTCGACGAGGTCTACGACCTCTTCATCGACCTCGATGCCACCGAGGACCAGCTCGAGTTCCCCGTCCTCTACACGAACGCCCGGACGGGCACCGCGACGACCGACCTGAAGATGGACAGCACGACGCTGGAGCCGCTGTTCGAGACGATCGTCAAAACGGTGCCGCCGCCGCAGTTCGACCCGGAGATGGGGCTGCAGTTCCGCGTCACCATGCTCGACTGGGACGATTACGTCGGCCGGCTCATCATCGGCCGCATCGTCAACGGCCAGGTGAAGCAGGCCGATCGCATCTCGGTCGTCCATCGCGATGGCAGCGTGGAGCAGGCCAAGGTGACCGTGCTCTACGGCTACGAAGGGCTCAAGCGTATCGAGGTTCCGGAGGCGTACGCGGGACAGATCGTGGCCATCGCCGGCATCGAGACGATCGACATCGGCGAGACCGTGGCCGACCTCGAGAACCCCGTGGCGCTGCCGCTCATCCGCATCGACGAGCCCACGGTGTCGATGCTGTTCTCCTCCAACGTGTCGCCCTTCGCCGGCAAGGAAGGCCGCTTCGTCACCTCGCCGCAGCTCCGCGAGCGGCTCATGAAGGAGCGCAAGCTCAACCCGGGCATCCGGGTGGAGGAGACCGACTCGCCCGACACCTTCCGCGTCTCCGGCCGCGGCGAGCTGCAGCTGGCCATCCTCATCGAGATCATGCGGCGCGAGGGCTTCGAGGTGGAGGTCGGCAAGCCCGAGATCATCACCCACAAGAGCGACGACGGCCGCACGCTGGAGCCGATGGAGCACCTGGTCATCGACATCCCCGAGGAGTTCATCGGCGCCGTCACGCAGAAGGTCGCTCCCCGCAAGGGCCTCATGACCAAGATGGTCAACCACGGCACGGGGAGAGTCCGGCTGGAGTATCGAATTCCCTCGCGCGGCCTGATCGGCTATCGCACGGAATTCCTGACCGATACGCGCGGCACCGGCCTGCTGAACCACCTCTTCGACGGCTGGGACGACTGGCAGGGCGATATTGCTCACCGGCAGAACGGCGCGCTGGTGGCCGACCGTACGGGCCGGACGACGGGCTATGCGATCGACAACCTCCAGGCGCGGGGCACGATGTTCATCGGTCCGGGCGACTCCGTGTACGAGGGACAGATCGTCGGCGAGAACTCGCGCGACAACGACCTCGACGTCAACATCACCAAGGAAAAGAAGCTCACCAACATGCGCGCGTCCACCTCCGACGAGGGCATCAAGCTCACGCCCCCGCGGATCATGAACCTCGAACAGTGCCTGGAGTGGATCCGCGAGGACGAGCTGCTGGAGGTCACGCCGAAGTCCCTCCGCCTGCGCAAGCGCGCGATGGGCGGCCGGCGGCGCTTCTGACCCGGAAGGGGGACTTCGTCCCCCTTCCGGCGGTCGTCGCACGCCTGACGGCGTGCTTCTCCCTGCCTCCCCCTAAAACAGGATTGCGCCGGCAAAGCCGGCGCTCGAAGCGATTCTTCTAGCCCGTCACGGCATCCTTCGCGAGGGCCAGCGCGCCGAGCACGCCTGATCGCTCACCGAGCGCGGGTGCCACGATCTCGGCGGAGCGCACGTAGTCGCCGATCAGTTCGTGCACGGTCGTCTGCACGCGCTCAAGGAGGCCCGCGCGGGCCAGCACGCCGCCGCCGAGCACCACACGCTCGGGCGAGAGGGTGAGGATGACGTTCGCCAGGCCCAGCGCCAGGTAGCGCGCCTCGAGCTCCCACGCCGGGTGATCGTCGGGCAGCGACTCCGGCGGCACGCCCCAGCGCGCGGCGAGCGCCGGCGCCGCGGCCAGTCCCTCCCAGCAATCGCCGTGATGCGGGCAGGCGCCCGCGAACGGATCGGCCGCGCGGTCGTGCGGGATGCGCGCGTGGCCCATCTCCGGATGCGCGAGCCCGTGCACCGGGCGTCCGTTGACGACGGCGCCGCCGCCGATCCCCGTGCCGACCGTGACGTACACGACACTGGCGACGTCGCGCGCGGCGCCCCAGCGCTGCTCGGCGAGCGCGGCGGCGTTGACGTCGGTGTCGAAGGCGATCGGCACGCCGAGCGCGCGGCGCAGCGGACCGACGACGTCCGTCTGCGCCCAGCCGGACTTCGGCGTCGTCGTGATGAAGCCATACGTCGGTGAGCGCGGGTCGAGGTCGATGGGGCCGAAGCTCGCGACGCCGAGCGCGGCGAGCGGGCCGTGATGCTTGAAGAACGCGAGGGCGGCGCCGAGCGTCTCGGCCGGTGACGTCGTGACGATCCGCATCTCCGCCACGATGTCGCGACCGCGGCCGACCGCGCACACGAACTTCGTGCCGCCCGCCTCGAGACCGCCGACCAGCGCGCTCATGGGGCCAAGAGTAATGAAGCCGCCCGGTCGAACGTCAGGCTAGTTTGCGGGGGGCGGGTCGGCTAAAGTTCACGGGCGATGCCGCGGCTGACCCTGTGCCTGTTCGGTGGCTTCCAGGTCGAGACGACCGCCGGACGCCCGCTCACGCTGAACTCCGCCAAGGCCCAGGCGCTCCTCGCCTACCTCGCGCTGCCCGCCGGGCGCTCGCGCTCGCGCGACGAGCTGGCCGGCCTCTTGTGGGGCGAGACCGGCGATCGCCAGGCGCAGGACAGCCTGCGCCACGCGCTGGCCGCGCTACGCAAGACGCTGGCTGCGGTGCGCGTCGACGCGCTCACGATCGAATCCGGCGCGGTCGCGCTCGACGCGGACGCCGTGACCGTGGACGTGACGGCCTTCGAGCTGCTCGTGGCCCAGGGGACGCCGGCCGCGCTCAGCGAGGCCCTGGCGCTCTATCGCGGCGATTTGCTCCCGGGACTCCGCATCGCCGAGCCCGCGTTCGAGGCCTGGCTTGCCCGCGAGCGCGAGCGGCTGCGCGCCCGGGCGCTGACCGCGTTCGAGACGCTGGCCGCACATCAGGCGGCCGACGCCGCCGCCGCCGTGGAGACGACGGCGCGGCTGCTCGCGCTCGATCCCGCGCGCGAGACAGCGCACCGCGCGCTGATGCGCCTCTACGCCGGCGCCGGGCGCGAGGCCGAGGCCCTCCGCCAGTACCAGCTGTGCGTGGCGGCGCTGCAGCGCGAGCTCGGCGTGCAGCCGGCGCTCGAGACGCGCGAGCTCTACCAGGAGATCCTGTGCCGCCAGCGCGAGCCCGCACGACGCGCGGCGCCGGCGACGGACACGCGCCACGCGCCCGAGCCTGCGGGTCACGGCACGCCGCTCGTCGGCCGCCAGAGCGAGCTGGCCGGGCTGACGACGGCGCTCGAGGCCGCGCGCGCCGGCCGCGGGCGGCTGACGGCGGTCATGGGCGAAGCGGGCATCGGCAAGAGCCGGCTCGTGGCCGCGCTCGCCGACGAGGCGCACGCGCAGGGGGCCGAGGTCTACGTCGGCCGCTGCTACGACACCGAGCAGATCCTGCCGTTCCGCCCCTGGGTCGACGCCCTCGGTCCGTTGCTGGCGGGCGCGCTCGAGGCCGGCGACACGCGCGCGGTGTTCGAGGCCGTGGCCGGCGTGCTGGTGACGACGACGGCCGAGCGGCCCGCGCTGCTGATCCTAGAGGACCTGCACTGGGCCGACGACATGAGCGTGCG
>Ga0137394_10002381_pt1 | contig 13911 bp, 12 predicted proteins | sample czobulk116metaG_FD_108278 | JGI IMG/M metagenome (GOLD analysis project Ga0137394, IMG submission 108278) | Vadose zone soil microbial communities from Angelo Coast Range Reserve, California, USA - czobulk1.16 metaG | ecosystem: Environmental > Terrestrial > Soil > Vadose zone | place: USA...
ATCTTTCTTTGCCAGACTTCCCAATCCCTTTTCGTACTCACCCCGCGCTTTGTCGGGAATCTTCAGCTCCCGCGTCGAAACCGCGTAACTGATCCGCCCAGCGTGCCCCAAGTTAGATGACTTCAGATAAAGCACCAGCTCCGAGGAGGAGCCATCGAGCTGTGTGCTTGCTTGGGCCGGCTCATAGCCCGGTTCATCGACCACGACTTCGTACGTGCTGGGAGGAAGGCTTCGAACTTCAAAGTGACCCTCAAAGTCCGTCAAGATGCTGCGAAATATTCCCGCCGCGTGTGATTTCAATTTTACGGCCACCTGGCTCGCGGGCCGATTGTTCGCTTTCAATAGCACGGTTCCGGAAATCTTTCCGTCCATCTGCTCAGAGTTAAGGACTTGCGCCTTCGCCACCGGCGCCCAGACGATCAGAGTCATATTGACGAAGAGGATTGCAAGGAATCCAGACTTTAGTGTGCGCTTCTTGACGTTCTGCAATTTGCACAGCATCTCGACCTGCTGCGCACTTTTGAGGCATTTCCTCGGGAGACTTGGCGGTTGGGGGAGTCTATCCACACGGCTGCGAACTGCCACTTCCAACAGTCACCTTCAGGCTGCGGTTGTGGTCTCGCCAGCGCCGCTTTGCACCATTCCCCAGAAACCAACCGTCGCGTGCGCGGACCAATACCACAATCTCTGCACCGCGCATGCCACAGCGCCCACCGCTTCATCCGCCGCCTGACATGCCGCTCGAGAATGACCAAAATAGGTTTGCAGCAGCGGCTTTACGCCCCTATCTTCTTTTTTTTCATTGCGGCAGTGCCGTCATCCTTCCTCAAGAATGTTCTTTCAGCATCCGTCGGAGCTCTCATAATTGAACCAACCCCGACTGTCGCGGCCGTCGGGAACTGTCTCAACCAGCGACACGGCGTGCCACCTTGACTCACTTTGAGATTCGCAAGCACTCTGCACGCGGTCCGCACCGGTGTTCAGCGCCGCCAAATCCAACGAGCAGGCACTCTTTTGCCACACTGAAAAGTGAAACTCTCTCATTTTCGATGGATTACGCGCTCTTTGGCAAAAACAGGAGGTGGGGGTACGCCTGCTGGCCAGACTTCAAGTTGAACTTGAGAATCCCTAGGAAAGCCCTTGATTGCAAAAAGCTTAACGGATCTATATCCACCGGCGCCGGCGTCTGCGGAATTTCCTTGACGTCGCAATAGACCATCGCGCTGAGCAGCTTCATCAACCTTCTCCCGGGCCGGCACGCCCATTCCTTCTCGTCGAGACATTCGGTCGAGGCTTCCGGGAGCTTGTTCGTTCTCCAATTTCCGGAACTTTGCATATTCCCGCGGTGTCAAAAGAATGGTTTCAGGCCAGGGAGCAAGTTTGTCTGTTCGCTCAAGGGGATGGCCGTGCTCGAAGCGATCGCTCTAGCGAAATTCTACGGCTCTGTTCCTGCAGTTCGAGAAGTCACGTTTCGCCTTGAGCCCGGCCAGGTGCTCGGATACTTGGGCCCCAATGGCTCAGGAAAAAGTACCACCGTAAAAGTGCTCACCGGCCTCCTGCAGCCCACTCATGGCCAAGTTCTCTTCGAGGGCAAAGACATTCAAAACGATCTCGTATCTTATCGAAAGCGGCTCGGCTACGTTCCTGAAGAGGCGAATCTTTATCCGTTTTTTACCGGCGAGGAATATCTGGAGATGATCGGAACTCTTCGCACCATGTCTCCGACGCGAATGAAAACCAAGATCAGCTCCCTCCTTCAGCTTTTCTCTCTGTTTGCGCATCGACATGTTTCTCTGGGCTCTTACTCCAAAGGGATGCGCCAGCGTATCCTCCTGATCGCCGCGCTTATGGACAATCCCGACGTGCTCATCTTGGACGAACCGCTCTCCGGCCTCGATGTGACCTCTGTGCTCATTTTCAAGAACCTCATCCAGGCATTCAGCGCGCGAGGAAAAGCGGTTTTCTATTGCTCGCATATTCTCGAAGTTGTCGAAAAAGTATGCTCGCAGCTTCTCATTCTCCGAAAGGGCCAGGTCATCGCCTACGGCTCAACGGAAGAAGTTCGCCAGCGAATCGGCCAGTCCTCGCTGGAACAGATCTTCTTGCAACTCGTGGAAGACACAGACGTCGCGCAGGTCGCGAACGAGATCGTAGATGTCGTGGTGTCTCCATCGTGAATTCTTGGAAGCAGTCCCTCGCAGCGCGGTGGATGGTCTTCTCGCACCGCCCTTCGCTGCAATTGTTCCGCCTGTTCACCGGACGCTTGCTTCACGGCGGCGGAGAACTCGGCGCTGACGAGTTGGACCTTGGCATGGGTGTGGTGCTCATCTTCTTGGCCATGCCAGGGGTCTTGGTTTCTCTCCTCATGTTTGAGAAGTTTGGCTCGCTAATCCGTTTCCTGCGTGGTGACGGCGTATTCGATCCCTATGTCGCCACCATTCCAGACGAATATTTCTTCATCGTGCTGTCCATGGCCGTTAGCTGCGCCGCGGCGCTGTGGCGGTGGAACTCCATTTTTCTGGACCGGCGCGATTACGTTAATCTCGTGCCCCTCCCCATCTCTCTGATCAGGATTTTTCTTTCAAACCTGTTCGCCATCTTCACTCTGACCGCCCTGCTCACCATCGTCGTGAACGCGGCTTCTTTCGTTCTATTTCCGATCGCGGTCGTGGGTTCGCAAGGATCTTTCTCTAAACTTCTTCGGTTTGCGTTTGCACATGCCGTTTCCGTCAGTCTGAGCAGCGTGTTTAGTTTTCTTGCCATATTTGCACTCTCAGGCACTTTAATGGCGTTCCTTCCCTACCGCATTTTCCGCAAAGTTTCGGTCTACGTCCGTTTTGCGGTCGCGCTCTGTCTCCTTGCGGTGCTGGCCACAAGCTTTACTGTATCTTCTGTTCTCTCAGGCGGCTCTCAGTTGATGTACCAGCGGCTCGGCGGGTTGCCTCCCGCTTGGTTTCTAGGGTTGACAGAAACATTGTGGGGCAACGGTCACGATATTTTCTTCGCTTCTTTGACGCGAAGGGCCATGGCTTCTTTGGGACTAGCGCTTCTCATCTCCATCATTGCTTATACCTTCAGCTTTCGCAGATCTTTCGTCCGCATCCCCGAGGTTGCCGATGTTGGCCCGCTGCCGCGTGGCCGGCGTTTCCGGTTGCCCGCAATGCTTCTGGACACGACAATTCTTCGAGCTGCGAAGCTGCGCGCCTGCTACCACTTTGTTTCGCGCACACTCTTGCGAAGCGATGCCCACTTGCAGATTGTCCTGGCCTTCGCAGCACTTGGCCTTGTCGTTGCGGCACAGACCGTAAATGCCGCCTACCACCCTGGCTTTTCCTTCGCTGCACAACCGCCATCAGTGGCACTCCTTTCCATCCCGTTTATCCTGAGCTATTGCCTCCTCGTGGGAATTCGCTTGGCCTTCGAGGTCCCTTCGGATTTGTCCGCCAACTGGATTTTCAAGCTCTGGATCGAGCCTGACGGCAAGCAGCCTCGCCAAGTCGCTAGAAGAGTACTCCTCACATTTTCCCTCGGCTGGCTTGCTCCTCTGTGTTTTCTCTACTCTGCACTTTTGTGGGGATGGCTCACTGCGCTGCTGCAAACAGCCATTCTCATTGCCTGCTCCGTGGTTTTCGTGGAAGTTTTGCTGGTGCGCTTCCGCAAGATTCCCTTCACGTGCTCTTACCCCGCCTTCCAGAGCCAATCTACTCTTGTCCTTGTTGCTTACCTCATCGGCTTTGCTGTCTTCGCGATCTACATTCCCCAAATCGTACAGTGGTCCGTGGTCACTCGATGGGGAGCCCCTGGTTTCATTCCTGTAGCTCTCCTCAGCCTCGAGGGCTTGCGTCAATTCCGTAAACAGATGCTGGACATGGATAAACAACTCGTGTTCGAGGAAGACTCCGCTTCTGGTTTCTGAAGGTCGCCGCTCGGTTGTAGGAGCGCAGCATGCCGCGCCCCTAGTCGACAACAATGTGCCAACTAGAGCGGTTTTGCCGTGCTTCTGGGCTACTGCAAAGATCCCTGGAGAAATCTTAAGAGATTCAGCTCACAATAAACTAAGTGGATCCATGTCCACCAGCACTGCCGTCTGAGGAATCTCTTTGGCATCGCAATACGCCATCGTGCCGCTGAGCAGCTTCGTCAACACCGACCGCTTCGGCGATTTGAGCAAGAATTGAAATCGGTGTTCCTTCTTCAACCGCGCCAGCGGCGCCGTCGCCGGTCCCAGGATGCGAACGCCTTCCCCATCATGCGGAGAAAAATACTCCGAAAGCTGCCGCGACCATCGGATGGCCTTTTCCAGGCTGGCATTTCGCACGATCACATTCGCCAGCGACGTAAATGGCGGATACGCCATCATCCGCCGGAAGTGCAATTCGCGCTCGAAGAACGCCGCATAATCCTGTTTCACTGCATCCTGAATCGCGTAATGCTCCGGATAAAATGTCTGAATCAGCACGCGCCCCTTCAACTCGCCGCGACCCGCGCGCCCGGCAACTTGTGTCAGCAACTGAAACGTGCGTTCCGCCGCGCGAAAATCAGGCAGGCTCAGCGAGGAATCGGCGCTGACGACGCCGACCAGTGTCACCCGCTGAAAATCGTGCCCCTTCGCCAGCATTTGCGTACCGACAAGGATATCCAGCGCGCCGCCGGCAAACGCACCCAGCGTCTCCTGATACTGCCGCTTCGTCCGCGCCGTGTCCCGGTCCAGCCGCGCGATGCGCGCGCCGAGAAATTCCTTACGCAGCCTTTCTTCCAGGTGCTCGGAGCCTTCTCCAAAAAAGTAAATGTACTTCGACTGGCACTTCGGACAAACTTTCGGAATTTGCCGAATCGATCCGCAGTAGTGACATTCCAGCCGGTTGCGCTGCTTGTGATGCGCCATTGAAATGCTGCAGTTCACGCACTGCACAGACGCGCCGCAGCTCCTGCACAGCACCGACCACGAATATCCGCGCCGGTTGATCAACACCAGCGCCTGCGTGCCATTGTCGAGACATTCTTGAATTCCCGCGTGGAGTGCCGCGGAAATCGGGCTAGTCTGGTGCGTGTGCTGAAAATCTGCGCGCAAATCAACAATCTCCACGTTCGCAAGCGAACGCTCCGCGACACGCGAAGCCAGCGTCAGCAATTCATACTTTCCTTCCCGCGCGTGGTGATACGTTTCCATCGAAGGTGTCGCCGAACCCAACAGCGCGAGCGCCCCTTCCATTTTCGCGCGCACGATGGCTACGTCGCGGCCGTGATAGCGCGGGGTCTCTTCCTGCTTGAAGCTGTTTTCCTGCTCTTCGTCCACGACAATAAGACCGACATTTTCCAGCGGCGCAAACACCGCCGAGCGCGTCCCCACCACAACGCGCGCCTCACCGTTCCGCACACGCCACCATTCGCGCGCTCGTTGCACATCGCTCAACGCTGAATGGAGCACCGCCACGCCCTCGAACCGCGCGCCAAACCACGACCGGCACTGCCGCCCAATCCAAAGGGTCAGTGCAATCTCCGGCACCAACACGAATGCCGTTTTCCCGCGCGCCAGCGTCTCTTGCACCGCGCGCAAATAAACTTCGGTCTTCCCGCTGCCCGTCACGCCATGGAGCAACTGCACGCCGAATTCGCCCAACTCAAGCCTCGCGCGAATTCTTTTCAGCACGCTCTCTTGCTCCGCATTCAATTGATGCGCCGGAGGCGAGTACCCCACATCAAATGGATCCTCCGCCGGATCAATCGGCTCTTCCCAACTCTCCAGCATCCCGTCGCGCAACATTCGTTCAATGAAAGCTCGCGTCACCTGCGCCAGCTTCAAGAGTTGGGGCAAGGGCAGTGGTCCGCGTTCCGTCTCGAGCAGTTCACGGATGCGTTCTTCTCTGCGCTTCCCCTGCGCACTCTGGTTGCCCTGGGCATGGCCGAAGGGCGTCTCCGCGTTATTTTTCTCTTCGCTCTTCTTCGCTGGCGGTTCCTCAGCCGCCGCAGCGCCGCCTTTCCAAGCGATCACTCGCTGCGTCCTCCGCTTAATTCCCTGCACCGTCTCCCGAATTTCAATGAGCCCGTGGCGTTGCAGCCGCTGCAACGCGGCCGCGTCAACACCGAGCTTTGCCACTGGACCAAGCAACAAGGCGCCTTTCTTTTCCTTCAACTTCGCGAGAAACGCCGCTTCTCCCGCTGTGAGCCCATGCGACAATTCACCGCCGCTCAAGCTCTCCGCCACTTCGCGTCCAGCATCCGTCAAAATAATTTGACGTTGCGATTTCAGCTGCGTCACTGGCGGCAGCATTGCGCGAAACACTTCACCGGCCGGGGCCAGGTAATATCCCGCGATCCAGTGCGCCAGCTCGATCAATTTCGGCGTCAACGCCGGGACAAAATCCAAGACGCGCATGATTTCGCGGATTTTCGTCCCCTGTGGCGCGTTCTCCGTCAATTCAACGACGACGCCGACCATCGCTTTTTTCCGGAACGGCACGAGCACGCGGCTGCCCGGCTGCAGCGCTCCTTGCAGCGCTTCCGGGACTGCATACGTAAACGTCGTACGCAGCGGCACCGGCAACGCGACATTGCAAAATGGAAGTATCATCCCGTCGTGTAGTGTATCAGCACGAGGAAAACGCAGAAGAAAGCGCGGAAAAGTTGAAAACCTATCGGCTAATGAGAAAAATCCCCAGGAAAACAGTTGCGATCCCCAGCCATTGCCAACGCGAAACGTGTTCCTTGAGAAAGATCGCCGCGAGGCCGACAGTGACCGCCCCGTACAGAGAACCAAGAACGCTAATCACGGCAACCTGCTCCATTTTCATTCCTAGATTGCTGAGCACAAAGGCACCGGTATCGAAGACGCCCATGCCCAGGACCATCCAGCGCACTTCGCCGCGCGGAAGACGCACGGGCTGCTTGGAAACGAGGATCGCGGCCGCGATGAGCAGCGTGCTGGTCAGACGAATCATCCACACGGTTTGTACCGCGCCGACTCGCGCGATGATGCGAATTCCGAGCAGCCAAAACAGCATGGCAAAACCAGCAGCAGCGAAAATGGCCCATCCCATCCCGCGGCCGCTCCTACGCACAGCCTCGGCATCGTTCTCGTCCGGTGTTTTTTCTCCGCCCGCAACAATCACGACACCCACCAGGGTGCAGATGATACCGGCGATTCTCACAGAGCTTACGCGTTCGCCGGTCATCCAGGAAAGCAGAAGCGTCAGAGCGGGATAACTGGCCGAGAGCGGAGCCACCACCGCCATCTTTCCGATCTCAAACGCGCGGTAGAACCCCAGTCCGGCCATGGCGTTGAAGCATCCGGCCAGAAAACCCCAGGCCCACGGTTGCCAACCTGAACCATCCGCGAGATGCCCCCAGCCGCCGAGAGCCGGCAAAGAAATGGTTAGCAGGAGCAACCCAATCAACTGCATATAGAGCATGGAACGAAGAGCGCCAATGCGATGCGTTGCAAAACGTGCGATGAAATCCGCTCCGCCCCAAGTCAGCGCCGTCAGCAAGCCCAGCAGAATTCCCATGGCTTATCTTTCCAGACGCCGTAGAAGCGCTGCCAGTGGAGCGCCGATTCGAGCGGGTGGGTGGGCCAGCAAGCTCAATGGGATCTAACCGGCGGATTCTTGAGGAGTCTCACGACGTCGGTAACTTCGTTCTTGTGAGCGATGCTGATGGCCGTCTCCCCGTGCGCATTCTTTAGCCGCGTGTTCTCTCGGTTTTCAAGCAGAAGCCTAACGATGTCGGTTTTCACAACACCACCTCCAGAGGCAATCATCAGTGGAGTGTAACCCTCGTCGTCCGTAGCGTTGACGTTGGCACCCATCTCCAACAGCAGTCTCACCACATCATACGTGTCTGGCATCGTCGCAAGAGCACAATCGCAGGCTGCCGCGTGCAGCGCCGTGCTGCCGTTGTTACTTCGAGCTTCCCGGTCGGCGCCCTTCTCAAGCAGCATCTTGACAGTCGCGAGGCGCCCAAAGCCTGCGGCTTCAATCAGAAAAGTGCGACCCGCGTCGTTTCGTGCCTCGATGTCCGCCCCTTTTTCAAGGAGCAACTTCACAGTCTTGACGAAGGAGTCCACATGCTCGGGGTGGCACGCCAGTTTGTCACCGGAGGCGCGACCCATCTGGGCGGCTTCGATCAGCACGTTAGCACCGTCCGTGTTCCGCGTATCGACTCTTGCTCCCCGATCCAGGAGAAATCTGACCATGGCGGCGTCAGCGTTTCCGACAGCGATCATCAAGGGCGTTGACCCGGATTGATCCTTGGCCTCGATGTTTGCTCCCTTTTTCACGAATCGCTGAACTGACGCCAGGTCGCCTTTTTCCGCAGAATGAAGAAGCTCCAGGTCAAGGCTATGCGATTCCGCCGCGCGGTGACCGCATGGACCACATGCAAAAGCAAACCAGCAGGATACGAATAGAGTTGCTGCGATTCGGGTGCGGTCCATCAGCAATATTCCAATCAGGGCAATGGTGCTTTCTTCTTTGGTTGCAGGCCGAGGACGGCCATGACTTTTTGGAGATCTTTCCAGACCTCGCTCTTGGCTGGAGGATTACGCAGTAGATACGCAGGGTGATAGGTGGCGAGTAGTTTCCTTCCGCGAAATTCCAGCCACTCGCCGCGAAACTGGGAAATTCCACGGTTGGTTTGCAGCAGAGTTTTCGCCGCGACGGCCCCCAGACAGACAATTACTTTTGGCGCAATCACGTCGATCTGCCGGAAAAGAAATGGCGAGCAGGTGCGGACTTCGTCTTCTTCCGGCTGGCGATTCTCGGGAGGCCGACACTTCACCACGTTGCAGATGTACACGTCTTTTCGCTGCAAGCCCATCGCTTCGATCATCTGCGTCAGCAGTTTTCCCGCGCGCCCGACGAAAGGCAATCCTTGTGCGTCTTCGTCGGCACCCGGGCCTTCGCCCACAAAAACCAGCTCGGCTTTGGGATTTCCGTCGCCGAAAACAATTTTGTGCCGCGTTCCGTGAAGCCTGCAGCGCGTGCATTCGCCAAGGTCCTCGCGGACCTTGGGCAGCGTGTCATCCGCAATCCTGTCCACGGCTTCGAAAAGGGATGGTCCAGCGGCCATTGGTAAGGGAGCGATCTTTGGACTCACCGGCGTTACGACCGGCGCAGTCTTTTGCAATGCGGGTCTTCCTGCGGGCTTGGGCAAGGTCGCTTCCTTTTGAATTTCTGAAGTTGAGAAACGGGCGGTCGCAGGAATGTCCGAACGCCGCTTGCTATCCGGCGCAACTCCGGGGCCGCGGTCGCGATAGAACAACCGGATTCCGAGGTCTTCATAGAAGCTAAGCCGGTCCGTTAGTTTTTTCTGGAGAGTTTCCGGGATACGCTCGGCCATGGCGGGATCAAGCGCCGGAGCGCTTCAGGGCAGCCGATCCGTGCAACACGCTTCGCAGGCGCACGACTTCGTCCAAAATTCGCTCGGCCACTTCGCTCTTGCTCATTTTTGGAAGCGCCAGGTCACGGCCATCGCGAGAGAAAAGCGTCACAACATTTGTATCATGATCAAAACCCGCGCCTTCGGCGGCGACGTCGTTGGCAACGATCAGGTCGGCGTTCTTCACGGAGAGCTTTTTCCGCGCGTTTTCCGCGACGTGGTCCGTCTCCGCCGCAAAACCCACCACGATTTTCTGGCCTTTGTTTCTCGCTACTTCCGCCAGAATGTCCGCGGTTGGCTCAAGAGAAATCGTCAGCGACGCGTCGCCCTTCTTGATCTTCTCCGCATGCTGTTCCACCGGGCGGTAATCCGCCACTGCAGCCGCAAAAATAGCGATAGAACTATTTGCAATCCGCTCCAAGACGGCCCGATGCATTTCTTTCGCCGTGCGCACATCAACACGCTCCACACCAGCAGGAGCTTCCAAATTCACCGGGCCGCTCACGAGAATAACCTTCGCGCCGCGCAGCGCCGCTGCCTCCGCGACCGCGTAACCCATTTTCCCGGACGAACGGTTGGTGATGTAGCGAACCGGATCGAGGTCTTCGCAAGTCGGGCCGGCAGTGATCAGGACTGTCTCTCCGTCCAAATCCCGCTGCGCCTTCAACACCTCGCGAACCGCAGCGACAATAGCTTCCTGCCCGGCCAGCCGTCCCGCGCCAATCATGCCGCAAGCGAGGTAGCCTTCGGCGGGATCCACGATCTTTACGCCGCGCGCGCGCAGGGTCTCGACATTTTCTTGCGTGGCCGCGTGATTCCACATGTTTACGTTCATCGCCGGCGCCACTACAACCGGCGCCGTCGATGCCAGGTACAACGTCGTCAGAAAATCATCCGCAATCCCACGCGCAAGTTTGGCAATGATGTCGGCCGTGGCCGGCGCGATCAGGAGAAGATCCGTCCGCTGCGCCACCGCGATGTGTTCGATGGCGCTTTCGAGGTTTGCTTCACCGCCGGAAGAATCGCCGAAGAGGTCGGTGATGGCTTTCTGTCCGCTCAGCGCCGCAAACGTCAGCGGCGTGACGAACTCGCGAGCTCCTCGCGTCATCACCACTTGCACGCTGAACCCGTCCTGCTGCAAACGGCGCACGAGTTCCGCGGCCTTGTAAGCCGCCACTCCGCCGGTCACACCAAGCGTGATTCGCATCGCTGCCTTTCGCGGCCCGCTACTTCCGCCGCTTGTTTCCGTCCTTATCCGTGTCGATCGATGCCGGCTCCGTGAAGTCGTACTCGATCAGGCTGTGCTCCAGCTCTTCGCACGCGATCCGCGTGGCTTTAAGTGTTCTTGGGTTCTCGATCAATGGCGGCGCACCGGCCATGATCTGCCGCGCGCGCCTCGCCGCCAGCACCACGTACGCAAACTGGCTCTCCGGAGCTTTCGTCTGCATAGTCATGTCAGTCATTCCCTCCCAAACGATGCCAGAAGTTGTTCCACTCTCGCCCTCCGTCGCGCGCTCGTGCAGCGCAGGGCAATCACAATCGCCTGCGCTTCGCGGCCCGCGCGTTCCACATCATCATTCACTACGCAAAAATCGTAATACTTGCCGAACTGCGCAATTTCGTCGCGCGCCTTTGCCAGCCGCCGCGCAATTTCCTCGCCCGAATCCTGCCCACGGTCGCGCAGCCTGCGTTCCAGCTCCGCGCGCGACGGCGGCAAGATGAAAATCCCCACCGATTCCGGCAGCTTTTCCTTCACCTGAGCAGCGCCTTGAACATCGATCTCCAGCACCAGATCGAGTCCCTTCTTCCGCGATTCTTCCAGCCACTTCCTCGGCGTGCCGTAAGAGTGTTTTCCGAAGACCCGTGCGTACTCCAGGAATTCTCCGCGCGCGACCATGGCGTCGAATTCCTCTTCCGTTACAAAATCATAACACTTCCCGCTGGCCTCGGTCGCGCGGCGCGCCCGTGTAGTACATGAGATCGAAGGCATCGTGCCGGGCAGATCCAGGATTCGCTGCACCAAAGTCGATTTCCCCGATCCCGACGGCCCCGACACGATCAACACCAGCGGCGCAATCTTTATGCCCGTACTCATTCGATGTTTTGTACCTGCTCCCGCAGTTTTTCGATCTCCGCCTTGATCTCCAGCGCCAAGCCGGTGATTGCCAACGCCTCGCTTTCTACGCCGGGCGTTTTGGACAGCATCGTATTGGCCTCGCGATGCATTTCCTGCAAGAGAAAATCCAGCTTCTTCCCCATCTCGCCGGCGCCGTCAAGCAATTTTGCGAACTGCTGCAGGTGGCTCCTCAGCCGGTCCAATTCTTCACTGATATCGCTGCGTTCCGCAAGCAGCGCCGCTTCCTGCGCAAGCCGGGCCGGATCGATCCCCGTCCCGCCGAGCAATTCCTTCAACTTGGCATCGAGACGGCGTGAGAAGGCCGGCCGCAGCGTCGCGGCGAGCCCGCGCACTTGCTCAACATGACCGCCGATCCGCGCCAGGCGCTCGCGCAGCTCCTCCACCAGGTGACGTCCTTCCGCCCGCCGCATATCGTCCAGCTTGGCCAGCGCGTCCCGCAGACCGCCGTCCAACAATCGTCCAAGCCGCTCTTGCTCTTCTTCCGTCTCCGGCAACGCTGTGGTGACACCGGTGATCACTCCGGGCAGTCGCAAGAGCGCGACAACGTCCATATCCGTTGCCGCTCTCGTTTCCTGTCGCAGAGCTTCCGCCGCTTTCAGATACGACTGCACCAAGTCCCTATTTACCAGTACCGGCGCCGCCTTCCCGGGTTCTACCCCCACGGTCACTTCCACGTGACCGCGGTGGATCTTTTCGCGCACGATCTGCCGTAACCGCAGATCGTACAGATCAAATCCGTCGGGCATCCGCAGCTTGAGGTCCAGGAACCTATGGTTGACGCTCTTCACACTGACGCGCACCGCCCAGCCATCCTGCTCGGCGCGCGCTTGCGCGTAGCCGGTCATCGAGAAACATTCGATTTTCTTCGTTTGAACGGGATTCGTTTGGCTCATAAAGAATCTGATGCAACATTCAGCTTTCCCGGTGCGGCCGGCACCGGCATCTCGTCGTCCGCAAATTGCAGATCGTGAAGCCGAGCATACGTCCCACCGCGGGCCATGAGTTCCGTGTGCGTTCCGCTTTCCCGGATTTGTCCGTCTTCCAACACAAGAATCTTGTCCGCGCGGCGAATTGTGGCGAGGCGATGCGCAATCACAAAGGTGGTCCGCCCAACCATCAGGTTGGTGAGGGCCTTCTGCACGAACATCTCGGACTCCGCATCCAGCTCCGAGGTGGCTTCGTCCAGAATAAGAATAGGCGAATCTTTCAAGATGGCGCGGGCGATGGCGATGCGCTGCCTCTGCCCGCCGCTCAGGCGGGTGCCGCGCTCTCCGATGGCCGTGTTGTAGCCGTGCGGCAGCTCCATGATGAATTCGTGCGCCAGGGCGGCCGTTGCTGCAGCAATCAGGCGCTCCTCGGGCACATCTTTCAAGCCGTAACTGATGTTGTTCCACAGCGTGTCGTGGAACAGGATATTTTCCTGAGTGACCATGGCGATCTGCTCGCGCAGGGAACGGATGGTGACTTCGCGAACGTCCACGCCGTCGATGCGAATCGAGCCGGAAGTAGGCTCGTAGAAGCGCGGGAGCAAATTGACAAGAGTGGTTTTCCCGCCGCCACTGGAGCCGACGAGAGCGATGACTTCGCCTTTTCGCGCTTCCAAATTGATTTCACGTAGCACCGGGGTTGAATCGTAAGAGAAGCTAACATGGTCGAACACGATTTTCCGAGAGAAGGCCGGGAGCGGGCTGGCATTGGGCGCGTCGTGTTCTTCCTCCGCCAGGTCGAGGTATGAGAACACCTGCGTCGTGGCGCCTTGCGCCTGTTGGAACTGCTGGTAAATCGTTCCCATCCGCTTCACGGGCTCGTAGGACTTGAATAGAGCGTAGACAAAAGCAACAAAGAGGCCCAGCGTGAGCTCATGCAGGCGGATTCTTTGGCGCGCATAGAGCAACAAGAGCGCGATGACCACGGGCTGTAACAAATCCATCAACGGAGAGCTGAGCGCATAAGCGCGCACCCAGCGCAGCGTCTCGCGTAACAGCCGTTGAGCCGCAAGGCGGAACTTGCTGATCTCGAAGTCCTCCATGCCAAAGGCTTTGACTACTCGATTGCCGCTGACGGTCTCTTGCAGGATCTGGCTCAACTCGCCGAGGCGGTCCTGGCTATTTGCTACTGAACGGCGAATTCTTCGTCCCAGTTTGCCCACCGGCCAGACCACCATGGGAAGAAGGAACATGGATCCAAGGGCCATTCGCCAATCGATCTTGAGAAGCACGGCGAGGAAGACGAGAAGACCAAATCCTTGGCGAAAGACGTCCGCGAGGTACTCGGAAAGAGCCAATCGCGCGCGCTCGACGTCATTGATGACCGTGGAAATCAGGCGTCCCGCAGGCTGGTGCTGGAAGAATCCGATGGGCTGACGGATGAGCTTGGCATAGAGCTGATTGCGGAGATCG